>Ga0302275_10000584_pt1 | contig 40995 bp, 31 predicted proteins | sample III_Bog_N2_2_FD_200229 | JGI IMG/M metagenome (GOLD analysis project Ga0302275, IMG submission 200229) | Peat permafrost microbial communities from Stordalen Mire near Abisko, Sweden - III_Bog_N2_2 | ecosystem: Environmental > Terrestrial > Soil > Wetlands > Peat | place: Sweden: Abisko... | reverse complement strand
ACCGGCGCGCTAAGCGGCAAGCTGACAGACCTGCACTCGAAGCCGCTGGAGGGCGTTACGGTGGTGCTTCGCAACCAGGCCACCGGAGCGGAGTGGCGCTCAACCACTGCAAAAAACGGAGCTTTCCGATTCACCGGCCTGGAGCCGGGCGTGTACACGCTGAAGGCTGAGAGCCCTGAATTGGGGCGCGGCCAGGTGGAAGAGATCGAGGTGGATGCGGGCCGCGAGGCGCGGGTGCGGACGGCGATGGAGTTTGAGCCGCTTTCGCCCAGCCCCGTTCTGGCGGCGGCAGTTCCAGTTCCTGCTCCCGCTGCTCCTGCTCCGACGAACGTGGCTTTGACTCCTGCGCGCGCCAGCATAAATGATTCCCATATCCCAAAGCCGGGATCCCCTTCGACAGGCTCAGGGCAGGCTTTCGACAAGCTCAAGGCAGGCTCTGGGGCACCCGCGAGAAACGACCAGCCTCTCCCGAAGCCGGCGGCGCCGATGAGTGAGCCGTCAATGACGCTGGCTCAAGGGGCTGGGGAAAAAGCCCCGGCTTCAGGCAAGACAACTGAAGAACTTCCCTCCGGGGCTAAAGCCCTCTCCGATTCCATTGGCCTTACACGGGGGTTAAAACCCCCGTCTCCCTCCGCATCGAGTTCTTCCGCAGCCCAACAGGCCGGAGGAAACCAGCAGGTTACAGCGCCACTGAAACCTGTAGTTGCAGCTCCGGCTCCGGCAGCTTCTGCTCCGACAACCGTGGCTTCGGCTCCTGCGCATGCCAGCTTACAGGCCTCCCAGGTCCCAAAATCGGGACCTGGGGCACCCGGGGGGACCGGGGCCGTTCAGACGCCGACGCACCTGGCTGCACTGGCTCCGGCGGCAGCACCTCCGCCAGCTTCGCCGCCCATTGTGCAGCCTCCTCTCATGCCGATTCAGACGGCCTCTCAGCAGAGCGGCCCGGCAGCTCCGGCGGTGAATAGCACGATATCCGCCCATGAGTTGCAATCTCTGCCCGTGAGCGGGCGGCATTGGCAGGATTTCCTGCTGGACAATGCACCCACATCCGTGACCCCGTCGGGCGGCCAGGGCCAAATCTCGCTTCGGGGCGCGGGCCCGCAGCCGGCGGCGATCGAGGTGGATGGAGTCGGCAAGGGACTGGCCTTTGGCTCGACAAACGGAACAAACGGAAGAAGCGGGTCCGGCCAGGGACCGTTGGGACAGGGCGGAGACTCCCCGGCCGGCGCGGCGCAGGTGGGGGCCGGGGGACATGGATTTGCGGTAAGCGAGGCGGCGATCCGCGCTGTCGAGACGGCGGCCGGTAACGTCGAGGCCGAGGCGGACCGGGCTGCGGGCGGGCGCGTGAACGAGGAGACCCGGCGCGGAGCCAATGAACTGCATGGGCAGGGGTTTCTCTTTGACCGCCAGAACACATGGGGCGCGCGGAATCCCTTTACACAATGGGTGAAGGAGACCGCGCCGGCCACATTGACCACCCCGCCTGTCTTCACGCCCGAGCCTTTCACTCCTCCAGACCGCGAAACAGTCTGGGGCATCGGGCTGGGGAGCCGGATTCGCCGCAACAAGCTGTTCTGGTTTGCGGCTCTGGACGGCTTTCAGCGCGACGATCCGGGGCTCGCTTCCGTAAGGCATCCGGATGAGTTCTTTGCCCAGCCCACCAGCGACCAGATGCAGGTGCTGGGCGCGCGGCTGGGGTTGAGCAGCGCCAATACGGTGGCTGACGGCCTGAAGGCCTACTCAGAGATGTTGGAAACCATGGGCGGTCTCCTCGGCCCGTCTCCGCGCACGGCGATGCAGTGGACCGGCTTTGGGCGGCTCGACTGGGAGGCGGCAGAGCGCCATCGATTTACGCTGGACGGCATCGGCGCCTGGTGGAATTCTCCCGGCGGCGGGCTGACCCGTCTATCGGAGACCTATGGCAACCACAGCTTCGGGTCGAGCGAGGCCAGCGAGGAGTGGCTGCTGGGCCGCTGGGAGTACTTTCTGACTCCGAATCTGTTGGCAGTGACCCAGGCCTCGGCCGGGCACACTCTTCAGGAGGCGCGGCCTGAAAGTCCCTCCACCTTTGAGCAGAGCTTCCTAAGCGGAAATGCGTGGGGCCAGTTGCCGCAGATTGTCGTGGATAATCGCTACGGCTTCACCATCGGCAACCCGTCGCGCTTCGGGAAGGGCAGCTACCCGGATGAACGCCTCTATCAGGGGCAGGAGTCAGTGGACTGGATTCGCGGCAAGCTGCTGGTGAAGGCCGGCTTCGATTTCAATCACAACTTTGACGAAACCAGCCTGCTGCGCAACCAGACCGGGACGTACACTTACTCGAACGTGGAGAACTTCGTCTCCGACGCACTGGTCTTCGGCAAGTTTGGGCTCGCCGGTGAGCTGGACCCCTACAACCAGCACAATTGCGACGAAACCGGCAAGGTCTGGCGCGACCCGACGGGCGCCCTGCGCGGCCTGGGCAGCCTGCCCTGCTACTCGTACTATTCGCAGACGATCGGCCCCGCTGATTGGCGCTTGAGCACAAATGACTGGGCTGGATACGGGACCGCCCAGTGGCAGGCGAACAAACTGCTGGTCGTCTCGGCCGGGTTGCGCTGGAGCCGGGAGCAGTTGCCGCCGCCGATTGCCGCTCTCGAGAATCCGGGACCGCTTTTGACGCAGAAGCTGCCCAGCCTGGGCAACGAGTGGGGTCCGCGAGTGAGCCTGGCTGTCGGAACGGGCGAGAAACACTGGCCGGTGCTCCGGCTGGGCTACGGGATGTACTTCGGGCGCACTGAGAATGTCACCGTAGAGACGGCGCTGACCCAGACCGGTTCCCTCAACGGCGACCTGAACTTCTTCATGCGGCCGACCGACAATCTGAATGCCGGCGGCGCTCCGCCGTTTCCATATGTTCTGCAAGGCGAACCGGCCAGCGCGATCAGGCCGGGCGCGGTGGAGTTTGCGCAGGGCTTCCACAACCCCGAAATCCATCAGGCGGTGGCCGCCGTGGAAGAGAAGCTGCCCGGACGCGTGGAGGTAACGGCCAGTGCGATGGTGAGCCTGGGCCGCTGGCTGCCGATCTCCATCGACGCGAATCTCGACCCGCCCGCGGCAGCGCAGAGCATTACCTACAACGTCTGCGATGAGACATCAGCCACCAAAGGGTGCGTTTTCACCGGAGCGGGCCCCATCAAGAGCCCGCGGATCACGGTTCCCTTCTACGCTTCCTGGCCTGAAGGGGAGTGTCCCAGCGGCGCGCCGTTGAACCAGGCCGGACAATGCGGAAGGAAAAACGAGAACTACCAGCAGATCACCCAGATCATGAGCCGGGCCAACTCGACCTACGAGGCGTGGACGCTGAAGATTGTCCGCTATGGCCGCCGGGGGCTGAGCCTGCACGCCCATTACACCTACTCGCACGCCATGGACTGGAATCCCAACGAGAGCGCACAGGCAGCCGGCAATGACGTGCTGGACCCGGCCGATTTCAGCCTGGAGTACGGAACCAGCAACCTGGACATGCGCCACTCGGCCGCCGCGATGGCGGTCTATGAGGCGCCATGGAAGCTGCGCGGACGAGCCGCCGCGTTCGCCAACGGCTGGATGCTCGCAGCCGTCTGGCAGGCTCGCAGCGGGCTGCCTTACACGATGCGCACCTCGGGTTCGCTGCCCAAGGAGTTCACAATCGGTGGCGATCCCATTGTGGGGCTCGGACCGGGGATGAACGGCTCCGGCGGCGACAACCGGGTCTACGGTGTGGGCAATGACAATGTTGTCTATAACATCGGCCGCAACACCTTCCGCTATCCAGCCACCTGGAAGGCCGACCTGCGGCTGGGCCGCCGCTTCGACTTCGGAAAGATGCGGGAGTTGGAAGCGCTGGCCGAGAGCTTTAACCTCTTCAACCACCAGAACGTGACCGAACTGGAGACCATCGGCTATTACATCGGACCCGGCGACACTTCGGGCGCATTGCCAACGCTGAACTTCCTGACCGGCCTGAAGGCCAACACGACGGCCTTCGGGCAGCCGCTGAACATCAACGCGACCAACTTCTACCGCGAACGGCAGGTCCAGTTGGGGTTGAGAATGAGGTTCTAATTCTTCGCGGCGGGCGCGGCCGGTTGCTTGCTGGACATGCCACGAACGTAGATGATGAGGTTCCAGACCTCGTGGTCCTTTGCGCGGCCTTGTGCCTCGGCAAACATTTTGCCCTTGCCGTTCCGGATAAGGTCGAAGAGTTCCTGGTCGGGCTTGCCGGCCAGCGTCTTGGGATCGGTGAAGTCCCCGAGCGTCAGGTCCATCTGCTTGGCCATATCGGTCTTGCCATCGCCGTTGTCTCCATGACACATCGCGCAGTCAACCGTATAAATCTCCTTGGCGCGGGCCTGCGACTGGGGGGTAGGCTTGACCGGATTCACCTGGCCGGCCGCGGGGGCCGGCGCGGCCTCCTGCGGCGTGGGGGCCAAGGCGGACGAGGCGGAAATTCCAAACAACACGACCGCTGAAATAAAGAGCAACGGCTTCAACATGGCTGCCTCCAGAGTTGCAAGCGCGGATTTGAGGCAGCCTGCAACCAAATGGTTTTCTCGCAGGGATTATAAGCCAATTGCGCGGCTTTTGGCTCGATGGACTTGATGGAGAAGATTGAAACAGCGCGGCTCCGCTGGTTTGGGTCAGATTCCATGCGGCGAATCCCGCCGGTCTTCAGCGTCCCGGCCGCCAGCCGCAGGCGTAATCCGGGGTAGTGGTCTTGCCGTCGAGCCGGAAGCAGGTTGCGCCGTTGATGTCGGTCGAGAAGGTGCCGATCCTGGCCGCCTGCAACTCTTCCAGCACCTCGATGCGGGGATGGCCGTAGCGGTTGTGCAGGCCGCAGGAGATAACGGCCCACTGAGGCTGCACGCGGGCCAGGAACTCCGGCCGCGTGGAGGTGATGCTGCCGTGATGGCCGACCTTGAGCAGTGTGCTCTGGAGGCCCTGCTCGGCCAGCATCGCCTGCTCGACGGGAGCTTCGGCGTCGCCCTCTAACAAAACAGATGTAGCGCCGTAGGCCACTCTCATCACCAGCGAATCGTTGTTGGTTGGCTCCGCGCCAGGCTGATAGCCGCGAAAAGGCGCAAACACGTTCACCTGCGTCGGGCCGAAGGAGAACGCGTCACCGGCGCGTAGCGAGCGGATGCGGATACGGAGGCCGGCGGCTTCGTCCAGCAACGCATTATAGGCTCCGAAGCGGGGGTTATTGCCCACCCAGAACTCGGCGGGACGAAAGTTGCGCAGCACAGCGGGCAGCCCGCCCATGTGGTCGGAGTGACCGTGGGTGAGAGCCACCGCATCCAGGCGGCGAATGCCGCGCGACCACAGGACTTCAGAAACCACCTCCTCGCCGATGTCGTAGTCCTGCGGAGCCTGATGCGGGCCACCGCCAAAGCCGCCGCCGTCGATCAGCAGGGTTTTGCCGCCGGGGGTGATCAACAAAAGGGAATCGCCCTGGCCTACGTCGATGGCCTCCACCAGCAATGCGTCGCGCGGGTGATCGACCGGACGTGGCACAACCGCAACAACGGCGGCGAGCAACAGCGCTGCCCAGGCGGCGCGGCCGGGCCAGCGGAGCCCAGCGCCAAAAAGTGGGTGCCCCACCTTCGCGGCGTAGTTGTTTTTGCCGCTAAGGTGGGATAGCACGATGGCCGCCCCGAGCAGCGCGCAAAAGACGAGCGACTGCCAAAGCAGCGGCGCGGGAATGCGGAAGTCGCCCCAGGCCATTGACCCGAAAAGCCGCACCAGCCAGATTCCGAAGTGAAGGGGAAGCGCCACGATCATAGCCGGAAGCACTGCGGCGGGAGGCCAGACCGCCAGCGCCAGCAAGGTGACCAGCGCGGCCGGCATCAGGATGACCAGCAGCGGCAAAATGAAGACATTCACCGGCAGGGCAAAGACGGTGATGCGATGGAAGTAAACAGCCATGGGCAGAGCCATCGCCAACTCCACTACGCAGGAGACGGCCAGCAGCTCGAGGCTGCGGATCAGGATGCGCACTGCAAATGGAAAGAAAAACCAGGCGATGCGGCGGGCAAAGCGCCCTCCCGCGGCTGTGTGCACTCCCGCGGCGATCATGCGCAGCGTAACCCGGAACTGCGCCAGGAACGGGGCCAGCTTGATATCCAGGGCGATGAGGCGGAGGTCGCGCGTCGCCGTAAGGTAAGGATGGATGGAGTTCTGGAGCAGCGGAGCGGCGATGCCGCCGATGGAGACAACGGCAAGCAGAGTCATCTGAAAGCTGGCGTCAAAGAGACTGCGCGGGCTCAGGGCCAGCAAACAGAGAGCGGCAAATCCGATGGTGTTCAGCGCATTGCGCTCCCGGTAAAGGAGCCGGCCAAGCAAGTAGAGGGTGACCATCCAGAGGGAGCGTTCAACCGGCGTGGCAAAGCCGGTGAACAGGGCATAAACAAACGACGCAAGAATGGTGACCAGCGTGGCCGGAACGCGGGGAAGGCGCAGGCGGCGCGCAAGCCAGAAGATGCAGCCGGCCATGATCGCCAGATGAAAGCCCGAGACCACCAGCATGTGGAAGGAGCCGGTGCGCTCAAAGCCCACGCGCAGCGAATGAGTGAGATAGGTGCGATCACCGGTGACCATGGCGGCCAGCATGATGGCGTCGTCCTGAGAGAGGCGGAGCGGAGCGGGCAGGCGGCGCATGGCCGCGGGCAGGGCCAGCAGGCGGGCGCTCAAGGCGTGCTGCAAGCCGCTGACCCTGCACCGGAAAAACAAGCCGGGAGTCCTGCCCAGCCGGTCCACGCGGTCGATGCCCACCGCCGCCGTGGAGGTGATTCCCTGGTCGAGGAGGAACTCCCTGCGGCTCCAGACGCCGGGATCGTGATAGACCTCAGGCGGCAGCAGGCGAACCACGGCGCGGATGCGCTCGCCGCACTCAAAGGGCTGTTGGCCTGCCGGAGCGGGCGGGACTTGCGGCCAATGAACGGTCAGGCGCACACCGCCTTCGACCGGCATCTGAGTGTCTTCCGCATCGGTGACCACCTCCAGGCTGGAGACGCGCAGGTCAATCCGCTGCGAGGGCCGCTGCGCAGGGTTCTGGATCGCGTCAGGCTCGTCAAGATTCTGCTCGATCTCGCCACGCACCGGCCCCGCATCGACGACGGTCCCTTCCACGGTGCGGAGCAGATGGTCAGAGAGCGCGGCCAGCGCGGGCGCGGGCGCCGGTTGCGGCTCCATCCAGGCGCACCATGCGCCCAGCAGAAGCCACAACACAGCAAGCGGCAGCCAGGCGATGCGTTGCGCGCGCAGGGCCGCCACGCCGCAGAGCACTGCCAGCAAACCCAGCGCCACAAGCACCAGGCTGGGCCGCAGCCAAAGCCAGTGAGCCAGGACGATGCCAACGGCAAAGAGCCAGGCCGCATGAAAGAGCGGGAGCGGACCCGCTCCGGGTCCGAGGCCGGCGGGACTGGCGATGGCTTGCCCGGAGATGGGGGAGTCGGATTGCATCGCGCCTGAAAGCTGGAAAAGCTGTTCTGGCCCTCAAGCCTATCAGGCGCGGCGCAAGTGAACCACTGTTTCCAGATGAAAGGTCTGGGGAAAGAGGTCGGCGAGCGTGACAGATTGGATTTGGTAGCCGGAAGCTATGAGGGCGCGCAGGTCGCGGGCCAGCGTGGCGGGGTCGCAGGAGACATAGGTCAGGGCGGGAGCAGCAATCTCAGCCAGAATCGCGCAGGTCTCCGCTCCCAGGCCGGTGCGGGGCGGGTCCACGACGATCAGATCGGGGCGCTCGCCTTTCGAGTTGCGGCGGAGAAAGGCCAGAGCTTCCGCCTTGACGGCCTCGCCGGCCGTCGCTAGGAGATTCGCCTCCAGCGCCGCCGTTGCCGAAGGGGCCGACTCGACGGCGACGACGCGGGCGAAGTTGGCCGCGAGTTGGCGCGCGAAGAGGCCTACCCCTGCAAAGAGATCCCAGGCAAGTTTGCCTTTGTAGTCGACGACAACCCGCTCGACGAGTCCGTCCACCTGCCAGCGGTTGACCTGAAAAAACGCGCCGTGGTCCACGCGAAAGTCGAAGCCGGCGGCATGGTAATCGAGCGATCCGGCGCCCCATCGCGCCAGTGTCCGCGGCTGCTGGCCGGTGCTTCCCTCCATCATCAGCTCCGCGCCAATGAGCGCGGGAATCCGTTCGTGCAGCGCTCGCGCCAATTCATCGAAGCGAAGCTTTGCGGGGCTGGCGGTGAAGACGGTGGCCAGCAGCGCGGTTTCGGCTGGATCGCAAAAGAGCGCAATCTCCGTGGAGCGCAGTGCTGGAGCAAATCCGCGCGCGACCTCAGCGAAGGCCAGCGCGGCCTTGACCAGCAGCGGCGCGGCGATAGGGCACTCGCGCAGCGGAACCACAGCGTGCGAGCGGCGGCCGCGATAGCCCATGTTCCCCGCCGCATCGAAGGCCAGACGGATTCTGTTGCGATAGCGCCAGGATTGGGATTGGGGCTCGCCAGCCAGCACGGCAATCTTCGCGGGCACGGCCACGCCGCCGCGTTCCAGGGTTTCGCGCAAGATAACCTGCTTGAAGGCCAGTTGGGTTGCGTAGTCCGTGTGCTGGTAGTGGCAGCCGCCGCAGACGCCGAAGTGCGGGCAGGCGGGCGCGATGCGCTCCGGCGCGGCGCGGATGATCTCCTCGACTTCGGCAGTCGCGTAGCCGGGCTTGCTCGCTGTGATGCGCACGCGCGCCTGTTCGCCCGGCAACGCGAGCGGCACAAAAATGGCCTTGCCTTCAAGGCGCGCCAGGAATGCGCCGCCGTAGATCGGCTTCCCGATTTCGACGAGTTGCGAATTGGTGGGAGGCGGGGGTTTTAACCCCCGCATAACGCCGGCAGGATCAACGGGGGCTTTACAGGCTGCGGAAAAACGGGACGCGGAGGGAGACGGGGGTTTTAACCCCCGTGCAAGGCCAATAGAATCAACGTTGGCTTTAGCCACGGAGGGACGCTTTCCGCCAGTTTCAACTGGAATCCCGGGTCTTTCAGCAGCCTCTTTAGCCTCGGAGGTCTGCTTCCCGGAGTTTTTGCGCGCGGCAGAGCGATTCTTCGCGGCCTGTTTGGCCCGACGCTGCATTGTAATTTGTTTTCTGGGCGTCATTGCTGGCTCATATAGAACAGACTCAGTCGCGGCAGGTTGTAATGCACCAGTAACTGCTTCTGCACAAACTGGCGTTCCACCTGGCGCAGTTGCACGGCGCCCATGCGGCTGCGATAGGGCGCAAGCTCGCGCGCGGCGTGCTCCTTGAGCCCGACAAGCAACTCTTCGGGAGCCGCCGCGGTCAAGGAGGCAAAGAGCTTTTCTTCAAGGACGGTGAGGGTGCGTTCCAGCGCCTCCAGATCATGAGCGGCGGTGTTTTCTTGGGCGGCGGCGCGCGCCTCGCCGGCCAATTCGCGCAGCCGGGCGGCGGTTGCGACGCAGGCTTCGGGAGCCACCGTAGCCACATCGAGCGCCGTAGCGGCTGCTTCAAGGTGCGCCGCCACGCGCTCCCGCTCAAAGCCCGATTCGCGGCTCTCGGTGGTTGGAGCGGCCGTACCGGCAGCGGCCTCGCGCAATTCTTCGGCGGCTTCCATCACCGCCTGCGCGCACCAGGCCAGGCCGTTCACGCGCCGCATCCGGCCTCGCTTTTGCCGCGCCTCATACTTGTCGAAGGCTGAGTCGATGCCGCGCAGCACCGCCTCCAGCGGAATCCCCGCCTCGCGCCATGTCTCGATCAGCGCCCAGTCCAGCGTCGAAAGCAACAGCAGCGCCCCGCGCCGCTGCTGGAAGCGCTCCTCGATCTCGGTGAAGTAGTTGAAGTAGTTCAGCACGGCCGACGTTGCAACCTTCCTAAGAACTTCATGGACAAACGAAAACTGGGCTGACAAATCTGCTAGTGGGTTTTCCATTTTCTGCTAAAGATTCCGGGCTTTCCCATGCGTCAATAATCAGTCTTAGTTTCTCGCCCTTGCGAAGATGAAAAAGGTCTGGGTTGAACCTGTATTTGAAAGTGGTGCTTCCACCGGGCGGAATGATTGCCGGCTTCCAAACACCTGTATCCACGCCGAAGACCTCTCCGGGATATCCAGGTTTTGTTCGAATCCATTTTCCCCCATCAAGATATTCAAAGCTGTATTCCAAGCCTTGATTGCAATACAGCAGGTTTGCCTTGGTGCCATCTTCCACGCAATAGGGAATTACAAGCTGTTTGTCCGAGGCGTGAATCTCGATCTCAACGGTTACACTGGCCCAGGCCAAAGCACTCACAATGCCCGCTTTTCCGCCGGGCTTGGCTGCTTGAGCAAAGGCGCTCCCGAAATCGTAAAACTGGAAGAGACCTCCGGCAATGACTATCCCAATAAGCGATTCACTTAGGCCGTTTCGCATGGCCATTCCTTTCCTGCGATGCCAGCCTTGCACGCCCGGCGCCTCAATGCGCTTTGCCGCGTGGCCGCGCCGCGCGGTTGCGCTCGAAGAGAATCAGCAGCCCATCGAGAGTCAGCATGTCGTCGATCTCGGCGATGTAGCGCGAGTCCTCGGATATCTGCCGCGCCAGGCCGCCGGTTGCGATGACTCGCGGCTTCGCGCCCAGCTCGGCGATAATCCGTTCCAGAATGCCGTCCACCAGACCGATGTAGCCATAGTAGAGGCCGGTCTGCAGGTGCGTCACCGTGTTGGTTCCGATGACTTTTTCGGGGCGCTTGATGTCCACGCGGCCCAGCCGCGCCGCGCGCGCAAAGAGCGCATCGGCGCTGATGCCCAGCCCTGGCGCGATAGCCCCGCCCAGGTACTCGCCCTTGGCCGAAATGACGTCGAAGGTCGTCGCCGTGCCGAAGTCCACCACGATGCACGGGCCGCCGTAACGCTCGAAGGCGGCGATGGCGTTCACCAGCCGGTCCGCGCCTAGTTCCGCCGGGTTATCCACCAGCACCGGCATTCCGGTCTTGATCCCCGGCTCGACAAAGAGCGGCTGAAGATGAAAGTAAGTCTCGCAGACCTGGCGCAGCGTGCCCTCCACTGGCGGCACCACCGAAGAAATAATGATGTGATGCACCTGGCTGGGCGCCATGCCGTTCATCTCGAAGAGATTGACGAACAGAACGCCGTACTCGTCGGCCGTCTGCGAACGATGTGTGGTGACGCGCCAGTGCGCAGCCAACTCGGGCTTCTCGCCAGCGAGCCGGTAAAGTCCCAGCACCGTATTCGTATTGCCCACATCGATTGCAAGAAGCATGATTCTCTCAGCTTTTCTCAGCGGCGCGAATACCGCCCGTCTGCACCGTGACCAATCCATCCGGGGTGCGCACCAGCAGGAATCCACGCTCGTCCAGCCCCGCCGTCACTCCCGTGCAAGCCTGCGGACCATGCACCTCAACCCGCCGCCCGCGAATCCATGTCGAGGCTTGCGCGATGCGCGCGGGAACCGTATCGCCCGCCGCCGAATCAAGCAAGCCCAGCGTTTCCCGCTCCAGCGATTTTAGCAGGGAGACAAGCAAGGGCTGCCGCGGAATCTGGCAGCCGCACTCCAGGTCGAGCGAGGTGGCGGGCGTGGAAAGATCGGGAGCGAAGGCCCGCTGATGCACATTGATGCCGATTCCCACCACAACGTAACCGGCACGGCTGCCCTCGGTCTTCGACTCAACCAGGATGCCGCCAGCCTTGCGAGCGCCGATCAGCAGATCATTGGGCCAGCGCAGATCGACCGCGAGCCGGGCCACCGAGCGAATCGCCTCGGCGGCGGCCAGTCCGGCGGCCAGCGGAATCAGCGGCAGGCGGTTCGCGGGAATCCGCGGGCGCAGCAGCACACTCAGGTACAACCCTTCGCCGGCAACCGACTCCCAGGCATGATCGCCGCGTCCGCGCCCGGCCAACTGCTCATCGGCAAAGTAGACCGAACCGTGCGGCTCTGCCCTGCGCGCCGCATCCAGGGCGTCGGCGTTCGTGGAATCGGTAACCGGAGCAAAGTGCAGCCTGCCGGCAAAGACGGTTCCGGCCAAAGCGGCCGCCAGCGCGGCCAGGTCGAAGACCTCTGGCGAGGCGTCGCGCACGGCTACTCCGTCTCCGCTTCGATGCGCATGGAGATGTCGGCTGCCTTGGCCGAATGGGTCAGCGCGCCCACGCTGATAAAGTCCACGCCGGTCTCCGCATAGGCGCGAATGTTTTCGAGCACGATGCCGCCCGAGGCTTCGGTGGGAATCCAGCGCGCTCCTTGCTTGTTCTTTGACTGGCCTTGTGTCGTCTTCTTGATGCGCTCCACCGATTGCTTCACCTGCTTCGGCGTCATATTGTCCAGCAGAATCGCCTCGGCGCCATATTCGAGGGCCTCTTCCAGCTCCTGTGCCGAGCGGACCTCCACCTGCACGCGCTGGCCCTTCTTGCGCCGCTCCAAGGCTCGGCAAAGCACGGCGGGCAGCCCGCCGCCCAGCGAAATGTGGTTGTTCTTGATGAGAATGCCGCTGGCCAGGTCGAGCCGGTGATTCGTTCCCCCGCCGCACAACACGGCGTACTTCTCCAGCGCCCGCAGACCCGGCACCGTCTTGCGCGTGTCGAGCACATGGGCGTCGGTGCCCCTTTTTGTATCCTGGATGGCGTCGGCAAACTGCCGCGTCAGCGTAGCGATGCCGCTCAGGTGCTGCATCAGATTCAGGATCACGCGCTCGCAACTGAGCAGCGCGCGCGCGTTGTGGCGGATGACGGCCAGCACTTGGCCCAAGTGGACGCGCACGCCGTCAAATATCTCCGGATGGCTGATGACCTCGAAGCGGGTCTGCGCCGGCGCGCGCTTGTCGAGCCTGGCAAAGATCTCAAGAAAGCGCGGCACCGCTCCCAGCCCGCAGACCACCATCTCCTGCCGCGCCACAATCGAGCCTGTCGCCCGCAGCCGGGGATCGATGGTGAGATTGGTCGTTGTGTCGCCGGCGGCCTTGTCTTCGATCAAGGCCCGCTCCAGCAATGCGTCGATGCTGCTGCTCTTCCAATCCATGATTCCTTCTTGGCGCGGTCAGCGGCGCGTTTGATCTCTCTGGCTCACAAGCAGGCTGCACACAGCCGCCTTGACGCTGTCATCCGCCTGGCTGGAGATCGAGTAAAACGGAACTCCGTTGCTCCGATAGATTTGAAGCTCGCAATTCGGCTGGCTGCCGCTGATTCCCTCCATGAGTTTCTGCCATGGACTTAGTTTGCCGTCTCTGTGCCGGTCGATGAGCTTGATCTCCCCCAATTCGGTGTACAACAGAAGGGAGATTTTCTTACCGATATCGCGCACCATGATCCCGCGCGTAGTCAGGAGAAGGTACTGAGAGTAGCTTCCAGCGCGCGGCCCGGAGCCGCTGAGATCGGCGATAGCCAGAGCCTCGATGGACTTTCCCAGTTGGCTGGCAAGCATCTCTTCGATCTGCAGCGTAAAGTGCTGCGCGGTCAGCATGCCAGGCACGTCGACGGACGAGGCGGCCGGCGTCTCCTCTTTTGGTTGAGTGACCGCGGCTGGCGATTGAACAACAGCGCCTTCCGCCGGCAATCCCGCCGAAGTCGTGTTGTGTTCCTTCAGTTCCCGGTAGGCGACCTGAATCTGCTTGAAATGCTCTTCCGCATCCGCCCGCAGGCTGGCGTAGTTCTCATAGAGATCGGGATGCCATTGTTTGATCGATTCCCGATAGGCCTCTTCGATGGCGGATTCCTCGGGAATCCCAAAGGCGATGCCCAGGGTTCTGTAGTGCTGCCGGCATTGAGCGCAATCGCAAGACATTTCTCATTCCTCTTCGATGAGCGGGAGCCCCAGGTCTCGATTCTGAGACCTGGCAATTCACCACCCTAACTCCAAAACTCTGTCATCCTGAGCGAAGCGCAGCGGAGTCGAAGGACCTGCGGTTGCTTTTCGCTCACTTCCTCATTCCGGCGGCAACTCCTCTAAGTCGCGGCGCGCCTTATCAAGCAGCATCCGATTCTCCGTCAGTTGCTTCTTAAGCCCCTCCACCACGTGAGCTGGAGCCTTGGCGAGAAAGCCTTCATTGCCCAACTGCCGCTCGGCATTTGCAATGTTTTTTTCGCACTGCGCGATTTCTTTTTTCTTTCGCTCGCGCTCGGCGGCCACGTCGATGGTGCGCTCGTAGACGACGGCTGCGTCGAAATTGAACGTCGAGTGCTTCGACAGCCCGGCTGTGATCTGTTCAACGAGGCGCATTTCGCTCACGCGCGCCAGCCGTTCGACAATCGCAATGTTTTCGTTGAGAACAGACTGCATTCCGGCGTCGATGCGCACCTCAACCGGTGTCGAGGCCTTCTCTTCGACGCCGATCTCCTTGCGCAATGCGCGAATCTCGACGATAACGCTCTGCAATACCCCCATATCGATTACGGCCGCATCGCAAAGATGTTCATCGCCCTCCGGATAACTTGCCAACGCAATCGACTTTGCCGGAGAGTTCCCGTCGTAAAGAGCATGCCAAAGCTCTTCCGTCAGGAACGGCATAATCGGCGACAACAACCGCAACGAGGCTTCGAAGACGCCGACCAAAGTCGTGAGCGCAGCTCTTGTTTGTTCCTTATTTGCGCTCTCTGAAAAATCCAGCCGCAGCTTGACAATCTCCAGATACCAGTCGCAAAAGCTGCCCCAGAAGAACTGATAAATGGTATTGGCCGCGTCGTCGAAGCGATAGTTTTCGAGCGATTGATTGACCTTGGCCGCGGTTGCGTGGAGTTCCGCCACAATCCAACGGGCTTCGAGCGGCGCATCGCCGGCAACGGCAGGCATTCCGCCCAACGACGCAGGATCGACCGTGATGCCAATTTCAGCAGCGCGATCCACGTTTTGGAAGAGGAAGCGCGCGGCATTCCAGATCTTGTTGGCGAAGGCGCGATAGCCCTCGGTGCGGGCGACGTTGAAAGCGATATCCGTTCCCGGCGAGGCCATCGAAGCCAGCGTGAATCGGACCGCATCCGTGCCGTACTGCTTGACGATCTCGATCGGATCGACAACGTTGCCTTTGGTCTTGGACATCTTTTCGCGGTTGGCGTCGCGCACCAGCGCGTGAATATAGACCTCGCGGAAGGGAACCGAACCCTTCAGTTCGCGCCTCGATCCGTCGGGCATCGGCACGTCACCGGCGAACCAGCAGCCAAACATAATCATTCGCGCGACCCAGAAGAAGAGAATGTCGAAGCCGGTGACTAACAAACTCGTCGGATAAAAAGCGTCGAAGTCGGCGCGGTTTTCATTGTTTTCCCAGGTCCCCAAGTGCGAGGAACCTGGGGCACCCGAAGTTTTATGTTTGCCGAAATTGGGCCAGCCGAAAACAGAGACCGGCAGCAGACCTGAGGAGAACCATGTATCGAGGACATCAGTCTCCTGCGTGATCTTCTCCGAGCCGCAGTGAGCGCAGGCAGTCGGATCAATACGGGCGACGGTGATCTTGTGGCAGACCGAGCAGTGCCATGCGGGGATGCGATGGCCCCACCAGAGCTGGCGCGAGATGCACCAGTCGTGAATGTTTTCCATCCACTCGAGGTAGACCTTCTCGTATTGGTCGGGCACAATGCGAATCGCTTTGTTGCCATCCGCATCCGGCTTGACAGCCGCAATCGCCTTCTCGGCCAGCGGCTGAATCTTGATGAACCATTGCGTGGAGAGCCGCGGCTCGACGACCGTCTTGCAGCGGTCGCAATGGCCCACATTGTTGGTGTAGTCCTTCACCGCCGCCAGCAGTCCCTGTTCTTCGAGGTCGGCCACGATGCGCTTGCGGGCCGCGTAGCGGTCGAGGCCGGCATACGCGCCACCCTCTGCGTTGATCCGGCCTTCCGAGTCCATCACGTTGATCGACGGCAGATGATGGCGCTCGCCGAGCGCGAAGTCGTTGGGATCGTGCGCCGGAGTTACCTTCACCGCGCCAGTGCCGAACTCGCGGCTGACCCACTCGTCGAGGATAATGGGGATCTCGCGGCCCATAAGCGGCAGCCGCAGCCTCTTGCCGTGCAGGTGCAGGTAGCGCTCATCCTCGGGATGAACGGCAACGGCCACGTCGCCGAGCATGGTCTCGGGGCGCGTGGTCGCAACCGTAATAAACTCGCCGGAATCCTTTCCATCCGCGTCGAGAACGGGATACCGAATCTCCCACAGGTGGCCCTTCTGCTCAGCGTGCACCACTTCGAGGTCGCTGATAGCGGTCTGGCAGCGCGGGCACCAGTTCACGATATACGCGCCGCGATAGATCAGCCCCTGCTCGTGAAGGCGGACGAAGGCCTCGCGCACAGCCACCGACAGCCTCTCGTCCATGGTGAAGTACTCGCGCTGCCAGTCTACCGAGGTTCCCAGGCGCTTCATCTGGCCGAGGATGGCGCCGCCGTAGTGCTGCCGCCACTTCCAGACACGCTCGACAAAGGCCTCCCGGCCGAGTTGCTGGCGGCTCGTGCCCTCGCTTGTCAGTTGCCGTTCCACCAGCATCTGGGTCGCAATCCCCGCGTGGTCCGTTCCCGGCACCCATAGGACCCGGTCGCCGCGCATGCGGCGCCAACGCATCAGGATGTCGCTCTCCGTATGCTCGAACATGTGCCCCATGTGCAGGTTGCCGGTAACGTTGGGCGGCGGCAGCAGGATGGTGAAGGAGGACTGGCCGTCCAGGCCTTGGTCTTGTGCGGCCGCGTCCGGCGTGGGCTGGGCGAAGAGCTTCTCGCGCACCCAGTATTCGGCCCAGTGATCTTCAATCGCGGTGGGGTCGTAGGCTTTTGGCAGGTCGTGAGGCATTTTTCTCTTGGGCGAGCCCCTGAAAGTCTGCGCGGAACCCGGTTACAGAGAGGGTTTCGAGCGAGGGGACCACCCCTCACTTTAGCAGATAAGGGGCGAATTGCGGGTCAGGGAGCAATGAGCCGCACGGTGGGGAAATAGGCGGCGTAGCGCCGGGTATCCCTGGTAAGCAGCGGGCAGCCGAGCACGGCGGCGTGCGCGCCGATGAAGAAGTCGGGCAGGACATTGCCCTTCGTTCCGCCTTGACGGCGATATTGCAAGTAGGCCTTGCCGGCAAGGAAGGCTGCTTTGCGTAAAATGCTGATGACAATCGCTCCCAGATCCTCCAGTTTTTCGTCCAGAGCTGCCGAAGTGGCGAACGAAACCGAAATCTCCGCATAGACAATTGGATTGATCGCCATTTCGTGCAGGAACGACTGCTTTCGCAACTGTTCGCTTGACCATGCGCGCCAGATAGGGTCAGGATCCCAGATGTCCAGAATCACGTTGGCGTCAAGAAGGATCATCGGAATAGCCGCGCAGGAACTCCATGTATTCGTCGGTGGAGCATCCCAACTTGATCTCGGCGGCGCCAACAGCGCGGTCGAACCGATCTGGCCGCCGCGGGCTCTCGGGGCGCAGCACCAATTCACCGTCCTTGTTCACGTCGAAGATCAGCTTGCACCCCGGTTCCAGGCTCAGAGAGTCCCGGATGTGCTTGGGGATCGTGACCTGGCCTTTGCTGGTGAGTGTGGTTTCCATGACCCGTGTCGTCCAAGTATTACCTCATCTCCTATTGTGATACCACAGTTGAAACGGAACGCCTCAAGCCAAAGCAAAGGGCCACCCAGCGGCGGCCCTTCGCTTTCTTATCGAAGTTCATAAGCACACTGCCTAGAACGGGTTCAGCTTGCCCAGCCCCTTCTTCTTTTTCTTCTTGCTGGAGGATTCCTCGCTCAGGTCGGTCTTGGGCTTCTTCTTTTTGGCGTCTGCCATTTGAGCCGAAGTCGATCCGGGCTTGACGTCGTTGACCTGATCGGGGGCCTCGGCCGGCTTCTCAACGGCGGGCAGGACAGTGTTCTCCGGGCCCACAGCCTTGACGACGGCATTCGGGTCTGCCGCCGGCGCGGCGTTGGGCGCGCTCACAATCTGGACTCCTACGCCAGTCCCGCCCGTTGGCCTCTCAAGCTGCAAGGGCGCCTGCGAGGGCTGGTCGCTGCGCGGCGGCTCATTGACGCCGGTCGGCGCGATTGTCCCGGGCGTCGGAGTCGCGGGCTTGCCGCCATTGACCGCGGAATTGAAGATCGCGATGTTCTGCTTGGTGATATCGGGCGCGATGGTGCGCTTGGGATCTTCCAGGCTGGGTTCGCCCACATGCACGGCCTGCACCGTCGAAGGTCCGTGCTTGATGATGTCAAAGGTCTTATCGGTGAAGCGCAAAGGCTGCCGGCTGCGCTCTTCAGCGTCGCTCTCGGCAACTGCTTCCTGCGTTGGCTCGGGAACGGGGCGGTTCATGGCCACCAGCCGGTCGCGGGCATCTTCCACGTGGGGCGCCATCGGATACCGTGTGATCACCTTGGCATAAGCTTCAGCGGCCCGATCCAGATAAACGGCTCGCAGCCTCTCCTTGATCGCGCCGGAAAGACTGGGCGCAACCTGGATTGCATGAGCCTGGCCGGCAAAGGCATCCCCGATGCCCAGCAGCGCCTGATCGCTCTTGGAGTAGAGCGGATAGGTATCGACCACCGTCTCGAGGCGCGCGATTGAGGCCGCAAAGTCATCGCGGCTCTCATAATAGAGGCCGATCTCCGTCTCGCGCTCGGCCAGAACCTCCTGCACGTCGCGCAGCTTCTGCTTGGCGCGGGGCACCAGCGACGAGTCGGGGAACATGTTGAGCATCGCCCGGTATTCCTGCTCGGCGCGCTGGGCATTGGTATAGTCGCGGTCCGGCTTTTCCATCTGCTGGTAGTAGATGTCGGCCACCTTCATCTGCGCTTCGGCGGCCTCCGGGGCATCGGGAAAGAAGGTGATGAAGTCCTTGTACTCGGCCTCGGCCTGGGTCAGCGCCGCGGCGCCGCCCTCCTTGAACCAACTGTCGCCCACGGCCAGCTTGGCGCGCATCCGGTACTCGGAGTCGGGATAGGTGTTGAGCATCGTCTGCAGGTCGAGCCGCGCCACGTCAAAGCGCCCCTTCTTCATGGCGATCATGGCCTTGTCGAAGAGCTCCTTGTCGGGCTGCTTGGATTTCACGCCAGCCAGCGGATTGGCGCTCAGATCCTCTTTCTTCTTCTTGGACTGCTTGACCCTGGCCTGGGCCGCAACGCCGCCCAGCATCACAATGGCCAGGGCCACCGCGGCAATCTTCAACATCAACCTTTTCATACCACCTCATTGCGGCTCAAAGCCCCGTCGACGGGCAGCAAGCCTATTTCCTGCAAATATCAGCTTCGAGCTGCTAGCCTCTGGCTTGTCGCTCGCGATGGGAAGTCCTGAGCTAGCAGCTAAGAGCTAGAAGCTAAGAGCTGTTCTTCCTGCTTCCCCGCCGCCTCGCGGGCCGCGGCCAGCAGGGCGCGCGCATCCTCTTCCGGCTTCCCCGCGCCAAAGACCGCGTTGCCGGCCACCAGCAGCTCCGCACCTGCTTGGACGATGCGAGCCACCGTATCGTGAGCCACGCCGCCGTCCACTTCGATTCTAAATGCCAGCCCCAGCTCCCGGCGCAACTCCACCAGCCGCCGGATCTTGTCGAGCGAAAACTCAATGAAGCTCTGCCCCCCGAAGCCCGGATTCACGCTCATCACCAGCACATGGTGGACCATGGGCAGAATATTCTTGAGCAACCCGACGCGGGTGGCCGGATTCACCACTACCCCCGGCTTCATGCCGTGATGGGCAATCAGCTCCAGCGAGCGGTGCAGATGCCGGCAGGCCTCATAGTGGACGCTTACCCAGTTGGCCCCGGCCTCGGCAAAGGCGGGAATGAACTCGTCCGGGTTCTCGATCATCAGGTGGCAGTCGAGCGGCAGGCGGGTGAATTTGCGCAGGCTCGCCACCACCGGCGGCCCAATGGTGATGTTGGGCACAAAATGCCCGTCCATGATGTCCACATGGATCGCCGTGCCGCCGCCCCGCTCCGCCGCGGCAACCTGCTCCGCCAGATGGGCAAAATCCGCCGATAATATCGAAGGTAAAAGTTCAATCATCTTGAGACCGGCAGCAACTCAACCATGCTTTTTGGGTGCATCTCCTTGTAAGGCCAGTGTATCAGCGCGGAGGCGCGGCAGCCTGCGGGCGGTTTGCCTCCTCACGCCGCCAGACGGATGAGGGTGCCGGTAATGGGCCAAGTGTCTTCCATAGGGTTACGAAGTCTGAAAAAGGAGTGCTCAAATGCAAATCGCCACTGTGTGTGGTTTTGCCCGGGATTGCCGCGTCAAGCGCGCATTCCGCTCAGCCGCAACCCTCCTGCTCGCCTGCTTCGCGCTGGCGCTCTCCGGCACTTTGCCGAGCGTGGCAGCCAAGGACGCGCCATCTGCGCTCCCCGCGCCGTCCGCCGGCAAGGCGCTCACCTGCATCTACCGCGTCTCCAGATTCACCGGCTCCGCCTCCCATGACCATCTCTATGTCAACGGCGTCTTTCTGGCCAAACTCCTCAATAGCGAATACGCATTCATGGAGGTATCGCCGGGCACGGTTGTCGTCTCCGGAGTACCGGACATGTACTACGGAGGCATCATCCAGTCCACCGGCGCGGCGTTGAGCGCGGCAAGAAAGAAGGAGAACGAGCGGATTCGCTTCGAGGCCGAGGCGGGCAAGACCTACTATCTGAAATGGACCGCGGAACCGATGGGGACGGGCATCAAGGTGACGCCCGAGGATCCCTCGGTGGGCGCCAAAGAGATGAGCAAACTGCATCTCTCCAAGCCGCCGGATGAGAAGGACAGCGAGAAGCAGGAGACGAAATGAGAGCAGGGAAGCGGCTCTGCGAATAGCTGCAAGTTTGCTATCCATGAACGACAAGGGGGCGGGAGGCGGCCCATCCCCTTAAGTGGCGTGCGTATCTCCGCAGAACGCAAGACTCGCGCCCTCCGTTCAAATCCGATCTGTTGGGAAAGCCTTACGAAATCCAGTTGCCGCAGTTGCTCTTGAGCCGCCATCCGCCGTCGGTTTTCTCCATCACCGCGGCGGTTGTGTTACCTTGCCGGTATGCGAAAAATGAGCTTTGTGCGTTCGTTCTCTGGCGTCGTTCGCCTCTTCTGCCTCGTCGCGCTGGGTACGATCTGTCTGTTGGCCCTCGCGCAGGATGCGACGCCAGTCACAGCCCACGCCAAAGAAACTCCCGCCGTCGCGATGCCCAGCGACCCCAGGGAACTGATGCTCCTGGCCGCCAAGACCAACGGCCTGACCGGCGATGATGTGAAGCCGTGGCATGTGAAGATTACCTTTCAGAGTGGCCAGCAAGCCGCCGAGCACGGAACAATCGAGGAATGGTGGAGCAGCGACAAACATTACAAGATAGCGATCACCAGCACACATTTCGAGCAAACAGAGTATGGCACGGAGTCCGGCATTCTTCGCTCCGGTGTGCGCGGCTCCGCGCCCAGCATCCTGGTGAAGATGCGGAACGATATATTGCATCCCATTCCGCTGAGGCCCGAGCAACTGGGGAATCTCAAGATCAAGATGCGCGCGCGGAAGATAGGTGAGGCAATGCTCTCTTGTCTCTCAGTTGACGGGAGCACGCCCGCAACTGCCGAGGATGCGATCAAACCCTACACATATTGCCTGGATTCCGATCTGCCTGTGCTGCGGATGCGCATCTACCCCGGAAGTGGAGACAGGCATATCTACAACCACATCGTCCGCTTTCAAAACCGATATATCGCGAAGGAGATCGAGTATGCCTTTGGAGGCCTCAATGGGCAGAAACCCGGGGCATATTGGACGGCGCAAATCGACGTGCTGGAGACGCTGACGCCCGCCGATGCAAAGGAGTTCGATCCGCCCGCCGGCACATTGCCTGCCATCAAAACAGTGACGGTTGCCGAGAAGGACTCCAAGCTATTGCTCCTCGATCATCCCAAGCCCGTTTATCCGCCGATCGCAATAGCGGTGCACGTCACGGGATCGGTCGTACTCCACGCTACGGTGGAAGTCGATGGCCGTATCAGGGAGTTGGTTTTTGTGAGCGGTCCACTGATGTTGCAGCAGGCGGCGTTCGATGCGGCGAAACGCTATACCTTCAAACCTTACATGGTCGATGGAGATGCGGCGGAGATGGAAACCACCATTACGGTTCCCTTTACCCTCAGGCCTGGGGAACTTCCGAATTGAATCGATCCTCGTAGAGCCGCATGAAAAGCAGATTCTTCATCTTCTCTACGCTCCGCTCCCCATGAACAAAACTGTTTGAGACTGGGGTCTTCTCTATCTATCCTTTGCTAAGAACCGCGAGGACTGGTTAATCATTTGGCAGGTTAGCCACCGCTCCGCGGTGATAGCAGGTTAGCTAGTTGGCGGGTTCATTGCGGCTGCAACTCGCCAGGGCGAGTCATGGTCCCCCTATACGGCGGCGCGCATATCGAATCTTTCTGCGACTGGCTCGACGATCTGGACTACGCCGTGGCCGGGATTGACCTGCTCGCGGAGGCGGATCAATCCAAACCGCTTGAGCTTGTTCACGTCCCGAGTGACCGAACCGCGGTTGCGGCCCAGTTCCTCGGCGAGCGCCGAGATGCTCAGCCGCTTCTTGCGGGCAGCCTGGCAGAGCCGGATGCGTTGCGCCGTCAGGCATTGGAGCATATCGAGCGGGTCGGCGAAGGTGATGACCCTCTCCGGCGCCAGCCGCTCCCCGTTCTCCATTTTTTGGATGCGCTCAAGAGAACGCCGCACATGGCCTTCAAGTCCGTCGCTGAACACTCTGGTCTTCATTGCTTCTCCTTAAAGCTTCTCCGAAGAGCCTCAACTTCCCGAAAGAAGCGCCTCGCTGTAGCCGGGTACCCATGAAACTCAGCGGGCTTCACTTGGCCCATGAGATGGCGCTCGTGAACCCCGTGTGCGTTGTCATAACCAAGGACACGCCCGTGGTCGGCTCTGGACTGGTGGGGCAAGAGGAATGCGAGATTGTATCGAACGACCTCCTGCTTTGCGTTGACCCAGACCTCTTCACGCAAAACTCCTACTCCGCCCGCACACCGAAAATGAGTTTCGTAATCGGTGACCTTGCGCAGGCTGACGTTTCTGCCCATAGAGGGAGTCTAGTACAGATGACGCACTGGATGCAACACCTGAGCGTCCATCAAATCACCGTTACCGCCAGGATTTCAGGAGTCTGCGTACGTCCTTCATCAGCCGGAAGAGATGGTAAGGTCGGTGGGGGAAGGCGACGCTATTCGGCAAAAAAAAGGCCCCCGTGATGAGCGGGGGCCAAAGTGCCTTGGTTCTCTCGTTATGCGAGAGCTGGATTGGCGGCCTTACGCCGGGGGCGCCGCCGGAGCGGAATGAAGCCTCGGGGGAGGGGCTGCGGCTGTGTCAAGGCCGCTCCGCGCCGGTCAAGGGAGCCGCGCCATGGGGAGGCGCAACTTCCTGGGCCGCCAAACTGTTTTCCATCAACCGGATATGTACGCTGCTGCTTCGGATCGGCTTGGTTTCATCATCACCCTGGCCGCGCGCGTTGCCGAGCGCCACTGCGTGCATACGGTAGACGGGAATGTCGTGTTGTGTTACCAGATAGCGCTTGACCGCTTCGGCCAGCCGCTCCGAACTCTGAATGCCGTTGCTGCCCGCCAGGGGTGAATGCGCCTCAACGTCGAGAATGTATCCCTGCTGGCCGGTGACACTGGCCGCCAGGTCGTCCAGTTGCTTGCGGGCAGCAGCCGACAGCACTGGCTGGCCGGTACGGAATTGAATTTCAGCTTCCGTCACCGGAAGATACTTGTCGAGTCCGTTGATGGTGGAATTCAACTGGTTGACATGGCTGTTTGCGCCCTGCGCAATGCTGCCGGCATTCCGGGCCTGGCTGTCGGCGGCGGTAGCTGCCAGGTTGGCCGCGTCGGCGGTGGACTGGGCCTGGCGAATGCCTGTCTGCGCCCTGCGATCCACGTCCTGAATCTCGCGGGTATTCCTGGCGTTGACTTCATCCAGTTCGTTGAGCTGGTCCCTGAGGGGGTCCACCCGGTTGTTGACCCACTTCTTGCGCGCAAAGGGATTCACCCGGCCCCAGAACCCTTCTTTCGGGGCGTTCATTGAGGGCGACGGCGGGGCCACGGGGGAGGGCCTCTGTTCAACCGTGGCAGCAGGGGCGCTCTTCGGGTTCGCTGCCGGCTGTGCCTGTTGCGCGAGCGTGGGAACTGCGATTGCAGATGCCAGCAAAACAAGGGCGAGCTGACGAGGGAACAAGAGTCGAGATGGCGTGACGGCTTTCATGGGTTGGACACCCTCTGGGTTTTTTTCTCCGCCAAGGTTCTGGCGGGTTGAGCGGTCGTATCTGCTCAGCCAGAGGGAAAGCACGGCTCGCGCCAAAACGGGGCAAATCGGAAGGGAAATGACGATCAGCTTTGGATTGTTTGACTTGACGCACCGTCGCTCTCTTGGGCAGTGAGAATCAGCGGCCAATCACGCCGAGCCCGGTGTGTAAATTCTGCCGGATGCGGTAGTTTCTACCTGGTAAACCCGGCGGGCGGGCTACCTGGTCTCGACATGGAGAATGCGAATCTCCGGGTAGGCGCCGTCCCAGTCCGGCTTGACCCCATCGAAGATCAGGCGGAAGTCCTGCTCACCGCCCGGCTTGAGCGGGGCCGCGGAGACCGGCTCGAGATCGATGTAGGGGTCGCGCATGCGGATGAATTTGAGCGGCTGGGTCTCGTTCTGCGCCACTTCATGGGCATAGTCCCGGAAGAGCACCTGCGCGGTGACGCCGGTGACGGTGCGGGGGCCCTGGTTGGCGATATGCCCGTCCAGGTAAGTGAGCTTGCCGCCCGTCAGGTTGGCGGATTCGCTCATGGCCAGGCGAGTCAGCGGAAGGCTGGCCGCGTAAGGGTCGAGGGGCGCGGAGATCGGCGCGACCGCGATCATGCCCCTGGCGCGGGCATTGCCGTGCTCCAGAATCAGGATGGCCGCCGCGGCCACCGACAGGACAACTGCGGCAGCCACCACCAGGGGCAACCAGTTGCGTTCTTCCTTCTCGCTGGAAGGAACAATTTCGGGAGCAGTGCTCACGAGCAGAATTCTACACCCTTTACTGAATGAGTCCCCGCGCCATCATCTGTTGAACGGCGATGTAGAATAATGTGGCATTAGAGAATAGGCTAATTGGTGGATGGATGCTTGCCAACCGGGAGGGAAGAATGCCAGACGAAGGTTCTAAGCCTAAAAAGCCCAGACAGCCATCCTACTCATTCCAGGGCAGTTCACCAGCCGAATCGTTTCTCGACATCGCCCGTATCCACCACCGGGAGGCCAAGCAACTCCTTGAGCGCGCGCAGCAGGCACAGGCCGAGGACCGGCAGGAAGAGTACAAGCTGCTGATGGATATATATGCCGAGCGGGAGAAGACGGCTATGGATTTCGAGAGTGCGGCCAGAGGCGAAGCCGGGGATCCGATTGTGACTGACATCCTTGATTCCCTTGAGGAAAACCGCGAGCCCTTTACCCCCTATGCTCCGAAGTTTCTCTCCGATGAGGAACTTATCCCCGAGGTAGTGCCCGTGGTCAAGGATCTGTCCGTAAAAGGCCGGCTTTTGAGCGCGGTGGCCTGGGTAGGCGGTTTGATCTCGCGATAAGCAAGCCGCTCCCTGGAACGAAGTCATCGTTGCCATCCGCTGAATCACCTGAGCTACTTGCAAAATTCGTCTTAGGGAACGTTTGAAGCGTCAGGGCACGATTTCACAGGCTGCGGAAAAACTCAATCGAAGCCTCTGTTTTGAAAGGGCACGACTTTAGTCGTGCCGATAAAGCCCATAGAATCAATAGGGCTTTAGCCCCCGAGGAATGTTTTTGGGGGACTTTGGGGCCTTGAGTGCCCTTTTTCCGCAGCCTGTTCAGTCGTGCCGCCAATGGTCAATTTAGATTCCGGCTTTAGCCGCTGCGGAATTGCAAGTAACTGAAAACACAAACCGCAGGGGCTAAAGCCTAACATCGTTTTGTTCCTCTTTCGGCACGACTGAAGTCGTGCCCTGACGCTTTTTGCAGTCCCTGTTGAATCTTGCAAGAGGCTCCGTGGGTACCCTGGTTGAATCTCTCTTCAGCCGAATCTTGCCTTTTTGACCGTCTGGCGGAAGTCTTCGCCGGTCATCTCGACACGAACACACATCTCGGCCAGCCGAGACCTCATGCGGTCGCCGATGCGGTCACCCAGAGTTTGCTCGCGGGCGGCGCGCTCCGCATCAGTCTGGCCGCCGCCTCCCGCTTGCAGGTCAGGATAGTTGGTGGTGATGATGGTGGTCTGTTTGTCGTTGTAGCGGGTGTTGAGGATGAGCGCAACCGTGTCCCAGACCCACTCATTGGGCTTTTGCGCGCCCAGGTCGTCGAGCACCAGCACTTCGGCGGCAAAGACCGGCTTGAGCAGTTCCAGCTCAGTGGTTTGAACCTGCGGGTTATAGCTGTTCTGGATGCTCTTGAGCAGTTCGCGATAGTCGACAAAGAGACCCCGAACGCCTCGCTCCTGCACCAGACGGCGGAGCACACCCACGGCCAGATGAGTCTTGCCCACGCCAATGGAGCCAGTGAAGAGCAGTCCCTTGCCGGCGGTGTCGACCGGATAGGCCTCGACAAACTTGCGCGCGGTCAGATGCGCCCGGCCCAGCGAGGAGTCGGCGCCGCGAAAGGCGGTCTCGTAGCCATCCAGGGTGTAATGGCGATAGCGCTCGGGAATGTGCGCGGCGGCCAGGCGGCGCTCCTCGCGCTCCATCTCCTGGCACTCGCAGGCCCGCGAAACCCACTGACCTTGGGCGTCAACCACTCGCACCAGCCCGACGCCGTCGCAAATCGCACACTTCACCATTCCTCCTCAAGCGTAGCGCACCGGGCGCGGGGGCACACCGGTGAGTTGCAGGTGTCGAATTGTGGAAAAGGGGCGCAACGCAGTTGGTTTGGCCCCAGTAGTGGGATACCGGCACACCGAAGCTCGCGCGATTGCCTACAATTGAGTGTGTGCGGGGAAACAGTTTTGCCGCCCGCAAAGAGAGGAAGGTCACGCCTTGTATCGAATTGCCTCGCGTGGAGCTTTTGCATCCTTCGCCCTCGCCGGAGCGTTGTTAGCGGCTGGTCTCCCGGCGCAGGCGCCCGCCGGCGTTCCTGGAGCCCAGGGGCCAGTCGCCGCACCGGTTTCCGCCTGGCAGATGGAGTTCAACGCTCGATTGCTGACGGATTTTGCCTGGCTCGCCAGGTTCAAGGAGGCTGATTTGGCGCTTGCGCCGCCCGCCAAGGGCGAAGACCGAGTGGTGTTCATGGGCGACTCGATTACCGAAGGCTGGCATTTCGACGCGCCGGACGGCGCCTTCGCAGGGAAGCCGTATATCAATCGCGGCATCGGCGGGCAGACAACGCCGCAAATGCTCGTTCGCTTCCGCCAGGACGTAATCGACCTCAAGCCGAAGGTGGTGGTGATTCTGGCCGGCATCAACGACATCGCTGGCAACACCGGGCCCATGACGCTGGAGCAGACCGAAGACAATCTGGCCTCGATGGCGGAGTTGGCCGCGGCCAACCACATTCGTGTGGTGCTCTGCTCGGTGCTGCCGGCCTTCGATTTCCCCTGGAGGCCCGGAATGACGCCAGCGCCCAAGGTGCTGGCGCTGAATGCCTGGATCAAGGCCTACGCGGCGGAACGCGGCCACGTTTATGTGGACTACCACACGGCCATGAAGGACCAGCGCGACGGCCTGCCGGCCAGGTTGAGCGCGGATGGAGTGCATCCGCTGCCGGCCGGCTACGCGGTGATGGCGCCGCTGGCGGAGGCGGGGATCGAGAAGGCCCTGAGAGCAGGGGCCAGGGACTAGGAAACAGGGATCAGGGATCAAGGATCAGGGATAAGGGATCAGGCAGAAGCCTGTGCATCCGCTTGTCGGCAAGTCAGGGCTCTTGCGCATTTTTTGAGGTTGGATACAGCCGGAGGTCCCCTGACGGTCACTGACCCCTGTTCTCTGATCCCTGACCCCTGAATTGCTAAACCGGCCCAATCCCCCTACAATGGAAGAGAAGCAATTGCAGGAAAGGTCTGTCTTCAGAGATGCCAAAAGAAAAGATTCATCCCAAATACGACGCGGTGCATGTCAAGTGCGCCTGCGGAAACAACTTTGAGACCCGTTCGACCCACAAGGGCGACATTCACGTGGAAATCTGTTCGGTTTGCCACCCGTTCTTTACCGGCAAACAGCGTCTGGTGGACACGGCGGGCCGCGTCGAGCGCTTCCGCCGCAAGTACGCCAAATCCGACAGCGCAGTGGCAGCGGCAGCAGCCAAGTAAGCGCGTCCAGGCAACCGGCCAGCATGAAAAGGCCTCCGCCCTGGCGGGGGCCTCGTTGTGTTGTAACGCGCGCATGAAAGTTCGTTCACGAAACCTTCGATTTTGAAGAAGAGATGGGGTCAAGGATGCCGCCGCGCGCTAAACGATCGATTGAGGCCGCAGTGACCATCGACGGTTTTTCGCTGATCTGGCGTCTGCACCGTGAGCAGCAGTGGTTCACAGCCGACGGGTGGAAGGGCGTTGCCATTCATGTCCGAGTGGCCGACAAGGCGCGCCGCGAGCTGATTCTGGAATATCCGGCGGACGAAACGGAAATGAGCGACAGCAAGCGGACAGCCCCTGCGCGGCAGAGAATCCTGGCGGCGAAGGTCGAGGCTGATATTCGGGAAGCGATGGAGGCTGGGTGGGATCCGGCTTCTCGCGGCCAGCCAATTACCTTTCAAGTGGCCGAGTTGCCGGGCTAATGACGCCTTTCACGCGGATTTTATGCGATGATAGCTTTGCATGATTGAGGCTTGTTTCACTGTTTACTATCGTCGGGCAACGCAGCTTGCAGGCGCCATGAAGCTCTGTCAGGACGATCTGCCAGCGTATGCGTCTGCTGCCGTATTGCTGGCTGTGCATAGCGCTATCTCGTATAGCGACGCGTTATTGATAGGGCTTGGCAATGCGAGACCACGCGGTGAGAGCCATCGCGAGGCTGTCACCGCTCTGAAGGGGACGTGTACCAAAGCGGGTATCGATCATCATGGGATTACGCATCTTCAGAGGTTGCTGAGCGCAAAGACAGACATCTCCTACGGTGACAAGCAGATCGAAGACGAAAAGGTCACAGCGCTCTGTATTGCAGCCGAGCGATTTGAGGTCTGGGCGGAACGGATTCTGCAAAGACGGGAAGGAAGGTTATCCTGATGGCCGTGAAGGAAGAAATTCGAGAGTTGACGTTACGCCAGAGAGAGGGACGCGCCATCAATGCGGTCGCGGAACTGCTGCGGCGAAGGCTGTCAGTGCCCAATATTTATTTGGAGCCACCCTCTTCTCTGATCTCGGCAGACGTATTGGCTGTGGATCGCGGCGGCGCGGGAGATTTGCACGCAGTCGAGATCAAGCTGGAACGCGATCTCAATCCCTCCGAAGGCCAACGACGGAAACCATCCAACCCAAAGGAACTCAATGAGCTATACGCAACCTGGTATCCAAAGTACAGCGAGCAGTTACATGGCATTCACCGCCAAGTGATGTCAATGCCGGCTCACTACCGATACCTTGCAATTCCGGCAGAAAGCTTCGACCTGGCCATCGGCGAACTTGGGCGTTTCGGCTTGTTTCCAGAGGACGGGATCGGACGTCTTGGCGTTATTACGATCACAGATAGAGGGGGGGAATCTCCCACAGCCGAGATGGCCGTTGTCCCTGAACGCTTTCGCGTGGAACCGACAAAGCTCAAGGCCATCGAAACCAGACTGCTGGCGAAGAGTCGTCCGGATATCGAAGTACGGATTTAGGAATGCTTATGCAATTGGACAACCCTCTTATAGCTGGACGCTAGCAGGTCAAAGGGTTCTTATGGCCGGCAAAGGCTTTACCGTGAGGAAGGACTGGGACAGTCCCATCGAGCACGCGATGCCCGCGGATGCGCGGGTGTCGGCGGAGTTGCGCCTGGGGCCCGTGGTGGTAGCTCCGGCCACGGTGCTGGCGCCCATGGCGGGGGTTACGGATACGGTCTTTCGCCGCTTCATCCGCCACGCCAGTTTGTTTTCCAGAGAACAGGGATCAGGGATCAGGGATCAGGGGTCGGAGATTGCAGCCGTTGAAGCGGATCTCACGAATGCCCAATCCGGCTGTGGGCTGCTCATGACCGAATTCACCTCCGCGGATGGCCTGGCCAAAATGCGCGAGAGCAAGCGCCAGCGCTATCTCACCTTCTACGACGACGAGCACCCCATCGGCGCGCAGCTCTTCGGAGCCAATCCCGAGACGCTGGCCGAAGCGGCGCGGATTGTCGAAGAGACCGGCTTCGACCTGGTTGACCTGAATCTTGGCTGCCCAGCCAAGAAAGTGGTCGGCTCGAATGGCGGCTCGGGACTGTTGCGCGACCTGCCGCGCATAGAGGCTATCTTCCGCGCCGTGCGCAAGGCCGTGACCATTCCCTTCACGGTGAAGTTCCGGCTGGGCTGGAACGACGGCGATATTGTTTGCCTGGAATTGGCGCGAATGGCCGAAGGGGAGGGGCTGAACGGGCTGGCGCTCCACGCCCGCACCCGCGAACAGGGCTACAGCGGCCAGGCGCGCTGGGAGTGGATTGCGCGGGTGAAACAGGCGGCGCGGATTCCGGTCATCGGCAACGGGGACATTCGCAGCCCTGAAGACGCAGCAGCCATGGTGGCCCAGACCGGCTGCGACGCGGTGATGATTGGCAGGGCCGCGGCGGCGAACCCGTGGATCTTCCGGCAGATCGCGCAGTACACCGCCACTGGCAGCTATGAACGGCCCACGGTCGCAGACCGCTACAGCATGATCCGCGCCTATTTCCAGATGCTGCTGGACGAGGCGGAAGCAACAAAGGACCTGCCCCGCGCCGCGCGTCTGGGTGAGACAGCCGGGAAGATGAAGCAATTTGCCACGTGGTTTACACACGGAGTGGCGGGCGGGGCCAGGCTCAGGGGAGACATCTATCACGCACGGACCGGTGCCGAGGTGCTGGCCCAGGTTGACGCGTTCTTCAGTGCCCAGCTTGCAAGCGGCGCGCAGTCTGATCCGCCTTCGGAAGAGGATGGGCTGGCTCAATTCCCTGAGAATATGCTTGTCTGCGATTAAGGCAAAACCGCGATTGGCGTACCCATGGCTATGACTTCAAGGTATTGATCTCCTCAAGAAACAACACCTTTGATGAGGCCATGATGAAGATGGAAATCGTGGCTTTGACTTCCCCTCAGAGTTGGCCTTATCCAACACACGCCCGGCGCAACCATCCGTAGTCTTGATCGTTCAGTGTATTTACTGAATGGCCGCGGCCGCGGCGAGGGTGGTTCGCAGCGCTACAGAATGTAGTAGGCCAGAACGCACAAACCGGCGATAGCCAGCAGGAAGAGGGTCACAATCCACTTGAACCAGGGGGGCAATCCGGCTCGACGGGGGGGAGCGGGAGGCGGAATCAATCGCGCAATCTCGATGGAGATGTTGTCGTGACCGCCAGCGGCCAGAGCCAGGTCGATCAGATTCTGGGCAGCGGCATCCAGGGTGGGACCGGCCGTCGCCTTCTCGATCTCGTGCTCCGGAACAAATCCCCAAAGGCCGTCTGAACAGAGCAACAGCGTGTCGCCGATTGCGAGCGGGTGCTTCTCGATGTCGATTTCGACCTCGGGCAAACGGCCCAGGCTGCGCGTCAGCATCGAGATGTCGGGATGGTTCTCAGCCTCCTGTGGCGAAATCAGGTTGCGGCTGAGCAGGGACTGCACGGCGGAGTGATCGGTGGTGAGGCGGTGCAACCGGCCGACGCGCACCAGGTAGGCGCGGCTGTCGCCGATGTGGCCGACCCACGCGTGGGGCCCCTCAGCGCTTTCTTGCAGCAGGGCCACCACTACCGTCGAGCCCATACGCACATTCGGCATGCCCGGTTCCCGGGGAGTCATCAGCAGCTTCGCATTGGTGAACTTGGCAGCCTCCTGGAGGGCTTTGTCGGCCGGGTAATCGCTCGGCAGAGCTGCCAGATGCTCACGAAAGCTTTCCACAACCATCTGCGATGCCGTGGATCTTCCGATGTATCCGCCTACGCCGTCTGCGACGACCATCAGATCGCCCAGGGGGATGCGGAGATGAAGGACGGAGTCATTGTTCTCCTGGCGCAGGATTCCGCGGTCACACTTCTCGGCGAAAATAATGGCTGGCTCTTCGAGGGCCGGAATTTCGTTCATCTCTGAACCTCACTTGTAGGACAGTGCCTGCGCTTGACGGTGAGCAAATCTTTACGCAAATCTCTTTTGGAAGACCTTGCCGATTACAGCGGCGAAAACTCTGCCGCAACCAACCAGCCGCTTTCATGTCAATCATTGATCAAGCCGGACATCTCGGATCCTCGCTCCAAACGCGCTGGCCTGCGCACAGAGCCCCGCATTGCCGCCAGCCGATTCTGCTCATTGAGGGACATCAGGAACTGAGGAGCCCCAGAATGAACAACCTATGGTGATTGCGCCGACGTTATTATACACCGAAGCAAGAATGGAAAGATGAAGGAATTGAATTGCCGGGCAAAGGAATGGTGGGCGACGCGGGAATCGAACCCACAACCCCCGGTTTAGAAGATGGGCGATTCCGGCATGGCTTCGATCTCTCCCACATGGCCTTGATTGCTTTTTGTTCCGTGTTCATGCGGTCTTCCCAGCACCACCAGCCATTGGGCACTACTCCATTCTACTTTTCCGATTCATTTAGGGTGGGCACAGCCGGAGGCTACGATTGCCTAGGCCGCAACAGCCCGTCTCGTTCAAGTCGCCGCACGTCGAGAGAGGCGCAATGTTCGGCCTTTTCCTTTGCTGGTTCGGTGCGACTTCAGCGTCTGTGGCGCATCGGATGAAGAGAGGAGAAACGCCGATGGAAAAGCGGAAGCTGGGATCTGCCGGGCCTGAAGTGCCCATGATTTGCCTGGGCGGCAATGTCTTTGGGTGGACGGTGCCTGAGGCCGAGGCATTTCGCCTGCTCGATGCTGCGCTTGACGCCGGATTGAACTTCGTGGATACCGCGGATGTGTATTCGAGCTGGGCCGCGGGCAACAAGGGAGGCGAGTCGGAGAGCATCCTCGGCAAGTGGTTTGCGAGGTCCGACAAGCGGAAAGACGTGATCCTGGCAACCAAGGTCGGCCTGGAGATGGGCGAGGGCAAGAAGGGCCTGAAGGCGGCCTACATTCGCCAGGCGGTGGAGGATTCGCTGCAGCGGTTGCAGACTGATTACATCGATCTCTACCAGGCGCACAAGGACGATCCGGAGACCCCGCTGCAAGAAACACTCGCTGCCTTCGACGCGCTGGTGAAGCAGGGGAAGGTTCGGTTCATCGGCGCATCCAATTACAGCGGAGCGCGGCTGGCCGAGGCCCTGGAGACGAGCCGCAAGAATGGGTTGGCAAGCTATATCTCGCTGCAGCCGCACTACAACCTGATGGAGCGCTCCGTCTTCGAGACGGAGTTGCTGCCCGTGGTTGAGAAATACCAGATCGGCGCGATTCCCTACTACTCGCTGGCAGGTGGCTTTCTGACCGGCAAGTATCGCAGTCAAAAGGACACAGAGAAGGCTGTGCGCGGCGCAACGGTGCGGAAGTACCTGAGCGAGCGAGGATTCGGAGTGGTTGCTGCGCTGGATGAAGTGGCCCATGCACACGGATCGACGCCGGCGCGCGTGGCGCTGGCGTGGCTGCTTGCACGGCCGGGAATCACGGCTCCGATTGCCAGCGCGACGAATGAGAAACAATTGGCCGATCTGGCCGCAGCCACAACGTTGAAGCTGGACGCCGAATCGATTCAGAAGCTGAATAGCGCGAGCGCTTGAACAGCCGCCGCAGAGCTGTGAATGGCCACCGGCGTCTGGTGCGGTTTCTGTGCGGGCCGGGCTCCTGAACGACCCGGCAGTCGCCGGAATGCGGCTCTAGGTTGGCCCCGCAGGCTCCGTCCCTGAGATTTTACGTCAAACCGGAATCCATCCCGGCCACATCGGCGTTTCCGGGGAGTAATCCGCGGCTCGGAGGGGTTCGCGCGATTCCAGGTCTCAAAGGCGAGACCTGGGGTACCCTCAGATCGTTGCTGAGCGTGGTCTATGAGATACGCGCCACCCGCCAAATGTCAGAATCAGAGACTGTTTACGGCAGTGAAGAACTCCTGTTGATTCATGAATCCGATGCCGCACCAATAGACCGGCCAGTTCGTGCTGGTGATGGGATTCAACGTGTTGTTGCCGGAGTAGAATGCGCCCTGGTATTGCATCTTTGCCGCGTTTGATTCGATCAGCGCGGGATACAGTTCCGCGAACGAAGTGGCGAGAGGGCCTTCGAGTTCATAGGCCTGTGAGAAGGTGTAATAGTTCCCGAACGCGGCAGACGTTGCCAGGTTGCAGTTCACAGCGGAATAGTCGGCCGGGGCGAGGCTCACGCTATCCAAAGTAAAGATTTTGTAGGCGGGGTAATTGCCAAAGTACGGACTGATGCCCGCGGTAATTGCCAGCGCAATGCCCGGCGACATCAGCCGGAATTCGTCCATGTGCGTATGACCGGCAAGAGACATAGCAATGACGCCGGGATACTGTTCAATGATGCCCAAGAACTGTTCCTGATAGTTTTCAGCCCACATCATCGTGGCTGCCGTGATCTGGCCATTGTCATTGGCTGGTTCGCCGGTTGCGCTCTCAACCGCGCCAGGAGGCGCATGCATCAGCAGCCAAACCTTCTTGCCGGCAGTGCTGGCCTCTGCAAGTTGGGCACCAAACCAGGCAAATTGATCTGGAATCATGGCCTGCTCGACAGTATTACCTGGGGAAAGCGCGAACGTGTTAAGTGCGATGATCATCAGATTCATTCCCGCGGGCTCTACCGAGTAGTATCCGCCATTTTTAATGGTGCTGATTACATCTGCCTGATTCCCTGACCCGTTCAAAGCGAGCGTGTATAACTGCTGCGCATTGCTGGCAAGAAAAGTGCTGTCCGGCCCATAATTCGTATAGGAGTCGCAGTTGCCCAGCGCGAAGTAGACAGGGATCGTGCCCACCGCCGCTCTGATCTGCTGCAAGACAAATGTGAGTGTTTTGTCGACAAACAGAGCTGCATCTGCGGGCTTTTTATTCGGGAAATACACCAAGTAAAGCTGGTTCAGTCCGTGGCCGAGAAAGTCACCTGTAAACAGGACCGCCGGACTCGTTCCCAGGTTCTGCTTGATGCTTGCGAGCGCCAGAGTGAATAGCGCATAGTTGGTGTCGGCGCCAACGGGGGAAGGCAAACTATTCGTCACATTCAACGCGCCCTCAAAGATTGCCGGCCACTCAGAGGGATCCGCCGCATCAAGCTGCGCTACCAGCAGCTGATTAGCCGGCACTGTTTTAGTATTCAGCGTTGCATTTGGCAGAAGCGGATTGATGTATGGCTGGAAATGCACATCGGAGAAGACGGGTACCGAGAAGCTATCTGAACCGGTAATCCCGTTGCCTCCGCTGGCTCCGCCACATCCGCCGATGAAGCCGGCGCTTGCCAGGCTTGCTAACTCAAGAAATGCACGGCGTGATAGTTGTTGCATTCGAGTTTTTCCTTCTGGATATAGCAGTTGGGCCGTTTCCGCTTGAGACGGTCAGAATTGAGGCGCCGTTGCCGGCAACGCCGCTGAATTGATTGCTTCGCATTTGGAGTTATCCACCGTCAGGTTGCGGGCCGAATCAAGCGTGATCGTCCAAATCGAGTCATAATCATCGGTCCCCCAGGAAGCCACGATCCAACTGCTTCCGTAGTTCGCCAGCAGCGCATTGACCAAGGGCAAGGAAGAAGCGGCGATCAAGTTCCAAGGTCATCCGGCATCCTCACCGAACTTGGAGTTGCCCGGTGAAGTTGTTATCGGCAATTGTTGGATTGCGCATCAGGTTACGCATGCCCAGTCCCAACCGTTGCAAAGGCCACTTGTAGCAGGCCTTCGGCATCCCAATCTGAGCAATTGTGAGCAGTCCATACTGCACGACGGTGATACCGTTTTTCAGTCCTCATCTTGGATGAAAGCAAAGGCGCGTCCGTGAACCGCGAAAAAGCGCTAGAAAGGTAATCTCCATGCGAATCCCGCTAGGAATTGTCCTCACACTCACTGCTCTAACCGCTTTTGTTTGCGGATGCGGCAACAATGGCGGCGGCGGGAGCGGACCCTCCGCGCTCAGCTACTCGGCCCGTGCGGCAGTCTTCACAAAAGGTGTGGCGATCACGCCGGATAACCCGACGACCAGCGGCGGCGCGGTGACTGGGTACAGCGTGAGTCCGGCGCTTCCGGCGGGCTTGAGCCTGAACACCTCGACCGGTGTCGTCAGTGGAACTCCCACGGTTGTGGCCGCCGCGGCCAGCTATACGGTGACCGCCTCGGGCACGTCCGGCACCATCACCACGACTCTGTCTATCACGGTGAACGATCAGCCGCCCTTGGCGTTCAGCTACGCCGCCGGCACGGCGGCCTACACCGTTGATGTGCCGATCACGGCGAACTTCCCGACGAACAGCGGCGGAACGGTGATTTCCTACAGTGTGGGCTCCGCCCTTCCGGCGGGCCTGAGCCTGAGCACGGCAACCGGAATCATCAGCGGAACACCCACGGCAGTGCGCACCTCGACCAGCTACACGGTAACGGCTGCCAATTCGGGCGGCAACGCGTCGGCGGCTCTGACCATAGCGGTGAACGCTGTGCTGTCCCCGGCGATTTCCGCCCCAGCAGGACTGGCCTATCACCCCGGCAACGCGGTTTATACCGTCGGAGTGACGATCCCGGAAAACGCGCCGACGAGCATCGGCGGTCCGCCGCTTACTTACACAAAACCTTCTGGGATCAAAGTTCCGGCGTACAGCATCTTTCCTCTACTTCCGGATGGCCTGAGCCTCAGCGGAGTGCCGGTCGCTGCCGCTGTCTCCGACAACGCCACGGGCGTCATCAATGGAACTCCCAAGGCTGCCATGTCCACAACGACTTATGTGGTAACGGCCAGCAACTCCGCCGGCAGCACGACGGCCAACCTGACCGTCACTATCAATAATTTAGGCGTTTCCCCGTCAGGCCTGGCCTATGAAACCCCCGCTCCGGTCTATCTTGCCGGGATGGCGATTACGCCGGATCCTCCGGTGACCAATCTAACCATACCAACGTCGAGCACGTATAGTGTGAGCCCCAATCTTCCGTCAGGTTTGAGCATGGATCAAAGCACGGGCACTGTCAGCGGAAGCCCTGACGCAGTGCCGTCCTCGATTGTGCCTCCCCCTCCCTCCACGGCCACCTACACAGTAACTGTTACGAGCGCGTCCGGCAGCACCACGGCGCCGCTGACCATCACAATCTATAATGCGCCTCAAGCCATTCCCAACATGGCACAGTTGATTACGCCGCTGGAGACCACCGGGGCCAGCTTTCAATATCTGGATACCGGGATGGTGGTGACCGATTCATTTGATCCGAAAGTGGCTCCCAGAGAATGGCTGGCAGGACAAGCGGTCAGCACTTCGGTAAGTCCAGATGGCAATACCCTGGTTGTTCTCACCAGCGGGTACAACCGCGTCTTTCAGGGCCCGTTCCCCCTGTTTGACCCGCTTTACTCGAGCGAATACATCTTCATCTTCGACATCACGAATCATGCGCCGGTCTTCAAGCAGGCGATCCCCATCCCCAATGCTTACCACGGGATTGCCTGGGATCCGAGCGGCCAAGCCTTCTACGTCTCCGGGGGCATGGGCGACGAACCCTTTGGCACCGATCCCATTCCCTCCATAGCTGCAAACAACGGCGACAACGTTCACATCATTCAGCAGCAAGGGAACGGAACCTGGCAAAGCGTAGCCGAACTTGACCTGGGGCAGAGTCCATTCACACCTGTTCAGGGCCACCCTTCAGGCAATGGTCTTCCTGTACCCAACAACGCGTTCGCCTCGGTCAACGCCGCGGTCTACGTGGCGCCGATGGCTGCCGGCCTGGCGATTTCGCAGGATGGCCAGACTTTAGTCGTGGCGAATTACTATAACGATTCGATCACGGTGTTTACCGGCGGCTTGAACATCTGGCTAAGTCAGTGGGTGCTTGACGTAAACAATCTGCAAGTTCCACCGCTGCCATATTCGGCGCAAGGAGGACGGGGGATGTTGGAGGGAACGGAACTCGACCTGCGTCCCGGCATGGCCGCCCAATCACCCGCCCCTGGTACGCCCGGCGGCGAATACCCCTTCTGGGTAGTGCTGACCGGAAAGACCGGACCGAGTGCAACAGCTTATGTGTCGAGTCTTCGCGACCGCGAGATCGACGTGGTGAACCTGGGAGAGAATTGTGCGCGCGGTACCACCGGACCCGGTTGTTTTATGCTCGCGGCGCCGGTGGTCAAGGCGCGCATCCCCGTCAAGGGCCAACCCAACAAGATGACACTGAACAAAGCCGGAACGCTTTTGTACGTGGCTGAGGATGAGTCGGATACGGTGGATGTGATCGACCTCAATCCCCAGGACGCAGGCAGCCCCGGCCAGAACCAGCCAGCCACGGTGAATACGGTCATCGAGTCCATCCCGGTCATCGCTCCTCCAGCAGATATGGCGTCATTCTCGCTGGCGCAATATACCGGCGCGAACACCAACAGCGTGACGCTCTCGCCGGATGAGACGAAGCTCTACGTGACCAACGGCAATCTGAATAACATCGCCGTGGTACAGCTGAATGGAACCAGTCACGGCGATCACGTAGTCGGCCTGATTCCTACCGGCTGGTATCCAAACTCGGTCAGTTTCAGCGAGGACGGAAGCTGGGCGTATGCAATCAATATGAAGTCGCCGACGGGGGCCAATCCAGATGAGTGCTATGCCTACGGACCGGCCGGGTATCCCACGTGCATGCCTTCGGGCGAGTACAATCCGCAAATGACAAAAGCCGGCCTTCTCAGCTTCCCGGTCGCCAGCGTCACGGCGCAACTTTCAGATTTGACGAAGCAAGTCGAGGCGAACAACCGCTTCGCCGCCACCTCCACAACCGGCCCGGTGATATCTGCCGTGCAACAAGCCATCAAGCACGTGATCTATATCCTCAAGGAAAACCGGACGTACGACCAGATTCTGGGCGACCTGGGGCGGGGCAATGGGGATCCTGCCTTGACGTTATTTGGTCAGGAGATCACGCCAAATCAGCATAACCTGGCACAGCAATTCGTGACCCTCGACAACTTCCTCGCCACCGCTGAGGTCAGCTACGACGGATGGCCATGGAGCACGTCGGCGCGCGCGCCCGACATCATTGAGCACCAGTATCCGGTCAACTACGCGCAGCGCGGTCTCGCCCTGGAGGGCGAAGGCACAAATCGCAGCGTGAACGTGGCCTTGCCGACTCTTGCCCAGCGCCAAGCCGCCAATCCCCTGATGCCAGGCGGCGCTCTTTCGCCCAATGTGCCGAACGGTGAGGATCTGTTGCCGGGGCAGACTAACGTGGACGCGCCCGACGGACCGAACAATGAAGTGAATACCGGCTATCTTTGGGACAACGCTCTACGCGCCGGTCTCTCGGTTCGAGACTATGGTTTCTTCATTGATACAACCTGCTATAACGAGCCCGCATGCCAGACGCCTCTGGCGCACGACCCGTTCTCGACCAAAACCATCGTAGCTCCCTCGACCAGTGTTTCACTTACGCCCTACACCGATCCGTACTTCCGCGGCTTCGACCCCTCCTTCCCGGACTACTACCGGTTCAAGGAGTGGGAGCGGGACTTCGATGCCAACTACGCAAACGGCGGGCTTCCCAGTTTGACCCTGGTGCGCTTCATGCACGATCACACCGGAAACTTCGCGACTGCAATCGACGGCGTGAATACTCCAGAACGGGATGTAGCCGACAACGACTACGCCGTCGGTTTGCTGGTGCAGAAGATCGCCAACAGCATCTACGCCAACAACACCCTCATCTTTATTGTGGAGGATGACGCGCAGGACGGCGGCGATCACATCGACTCGCACCGCACCACGGCCTACGTGGCTGGCGCCTATGTGAAGAATGGAGTGGTCCCCACGGAATACAACACCCTCGACTTCGTTCGCACGATGGAGGAGGTCCTGGGCCTGCAGCCGATGAACCTGAACGACGCGCTGGCGACGCCCATGAGCGACATCTTCAATATTTCACCAAGCGCATGGAGCTTTACCGCAACTCCCGCGGCGATTCTCTACTGTACGAAATTGCCGCTGCCCGGCCCCGCGCAACCGTGTACGAATCCGACTCCAAACGCGGCCTACTGGGCGCGGGTCACCAAGGGCATGGACTTCACCGATGCGGATCTCGTTGATGGCGGACAATTCAACCGCATTCTCTGGAAGGGGCTGATGGGCAACAGACCCTATCCCGCTGCGCCGACCGGATTCGATTTGCGCAAGAATCGCGAGCAACTGCTGGCGCGCTACCGGCAGTCACAATATCAAAGAGCGGCGAAGACATCAAAACCGGCCGGGGACTGACCCCAACCGCGATCATGGTTTTGATTTAGGATGGAATCCTCGATGGAGACTCGTTGGGGGAGGCAACTCTTGTTCTTTCTGGCTGCGACTCGCCCAGACTGGTTGCTTCGGACAACCTTGCAACCGTTCGCGGAGCGCGCACACTGAACTTCGGGAAGGAACATATACGCATCTTGTTGATTATAAATGGTGGGCGAGGCGGGAATCGAACCCACAACCCCCGGCTTAGAAGGCCGGTGCTCTATCCGATTGAGCTACTCGCCCATGCATCTTCTCATTTTAGCGTCGAGTCACCATGGAATGCATCTCCAAGCGCCGCGAGGCACGCTGAAGCGCCTGTCGCGCCTCTCAGCAGGATGGGGAGTAGTCAGCTTGCGTTAGGATCGGCGGTCGCGGCCAGCAGGAACCGCATCACTGTCGCTTCCGCCCAGTGAATCTCATTCCCAGCATCTTGAGAGAGATAGGCGCAGTGCCCGCCGTAACGAGTCTCTGCCAAAGTTACGTGCGGGTTGGCAAGAAGCTTGCCGCGAGTCTCCGGCGTCAGGCGGATGAAAGGGTCGTCCTGGGCATGCAAGACCAGGGTGGGCACCGCAATCCGGTCTACCACGCGCGCGCTGGCAGCTCGGTCATAGTAGTCGTCGGCGT
>Ga0302275_10000579_pt1 | contig 41059 bp, 38 predicted proteins | sample III_Bog_N2_2_FD_200229 | JGI IMG/M metagenome (GOLD analysis project Ga0302275, IMG submission 200229) | Peat permafrost microbial communities from Stordalen Mire near Abisko, Sweden - III_Bog_N2_2 | ecosystem: Environmental > Terrestrial > Soil > Wetlands > Peat | place: Sweden: Abisko... | reverse complement strand
CTGGACTTGAATGAATCTGTTTAAAGTCATCCGTTTCAGCGAAAGGCAAAATATGTAAAAAACCCAATAAATCCGCCTTTGGTCAAAAACCCTTTCGTAACACCCTCTAGTAGGTTGAATATGACGGGCCGCTGGGATGTGGGGCAGACCTCCGGTCTGCCGGTCCGGGGAGACTCGGTCTTCCTGAATTCTTCAACTGGCTTGCAGAGCAAGCCAGAACCGGCAGACCGGAGGTCTGCCCCACATACTACATACATACTGCCTGATTCGGCGGTCGGATTTCTTAACAGTTTGCGGACGGCCAGGGTCAGGGTTTGGCGGGGACTTCGACCAGGTCGCCGGCGCGGAGTCGGAGGGCGGATACCTGCATATTGTTATTGGGGTTGCTGCAATCCACGGTCCAGGTTTCGGTATTATTGGTTTTCGGGTCGTGGCGGGTGACTCGCACGCGGGAGAGGTCGCTATTGGAGGTCAGGGCGGCGCGGGCAACGCCCTGCTGGAGCATGTTGCCGATGTGCGAGTAGAAGGCTTGCAGGGGGATTGGCACGGTTTGTCCGCCTTGGACCACCAATCTGGCCTCGCCCGCCAGGCTGCGAAAGTGCTCAAGAATGGCCCGGTCTTGATCCCCGGTCAAAAAGACCGGAGCGTCCGCCAAGGAGTGTTCGCGCTCGGGAACTTCCACCACGTCGCCAAATTCCAGCGGCACGTCTTGGGAGTAATCCATGGGAGGAAGCCTGGGGTGGGAAGGAGCTGAATTATCAGGCTGGTTGACAATTACCGTGTGAATGCCTCTCTGCAAATTTTGCAAGCGCTGGGCTTCCGTCAAGATCACCTGCTCCTCTGGAGAAAGATCAGACGCCGCTGGCTGATCCACGCGACCGCCGTTCACCGGAGTTCCACCGAGATGGGCCGTGCCATTGTCCCCATTGGCTTTGGAACTGGCCGCAGTCGGGGCGTTGGTGGACAGAAAATTAACCGCAATCCGCCGGGGGGTACCGTTGGTGGAGGGTCGGACGATAATGATGTGTGCCAGGTCGGGAAATTGCAGCTGATCTTTGGTGCTGTCCAGGGCAGCAGTGTAAAGGGCTTCCAGCAAGGTGAAATGATTCCAGTGGTTGGTATTATCATGGAATACGGCAGTGGAAAAGTTGTTGGCAGGCCGGCACAAGGTGATTTGATCCCAGGCGGGCAGGATGTCCAGCGCGCCGTATTTGTGCAGCAGGGCGATCAGTTTTTGCGCCTGGGTTTTCTCGGCGGCAGCAGGGAGGGGAAAGCCGGGGGTGGTCCTGATGTGTCGGCTGACAAGGTGGAGTGGCGTTTCGCCATCGCGGTTCCGGAGGTTGGGATTGGCTTTGTGGTCGAGCAGCAAGGTGAACACCTTTTCCTCGACGAGATCGGCGGCGGCGAGATGCAGGGCGGTGTTGTTGTAGTCATCGCGGAGATCAGGGTTGGCACCGTGCTGCAACAGCAGTTCCACTGCGGCGGCAGACTGAAGGTTTCCCGACGCCAATAGCAGCGCGGTCCTGTTATCAGTCCTGGAATCGACTGCGTTGGCATCGGCTCCGGCATCCAGCAGAGCCTTTAGGATTTCGGGATTGCCCAAGGAGGAGAACAGCAGCGACCGGCCATCCTGCACCAGATTCGGGTCCCCCTTGAATTTCAAAAGCAACTGGACCATGGGAAGTTGTTCGGTGGAGACGGCGAGAAACAGGGGTGAACCATAATAGGAATGATTCGGTTGATAGTGCCCCCAATCAGCATTCCCCTGAGCATTCGGATTGGCACCCGCTTGCAATAGCAACTCGGCGGAGGCCGTGTCTTTATTGTGGATGGCGCAGAGCAGTGGCGCATCGAATTTGCCGCCGTTGGGGTCGGCTTTGGCGGCCAGCAGTATTTTCACTGCTTCCGGGCCATGATCCACCGCCAAACTCAAGGGGGTGCGGTAGGAATCGTCAACGTTCGGATTGGCTCCGGCGGCGAGCATTTGTTGAATGATTTTGACCTGCCCCTTTTGGGCGGCAAAAAAGAGCGGGGTCTCGCCCTGATCATTGGGGGCGTTGACGTCGGCGTGATTGGCCAGCAGCACCTCGGCCACGGCGAAAAAGCCATGGGATGCGGCCAGATGCAGCGCGGTATTGCCCTGCGTGCCTTTGAAGTGAATATTCGCGCCGTGATCCAGGAGAAATTGGGTCATGGCTTTATTGCCGGCGGTGACGGCGGCCATCAGGGGCGTCATGGCTGAATTCTCCGCAAGATTCTCCAAATCCTCAACTTTGCCGGGAAGACGAGGGCAGGGTACATTGATATCTGCACCGTGAGCCAGCAGGTATTCCGTCACTTTAACCCAGCCATGGTAAGCGGCATTGACGAGGGGAGTGGTGCCGCCACCCGGGGCGTTGATCAAATCCGGGCTGTTTTGGATCATTTCCTGGACGCGCTGGATTTCGCGATCTTCGTCGGAACTGACGGTGGGCGAATGGCTGGCGGAGTCCGGCTGGCTGGACACCTCCGCCTGCTGCTTCAATCCTTGCATCATGCCGGCGAGGTCCTGGCGGCTGAGGGTGGCGAGGGTTGGCTGGTCGGCAAAATCGTGGAGGATGCGCTGGTATTGCGCGGCGGCTTCGTTGGTGCGGCCCTGGGCGCGGTAGCATTCGCCCAGCCGGAAGATGGCGGTGGCGGCAATCTGCCGGTCCTGATCAAAGCGCGCCGCGAGGCTCTGATAATCGGCGATGGCCGCCGCGTAGTCGCGGTTGGCTTGCTCTTCAAGCAGGCCTTGTTGCAGGAGGGCGGTGAGGTCGTTGGTTTGGGCGTGGGTTGCGGTGGCGAACAGAAGGAGGGAAATGACGAAGGCCGAATGCCGAATGCCGAATGAATGACGAAGCACGAATGACCAAAAAGCATGGACCTTTACGGGGGTTTTCGCCGGGGCGGCGTGCTGCCGACTGCCAGTCGGCGATACCGCAGACCGGCAGTCTGCGTCAGCCTTTTGAGGCGTTGTCAGTATTGGTTCATCCCGAACGCCGCAGTCGGGGAGGGAAACTCGAGAAAGGTCTGGATCGGCAGCGGCGCGCGAATGCGACGCCAGTGATATGTTGCACCCGCTGGTTGCTGGCGCGGCGCGCACGAAGTGACGCGCCCTACCACGCCGGGCGCGCGGCAGGGCTTTTCGATTTTGTTGCCCACTTCGGAGTTCACGTTCATGGCAGAGCGGGAACCGGGTCCGGACAAATCCACCCAGATGTTTTCGAAATGCCATGCCGAAATTATATTTGTTTTTCATATTTTGAACGACGTCAGTCTGGCAAAAAGGGTGCGCCAGGGTTGTCATGGTTTTGCAAAGAATGGTAGTGGCACGGCAGCCTGCCCGTGAGTTTCAAACACCCCCTGCGCGCCGCCTGCGCCTGCCAACCAACGCATTCTGGTGTGCCACACCGTCGCCGGTTCGAAAGCCCTGGGTGGAACGGGCCACTGGCCCGTCCTGCCGGGCTACCAGCCCGGCTGAGCGGAGCGGGGCGGACTGGGGGAAACGGTCTCCGCAGGCAAATAGAGCGCCTCACCCGTTCCGTCCGGCGGGTCGCCGGACGGGACGGGCCGGTGGCCCGTGCCACCCATTTTACAGGCACGCGATCTGGTTCGGTTTGGCGGTGCCTCATAACTCCAGTTTGTAGCCGACGCCATGCACGGTTTTCAGCCAGCGGGGTTCGTTGGGATCCCGTTCCAGCTTGGCGCGGAGGCTGGCGAGGTGGTTATCCACGGTGCGCGTGGTGGGAAAGGCGGTGCAGCCCCAGACGACATCGAGGAATTTCTCGCGGGAGACCGGCTCGCCGCCCGTTTCCGCCAGCAGCCGCAACATGGCGAATTCCTTGGCGGTGAGGTGGATGGCTTTTTTGCCGCGCCGGGCGGTTTGCCGGGCCAGGTCGATGCTGGTTTCGCCGAGCTTGAGTTGCAATGGCGATTTGGTTTTGCGCTCCGCCCGGCGCAGCAGGGCGCGCACGCGGGCGAGCAATTCGTCGGTGCTGAAGGGTTTTACGAGGTAGTCATCCGCGCCGGCATCGAGGCCGGTGACGCGGTCCTCGATCTGGCCCTTGGCGGTGAGCATGAGCACGGGGGTGTCGAGGGTGAGGCGGCGCAACTCGGCGCAGACGGCGAAGCCGTCGAGCTTGGGCAGCATGACGTCGAGGAGGAGGAGGGCGGGTTTTTCGGCCAGGGCGCGCTCAAGGCCGCTCTCGCCATCCACGGCGGTAAGGACGCGGTAGCCTTCGCCGGCCAGCAAGTCGGCCAGCGCGGTGCGCATGGGGGCCTCGTCTTCAATGATCAGAATGCGTTCCATAGGTGTTCAATGACGAATGACGAATGACGAATGACGAATGATAAATGACGAATGAATGACAAAGCTCGAATGACGAATGGTGTTTTTGCCCTGTCCGCCCCTGCGCGAGGCGTGCGGGGCGCGTCTTCAATGATCAGGATGCGTTCCATATAATTCAATGGTAAAGCGGCTGCCGCGGCCCACTTCGCTTTGCACATGCACGCGGCCGCCGTGGGCTTCGACAATGTGTTTCACCACGCTCAGGCCAATGCCGACGCCCTGCGTTTCGCGGCGCAGTTCGGAGCCCAGCCGGTAAAAACGCTCGAAAATTTTCTCCTGCTCGGCCAGGGGGATGCCGGGGCCGTGGTCGGCCACCGAGAGACATAGCGTGTGCGCGGGGAATGGTCTGGCTGGGCGGGGCAACTGTCCAATGACGCATGGCGAATGACGAAAGAATGACGAAGCACGAATAACGAAGTGCGCGAGGCGTTCGTGTCGTTGCAGGGGCGACGCCGCGCCGCCCGGAGTGGCAGCGACGCGCGGGTCGCCGGTTTTCCGCGCTGCGCGCTCAATACCGACCGTGACCACTTCGCCTTTGGGGGAGTGCTTGACGGCGTTGTCAATCAGGTTGACCAGCGCTTGTTGCATGGCGCGGCCGTCGAGGGTGAGTTCGCCATCGGAAGCGGGCAGGTCGGAATGGAATTCCAGGTACACGCCCTTTTCGGCGGCGTAGGGTTCCATCAGTTTGACCGTGGCGGTGGCCAGCGCGAGGAGGTCGGTGGGCTCGAATTCATATTGTTTGCGGCCTTGCTCGATGCGCGAGATATCGAGCACGTTTTCAATGAGGGAGGAGAGGCGGCGGCATTCCTGGACGATGTAGCGGAAATATTCGCCTTGTTTGGCGGGGCTGGAAATTTTGCCGCGCTCCAGGTTTTCAGCCATCAGGCGCACCGAGGCGATCGGCGCGCGGAGTTCATGGGAGACACTGGAGACGAAATTGGATTTCTCATGGTTCAACTGCAACTGGCGGCGGAAGGCCCGGCGGGCGGACACCAGACCGGCCAGCGCTGTGAGCACCGCCGCCAAAACCAGCGCGCCCGAGCGCCAGGCGCGCCGATGTTCGGCGGCCAGCATTTGTTCGCGGCTGGATAAGAGAAATTTTAGCTGAAAATGAAGGGTGTATGGGGTGTGCGCCAGGTCAAAGGTCTGGCTGGTTTCCGCCAGCAAGGATGACTCGGCCCGCGGCACCTGTAGCGCAGGCTTCCAAGGGTGTGAGGCGTGGCCAGACCGGGACGCCATCGAGTCTGTGGACAGCCGCTCGCCGTCGAGCGTGATTTCAGGGGTGGCATACGCTGGGATCAGCGCCGCGTTCTCCACCAGGGCGTGCTGCACAATCGCGGCGATCACGGGGCGGGGCAGGAAATGGACGCGATAGCCCGGCCCGGCAAGGGCGGTGCCTGCGAAGCCGGTTCCATTGTTGAACGTTTCTGGCTGGAGCAGGGCGAGGACGGAGCCGTCATCGGTCCAGTGGGCTCCGGCTTGGGGTTGCCGCGACGGCGGCTCCGGCGAAGGTCGCAGCAAGGCAAGCGCCCGCCCGGATCGTTGCAGGCCATCAAAATAGGTCTGCAACCGCGAATATTCTTTACGCAAGTCCACGCTGGCGGAGTTGGTCAGAGGGCTGGCGAGGGTAAATAATTTGGCGGAGAAAATGGAGGGATGATCCGTCAACCGATCCCAGAGGGATTGGAGGAGCGGGAGGCTGAGGCGCGCATTGGGGGCGCTGAGCAGACGGGCGCAGGCGATTTCTTCAAACGAGAGGCCGGTTTCGGAAGGCAAATCCACGTGATTCCGGATGAGTTCGGCGGGCGGCTGGAACAATTCGTCAGCCGCCTCCAAGGCGCAGGCATCTGGGTCGGTGTGCTGAAATGTTTCCAAGCAGGAATGTTGCTGTTCCGGGGTGGCGGCAGCGCGCAAGGCCTCCCATGCCTGTCGTTGTGCCGGGGTGAGTTCACGGAACCACTTGGGCGGTTGGGGGGCGACCGCAATTTCTGGCGGGTCGATTTGTCGTCCATCGGCCAGAACGGAGCATTGGGGCATGGCCAGGTCCGCCATTTTCAAGGGCGCGTAATCCTGCTGCCATTTATCCAAAATGCCAGCGGCTGCAAGACCGCCATCAGCATCGATGCCGGGCTGGCGGTCGTTGAGAAGAACAATGATGAAGTTGTCTTGCAGGGAGAGAAAACGCCCCAGTTCCTCGTTCAGGGCGGAGCGCAAGGTCCGGTCGAGGGCTTGGGCGCTGGCGGTGGCGCGGGCGCGGGCGTCGCTTTCCGCCGCGCGCTCATCCTGGCGGAGCGCGATGAGGCTGGCCAGGGCGAGGACAGTCACGGGCAACAGGATGAGCACGCCCTGCCAGAAAAAGGCAGGGGGGCGGCGGGGTTGCGTGGCGGCCATCTGTGTTCTATATGCCGTCAAGGTTAGGCGCTCGGCAAGCCCCGGTTGTCATGAAAATGCAAAATCGGGTGGGCTTAACCCGGCTTAACCCGGATATTTCATAGCCATTTGGGAAAGAGTCGCGAAAAACCCTATGAAAAGTGGGGCGCAAACACGTGCGAATGCGTGGTTGAAAAGACGCGGCACGCAGGTTTGGAAACCTGCGATACGGCAGGCTGGGAAGCCTGCGCTACAAGGGTTTGCCATGGTTTTGCCGGTTTCACTATGAAATATCCGGGTTAACCCTGGCTAAGCAAAGGACATTCCGGCGGTTCAAGGCTGCCATTGCAACCGATAAAACGAGGCGGCCGGCGGAGTGCCACCCAGGTCGTTGAAATCATCCAGAATGGTGATCAGCCCGTTCGTCGCCGCGAGGTTGGTCGAAATATTCACCCACAGGGGGTGGAGCAGGTTCGTGGCGCGCTCAGTAATATAGCTGTTCCCAGGGATGCCATTGGCGGTCAGGGTGGTTGGCCGGCCGACGATAATTTGCGTGATCGAATTGAGGCCGGCACCCGCGACTTGGGGTTCCGTCCCGTTGAGGATGGCGGTGTAACGCAGTTGCGCGGGGAGGAGGGAAATCATGGGCGACAAATCGGGTCCGATGGGCGGCCAGGCGGCCAGGCCCCAATTGGTCCACCAAACCGGCTGGGCCGAAGGGTGGCAGAGGGAAACCGGCAGGGTTTGGGTGCCGTTGGTGTCCCAATCCGTCTGGTTTTCCACATAGTTGTAGTTGCCGGTAATGAGGGCGCTGAGATAGGCATTGGTATCCATGAGGGAGGTGCCGCCGGATTCGCTGTCATAACCCCACATCTGTGCCTTGTACCAGTTTTGATAGCTCCAGGTGGTGTCCGGCACGACCGCCAGGGCCAGGGCGCCGCCCGCCGGATTGGCCAGCGCCGTCATGCTGGCCTCGTTGACATTGGTGGAACCGAGGACATTGCCCACCACATTATAACGTCGCGACCAGGCATCCACTTCCACGGAGCGCAGGCTGGAGACGGTCACATTGGCGAGGTCCCGTCCGCGCCAGTAGTTGCGGAACAGGGTGTTGTCACTGCTGGAACCATGGAAATCATCGGCATTGAAGGCGCCGCCGGCATTGCCTTCAAACAGGTTCATCACCGGATGCGCCGAATGGACGAAGAGGTCGGCGCGGAGCACGGTGGGCACCTCGTTGAGGGCATCGGCGAAATAGTTGTAGTCGCACACACAACCGGCGGCGCCATAACCCAGCACAATGGAACCGCGGCAACCGGTCCAGATATTGTTTTCGACCAGTAGCGCGGTGGTTTTGCTGGAGGGGTTGGGCGAATTGGGCGTGCCCGTTTGCAGCCCGTAGCAGCGCGAGGAGGTGATGGGCGGCGTGACGCCGCTGAACAAGCTGTCGCGGATCTCGCACCGGTAGGTGTCGTAGGTCCAGAGATGGCAAATCGAGCCCCAATAACTGCGGACGTGTTTGATCCAGCAGTTGGCGGCAAAGTACATGGCGATGTTGACTTCCTCCAGGCCCGGATTTTGGTTGCACAGGGTGAGTTCCTCCACGCCGGCGTGTTCGACAAAATTGTGGCTCACGCTGGAGCCGTTGACCGGAAAATGGATAAAGGGACTCAAGGTGTTCGTGTAATTCCAGTAGAGCGGCGGCCAGACGGTCAGGGTCGTGCCATGGATGGCTTGAACTTCCACCCACTGGCCCACGGCGTATTCGCCCACGCAACCATCCGAGCCGCACGGGTTCACCAGGCTGGCGTCATTGCTCTCGGTGATCTGCACTTTGGAGCCCACCCCCAAATCAGCGGGCAGCGTCGGCAGCACGAGATTGCTGGAGCCTTGGGAAAAACCGCTCGCGACACTGGCGCGATCATAATACCAAAAGGGGCCATAAAAAAGGACCATCGGTCCATTGAGGTTGCCGAGGATGACCGTGTTGGAACCCTGCCCGCGCAGCACCACGCCATCGCTCATGGTGAGGGGGTTGGACAGGAGGAAAACGCCGGCGGGCAGTTGCACGACCTGATTGGAGGGGCAAGCGCTCAAGGCGGCATTGATGGCCGCGCTGACATCCGTCGCCCCGGTGTGGTCAATGGCCACCAGGTTGGTGTAAATGGTGGAAACGGACGGGATGCCGCCGGCCACGCCCGCCTGGGTCCAGTCCACGCAGCGGTCCGATGGCAACGCGAAACCTGCGCGGGCCGGGGCGGATAAGGCGAGCACAAAGAGCGCCAGCATCAGCCATTCGAACGCGGGTTGGAAAGGCCACGGCACGCAGGTTTGGAAACCTGCGATACGGCAGGCTGGGAAGCCTGCGCTACATATCCGGGCCAAGTCCGGGGGGGCACCTGCATTGCCGCGCGCGCTCGCTGGGGACGCGGCTCCGGCAGCGGGTCGGGAAGGCGCCGCCAGGGAAATCATGCACCCGCTGGTGGCAGGCGCGGTGCGCACGGAGTGGCGCGCCCTGCCGCGCCGGGCGCGCGACAGGTCTTTGCGATTGCATTGCCCGCTTCCGAGTTCGGATTCAACGCGCAGGGTCTGGGTCATCCAACGAACTTGCCCAGCTTGCCTCCGCTTGTAAACGCGAAACTGCCAGTTGCGGACTATTCGGGTGCAGGACAAGTTTCTTCCATTACTCTGGAAGGACCCGGCCGGAAAGTGTTTTCAAAGGTGCTAGCCGCTACTACCCACCACGACTTTCAATGGGGGGGCTGGATTGATGGATTGATGGATTGGTGGATTGATGGATTAGTGGTGGGTGGTTCATGGTTTGGGGTGTTTTTTGACGTTCAAAGGTCTGACCTACTCGGACTGACTCGGACTCCGCAGCCAGGCGGCAACAACGATTCACGACGACATGCACGACGACGGATGGCCTGCGGGCGGCAACCGGGATAGGTTGGAGACGCAGCCTGACAATTTTTTTCACCTTGATTCACCTTGATTCACCTTGATTCACCTTGATTCACCTTGATTGACCGCAATGCGGTGGCCGATTTCACCGGGTCTGGCCGTTTGTCCTGCGCGCGCATCCGTTCGTCCCGAAGGGTCGGGTGGGCGGGCAATTTTGCGGTGGCAGGGGCTCATGGTTTGATCTTTTTGGCTTTAGTTTAACCGGAGACCTTGGACATAGGCTGTCCAAGGTGCTTTTTTTATGCAAAAAAGTTCAGCCCTGGCGCGGGCTGGGGGAAACGTTCTCCGCTGGCAAAGGGAGCGCCACACCCGTTCCGTCCGGCGGGTCGCCGGACGGTACGGGCCGGTGGCCCGTACCACCCATGGTTGTAAAGGCGCGCTGATCGACAACGGGTTGCGGATCACCGCCAGATCACCGTTTCCCCCAGCAGTTCGGAGGCTTGGTTTACGTGCTGGTCATATTGGCTGACCAGTCCGGGAGCCACCGCATCGGCCAGGGCCTGATATTCGTATTCCACCACGAGCTTGCTGCCGGCGCAACGGGAGGCTTTGCGGAACACAAAGGCGGGATCCAGCACATCTTTCCGGAAGGATTCGGCGGGCCAGGGTTGCGGGAGGGTGACTTCCATCCGCAGGAACTGATGCTGCGGAAAGCGGATGGCCAGCGGGTATTTCCGGTTCAGATCCACCGGCTTGCGGAGCAAATCAGTGATGATGGAGGCGTACAGGTCGCAGTGAAGCTTTCCTGCTTTGGCGGGCTGGCTCCAGGCCTGATCCCAGGAATAAGTCTCGGTGGTTTGAATCCGGTTTTGCGCCTCGTCGTCCTCCAGCACAACGGGCGAAGTCATCTTGATTCCAGGATAGAGGCTGGCGTAGAAATGGGTGTCCGTTTTTTCAATGTCGCCATGTTTGGTTTCCGCAAAAATCTGGCGGAGGCGTTCGGCATCCCGGCCTTCGGCAAGGGTGACGACTTTGAGGTCGGCGGGTTCGTTCCTGCCCCGGAGAGTAAAATACTCGGTGGTGGTGGTGCGGGGCTGGCCGGTGAGCGACGGAATCGCGGTGAGGCCGGTGGTGCCGGGGGCGATGACCAGGCCGCATTCGTAGGCGGGCAGGTAATGCGCCGCCAGGGGGCCGCGCTGGTAGTTCATGGTGGGATCCAGCCACCAGGTCTGGCCATCGCAGACGGCCATGGCGATACAGTGGTCAAAGAGACCGGCGGAAGGCTGCCACGTGGCGATGGCGCGTCCGTAGGTGGCATTGACGAGCACGGGGCTGGAAGGGATGCCCAGCGCGCGCAGGATGGAAACGAACAAAAAGGATTTGTCCTTGCAGTCGCCGAAACGCCGGCCAAAGACCACCGAGGGATCACCCGGTTTTTCGCCGCTGACGCCGATTTCGATGCCAAAATAGCGGACGTCCTCCTGGACAAAACGCAGGGCGGCGAGGATTTGCTGTTCCTGGCCGGGCAACTGCCGCCATTGGGCGATTTGCCGCGTCAATTCGGGCGAAAGCGGGGAGGCGACTTTAAACAGCGCCAAGGCCCATTGATCCACCTCGGCCCAGGTTTTGAATTCGCTCAGTTGCAGCCAGGGCTGCGGGTCGCACCACGTGGGCAGGTAATCTTCGAGCGTCAGGGCGGGCACCTGCCGCATATCCCAGGTGTATTCGATGGGGTCTTTGCCGGCCGCCACCGGCTGGGCGGCCCAGCCGTGGGGGCGGGCATACAAATGCCGCCCGGCCGGCCACAGGACGCGGGTGAGCCAGCGTTCCGCCGGCTGCTCCGTTTCGAGGGGAATGGCATCGGAAAAGTGGCCGGCAAACACCGGGTTCGCGCCTTGGCTTGAGTAGGCGCAATCGATGATGTCGCCGACGCGGACGTCATCCAACACCAGCATTGCGGTCTGTTCGCCGTTCAAAATATAGTCATCCATTTCGCGCTCCTGCTGCACGACCTTGATCGCCGCCGGGTTCAGCCGTTCCAAATGTTGCGCGCCACGCCAAAGGCGGATCCAGTGGAACGTGAGGGTTTCGTAGCTGGGGTTGTAGTTCACCGCGATGTTGGCGCGGTTCTGGACGCCGGCGGGCGTGAGCATCTGGCGCGCGGTGTGGACGAAGGTCTCGTTTTCGGCGGCATTGATCTGGCGCTCGGTCAGCAGCAAACGCGCATCCATGCCGGACTCGATCTGGACGGCGGATTGCGGGTCAAAAAAATGCGGCACCACCCAACTGCCCGGCGGGGCGATGCGGGGCGGCGGATTGGTGTTGGTGGCGGTGGTGCCGGTGGGGTTGGTGCCGGTGGTGGCGGTGGGGTTGGTTTCGGCCGCCTGACTGGCCAGGGCGAAAGCCAAAACCATCATGCCAGCGCATCTTTGGAGGCAACGCCCGATGCCCGGGAGGGAAAGCCATTGGTTGGTCGGCTGCATAAGTGCCCCACAATAGCGAAATCACCAAGGCAGGGGAAATGCAAAACAAGCCGTTAACGGGGCGACCTGTGCAAAATTGCCACCCGGCCTGGCACCCCCGCCGTCCGGCTTCAAGCGCTCAGGCGCGGGACGGTGTTTAGCGGGCGCACCACCCCGGACTGCGTCCGTTTTTCCGGCTGAAAATTCGCATGGACGGTTTTGCGCACCTCGGCGAGCCACTGCGACCGGTGTTCATACGTGCTGGTGATCACCGAAGAAAAGGTGCGGCGCTGAACATTTTTGACACCGCACAGGCCGAAGATGCACTTCTTCCACAAGGTTTCCAGCGGATCGCCATAAAGCTCCTGTTCCTTCGCCTCCGGCGTGTTGGCGGTGTTGAAGACCATCGCCACCCGGGCCCGGAGCAGGCCCTGCGGCACGCCTTCGCCCTTTTCATTCGTGGTAAAACGATAGGCCACGTCCATCCGCAACACGCGGTCAATCCAGCCCGTCAGCACGGCCGGTGGCATGCCCCACCAGTTGGGGTGGACGATGATGATGCCTTCCGCATCAACAATTTCGTAGCAATGCTGGCGGATCACCGACCCCAGCGGCGCGTCCCGGGCCAATTCTGCCGCCGGCAGATCGGCGTTGAACTGTTCCTGGCAAAGGTCGTGGCGCCGGACTTGGTGGCCGAGCGCGCGCAACTCCGTTTCGGCGGCGGTGGCAATGGCGTGATTGAAACTTTCCGGATTCGGATGGGCAACAATAAGGGAGATTTTCATGGGGGGACCTGTAGCCATCGATCCGGGGCAGCCGCCGGGCGTGCCTGGCTCTGCGGTGGGCAGAACTCACGCATTGGGCCGCCTCGGATAATAATTGGGCAGGCGATGTTCATACAACGACCGGCTGAAGGACCGGGGGAATGGGTGGAACCTCCCGATCCTAGCTGGCCTTGAACTTAATCGGTTGGCCGCGGTGCGCAAATCATTTTTTCGCAGTTTAGGTTGAAAATAATCGGGGGCAATCCGTGGTCCGATGGAGAGCGCATCACCATTCCACGCCCCATTTCCGGACGGGATCAGGGCAGCCTGCCCGCTGGCTGCCCGGAGCAACATCAGGGGATTGCGACTTCCTGCCAATGGTTCATGACAAAGGAAGCTGCGGTCGTGGCACTGTTTTTGTTCAACGCCTGGTCAAAATGGAAGACGCCGCTGCCGGCCAGACTCGCACTGTTGGCGATGCAAGAGCCGTAAAAGGGGCTGGCCCCGCTGATGGATACCGCTGCCGAGGGGGCGTAAATACTGCCAATGAAGTTGGCCGAGGCGGCCACCGTGATACTATTGCACGAGGGCAGACCATACAAAGTCAGGCAGGGGGCGGTCGCCCCGTTAATGAGGCCGGCGCCGCTTAAGTTGACGGTTCCGCCCGCATAAATGGTGAGTTTTGAGGTGGGATCAATATAAAGCCGTCCGCTGGCAGTGATGGTGAAGTTGCTGGTTACCATCAGAACATTACAATTGGGGCCAATTCTGATGCTGTTGGCCGCCCCGTTGACCGTGGGCGGGCCGCCGTCCAGAGTGATGCTGCTGGCATAAAGGGCATAGGTGCTGTTGGTGTTGATGACCATGTAGCCGTTGGCGGTGGTGCCAAAGGCGCCGTTGACCACGTTGGTGACCGCCCCATTGATCAAATAGGGGTTGTTGCCGCTGCCAATAATGCTGAGGCTGGCAAATTGGTACACATTGCTGCCTCCGAGACTTGCACCTTCCGACACCGTATAGGTGGTCCCACCCAATTTGGCTGTGGGCAAGGAGGCGAACGTCGCGGAATAGCCGCCTGTGGGCACAGCCAACGGCGTCACCGCTGGATACTGAAAGAGGAAATTGGAACTGAACCGGGTTGGATCAACGCCGGGTGGATATCCCCCGCTGGAGCCGACGTAGTTACTGCTGCCAGCGCGGGACACTCCAGTCATATCCGCGCCTCCTCCCGGACCCACATCAAGGTAGCCCCAAATCCGGCAACTGCCGTCGGCTTCCAAGGCATTGGCATTGGTGGACGCGGTGGCGACGGTCATTTGGTCGCCCGCCTTGGCGGGGTCATAAGCCCCGCCGGTGCTCCCGGTGTTGGTGCTGGAGTCAAAACTATCAATCAGCACGTTTCCGGAAAGCGACAAGGCGTTGGAAGTGATCAACCCCATGAGCAGCTTCGAACTGGAAGCGGCGGTGGAAATTTCCACTTTGCGGGCAATGCGGTCCGGCTGGCCCTGGGCATTGGGGAACGGAACGTAGCCGGTGGAGTCAATCGTGGGGGATCCGGAGTTGAGGTTGATGGTCACCACATAATAATTTGATCCATCCACCTGGCGCTGCTGGCTGGTGATCCCTGGGCTCAAGGTGTGCCAGCCATTGGTGGCCAGGTAATTCGTCCACCCCCAAGCCGTGCCATCTTGCTTCAAGATGGTCAGGGCTTCTTCCGCCCCCGCCTCGGCCACGGGCAGGCATTGGTTCCAAGCCTGGGAGCGGGCCGTGGTAAAATTTGCATGGCTCACCAGCAAGGTCAGGCTGGCCAGGACGGTGATGGCCAAGGCCGCAAACATCAACGTGACCACCAGGGTCATTCCCTGTGAGGATCGTTTTTTGGGGGCAGGTTGCATGGGAAATGTCCTTTCAGATATTTTAGTTGCGGATCACAAACCGGGAGGTCTCCATCGCTGCACTGTTCAAGGCGGCACCATTGGTGTTCTGGCAAATCCAATTCATTTCAATCACCTTGCAATTGGCGGCCGTGGCGCTGTTTAACTGCATGCAACTGTCGGCAACCGGGGCGGATCGGAAGAGTGAAAACGCGCAATAAGCGCAGTAATTCAGCAGGGTTCCGCCTTGTTGCGTGCCGGCATTGGTATACGTCAGGGTCTGGGCATTGGGGTCATACACATATTGCAACAGGGAGCCATCGAGATTGGTGAAACTCAGGCTGGTGCTGGTGCTGTTGGTGAGCGCGACCGACTGGCGGATGTCGCGCGCCATTTGATTGATGGCCTCGCGCGACTGGCAATCGAGTTGGAGGTAATGGTTGATGCCCGCAAAAGTGCGTTGCGTGCAAATGGTGGCCGCAACCACCACGGCAACCACCACCGAGACAATCGAAACGGTGATGAGGCTCTCCACCAGAGTAAAACCAGAGTGATGACGCATACGGTTAATTGGACTGGATCGTGTTTTCCATACCCACCCGGCTGAAGTAGGTGGACATGCTGCGCGTGTGGGTCAGGTTGGTGTTTCCGGAGTTCCAGGATACGGCCACGGTTACCAGCGCGAGGTTGGAGCAATAAGTGGTTCCGGCCAGGGCGGGAGCCGGGGTTGTTATTGTGATATTTCCCAAATACTGGGCCCCCTGACCCACCCCCCCGGCCAAACCGGCATTGGTGGATTCATAACTCCAGTTGGTAAAAGTCGTGAGCAGCACCGCCGGGTTCGTGAGCTGCGGCCATTGGTAAAGCCGCAGACATTCCATTTTATCCAGCAGAATCTGGGTGGCACGGGCGTTTTCCCGGCAAAGACGCGTGGCCGAAAGATTGAAATTCAACAGGCCGAAAATAGTGACCAGCACGATCGCCAGAATGGCGACCGACACCAGCGCCTCCACCAGTGAAAAACCACATTGCCTTCTGCCTTGTCCCGATTTCCAACGTCTAATCACTTTCATACAACATCATCATACATCGCCGCCTGCAAGCAATATTCATTCCAATCTTGGAGCAGATGGAAAACGGCAAAGACACTCAGGTCAGGTGCGCGATGGGCACCGCGCCATCCGCCGGTTCCGTAAACCGCTTGGAGTCTACAACTTCAGGCGTCAGAAGTCAATTTGCTAATTGGCCGCAGAACATGAGCTGCTGGAATTGTCCCACTAATGTATGTGTCCACCCGCCAAAAGGTGATTTTTTGACACCGCCGATGAGCGCAAATGGAAAGATTCATCCGCAAAGAACGCGAATGGAATTGTTCCGGGATGCAGCATCGTTTTAGTGTATGGCGGCGGTTTATTTTCAATTCCGCGTTATGACCGTATGGACGTGGAATATTGGGGGCTGCAGCAACACCGGCTGCATGGCCGGGTCGCGCCGGTGCGGGCGGCGGAGTACGGCCTCCCGATTTTCCGGCTCACGAGTTCCGGCCTCTCGCAGGCGGTCACCGGCGATGGCCGGGTCGTGGCCCAGGCCCCCATGCCCGGCAGCGGCGTTTTGCTGACGGCCCACCTGTCGCTGGCCGGCCCGGGCAGGCGGCCGCTTGACCGCTGGCTGGCCCCGGCCTGCACGGGCATCACGGGCCTGGTGTTGGTCGTGTTGCTGGCCGCCGCCCGCCGCCCGCCCAGGGCCCCAGGGCCAGGAAATCCCAATACTGTTTTGCCAGCGCGGGCCAAATCCTTTAATTATAAAGCGCTTGGTTTAACACCCTGATGAAACCGAATGGGTTCCCGGCCGTGAACGGTTGCCGCGGGCCTTTTCCATCGCCAGGCGGGAACAAACGATATACCACATGAACCTCAAACTTATTACTGCGCAGGCCGGCGTGAGCCTTGGCCTGGCCTGGCAACTCCACGCCGCCCCGCCAACCATCCTTCCCGGCGCGGTCTGGCCCGACGACCGGGGCCAGCACGTGCAGGCGCACGGTGGCGGCGTCATCAAGTACGGCGACACCTTTTACTGGTTTGGCGAGGACCGCTCCCAGGCGAACGACCCCGAGCAACGCTACGTCGGTTGTTATGCGTCGCCCGATCTGGCCCGCTGGCAGTTTCGCAGCCAGGTGCTGCAACTGACCAACGTGGAGCAGTTGCAGCGCGGTTGGGCCCTGGAGCGGCCCAAGGTATTTCCCAACGCCAAGACCGGGAAATTCGTCCTCTATTTCCATCTGGATGGCGCGTATCCCGGTGAACCGCGCGGCTACAACCTGGCCCGCGTCGGCGTGGCCACCGGCGACACCGTGGACGGCCACTATACCTACCTCAAAAGCTTCCGTCCCCTCGACCATGAAAGCCGCGACATCGGCCAGTTCATTGATGACGACGGCGCGGCGTATCTGATATTCGAGGATCGTCCCCACGGTTTTCGCATCGCAAAATTGTCCGAAGATTATCTGACGGTGGAAAAAGAAATGTGCCTGGTGCCGCAGCACCTGGAAGGTGGCGCCCTCGTGCATCTCAACGGACTGTACTATTTTGTGGGCTCGCGGCTGACCGGCTGGGACGCCAATCCGAACGTTTACGCCACGGCGAAGTCGCTCTCCGGCCCCTGGTCGGAATTCAAAGACATCGCCCCGCCCGCCGCCAAAACTTACGGCGCGCAATCCACGATGCTGCTGAAAGTGACCGGAACCAAGGGCACCACGGTGATCTTCATGGGGGATATCTGGAAGCCCCACACCCAATGGGATTCCCGCTACCTCTGGATGCCTTTGGAAATCGGCGAGGGCAAGCTGTGGCTGCCCGAACCCAAGCCGTGGACGCTGGATGTGGCCACCGGCCAGGCCACCGTGCTCCATTAGATTAACCCGCATATTTTCATGAGGGTTAACCGGCACGCCAGCCCGCGAGTTCAATCGGTCGGAACGGCGGCGGGCGGCGGCGGCGGGCATCGACCCTCCGTGAGCGAGGGCGCAGGCCCGGCCGTTTCCGGCCCGGGCTTGACCGGCTTGCGGACCCCAGGGCGGCATTTCCTAATAATCCAGTCCATCACCACACACAACCCAAAAAATGGCCACATCAATATCATGATTTCACCTCTGATGCGGCCCATTTTACATTAAGTTAAACTACATTATATACAAATGTTTGGTGTTGCCGACATTTTGCAGCGCTGTAACCGTGTCGTCACAAACGACGACGAAACCCATTTAAAAAGTATTAATGCAGCCAAAACGGGATGATTCAAAACCGCGGGTTGTCATTAGAATTGATTACGAAATATTGCTTGAAACCAGTAGGGCGCTCTGCATCTGTGGCTGTTTCGGGGAGCCCCCGCCTGGCCTGGTGACCGGGCATGGGTGAGACCATGCCCCGCGCGTGCGGATCGCCTGCCTCCCCCTTCACTTATCAATGCCTTTGGCCAGGGCGAGCTTGATGATCAAGGACCACGGCAGGGCAAAATACTTGCCCGTGAGTTTGCTCTTAACAATGGGGTTGCGGCTGATCTTCCCCAAATAAACCTCATAAGACTTTCCGGTGGAGTCCGAATCATCCCAGAGGTATTCGAGTTCTTGTTCCAGCAGTTGCTTGTCCGTCGAGCAATGACAGGCCGCGATGAAGCCGGGGCTTAACACTTCCGGCGTGGCCCACGGTTCGTCGAGTTTCTTTTCCGTTAACACGAGCGCGGTCGGGTCCGGCACCACCACTGCGGCGGGCGGCGGCGTACTGGCCGCCATTGGTTTTTGATCCAGCGATAAGTTTTGGCATTGCATCTGGCAAGTATAGCCGGGCGGCCCGGTCCCGGCTATGGGGTGTTTACCCCCCCCCAATTGTCTGGGCCCCTTGCGCCAGGCCGGGTTATACCCCATAGGCGCGGGCCGGGGAGAAGACGAAGCTCACTCCAGGCTGGCAAATGTATTGCCGGCTTAAACGGAAAGAAACAATCATGAAAAGCAATGCAGATCTGCAAAAAGACGTTCAGGATGCCATCAAATGGCAGCCGTTATTGAACGCAGCGGAAGTCGGCGTCACCGCCAAAGACGGCGTGGTTTCCCTCACCGGGGTGGTGGACAGCTATGCCAAGAAAACCCAGGCCGAAGAGGCCGCGAAGAATGTCGCCGGCGTGATCGCCCTGGTCGAAAAAATCGAGGTCCGCTATCCCAGTTCCTACACCAAAACCAACGGGGAAATCGCCACCGAAGTGGTCACCGCGTTGCAGGCGCGCTGGGACGTGCCCAAGGACAAGGTGAAGGTGAAAGTCGAGGCCGGCTGGATCACCCTGACCGGCGACCTCGGCTGGAATTTTCAACGGGCCGCCGCGGAGAACGCGATTGAAAATCTCATGGGCGTGACCGGGGTGACCAACAACATCCTGATCAAATCCGAATCCAAGGAGGCCGCCGAAAAGGCCGCCATCGAAAAAGCGCTGAAGCGCAATTGGACTTTCTATGAAAACGACATCCACGTGCAGGTTTCCGGCCATCGTGCCACCCTGACCGGCACCGTGGATTCCCTGTACCAAAAAGACCAGGCCGGAGCCATTGCCTGGAACGCTCCGGGCGTGTGGTCCGTGGACAATGAATTGGTTGTGGACTGGGATTGATCGCGCGAAGCGGGGGGGGAGCCCTCCCGCTTCCGGTTTAAGTTAATCTTTCCACAGCCATTCGATGGCTTCGGGCAGGGTTTGTTGCCGCACGGCGTGGTCGGTGTGCCCGGCGTTGCGGGCAAAAACAAATTGGTAATGATAGCCCTTGGCGGCCAGGACTTTGGCCAGGTTCTCATTTGCCAGCACCCAGTCGTGCATGCCGTCATGCATGGCGTTCGGGTTGTAATTGTCGCGGTCGCCCACCTCGAACCAGATGCGAATCGGCTTCGGCGGATTGTCTGGAATGAGGTGTTCCGGAAACTCCCACGCCCCGTGCGGCGCGGCGGGATTGAACGGCCATTGTTGGTTCACATAAGTGCCGGAATAAGCAAGCACGCGGCGGTACAGATCGGGATGATACCATGCCATGCAGAGCGCACACGAACCGCCGGAACTCGCCCCCATCGCCGCCCGGGCGGCCGGATCCCGCGTCAATTTCACGCCGGCCGTTTTCTCCGCCAGCGGCAGCACCTCCTGCTCCACAAATTCGGCATATTTCCCCGACATCGTGTCATATTCCAAACCCCGTTCGCTGCCCTGGGCATCGCCGCCGCCGTTGCCAATCCCCACGTAAATCATCACCGGCACCCGGTGGCGGGCGATCAGCTGATCCAAAACCGGGAACAGCTCCCGGTCCGTCCCGTCCGCCCCCACGATGAAGGGCGCGGCCGTGCCGGGCACATATTGGGCGGGGACATACACCGAGACATGGCGCGTATAGGGTGCGGGATGGCTGGTGGTCACGATCGGTTTGGCCGGATCGGCCGGGTCCACCGTCACCGCCGTGCCCGGTGCGCGCGCGATGCCCGGATAAAATTTGCTGTCCGCCGAACTTATCGTGAAGGCATACACCCTGCCTTGCGCCGCGTTGGTGAGTTCCGGCGCGCGGTGGTGCGTCGGGCCGATGATGAAATTCCCGTCCGCGTCCACCGGCGGCACCACGCCATCCGGCAACTCCGTGGCCACGACAAAGCCCGGTGCGTGCGGGTCGCGCGTGGGGGGTGCCAGCCGCGCCGGGCGGTTGGTGGCGGAGTCGGCTGCGGGTTGGGCCATGGCCGGACGGGTGCCGGCCAGCAAACCCGTCATAACGCCCAAGGCAGCCGCGAACGAAACCAATGGGGTCCTGTTCATAGGCATCTCCAATTCATGAAAATTCGCGAAATTCGCGTCAAAAACGTTTCCCGCCCGGCCATTCCAGCAGGATCTTGGCATAGAGCCGGACTCCCAGCAGCAGCGCCTGTTCGTCCAGATTGAACGTGGGGGTATGCAGCGGAGTGATTTTTTTCCGGGGCGATTTGACCCCCAGCAACATCATGCAACCCGGCACCTCCGTCAAATAATCCGCAAAGTCCTCGGCCCCCATGCTGGGTTTGCGGTCCGTCAACACGTTATTGGGCCCCAACAGGCCGCGCGCCGTCTTCAGGCAATGGTCCGTGACGAAAGGATCATTGATCACCCCCCGGAGCAACCGGTCAAAAACCGGATGAATCGTGGCGCGAAAGGCCTGGGCGGTCCCGGCACACAGCCGCTCCACGGTCCGGCGGGCGTGGTCCGACACCGCCTGGTCAAACGACCGGATCGTTCCCTTCATGAGTACGGTGTCGGGGATGATGTTGGCGGCCTGTCCACCCTGAATCATGCCGATCGTCACCACCACCGGATCACGCGCGTCGGTCTGGCGCGGCACCGCCTGATACACCAGCGTGATCAATTGCGCCGCCACGGCGATGGGGTCAATCGTATTGTGCGGACGCGCGCCATGCCCGCCGCGCCCCCGCACTTCAATGACGAAATCCTGGCAGAACGCCGACTGCGGCCCCGGCGTGATGCTGACCTGCCCCACCGGCAGATTGGGATCCACGTGAAAAGCCAGGATCGCATGCACGCCCTTGACCGCTCCCTGCGCCACCATCTCACTGGCCCCGCACCCGGCCTCCTCCGCCGGCTGGAAAACGCTCCGCCAGGCCACCGGCAGCCGGCCCGCCCGCTGGAGCGCCAGCGTCGTTCCCAGCAAAATGGCCGCATGCGCATCGTGCCCGCAGGCATGCATCACGCCGGGATTTTTGGACCCATAGTCCACCCGGTTTTGCTCCGCGATCGGCAGCGCATCAATGTCGGCCCGCAACGCAATGACCGGGGCCTTCGCGCCCGCCGCCGGCACAATGTCCGTGATCAGCCCCCGCTTGCCCGCGCCCAAGCGGAACGCGATGCCTGCGGCGGCAAGGGGTTTGGCCAGCGCGGCCGTGGTCCTGAATTCCGCGCCGCTCAATTCCGGATCCTGGTGCAACTGGCGCCGCAGGCCGGACAACGCGGGCGCGACCCGGTCAATCTGCGCGGCCATCCGCCCCGCCAGCGAATCCAAAGCAATGGGTAATGCCTTAATAATGGGAGCAGCTTCGGTGATGTGTCCAGGTTTGTCCACCTCTGGCTTGCCCAACTTCGGTTTGCAGGTAAAAAACAACCGAATTTGCAGGCGCTGGCCACCGGGTCAACCGGATGGTGACAAAAAAGGAAAAATAATCCTTAAGGGCGGGCGGGAATTTGCCGAACAGGCAATGGAATGCGTCGTAGCGAGCCACCGGGGTTTGCAGCATGCTTCTGGCGTGGAAGACAGTATAAAAATACTGGAAAATGTCATTGCGGAGCAGGCGGAATAAATAGTAGGTTGACATTTACTTCTAGTCGCTAGATTTTAACACGATTAGGAAACGTTGGTTAAGAATATGATATCAAACGAAAGACCATCACCTTACGGTCGGCGGCCCTATCAGGCCCAGAGTTATGGTGCACCGAAGTATGCGCAGCAGCCCAGACCGCCAGTCGTGGAAGACACGCTGAAGAGCGGGGAAATCCAGATTGAGCGGAAGAACTTCGTGTTCTCGCTCAAGGAAAACCCGCGCGGGCGGTTTCTCCGGATCACGGAAGATGTCGGCGGCCGTCGCGACACCATCATCATTCCTTCCACAGGACTTGCAGATTTCAAGAAGCTGGTGGATGAAATGGTGAAGGCGGCCGACGAAATTCCGCCGAAAACACCGTAATCATCTAGGACTGCAGGCGGATTGGGAATGCCCGGATTGTCGCGGGCAGGGGCAGGGGTGTCGGTTGTTTTTGATCCCTCTTCCGATAAGAGATTCAACGCGCCGAATCGATTATTCCCACGGCGAACGTCACCTCCTGCTCAGGTGCCAAGGCAACCTCTGGATTTTCCCATCCGCCTTCACTTTTGGGCGGATTAATTCATTACCGTAGATCACCGTCGCAATATGGCGTATTGATGTCGCCTGGTTGCGCCTTTTTCTTTTCATGGCAACTGCAATTTTCTTAAACCCGAAATCCGAAATTCGCGTCCCCGCAGGCCGATGAAGGAAACCTGGGGAAATGCCGCGCCGCCACTCTGATTCGGCCTTCTTTCTTCCGGATTTCGGATTTTGAGCTTCGGATTTTGGGTTAAAACTTCCCCCAACGCAGCTCCTCCTTGCTATTTATTTACCGCGCGGGGTGGTATATTTTTTGGCGGTCCAGATGATCGGGGAGCTCAAATTGCCAAGGCGGTCAACGGAGCGGAGGGCAACGGCGTCGGGGTTGGTATAGAGATAACCTTCCAGCTGGGGGCCGGGAATGATCTGGGTGGACCAGGCACCCTTCGCACGCGCTTGCACGAGCCAGACGCTGGGGGTGGCGGAGGGGCTTTGCCACTGGACATGCACGCGTTTTCCGGAGGGCGACACGGAGAGGCCGGCGGGGGCGGGGGGCGGCGAACTGGAATGGATCCAGGGACTGATGGGGATGAGCGCCGGTTGGGCGTATTGCGTGCGCAGGGCGGCGGCGAGCGCGGGGGTGTCCAGCACTCGGCGCAGGTGGAAGTGCGCTGCGCCGGGATCGGTTTTTTTGCGAATGATCTGTAGTTGCAGGGAAATTTCCGCCGGGGAGAACTTGGTGCCCACGGAGTAATCGGCCAGCGCCGGCCAGACGTGGCGGCCCTGGACATTTTGCGCGCGCCACCAATCGTACAGCGCGGAAAAGCCCTGGCCCGGGGAGGCCACGCTCCAGTAGAGCTGCGGGGACAGGTAATCCACCCAGCCTTCGGCGAGCCACTTGCGGGAGTCGGCATAGATGGCGTCGTAAGCATCCATGCCGGTGATGGAAGGCGGATTTTGGGGCCGCCAGATCCCAAAGGGGCTGATGCCGAACTGCACCCAGGGCTTGGCGGCTTTGACGGATTGGGAAAGCTTGTGAACGAAGTGGTTGATGTTCTCGCGCCGCCAATCCGCCCGGCTCAAGCCGCTGGCGAGGCCATATTCTTTCCAACAGGCGTCGTCGGGGAAATCCACCCACTTGCCACTGGCGTTCTTTTGGGGGTAGGGATAAAAGTAATCGTCCATGAGGATGCCATCCACGTCGTAGCGGCGCACCACGTCGAGCATGACGGCCTCGATGCGGGCCTGGGCAGCGGGTTCGCCGGGGTCGAGCAACGTTTGGTCGCAGTAATGCCGGACCAGCTCAGGCAGCAGGCGGGTGACGTGATTGGCGGCGGGGGGGGATTTGGACTGGGGATGGCCGGCGCGGAAGGGGTTGAACCAGGCGTGCAAGGCGAGTCCGCGTTGGTGCGCCTCGGTGATGGCAAACGCGAGCGGATCATAGTATGGCGCGGGGGCGCGGCCCTGGACGCCGGTGAGGTATTCGGACCAAGGCTCGATGGCGGAGGGATACATGGCGTCGCTGACGGAGCGCACCTGGAAAAAAATGGCGTTGAAATGGAGTTGGGCGGCGCGGTCCAGCAGGGAGATGAGCTCCGCCTGCTGCTGGGCGACGGGCAGGCCGGGCTGGGACGGCCAGTCTTTGTTGGCCACGGTGGCGACCCAGGCGGCCCGGAATTCGCGGACGGGCGGCGGCGGCATGGGCGGCGGATTGATGGATTGATGGATTGTTGGATTGTTGGCTGCAGGCGGGGTTTCCGCCGCGAGCAATTGGGCGGTCAGCGCGAGGCAGGCGAGGATGAAGAGTGGCCGCCGCATGGGTCAGCTGGAATATTGCAAAGAATTTATAACCACGGATGAACACGGATGGACATCGCAGGCAGCCCAAGGATTTCCTCTTGAATGGCGGTAACGCTCATATTGAGAAACTACAATCAAACGGAGTCAACGCAAGCGGTAAAACCGGCTGGCCCCCCGGCAGCCCTGCCCCAGACAACCGGCATTAGCCCGGGCCAAACTGTTGTTCGGACATTTCCTCATCCGTGTTCATCTTTGATGGCTTGTTCAGGGCTTGGCGTTCCAGACGGCGAGGGTGTCGGCTGAACCCAGGCTGCGAATGCCGTTATCGGTGAGGATGTCATCGGTGGCGGCGATCATTTCCTTGCGGGGGAACACGCAGGTTTCCGTGCCGTTGCTGTCGAAGGCCAGCACGATGAATTCCTCCTTGGAATCGCGGATGAGCTGCACGAGATGATTCAGGTTCTTGACGGGCACGCCATTGATGGATTTGACCACCTGATTCAAGGGCCGTGAGTAGCCTTTGGCGAGGGCGTGGGGAAAATAGGGGGAGGAAACCACGACCAGGCGCTCGCCGGCGAACGCGGGAGGATCGTATAGACGGGGGAGGAGCGGGCTGCCGATGTAGGTGAGGATGTTCACCCAGTGTTCGCTGTATTTGCCATCGATCATGTAGCGGACGAATTGCTTGGTGGCCTCGGAGAAAACCACGGGCCCGCAGATGAAATAGGAGGGATAGCTGCCCGCCAAATCGGGGATGACCTGGGGTTCATTGGCGGTGGTGGGCACCTCCACGGCCATTTCCCTGCCCGCGCGCACAATGGTGAGGGGCACTTTGCCATCGCGGGTCACCTGCTGCACCAGATACCGGAAACTGAGGCGCAGATTTTCGCGGAGCTGGATCATGCCCTGGTCATCCACGGGAACGTTCCCGATGCGGGTGATGACATCCCATTCTTTCAGCGGATAGGCGGAGTCGTTGCGGAAGGGCTTGTTCACAATCATGCCGCTGACGGATTTGTCGAGCTTGAGGAATTTGCGGAGGGCGGGGTTCTCCAGCGTTTGCAGGCTGTCAAAGAGCGCGGGCTTGCCATCGTAATGGCCATCGGCGATGTCCGCCAGGAAGAGGGCGATTTCCTCGACGGGAATGATGTAGCTGATGTTGTCCGATTCGCCCAAGTGGCTGAAGGCCAGGCCGATCATTTTATCGCCGACCACGGCGGGACCGCCGCTGTTGCCGGGGTTGATGGCGGCATCCACCTGGATGCGCAGACCGCTGACCGAATGGTCGTAGGCGGCGAATTCGATGCGGGAAACGATGCCCTTGGTGATGGAAAGGCTGCTGCCGCCCTCGGGATACCCGTAGGCCATGACGGCATCCTTGATTTCGGGCAGGTTGGTGCTCATGGCCAGCGGCGGGTGGGCGTCAAAGAAGCTTTCATCGTCCAGTTTGAGCACGGCCAGATCAATGCCGGGGGCGATGAATTCGACGGAGGCGGATAATTTATCGCCGGCCTGGTTGGCCTGGATCTGGATCTGGCTGGCGTAACTGACGACGTGGGCGTTGGTCAGGATGCGTTTGCCTTTGATGACCACGCCGGAGCCGGTGGCTTCGGTGGGGGATTCCTTGGTCCAAGGCTGGTAGGGGTCGGGGTAACGCATGGTGGAAAAGATCTTCACGATGGAGGTTTCCACGCCGATGGGGGCCGGGGATGGCAAATTGGTGGGTTGGGCACCGGCGGCGAACACTGAGGCAACCATCAGCACCAGCGCAAGCATTCCGGCCAGGGGACGCATGTTCATATCCGCCAAGCTAAATAAATCGAGGTGCAGCGCAATCAAAATAGCGGGTGATGGCGCAGGCTCACGCATGATAACCGGCTTACGATTGGGCTCCGATCAGCGCCGTTACGACCTGGTCCACGGTGATGCCTTGCAGGCAGCGGAAGTCAATCGGGCATTCGCGGCGGAAACAGGGGGCGCAGGCAGCGGCGGATTTCAGGAGCCGATGGCGCGGGTCGCCGGGCAGGCCCGGGCCGGTCAGCCCGGGCGAGGTGCTGCCAAAGGGGACAACCACCGGCGTGCCGAGCGCGGCGGCGACATGCATGGGGCCGGTGTCGTTGGTGAGCAGGACGCGGCAGAGTTTCAGCAGCGCCATCAGTTCGCGCAGCGAGGTTTTGCCCGCCAGGTTGAGCGCGGCCGGGCCGAGGGCGGATTGGATTTGCGCGGTGAGGGGGGCGTCCCTGGGGCCGCCGAACAGCAGCCAGACGCATTGCGTCCGTTGCTGGACGGCCTGCGCGGCGGCCAGGAAGTTCGCCACCGGCCAGCGCTTGGCCGGGCCGTATTCCGCACCGGGGTTCAAGCCGAAAACCGGCGCGGCCACGGCCGGCAGCCCAAATTTCTGACGAACCATGACTTGTTCCTCCGGAGCGGACGCCAATAGCGGGGCGCAGGGTTCCAGGCGGGCACCGAGGGCGGCGACCAGATGCAGGTATTCGTGGATTTGATGGGCGAGGGCGGGCGGCGGGGCGGCGGGGGCGGGCGGGGCCGCCACGAGCCGCGCAATTTCGGCGGCGGACCGCTTGTGCATTCTCACCGCGCCGGCCCGGGGTGCGACCGTCTCGGTGAGGAGGATGTTCCGCCAGGGGCGCGCCTGACCGATGCGCCGGGGAATGCCGGCGAGAAACACCTCCAGCGCCGAGCGGGGCGAGTTGGGGAACACGAGCGCCAGGTCGTGCCGGCCGGCGCGCAATTTTTTGGCGGCGCGAAAAACGCCTTCGCCCGGGGCGAAGGAAACCACCTCGTCCACGGCGGGATGATGCGGCCAGAGTTCGCGCAGTTTTTCCGGGCCGAACAGCGTGATGCGGGCACCGGGGAATTGTTCGCGCAGGCGGAGCAGGGCGGGCGTGGTCATCACGGCGTCGCCCAGCCAGTTGGCGCCGCGCACCAGGATCCGGAGGTTGCCAGGGTGCGTTTTCAATTGCCCTCAGTCCTTCCAGCGGCGGTGGACCCAGAACCAGTTGGCGGGGTCGCGGCGCACGGCGGTTTCCAGCGAGCGGTTGACATCGCGCATGATGTCCTCGGAGGAGCGCGGGTGGCCGTTTTCGTGGGTGGCGATTTTATCGCCGAGTTCGAGCCGCCATTTTGCGGAGGCGACCCGGAAACAGAAGCCGGTGTAGAGTTCGGAGTGGTAGCGCAGCGCGAACACCGCCGGCGCGAGGCTGGTGTTGCAGTCGTGGCCCAGGAACGGTCCGCGCAGGCCCTTGGAACTCTGGTCGGCGAGGAGGCCGAGCATGAGGCCGCCCTGGCCAATGGCCGCGCGCAGCAGCGGGCCGTCGGAGCGGCGCTCGAAATACATGGAGCCGCTCCGCTGGCGGAGTGCCTGCATGATCTGGTTCAGGGCGGGCTGGTTCAGGGCGCGATAGGTGGTGGCGCAGCGGTAATCGGGGCGGACGTCCCGGAAACGGGCGTAGAGCTCGAAGTTGCCAAAATGGCCGATGGCCACGACGATGTTGGGCAGTGGCGCGTCGCCCTGTTTTTGCGGCAGGCGTTCGACGCCGACCACCTCGATATGCGGTCGCATTTCTGCGGTGGTCATGGCGGCGGTCTTGATGGCGCAGAGGTAATTCTCGCCGATGCGGCGGAAGTTTTCACGGGCCAGGGCCCGGATTTCCGCCGGCGATTTTTCCGGGCCGAAGCAGAGGGTCAGATTTTGCAGGACCACGCGCCGGTAGCGGGCGGTAAGATGATAGGCCAGTCCGCCCAGGGCGCGGCCGGCCCGGGCCACAAAGTTCAACGGCAGCGCCTGGATGAAGGCCACCACGGCGCGGGCCACCAGATAGATCAACGTGTCCATGGCGCGTTCATTTGAAGCAGATTTTGCGGACGCAATCCTGAAAGTCGTTGGCCCCCGCGATGATTTTGATTTCCACGCGCATGAAATAGAACGGCAGATCGCGCCGGTCAATCTTGGGGAAGCGCACGGCGTCCTTCTGCGTGGTCACAATCATGTCCGCCTGCCGCTTCTTGCCGCGGTTGATGGCGTTCAAGATCTCCTGCTGGGAAAACCGGTGATGGTCGGCGAAGCGTTTGGAATAGACGAGTTCGCCGCCGAGCTTGCCGAGGCTGTGCTCGAAGCTTTCGGGCTGGGCGATGCCGCTCAGGGAGGCGACTTTTTTGCCGGCCAGCAGGTCCAGCCCCTTGCGCTCGCCGGTGAAGACATCCTCGAAGTACATCGGCTGGTGGACGCATTCAATGACGGCGGCGTGGGGGTTGAGCAGGTTGATGCGCTCGCGCAGCGCGGCGGTCTGGCCATCGCTCTTGGTGATGAAAATGGTGTGGGCGCGGGCGAGGTGGGAGGGGGGTTCGCGCAGGGTGCCCCGGGGCAGCAAATGCTCGTTGCCAAAGGGTTGCTGGCGGTCGATCAAGACGACGTCGTGCCGGCGGCCCTGCAAATCCCAGTATTGATAGCCGTCGTCCAGCAGCAGGATGTCGCAGCCAAACTTTTCGATGGCGTAGCGGCCGCTTTTGACGCGGTCCTTGTCCACGAGCACGACGACATCCTTGAGGTTGGAGGCGAGCATGTAGGGCTCGTCGCCGGCGGTCTCGGAATCAAGCAGGAGGGATTTGCCATCCGACACGACGCGGGGCGGGGTTTTGTCATCGCGCAGGAGGAGTTTGTTGACGAATTTCCGGTGCAAGGGCACGGGTTTGGACCGGTAGCCACGGGAGAGGATGGCCACGGTGCGGCCGGCATCGCGCAACTCGCGGGCAAAGCGCTCCACGACGGGGGTCTTGCCGGTGCCGCCCACGGTGAGGTTGCCGATGGCGATGACCTGGATGCCGAGCGTGCGGTCGCGCAGGATGCGGAAGTCGTAGAGCCAGCGGCGGATTTTGACCGCCACGGCGAACACTTTTGAAAGGCCAAAGAGGGTGCCGCGCATGAGCCGCGCCTTGAAATCGTGGCGTTCATCGAAGATGACTTCGAGGACGAACGTTTCAAGGGCTTCAGCCCAGGCCCGGAATTTCTCGCGCATGCGGAATCGGGGGGCTGGGAATCAATAGCCGAGCTTGGACATCTCTTGCTGCAAGGCGAGCTGGAAATCCTGCACGTCGGCGGCGGTGGGCTTGTAGCCTTGCTGCTTGGGCGCGACGCCGAGGCGCCCGGTCTGGTCGAGATACCAATCGGCCAGCTGGCCGTCGCTGAAAGTAATCTTGCCGCTCATCAGCGAGCCGGGACGGGTGATCTGATCCACGGTCACGGAAACCTTCCCGCCGCCAGCGGGTGGCAACACTTCCGGCTCGAGGGCTTCGGCGGCTTCGTCCGCCACGGGCTTCGTGGTCAGCGGCGGTTGGGCCGGGGCGGCGGGCGTGGGCTCGGGGGCCTTGGGCCGTTCGACATCCTTGGGGACCAGTTTCAGGTCGTCCACCAGGAACCGGGTGTCCATGTAGGTGAGCTTGAGGCCCAGCTCGGTGGCCAGCCGGGTTTGGATTTCCGACAATTTGGCGCCTTGCGCGATCCACGCGGCGACTTGCCGCCGTTGTTCTTCCGTTAAATTCATGCCGCCAGTTTAATCAAGTATTCTTGATTATCCAGTCGTAACCTTTGGTCTCCAGTTCCAAGGCCAGGGTCTTGTCGCCGGATTTGAGGATGCGGCCATCGGCCATGACGTGGACGAAATCGGGGATGATATAGGTGAGGAGCCGTTGATAATGGGTGATGACGAGCTGGGCGGAATCGGGGCGCTTGAGCTTGTTCACGCCGTTGGAAACGACTTTCAGGGCGTCAATGTCGAGGCCGGAGTCGGTTTCATCCAGGATGGCCAGGCGGGGTTCGAGGACGGCCATCTGGAAGATCTCGGCGCGTTTCTTTTCGCCGCCGGAGAAGCCCTCATTGACGGAGCGGCGCAGCAAATCCTCGTTCAGGTCGAGCAATTTGATTTTGTCCTTCACGATGGCGAGGAATTCGATGGCGTCGAGTTCCTGCTGGCCCTTGGACTTGCGGATTTCGTTGAGGGCGGCCTTGAGGAAATAGGTGCTGTTGACGCCGGGGATTTCCACGGGGTACTGGAAGGCGAGAAAAAGGCCGGCGCGGGCGCGTTCCTCGGGGTCGAGGTCGAGCAGGTCCTGGCCGAGGTATTTGACGGTGCCGGCGGTGACTTCGTAGCCTTCGCGGCCGGCGAGGATGGCGGCCAGGGTGCTTTTGCCGGAGCCGTTGAGCCCCATCAAGGCGTGGACCTCACCCTCGTGAATGGTGAGGCTGAAGCCTTTCAAGATTTGCTTTTTCTCCACGCCGGCGTGGAGGTTTTCAATTTCAAGGATGGGTAGCTTGCTCATTTTCTGAAGTTTATTCTATCCATTAACCGGGCCGGATGCAAACGGACAATCGGGGTAAAAAATGTAAAGGGTTGAGCTTGGACGCCGGTTGCGGCTGATGCCGGAAGAAACTGGCGCGGAGCTTCGCTGCCGCGCTACTGGTGATGGGTGTTTTGGGGAGTGTGTTCATGAGGTTTCAACGTGATAAATGTGATGTTTCAGGGGTTTTGAGGATGAGGATGAGGAGCGAAAATGGCCGGTCTGGGGCCAGGGAAAGCTTGTTTGCCGGGATGCCAATAGCGGCGCAGGGTTGTGGTTTAGCAGCGTAAAAAGTGATATTGCCGGGTTTTTGTGGGAAGTTTTCAGCCGGGACCCCGGATGGGGCTGATACAGGAAGAAACGGACGGGAGGCGGCTCTGGATATGACCACCCCTCACCCTCAATCCCTCCCCAAACAGGTCGCTCCGCTGGAGCTACCCCCCAATGCGGCCCCTCTGGCCCCCCTGTAATCAAGTTAAACTTAATGACTTGCACCCGGCATCCGATCATTAATTGAAATTTGATTGAAACTGGACAGTTCGATGAAAATTCAGTACGCTACTAGCAAGGAGTTGGATTCTAAAAACTTCGCAGCCAACAACCCGACGGCTGTAAACGGCAATAGCGCCGCATTTTTAAAACAAATATAAATGACGCAATCAATCCAATGAAAACTGATAAACCGATCAAAACCAAGACCAGCGCCAAGCCGGTCACGACAAAAACCACGGCCAAAACTCCCGCCCCGGCGGCCCCCGAGCCCAAGGCTCCGGTGAAACTTTCCGCCCCCGAAACCGCCCCCGTGAAAGCTCCCGCCAAGGCACCGGCGCTCACTGCTCCCAAAGCTGCCCCGGCCAAAGCCCCGGTGGTTGCCCCCGAAGTCAAAGCTCCCGTGGCCAAAGCTCCCGTAGCCGCAGCGATGCCCGCCAAAGTTCCGACGGCCCCCAAACCGGGCACCGCCAAAATCCCAGCCCCCAAACCGGTTGCCGAAGCGCCGGTGGCCAAGGCCCCCAAAATCGAAACGCCCGTGGCCGCCACCCCAGCCCCGGCGCTCAAGCCCATTGCACCCAAATCTCCGGCTCCCGGCCGTGAAGTTTCAACCGTACGCGAAATCACCAGCGAACTCATTGCTGCCCGCGCCTATTTTCTCTGGAAGGAACAAGGCTGTCCGCAAGGCAATGACCAAGCCAACTGGCTGCTCGCCGAAAGCCAGCTCAAGCAGGAAACCCGGTCGTTCGGTTCCTGAACCAGGAAAGGGTGACTCCTAGGGGGCAGGCATGGTGCCGGTGCTGTCGGCGGAGGTTCGCGCGCGCAGCCAGAGCCAGTCGTTGCGGTCATTGGCGTCGGTGATCGTGGCGGAGCCAAGGCTTTGATGTTTGGGCCCGGCCATCTGCCATCGGTGGGCTTCTGAATGTCCGTCCGCAAACGCGAAGCCACAGCCCGAATTGTGATAACTGCCGGGCACGTCAATCCATTGCGGGATTTGCATGCCAAAGGCAAAGGCGGCATCATTGAGGTTCACTGGATCCTCATCCAGCAACACCCAGGTGGAGGAGGGCCCCGGAGCACGCAGGCTGGTCATTTTCCCGTAAGTACACCAGGGGGAATCGCGGCGGTGGTTAAACTGATTGTTTAGCCAGGGCCCGTTGACGGACAGGCTGGGGATCCCGCCATGGGAATTGCGGGTGGCATCGTACGCCGGATCAATCGTGCCCACGGCCTGATTCATCGAAAAAGTGCGGGCGGCGGGAACGATTTGGCCCTTCAGCGAGGGGTCCGTCCCTTGATACACCCCCATGCGTTTGTCTCCGGGACAATGAAACAGGGACGTATTGCCGCTCAAATAGCCGGTCAACAGGCTCAGCGCGGGATCTTTGAGGAGGTCAGGATTAAATTCCGCCGGCCCGCCAATGGAAGCGTTGCCGCTGCACCAATTATAGCCCGGCTGGGTGTTGCCGTCATCGGGATTGGGCGGGAAAAAGTCATGGTTATCACTCACATAAACGATCATGGCCATCATCAGTTGGCGTCCCCCGTTCAAACAGAGCACCCCTTGCGCGCGCTGCTTGGCCCGCGTCAGCACCGGCATGAGCAGCGCCGCGACAATGGCAATAATGGCGATGACCACGAGCAATTCCAATAACGTGAATGCCCGGCGGAACTTCATACCACATCAGACTGCCCGGCGGGAAAAGGGTTACAAGTATGTGGAGGCGCAATCACCGGGCTGGCTTCAACCAAAGCCGCAACGATTCAGTAAATTTTTTTAACCACAGATGGACACAGATGGACACGGATGAAAAACGTGGTATCAAGCACCACGTAAAGCGTATCATTTAGCCCCAGCCATGACCTTGCCGCCCCATGCAGCGCAGGCTTCCAAACCTGCGTGCCGTGGCCTTTCCAACCTGCGTCAACACCACTATGAAATATCCGGGTTAGTGACCGGCGAAAATCCGGGCGAGAACGCTGTTCTGACATTTCTTCATCTGTGTTTATCTGTGTCCATCTGTGGTTGAAAAATCTTTTACTGCATAGATTAGTTAATCAGGGTTGCGCGGGCGCGGGCACCAAGTTCCTGCCCGTGATGCGCAAGGCGCAGGTCAGTCCCGGCTTGGCCTCGGCGGGCAATTCCACGACCAAACCTTCCTTCGACTGCGTGAACTTCAATTTGCCCTTGTGGCCGAGCAGTTCAACGCGTTTGATCTGGTTCTGGGTCGCGTCGTCCGTTTGCGCCAGCGAGTGGATCACCATTTGGTTTCCCGCCGGCCAGCCGAGCGCAATCGCGTACAACGTGCGGCCTTGCGTGGTGAACCGGATGTCCTTGGCGGTGAAATCAAATTTTTCGTTGAAGCTGCCCCCTTTGGCCCGCACCGGCCCCTCGCCAAACACCAGCCACGGACGGGAACCGTAAATCGCCTCCCCGTTCACTGCCGTCCAGTCCGCCAATTGATGCAGCATCGTCTCCACTTCCGGATCGAGCGAGCCGTCGGGCCGCAGCACCACATTCAACAGCAGATTCCCGTTCTTGCTCACAATGTCCACCAGCAGCGTGACTGTCCAGCTCAGCGGCTGGTATTTCCAGTGCCGGTTGTAAAACCAGTCGCCAATGGAGGTATCCGTTTGCCACGGGTAGGGATTGATGCCGCCATTCACGCCCCGCTCGTAATCCTGCACCCACCGGCCGCCGGATTCCTGCTTGCAATTATAGACCGCGAGCCGCCGGCCGTACCGCAGGCTGTCGTTGTAGAGATTCGCAATCTGGCTCAAACCGACCACGTTCGCGGAACCAAAGGCCACGCCCCCGTCGCTGTAGAGCAGATCGGGATGATAGTCGTCCACCAGTTCCTTGATTTCATCATACCATTGCTGATGCCAGCGCGGGTCATTGGAATACCAGTGGGTTTTGTCACTGGCCTGGGCGGGGAAATGGTACAAGTCCCAATAGTTCGAGTTCGCGCCGTCATAAGGCACGCCCGCCAGCGGGCCGGTGGCATCCGCGCCATGACTGGCCTGGAACCACCAGAAGCTGGCCCCGAGATGCTCGGATACGCCGAACGGCAGGCCGTTGTGCCGGGCCGCTTTTTGCCATTCCCCCACCACATCGCGGTGCGGCCCATAGTTGACCGAGTTCCATTGGTGCAGCGGGGAGTTCCACAGGAAAAAATCGTCGTGGTGCGTCCCCATGCTGACAAAGTATTTCGCGCCGGCCTGCCGGTAGAGTTTCATCAACTTTTCCGGCTCCCATTTTTCCGCGTGCCAGAGCGGGATGATGTCCTTCCAGCCATTCGTGGACGGATGCCCGTAGCGGGCGAGATGATCATTATAATCCGGCGAGCCTTGCTGATACATCTTGCGCGCATACCAATCGCCTTCCATCGGCACCGCCTGCGGCCCCCAATGCGCCCAGATGCCGAACTTGGCGTCGCGGAACCAGGCTGGGCAGGCATAGTTGGTCAGCGAGGCCAGTGTGCCGGCATATTTGCCGGGCGTGATGGGCAGGTTCAGTTGCGCGTCCGTCACCGGCCCGGCCCGCCCCGTGAGCGCGGCCACGAGGATCACGCCCAGGAGGTTCAAGCGATTCAAAAAACGTTTGTGCATAATTGGTTTTGGTTGGGGTTGAGCCCGGCGCCGCCGGCCGGGCAGCGCACGGCTTTGCACCTCAAAAATGGCGGTGGGGAGCATGGTAACACCGCCACTATACCTGCCAAAACCGCTGGTTAAGAATGGCTATCGTTGACCAGTGCATGGAGATAATTGACTTTCTGATTGAACCCGGACTCGCCGGCGGGACGCCCGCGCCACTACGGTTGCGGGCTTGCGGGCGGGGTGCCGTTCTGGACCCGTTCTTGGGCCTGAACCCGCCTGCCCTTGCTGACCTCCATAAACCCAAGGAAAACCGACCATTCTTTGTCGTAAACTTGGGGTTCGTGCGCGCTGAGATCATGGCGGAGCCCGGGATTGGGTTCGTAACCGGCCACGACCAGTGAAAAACCGGGATTCGGCCACAAGTCCCACTGATGCACCACCGTGGGAAAAGTGATGGTCAAATCACCTCCCGGACGGTATTTCTCGCGCCCCACGGTTACGGTGAAATCCATGAATTGGTTTTGGCGGTAGATTGTGACCGGCAATGGGGTTCCGGGTGCCGCCTGGTCAATCACCCGGCGGAACCGCTGGAGGTGGGTCACGGGGTGGTGATTCAGTTCTGTGATCAGGTCGCGTGCCTGCAAACCGGCGAGTGCGGCCGGGGTGTTGGTGCCCAAGTGGGTGAGCAGGATGGCGGCTTTTTGACCCGGGGGCAGGGATTGCGCGGGCACGTTTTCCACTCCGTCATCCGCCGCGAAGTTCCGGAACCCACTGGGCCGGGCCAGGGAATAATCACCACCGATCCAGCCGCGTTCGGCCAGGGGCTGGTTTGGGTGCGTGGCACAGCCAGCGAGGGCGAGACCCCCGGCCAGCAGAACGAGGAGGGATGTTTTCATGATTTGATTGCAGGTTGAATTTCCGGGCAACGGCTGCGGGCCGCCTGAATCCGCCGTTGCTGGCGCACGCGGGCGATGGCGGCCAGCCCCAAGGGAACGGCGGCCTGGCTCCAGGCCAGTCCGCTCCAGGGCTGCCGGTAATTGAAATGAATTCCCACGTTCAGAGTATAGTGGCCGGGCTGGACATCGTGGCCGATGGAGGCAGACAAACACAAGGCATAGGCGGCACAAATCAGACAGGCAATGATCGTCCACGCCCGGCTGACCCCACTGCGGTACGCCAGCCAGCAAAAAAGCCAGGTGGCCACCCCAATGGCCACATGGACCGCCGCCGTCACCGTCATGACCCCGAGTTGAAACATTCCGGGGAAGCAGAATTCGTCATGCAACCGTTGCCAGTCCCAGCCAAATTCAAGACCATAAAAGAAACAGAATTCCAAGGCCAGAACCACCCCCCAAAACACGGGAAACAGCAGCGGCAACACCGCGAAGACCGCCCAGGCATGGCGACCGCACCAAGTGGACTGGCGAAAGGTGGCCATGAGGTTGTCGGCCAGTTCGCTCGGTTGCCCCAGAGCCGCTTCGGCCCGCATCCCGGGCGGGGTGGGATCCTCCGGCGAGGCGGCCCGGATCAAATCCTCGCGATGGTCGGCGATTTCCTGAACCATTCGCTCGCGGCGTGCGGTGGGACAGCCCAGCTCCGCCAGCCGGCCACGCAATTGCACAAGATAGTCAGGCATAAGCCTCTCCCATGATCAAGGAAACGCCCTTGGCGACGCGTTTCCATTCCGTGGTCAACTCCTCCAGGCGTTTCAGCCCGCGCGGCGTCAGCCGGTAGTAATTGCGGCTGCGTCCCTCCACCTCCTGCCGCCGGCTGCTGACCTGCTTTTCCGCCTCCAGATAATGCAAATAGGGGTAGATGCAGCCTTCGCCAAAATTGAAGGTTTCCCCGGACTGCGCCCGGATTTCCTCGACGATTTGGTAGCCATACATCTCGCGTCCGGCCAGCAGCCGGAGCACCAGCAATTCCGGGACCCCATTCAGGAAACTGGGATTCGTTTTCTTCATCGCCGCCAATATGCATTTAACTGTGAGGCATGTCAACCTTAAACTGTGAGGCATGGGAGGGTTTGCCAGCAAACCAGGGCCCAGGGCCGCTCTAAAGTCGCCCTAATGGCAAAAGCATGGACCCTGCAGGGGTGGCACGGGCCACTGGCCCGTCCTGCCGGGCTACCAGCCCGGCTGAGCGGAGCGGGGCGCACGGTGGGAAACGGTCTCCGCAGGCAAAAAGAGCGCCTCACCCGTTCCGTCCGGCGGGTCGCCGGACAGCACGGGCCAGTGGCCCGTGCCCCTGGTTTGCCACCGCGCGATAATGCCGGACTTCAGAGCGCCCCAGCCAGGGCGCGAAGCGTTAATTTTTTGGCTTTCGCGATTAACAGGTCTAAACCATATTCCATTCCATGAAAGCCATGGCCGGCAACGGAAGCCCCCGCAAGGGCGGCGGGAACACGGTACTCCGGTTAACGTCGGGCCGGATTGTGCCCGGGTCCACCGCCTGCAACCTGGCGGATTCGGGGCCGACGATGGCCTGGCTGGGCCCGGCCATCCGCCACCACGCCGGCAACCGTCCCGCCGCGCGGGTTCGCGAATGATTTCGCGCCCGCAAAAACCCTGGCTGGCCGGGGAATGCGCCGCCCTGTTCGTGGGTCTGCCGCTGCTGGTGGCGTCCGGCTGGCTGCCGGTGCTGGTCATTCCGCTGCTGCTCGTCACGACGCTGGGCTGCGGCTGGACACTGCAACGGTGCCATCATATTCGCTTGCGCGATTTGTTGCGTCCCCGGGTGCCGGCGGCGGAATGGCGGCGGATCCTGGGTCAATATCTGCTGGCCTTTCCCGGTTTGGTGGGGCTGCTTTGGCTGGCCAAACCGGACCTGCTCTTTTCCCTGCCACGGCAGCATCCCAAACTCTGGCTGGTGGTCATGTTGGCGTACCCGCTGCTTTCGGTCCTGCCCCAGGAACTGATTTACCGGGCGTACTTTTTTGAACGCTACGCTCCCTTGTTCGGCCGGGGAACGGGCCGGGTGCTGGCCAGCGCGCTGGTCTTCGCCTTGGGCCATCTGGTCTTTCATAACTGGCCAGCCGTTGGCTTGACCCTGGTCGGCGGCTGGCTTTTTGCCCGGACGTATCAACGCACCGGCTCGCTGTTGCTCGTGGCCGCCGAACACGCCCTTTATGGCTGCGCCGTCTTCACCATTGGCTACGGGCAATATTTTTTGGATGGGACGTTGCGATTGATCCAGGCTGCCGGCTGATCCGGCCGGTTCAGAAGCGGAAATAAATGAAAGGGTTATAAGTTCCGCCCGCCAGCCAGGCGATCGAAAGGAGCAGGAGGGCCAGGATCAGTATGATCTCGGTGATCCGGCCCAGGCTCATCCAAACCAGGCGGGGGAAGGAGGCGGCGCTGGCCTGGCCAAAACGGACGGCGGAAGCACGAAGGTCCCGCCATAGCGGGATGCTGAAAACCACTCCCAACCCCAGCGCCCACCCCACTTCATGACTCAAGTAGCGGCCGATGGGTTGGGCCTGGGGCACCGGCGTGCAGCCGAACATGGCGGCGAGGTAGTGCGTGGCCGCCGTGAACGAATCCGCCCGGAACAGGACCCACCCAAAAAGCACCACGAGGAGGGTGTAGGCATGCCGCAATGGCCGTGGGGCTTGATTTACGACGCCTCCCCATCGGGTGCGTTCCAGCACCAGGAACAACCCGTGATACAGGCCCCAGGCAACAAAGGTCCAATTGGCTCCATGCCACAAGCCACAGAGGAAAAACACCGCCAGCAGGTTCAGGTGATTGCGGACGGCGGAAACGCGGTTGCCCCCCAGCGGGATATAGACGTAATCGCGAAACCAGGAGGATAACGAAATATGCCAGCAGCGCCAAAAATCACGCACGGACTGCGCCACATACGGAAAGTCGAAATTTTCCATGAAGGCAAACCCGAACATCTTGCCCAGCCCAATGGCCATGTCGGAGTAGCCGGAAAAATCAAAGTAGATCTGGAGGGTGTAGCATGCCGCCCCAAGCCAGGCGACGGCCGGGGACAATTGTCCGGGGGGCAGGGCAAAGATCTGGTCGGCGGGCAGGGCAACCGCATTGGCGATGATCATTTTTTTGGCCAGGCCGCCAACGAACCGCCGGATGCCGTCCGCGAATTGTTCGCGATTGACCGAGCGTTGCTCCAGTTGCGGGGCGATGGCATGCCAGCGCAGAATGGGACCGGCGATCAGCTGCGGAAAAAAGAAGATGTATAACGCGACGTCGCGGGGATCGCGCGCCGCGCGCCATTTGCCACGTTAAACGTCAATGATGTAGGACAGCGCATGAAAGGTGAAGAACGAGATGCCAATGGGCAAGGCAATGGTGGGAACGGGAAGAACAGGCAATCCCGGGAGTTGGAGCAGCGCATTGAGGGTGGTGACCACGAGGGCCACATATTTGAAGAAGCCGAGGAAGCCGATGTTTACCGCCACTGCAAGCGTGACCACGGTTTTGCGCCGCGCCGGGGTGCCAGCGCTTTCCAGCCAGCGGCCCAGGCCGTAGTTGATCAGCGTCGAGGCAAGCAGCAGGGCGAGGTAGGCGGGTTCGCCCCACGCGTAAAAAAGGAGGCTCATCCCCAGGAGCCAGTGGTTGCGCCGCTGCAACCCGGGGAGGAGAAAATAACCCGCCAGGACGAGCGGCAGGAACTTGAATAAAAATAATGCGGTGCTAAAAACCATGGGCGTCGGCGTCGAGGGCTGGCATCAGGGCAGTCCGTCGGTTTGCAGGATCACTTCCGGATCCTGTTCATTGAAGGCACGCTCCAGCATTTCCGTAACCACCACGGCCGGGTGGTTGGTCTGGATGAGCTCGCGGTGGAAATCGGGGGAATAGTGTTCAAAGACCACGCGGTGAAAACGGTAGCTTAGAAAATCCTTCCACGGCTCGGCGAAAGAATCGTGAAACAGGACTAGGTTGGGCCCTTTGATCGACTGGGCTTCGGCGATGAAGACCGATTTGATTCCCCAAGCAGTGGGAAAGCGGGGGATTTCGGTGATTTGAAGGTCCGCCAAGGGCGGGTGGGCGAGCAAATCATAATGATTGGGCTCCATGGTATTCTGACCAAGGATCCGGGCCATGTCGCCGCCGGGAACCGGGGTATTGGTCAACGGAAAGTCGGCAGCCGCAAGCGGGGACAAGGCCGGTTGGCGGAGGACCAGGGTTTGTAACAAAGCCTGGCAGCCTAAAAACGCCCCGCAAAGGTTCCAGTGGGTGTCGTTTTGCAGATAGACCGGCTGGTTGGTTTTGGCGGCGAGCAACCCGGACCGGAGATCCAGCAGGGTGGTGTGGGAATGGCCGGGCAGGTAGGCCAGGAGCTGGTCGAGTTTGGATTCCCGGTGCGCGGGGGCGGCCTGGAGCATCCAGTCCGGGAGGTTTTCGGGGTAGATGTCTTGTTTATCCGGTGGCACCACGAACACATATTGAATGCCACGTGCGGCGAGCCAGTCCGTGCGTTTGTCCAGCAGGGTCGCCCAGGTTTGAAGCTGGCGGGGAGTGAACCGGAAGCGGCCCAGGAAATGATCAATGCTTTGCTCCTCGGGCGTATACAGCCAGTGGTTTTTGCCGACGATGACCTTGTAGCCGCTCTGGTCGCGAAAGAGCCTGAATTTCCACTGCTGGAACCGGCGAATCAGCCATTTGCGGTAGCCAAAGTGGTCGTTGTAATAATTTTCCCAGGCGGCGGACCAGCGGCGAAGGCCGGGGGCCGCCAGGCTTGGGACCTTCGGAACAGAGGCGAGCAGCCGGTTTTCGCCGGGCACCGGAGAGACATCAAGATGAAAAATCTCGTCCAAGGTTGGTAACATTATGATGCCGGCAAAAAGCACAATGAGCAGCCATTCGCCGAGAAATAAGCCGAACCGTCTCTGCTGGCATAAATCCCCACCCCGCTCGGGAGGAGCTTCAGAGTTCATTTCGCGATATAATTAAATCCATACCGGGTTGGAGGGTTAACCTTCTCCATCAATGGTAGTGGTCTGGCGCGATGTCTTCAATCCAAATCAGGTCGGCCCTCGGACTGGAATGGACTGGAATGCCCCTTGTTATCGGCCCGTAGTGGGAGGTGCTAGCCTAACTTCCTCAAAAAATCTAAAAAAGCCAATAAAAGCGAATTTGTGTAGCAAGTGATATTTTAATAAAAACTCATTAATATCTTGCAATGTCAGGTTATATATGTATATTGAGTAGCA
>Ga0302275_10000577_pt1 | contig 41375 bp, 38 predicted proteins | sample III_Bog_N2_2_FD_200229 | JGI IMG/M metagenome (GOLD analysis project Ga0302275, IMG submission 200229) | Peat permafrost microbial communities from Stordalen Mire near Abisko, Sweden - III_Bog_N2_2 | ecosystem: Environmental > Terrestrial > Soil > Wetlands > Peat | place: Sweden: Abisko... | reverse complement strand
GGCCAGTTGCTTGAACTCCGCCAGTTCCTTCTCGGCCTGGGGGGTACCCATGGACTTGACGATATTGAGGCGGGCAAGCGGGCCCACGCGATAGCTGCCATCGGGATAGCCGAGGGGCTTGTAGTAGGCGAACTTGGTGTAGCTGTAGTTCTCGACCGCTTCGCCGATGGACTGGCTGAACTTGTCGGCGGTGATGCCGTCGTCCAGAATGTTGCCCTGGGGGTCGATCATCCGCAGCGCGCCGTCGGTAAACTCGATGGACTCGTCTTCGTTGATGAGGCTCATGTAGTTTGACGGAAAGTTGGCGAAGACTTCAATCTCAGCTTTGAAGGTGTCGGCGATCTGCTTGTATGCGGCCAGCGCGAGGGCAATGTTGGCGTAGGCCTCGGGAAGCATGGCGAGGATTTCGTCGCGCTTTGCCGGAGCAAGCGGTTCAGTGACGCCGCCGGGCACAACCCATCCGGGATGGATGCGCTTGTTGCCGAGCAGTTCGATGATGTGCTGCCCGAAGCGGCGCAGCGCCACGCCGGCGCGGCCCAGTTGGGGCTTTGCGGCCACGACTCCAAGCACGTTGCGGAGCTTGGGGTCAGATTCCATGCCCAGCAGCAGGTCGGGCGAGGCAAGATAGAAGAAGCTCAGCGCGTGGGACTGCACCATCTGGGCCAGATTCAACATGCGCCGAAGTTGGGCGGCGGTATGCGGAATGCGCACGCTCATGATGGCTTCGCAGGCCTTGGCCGAGGCGATCAGGTGAGAGACCGGGCAAATGCCGCAGATGCGCGCCATCAGGCTGGGCATCTCATAGAACGGGCGGCCCTCGGAGAACCGCTCAAATCCGCGCACCTGCGTGACGTGAAAGTGCGCGTCCGCAACCTCGCCGAGGTCGTTGAGCTGGATGGTGATTTTGCCGTGGCCTTCAAGGCGGGTTACGGGATCGATGGTGATCGTCTGGGTCATGACTTGGGCTCCTAGAGGGCTTAGGCTCCAAAACGGGTGAGGGCCGGAATATCTACCGGCGCACCGGTTACCAGCGCTGTCAGCGCCGTGTGGAAGGTGTCGGCCGAGGGCGGGCAGCCGGGCAAGAAGACATCCACCTTGACGAATTCGTGGATGGGACGCACCACCTGGAGAAGCTTGGGCACGACGACGCAGGGGATCTGCTGTTGCGCGGTGGCATTCTCGATGTAGGCGCGCTCGAGAATGGCTTCAGGTCCGATGGGGTTGCGCATCGACGGCACATTGCCCGCGACCGCGCAGTCGCCCATGGCGACCAGCAACTTGGAGTGGGCGCGCACCTTCTTGATCTTTTTCTCGTCGTCCACCGAGGCTACGGCGCCCTCAACGAGCGCGATATCCACTTCGTCGGGAAACTCCTTGGCATCGACGATGGGGCTATAGACCACGTCGACAAGCTCAGCCAATTCGATGAGCCGTTCGTCCATGTCAAGGAACGACATGTGACAGCCGGAACATCCGTCGAGCCATACAGTGGCAAGTTTCAGTTTGCTCATTGCGCTCCCCTCATCAGGTTCAGGTAAGGCAGAAAATCTGGATATTTGGGGTGATCGGAGCCGACTTTGCTCTTGTCGAAGAGGGCTCCGGTGGGGCACACCTGCACGCATTTGCCGCAGCGCGTGCAACTGGAGCTTCCCCAGGGGTCGTGCAGGTCGGTGATGACCATGGAGTTGATGCCGCGGCCCATCACATCCCATACGTGCGCGCCTTCAATCTCGGCACAGACCCTCACGCAGCGGGTACACAGAATGCAGCGGTTGTGGTCCACTGTGAACCGGTCGAGCGAAGCATCGACGGTCAGTTCAGGGTTGCGATATGGCAGGCGGACATGGGTCAAACCCTGCTCCTGCCCCAACGCCTGTAGTTCGCAGTGACCGTTGGCCACGCATACAGAGCAGACATGGTTGCGCTCGGCAAAGAGCAGTTCAAGGATCATGCGGCGGTGATTTTGCAGCCGCTCGGTGTTGGTGCTTACATCCATGCCTTCGTAGACGGTGGCTACGCAGGCCGGCAACAGCTTGTTGCTGCCTTTGATCTCCACCAGGCACAAGCGGCACGCGCCTACATCGCTCAGGCCCTCCATGTGGCAAAGGGTGGGGATATAGATGTCGTTCTCCTGCGCCACTTCCAGAATGGTCTGGCCAGAGCGAGCGCTGACTTCGTGCCCATCGATTTGAAGAGTCTTGACGCTAACGGTTTCACTCATGCCAACACCTCTCCTGGAACAGCGACGGGCACAGCCGCTTCCATGTTACAGACGCCAGCCGGACAGCGCTTGTGCACGATGTGGTCAATGTACTCATTCCTGAAGTACTTGAGCGTGCTCAGCACGGGATTGGGCGCCGTCATGCCCAGTCCGCACAGGCTGGTTTCCTTGATGGTTTCGCACAGGCTTACAAGCAGATCCAGGTCCTCCATGGTTCCAGTGCCTGAGCAGAAGCGGCTCAGCAGGGTGAACATCTGGGCTGTGCCCGCGCGGCAGGGAATGCACTTCCCGCAGGACTCGGTCATGCAGAACTCGACGAAGAAGCGGGCCACGTTGACCATGCAGGATGTGTCGTCCATGACGATCATGCCGCCGGAGCCCATGATGGAGCCGAGCCGGACCAGCGCGTCGTAGCTGACGCCCACGTCGAGCATCTCGGCGGGGATGCAACCGCCGGAAGGCCCGCCGGTTTGCACCGCCTTGAAGGTGTGCCCATCGGGCACGCCGCCGCCGATGACCTCGATGATCTCGCGCAGCTTGATGCCCATGGGCACCTCGACCAGGCCGGTGTTGGCGATCTTGCCGGTGAGGGCAAATACCTTGGTGCCCTTGCTCCTCTCGGAGCCCATGTTGGCAAACCACTTGCCGCCATTGCGGACGATGGGCGCAATATTGGCGTAGGTTTCAACGTTGTTGATGAGCGTTGGCTTGCCCCACAGGCCGCTCACAGCCGGATACGGCGGCCGCGGTTTGGGTGTGCCGCGCCTGCCTTCGATGGAGGCGATCAGGGCCGTCTCTTCGCCGCAGACAAAGGCTCCAGCGCCCAGGCGGATCTCAACGTCGAAGTTGAAGGGCGTGTTGCAGATGCCGTTGCCGAGCAAGCCGCGTCGCCGTGCGTCGCGCAGGGCTGTTGTGAGCCTCGCAACTGCGACGGGATATTCAGCGCGAACATAGATGAAGCCCTTGCTTGCGCCCACCGCATAGGCCGCGATGGCCATGCCTTCGATGACACGATGCGGGTCGCCTTCCATCACGCTGCGATCCATGAACGCGCCGGGGTCGCCCTCGTCGCCGTTGCAGACCACATACTTGAGGTCGCCGCCGGCCTTGGCCACCGTGCCCCACTTCAGCCCAGTCGGATAGCCGCCGCCGCCGCGCCCTCTAAGGCCGCTTTCGGTGATGCGATGGACCACGCCGTTGGGCGTCATCTCGGTGAGCGCCGTCAGCAGTGCCTTGTAGCCGTCGCGAGAGATGTAGTCGTCGACCTTTTCCGGGTCAATATATCCGGCGTTCTCAAGGACTACGCGGACCTGCTTGTCGAAGTGCTCGTTCAGGTCGCACTGCAACTCAGGCACAGGGTCACCGCCCAGGCTGGAGACGATTGCCTCCGCGTGGCCGGCATTGACATGGTGATAAAGGGTCTCTTCGGGATCGACGCGGACCAGCGGCCCGGAGGAACATGGCCCCATGCAGCCGGTGCGGCGGACGAGCACCTTCTTGCCGGACGCCTCGGCGGCCTTGGCCAGCGCCTCGCGCAGCTTGTCAGCGCCCTGGCTCGCGCAAGCGAGGTCCATGCAGACATTCACTTCAAAATCGTATTTGTCGTTCTCCTGGCAGACGCTTTTGGCTATCTGTTCGAGCTCTTCGATCGTCATTCCACCGCCCACCTTTCCAAGTGCTCGAGCATCTGCTCACTGGTCACCTCGCCGGCAACCTCTCCGTCGCACAGCACCACCGGCGCGCGGCTGCAAGCTCCCACGCAACGAGCCGTCATCAAACTGATCTGCCCGTCCTTGGTGGTCTGCCCTTGAGGAATACCCAGGTGCTTCGAGGCCGCGGCCACCAGTTTGTCAGCGCCTTTGATGTAGCAGGCCGTGCCGGCGCAGATGGTCATGGTGTGCTTGCCCGGCGGTTTCAGGCTGAAGTAGTGGTAAAACGTCACCACTCCGTAGGCCTGGCTCAACGGCACGCGCAGGGAGCGGGCGACAAACCGGATGGCATCATCGTCAAGATAACCGAACGAAGACTGCACGGTATGGAGCGTTTCAATCAGCGCGTGGCGGGCAAAACCATTCTTGCGCATGGTGCCGTTCACGATCTTCCATCGTTTGTCGTCGCTTGGCAGCGGCGGTGGTGTGAAAGTTGGCACGGTTCCTCCCGAATGCAGACAGCCGGAATGCAAAGCGACAGTGCTTTAACGCCCTGCCGCTTGTCTAGCATTGTTGTACCTGCCGGGGGCGCTTTTTCTTCGTGATAGTGGTCACTGGCATGGGAGACCATCTCATCTGGTGACATAGGGTGCCGACAGGTGCGTTTTGGGATTGTGCGTGGCAAGGGAAGGGAAGCGCTGCCTATCCTTGGGGCTCAGTCCTGGCAATCCATCCCATGCGGTGAAACCCCTGTTTGCTGCTGGAACTTGCGCTCCTAACCCATCGGCGGCAGATGGTCGGAGATCCCAAAAAGGAAGATGATCCCGATGATGCAACTGTATGCTGCCCCGGTCCAGGCAATGGCGCTGTAAAAGCGGGGGTGATGGCCAGTGGCGCTGAAGGCTCCGCCCATCGACGCGGTCATAAGCGCGTTCATGGCTACCAGGCCTATACAAAACGCAGCCAGCCCCATCATTCCGTTTGCCATTCCGCCCAGGCTCTTTGCGATAAAGAAGAGAGCCAACTGGCTTGGCGTTTCGGCGCCAACGCCGTGCAATATCCCGATAACGAAGACCGACTTCCCGTTGTACATCCACTGAAAGCGCTCCGGCTTGGGGGCTTGCCGATTCCAGCAGCGGCGGACCTGCCACGCCAGCCACAGCACACCGTTGATGGCAATGGCCAGCCGGCTTTCAATGCGGCCATGGGCGTGTCCGTGAGCATCTTTTCTGAGGATTCCAGCCACCACCCCGACGCCAAGCACGATCAGAGTGAGGCCGATGAGGCGCTCTGTCCAATGGTCGAGGCCCTGGGGAAGGCCGACGTGCATTTCAAGCACGGCAATGCCCAGCGCCGCCACGGTAAAGGCGTGGCCCAGCGCGTAGGTCATGCCTAAACGCAAGCCGCTGCGCCAATCGCGCTGCACGGCTGTGATATCGGAGATGGCGGCGAGGTGATCGTAATCGAAGCCATGGCGCAGCCCGAGCAGCAGGCAGGAGCCCAAAGCGGCATCGAGTTTCCAGTCGCCTAGAAGCGGTATCACGAAAATCAGTATAGCGCATACGCGAATCGGCCGGTGCGTGAGCAAGAGCCCGTATTGCTCAGTTGGCGGAGCGAAGCTGGATCTGATAATCCCGGTATTCGATGGTTACAATCGTCCGGCCCAACAGGAAGCTATCGGAAACGGCCCGCGCTTGGGTAGCCATGCCGAAGCCGTTCACGTTGACATATTGCCGCATCACCTGGGCTGGCCCGGTAAAGATGGAGGGACTTTGGGACGCGGTTCCTTCGAGCCGGACAATGGTGCCATCCTTTGCATCCACCCACAAGGTTCCTTCGATCAAGTTGGGAGCCTTGCTCTTTGGGGAGATGGCGAGTGCAAGACAGTCCCGGTCATCCATTCGCGGAACGCCGCCGGGTTTCAGCTTCATCGCATAATTGGCTGAGGTAATCCAGGAGTGTTCCCGATTGCCGGGCAGGTTGATCTCTTTCTCACGGTCGAGGAGCGTACCCAGCACATATTTCCGAATGAGGTCTGAGCCAGATTGGGAGAGAATGGTGTAGTTTTTGCCGGTCTCCTGCTTGTAGGCAGTTCTCACCGTCATCTCCGCAACCGGATTTGTCTCGTCCTTGCCCCGGTAGACGGCGTAGTGTTCGGTGACAGAGTAGGAGGCAATGCGGTCCACACGTGCCTTGACCGCGGCGTCGACCATTTGAATGACCGATGCTTCGCTCTGCTGCTGGGCGGGTGAAGATACGATTCCCAGGCATACAAAGAGGGAAGAAACTGCAACCGCCCGTAGAACGACCCATCGCTTGGAACTGGCAATGCCTTGACTATGCAGTTTGCTCACCCTTCCAGTTTACGGCTTTTCGCCTTCTGGACTGAGCAGTTTGCGACAGAGACGGCCAGTCCCGGGGGATATTGCGGCAAGCGGGCTGGATGGGAGAGGATGCGCTATGGCCTGTTTACTGCCTGGAGCTTTGTTGTGACTGAAGAATCCGATTCAAGACGAGAACGGCGCGGTGCGCTGGTTCGTGGCGTAGTGCAGGGGGTAGGATTCCGCCCGTTTGTTTACCGGCTGGCGTTGGAGGAGGGACTGGCCGGCTTCGTCGGCAACGATACCGATGGGGTGACGATCGAGGTTGAGGGGCCATCTGAGCGGGTAGAGGCGTTTCTAAGGCGCTTGCCTTGTGAGGCGCCGCCGCTGGCGCGAGTTGATTCTGTCGCAGTGCGCGATTTGGCAACGAGCGGCGAGGTTGATTTCCGGATTGCCGTAAGCGAGGTTCTGGGTCGGGTGAGCACCGGGATTCCAGCCGATGCCGCGACTTGCCCGGACTGCCTGCGCGAGCTGCTGGACCCAAGCGACCGGCGCTACCGGTATCCCTTCCTGAACTGCACCAACTGCGGGCCGCGGTTCACGATCACGCGCAGTATTCCCTACGACCGGCCGCAGACCTCCATGGCGCAATTCACGATGTGCCCGGCTTGCCAGGCGGAATACGACGACCCTGGAAACAGGCGCTTCCATGCACAGCCGAATGCGTGCTGGGAGTGCGGGCCTCGGGTCTGGCTGGAAAACGCAAATCCAGAATCGGAGGGAGGCGGGGGTTTCAACCCCCGCATAAAGGCCCCACTACGAACGGAGGCTTTAGCCCTTGCGGAATGCTTGTCAGACATCACTCTTCCGCATGCGTCTTCTTTAAGCGCGATAGACCGAACAATCAGTATGTTGACGGAAGGGAGAATCGTCGCCATCAAAGGCATCGGCGGGTTCCACCTCAGCGTGGATGCGACCAGCGAGGCCGCCGTGATGCGCTTGCGGGAGCGCAAGCGCCGCTATGGCAAGCCGCTGGCGGTGATGGTGCGGGATCTGGATGCGGCACGGAAGATTTGTACGCTGACGACTGAGGAAGAGACGCTGCTAACCACCGTGGCGCGTCCCATTGTCCTGGCGCGGAAGAAGGACAGCGGCGGGATTGCGGAGGCCGTAGCTCCCGGCATTCCGTGGCTGGGCGTCTTTCTGCCCTATGCGCCTTTGCAGCAACTGCTGTTTGCCGATGGCCGCGTGCGGGCGCTGGTGATGACCTCGGCAAATCTGAGCGAAGAGCCCATTGCAATCGTCAACGAGGAGGCAAAGGCGCGGCTCGGCGCCATTGCCGACGCATTCCTGATGCATGACCGGGAGATCTTGCAGCGGTGCGACGACTCGGTGGCGGCGATCGTGGATGGAGCGCCGCAACTCATCCGCCGCGCCCGAGGGTTTGTGCCGCTGGGCATGGAATTGCCGGTGGGAGTTGAAGCGCCTCCGCTCCTGGCCGTGGGCGGACATTTGAAGAACGTCTTCGCTCTGGCGCGGGGCCGATTTGTATACCAGAGCCAGCATCTGGGGGACCTCGAAAACCTGACCGGCCTGGAGTTTTTCGAGGAGTCGCTGGATCACATGATGCGCACCTTCGAGATTGAGCCGGAGGCTGTTGCGCACGATCTGCACCCTGGGTATCTTTCGACGAACTGGGCGAAACGCTGGGCGGGTGAGCGCGGGCTGGGACTGGTAGCCGTGCAGCATCACCATGCGCATGTGGCCGGCTGCATGGCCGAGCATGGCTTGCTGGGTCCGGCGATCGGGCTGGCGCTGGATGGCACCGGCTACGGCACGGATGGGCGGATTTGGGGAGGGGAAGTGCTGATCGCCCGCCTGGATGGCTTTGAGCGGTTTGCACACATGGAGTACGTACCCATGCCCGGGGGAGAGGCGGCCATTCGGGAGCCTTGGCGGATGGCTTTTGGCGCGCTGCGTACGGCGGGCTTCGATGTGGAGTCAGCGGCTGCGCTTGTGGGAGCCAGCGAACACGAAGCGCAGGTGCTGGACCGGATGATGGAGCGTGGGGTAAATACGCCTCTGACCTCGAGCTTGGGCAGGCTCTTTGATGCCGCCGCGGCGGTGGTGCTTGGTCGGCGCGTGGTGGATTACGAGGCGCAGGCGGCCATCGAATTGGAGGGCCTGGCGATCGATGAACCCGACTGCGGTATTGATGAGCAGGCCTACGAGATGGAGATGATGGGCGGGGACTGGGCGGCGAGCGAGCCGGTGAGGATTGGGACGAAGCCATTGTGGGTAGCTCTCGTGAGGGACTTGCAAGCCGATGTAAGCAAGGCGCGAATTGCAGCGCGCTTTCACGCAGGGGTAGCCGCTGGCTTTATGCGGGCGGCGGTGCTGGCACGGGCGGCTACGGGCCTCGAACAGGTGGTGCTGAGCGGCGGATGCCTGCACAACCGGCGATTGGCGCGGCTTTTGCGCACAGGACTGGAAGGGGAAGGCTTCGAGGTCTTTCAGCATCGCCGCGTCAGCCCTGGAGATGGAGGTCTGAGCTATGGGCAGGCGGTGGTGGCTACATCTGTTTTGACCAGGCTGCGGCAGGGAACTTCTGTCTGAGGTTCTACAATCGAACCATGTTGATAGAAGGCATCTTTGCCGCCGTTCCTACGCCGTTTTATCCGGATGAAAAGGTCTATTTTCGCAAGATCGAGGCCAACATGGCGCACTACTCGCGCAGTTTGCTGGCGGGAATGCTCATGCTGGGGTCAACCGGCGAGGCTTCGATGCTGGATGATGTTGAATCCAGAGAGGTTCTGCGTGTGGCCGCAGAGGCCGCCGCGCCCGACAAAGTGCTCGTCGCCGGCGTTGGCCGCGAGAGCGTGAAGGGAACTGTCGAGTTGGCCGAGGTGGCTGCCAGCCTGCGATATGACGCGGTTCTGGTTCGCACCCCGAGCTACTACGCCGCGCAAATGTCCTCAGCCGCTGTGTTGCATTACTTCAGGAGCGTGGCGGACCGTTCGCCCTTGCCGGTTTTGCTCTACAACATTCCGCGGTGCGTGCCTTACAACATACCCATCGATGTGGTTGCAGAGCTGGCTCAGCACCCTAACATTATTGGAATCAAGGACTCAAGCGGCAGCATGGAGCGGATTCGCGCAGCGATTGAGGCTACGCGTACCGCGCCGAAACGAACCGTCACGGTTACCCCCATCTTTGAAGCGGTTACGGGGAGAATGCTGACGCCCAAGGCTGAGACAGGCGGAGCCTTCGTTTCCGCGGTGGATCTGGCTGGGGGTGTAGCTCAAGGCGGGGCTCCGCCGCCTGCGCCTGTCAAGACCAGGACCAAGGAAGTCGGCTTTCAGGTGCTTACCGGCTCGACGGCCGGACTGCTGGAGTCTCTGGAGTCCGGCGCCTCGGGGGCGATCCTTGGCTTTGCCGCTTGCGCGCCCCAGGCTTGCCAGGAAGTGTATTTCGCCTGGAAAGATCACGACCTGGATCTTGCGATGGAGAAGCAGCAGCGTATCGTCGCCGCCACTTCGCGCATCGTCGGCGAGTTGGGCATCAGCGGCATCAAGTATGCCTGCGACTTCAATGGCTACTACGGAGGGCGGGCCCGCTCGCCGCTGCTGCCGGTCTCGGGGGCGGAAAAGACGGAGATCGAAGGGCTATTGGCGGGGATTCGGAATTAGGGGATTTGCTCTTGGATGCCTTCTCGTAATCCTTCGGAAATTAGGCCGTATTTTTCGGCGATTGGATCGCAACCGCGTTACGGCCTTGTTCCTTCGCCTCATACATTGCCGCGTCAGCCGATTTCAGCATGCCTTCCCAACCGCCATTAGCCAGATCAAGCTGAGCGACTCCCGCGCTGACAGTAAATTTGATCGGACCGGTCTCATAGGGTATTTCCATTGCTTCGATGGCCTGCCTTACCCGTTCCGCGGTGAGAATGCCGGCGGACGCAGATGTATCGGGCAGCAGAATGGCGAACTCCTCGCCTCCGATGCGCGCAAAGAAATCCTGACCGCGCAGCAGGTTTTGCACCCTACGCACCAACGCTTGCAGCGCGCAGTCGCCAGCGGCATGTCCGCGCAGGTCGTTCAGCCGCTTGAAATGGTCGATGTCAAGCATGATGGTGCAGAGCGGGTGACCATGCCGAATGCTCCGTGCCGTCTCGCGCAGGGCCACTTCTTCCATCGCTCTGCGATTCATCGCTCCGGTAAGAGGATCCGTACGTGCCTGCTCGGCGAGCTCTCTCTGCAACTCTGTCACCAGAAACCACAGATCGCACATCACCATGAATGTGGCGAGAAAGGCCATACCTGCAAGCGAAAACAGCCATCGTGGGTCGGTCTGGGCATGGACAGTTTCCCATGGGCGCATATAGCTCAGGTTGGTCAGAACGGCACGGTACGCCGCCACGCACATCTCCGCGCATAGAATGACTGCGGATACGCGCGACACTGCGGCGAACGGTCCACTTCCATACTTAAGCAGAATCCACGCGGAGGCACCGCACACAACAACAAAGGGAATATTGATGACATTGCCGCTGTAAGGGATTCTTAAGAGAAACATGGCGGTATAGGCCGCCAGCACAAGCCCAATTGCAATCATGGGCCACCGGCTGAGCATCGGCTTGCGCACTACAAACCAGCGGAGGCCCATCAGCTGCATCATGAAGGAAACAAGGTAAAGCTCATTAGCCACCATGCTGGCGAGTACTGTGGGTACTTTTCCTTCCAGGCCCTGCAAGATCAGCTTGGCCAAGCCGGCAATCAACCCGCCCGCAAACCAGCAAGTTCCCACCACACGGCGGTTGTGCCAGGCAAGCAGGCTGATGCACACCGTGAACACGGTTACCGAGGCGATGTTCGTGAAGAAGAACGTTCCGTAATCCATAGGTCAAACAATGAGTCAAGCGAGGTTCTTGGACGCCTGTTGGACAGTCCAGACCAGCCCAACATACTCTATTATCGGTTCTCCGAGTAAAGCGCATCATTTTACATGTTCCTTCTTCTGCTCGCGGCCCTTTCTAAGCGTTCCAACGCTTTATGGAACGCTTGCAGAGGGCGAAGGGAGGCTGATTGATAGCCCATAGTGTAATCATCAACAACATGCTCTACGTCTGATAACGGATATTCTGTATACATAAAGACAGGAATCACCAAGGTTACTCGGAGAATGCCTTGGCGGCCAACTGCCCGACTGACGCAAACGCGCGCTCGCGATCTCCAGCTGAGCCATTCCCTTCCATCAGGTAGGCAGCAATCAAGATGGGCGGCTTTTGCGGCGACCAGAAGATACCAATGTCGCCGAGCGCTCCGTGTGCGCCAGTGCCCGTCTTATCTCCAGCTCGCCAATTCGCAGGTACACCGGCGCGCAAACGAGCCATACCGGTTTTGTTTCCCTCCAGCCACGTCGTCAACTGGGTCCGGCTCAACACGGACAATGTTGAGCCTGCGAGAAGCTTCTCCATTGTTTCGAGCATAGCCGCAGGACTGGTGGTATCCCTGGGATCGCCTGGTACGGCACTGTTGAGCTCGGGCTCAGTGCGATCGAGCCGCGTGATCTGATTGCCAAGCGAACGGACAAACCTGGTGAGGCCCGCAGGACCTCCGATCCACGCGAGCAGCAGGTTGGCCGCTGTATTGTCGCTTTGCTCAACGGCCGCTGCGCACAGATCACCGACAGTCATTGCGCCCTCTTGAAGATGGGCGCGCGTGACGGGAGCATATTCCAGTAAATCCTTTTCTTCGTATGATATGCGCCTCTTGAGATCTTCTTTGCCATCATCGACCCTGGCGAGGATGCAGGCTGCAAGCAGAAACTTGAAGGTGCTGCACATCGCGAAAAGTTCCGAAGCCCGATAAGTGAGCCTTCGCCCGGAACCCGTATCGTGCGCGGCTACTCCCAGCCGCCCGCCGATGCTGCGCTCAATCGCAGCCAACTCTTCCCCCGCCGCAGCTTCGGATAGGCCGGACGCGGAAGAAGCCACAGAAAACGCAAATGCCGGCAGCAAGCCGAGAATCGAGCGCCGTGTGAAAGCAAATGAGTCCAACTGGTTGATTCCTTGCAGCCTCTTACATCTTGTAGCGGCCCATGTCCTCGTCGTTGAGGCCTTCGAGCCAGCCGCGCAGTTGTTCGGCTGTTGGCCCTTCGGGCGGGCCGGTGGTGTTCAGCTTGGCGGTCTGCATCACCTGCTCGGCAACGTAGATTGGGCAGTCAGCGCGAAGCGCTAGAGCGATGGCATCTGACGGCCGTGCGTCGATGGATACCGGTTCGTCCCCTTGCTTGAGAAACAATACTGCCATGAATGTATCGTCTTTAAGCTCTGTAATCACAACGCGTTCCAGCCTGGCATTCAAGTGACGAATGAGGTTTCTGGTCAGATCGTGCGTCATGGGACGCGGGGCTGCCACCTTCTCAATCTCGATGGCAATTGCGTTGGCCTCGAAGATCCCCACCCAAATGGGCATGACGGTATCGGACGCGACGTCCTTGAGCACGACGATGGGCATATTGGTGGCCGGGTCCATCATCAGCCCGCGAATTCTCACCTCAACATCCATGCTGTCCTTCTTCCTTGCGGTACTATCTTAAACGGATTCGCCTACCAAACTGTTGGGGTGCGTGGCAGTAATCCTCACCTGCACGTAGCTGCCGGGAGCCGGTGCGATGGGCTGTGAGCAGACGAAATTGACTGGCTTGTTCTGGCTACTACGTCCGATAACCTGTCCACGCGCCGGATTCATTCCCTCAACCATTACCTCAATCACCTGCCCCAAGTGTCTTGCATAATTGATCCTTTGAATCTCGCGCTGTCGATCAAGCGCTGCTTGAAGCCGCGTCGCCTTTTCAGCTTCAGGGATGGAATCGATCATGACCAAGGCTGGCGTATTCGGCCTGGCTGAGTACTTGAATCCAAAGACGCAATCGTACTCGACTTGAGCGAGAAGGTCCATGGTCTGGATGAAGTCATCCGCAGTCTCGCCGGGGAAACCCACAATAATGTCGGTTGAGATCGAGATCTGTCGGCGCGCGGCCTTGATCCAGGCGATTCGCTCCAGGTACCATTCGGGCGTATACTCGCGCGCCATCAGCTTGAGCACGCGCGCCGAGCCGGATTGCACCGGCAGATGCACATGGTCGCAGAGCGTTGGATAGGCGTCAATGGCCTCGACGATATCGCGGGTAAAGTCGCGTGGATGGCTGGTGGTGAAGCGCACACGCCGGATTCCGGATACCTGGCCGGCGGCCGCGAGCAGTTCCGCGAAGCTCCGCTTCCCTTCCGGATCCTTGTAGCTGTTTACATTTTGGCCGAGCAACTGAATCTCGGTGTAACCCAGGTCGGCGATGCGCCGCGCCTCGGCCAGCACGGAGTCCGATCCGCGGCTGCGCTCCTTGCCGCGCGTATACGGCACCACGCAGTAGGAGCAGAACTTGTCACAACCTTCGATGATGGTGATGTAGCCGCGGTAAGGATTCTGGCGGGCTGTAAACTCGGTTTCGAAGGTCAGGTCGGTCTGGCGGTCATCGAGGCCGGTGATGCGGGTTTCGCCTGCTTCCAGGCGGGCAAGCATCTCTGGCAGCTTGCGATAAGAGGCAGATCCCGAAACCAGCGAGACGTACGGCGCCCGGTCAAAGATCTTCTCGCCTTCCTGCTGTGCCACGCAGCCAAGAACGGCAAAGCGCTTGCCTTCCCGGTGCTGGCGCTTGTACTCATCGAGCCTGTGGAAGACCTTTTGCTCGGCCTTGTCGCGAATGGAGCAGGTGTTGTAGAGGATCAGGCCGGCATCTTCTTCGGCTTCGACCTGCTTGTAGCCCTGCTGCTGTAATGTGCCAATCACCTTTTCGGAGTCATGGGCATTCATCTGGCAGCCGAAGGTCTCAAGATAGAAGGTTTTTTCGGTCGCCATAGTAATCCTGAGTATAGCGTGAGTTGAGTTGCGCGGGTTCGCTGCCCAAATGGCTCCAACTTCAGCGCAGGCCGGTATGCAGGTAGGCAAGCAGGGCAGCCATCTGTTCTTCGGTAAAGCGGCCAGCAAACACGGGCATCATTCCCTTCCCTTTTAGCACATTTTGCCTGACAGCCTCGTCGGTCGCGGGAGCGCCGCTGGGCAGGGTTGCGTGTGCAAAGACCCCGTGCAGGTCAGGCGGAACCTTCTTGAGTGCCAGGTCGTTGTCTTCGTGGCAGTGGGCGCACCTGACCTCGTAGAGATGCTTCCCTTCAGCCTCCTGCGGCGTAAGAATTGGCGTTGAGCGGCAAGCAGCGAGACCCATGCTGAGGCTGGCCGCGATCCATGCAAGCGCCACTGCCGTGCCGTAGCGCTTCCCGCTCAAATAAGCCCCATTCCGTCTATGCCTTACGAGCAAACTCACTGCTGACATAATCCCAGTTTAGTACCTGGAAGAACGCCTTTACATAGTCGGCGCGTTTGTTCTGGTACTTCAGGTAGTAGGCATGCTCCCACACGTCCACTGACAAGACCGGCTTGTGGCCCAGGGTCAGCGGGCTGTCCTGGTTGGGTGTGCCCTCGATTGCCACCGTGCCGTCGGGCAGCTTCACCAGCCATGCCCAGCCGCTGCCGAAGACGCTCATTGCAGCGAAAGTCAGCTTGTCTTGGAAGGTGGCAAGCGAACCGAATTTGGAGTCGATGGCCTTGGCCAGCTCGCCTACCGGCGCGGCGCCGCCCTTGCCCAGCGTCGGCCACCAGAAGGAGTGGTTGGCGTGGCCTCCGCCTTGATTGCGGACTGCGGTGCGGGCTGATTCGGGCCAGGTGTTCAGGTTGGCGACCAATTCGTCCACCGTCTTCCCGGCCAGTTCAGGATGCGCAGCCACGGCGACGTTGAGGTTGTTGACGTAAGCCTGGTGGTGCTTGTCGTGGTGCAGATGCATGGTAGGCGCATCGAAGTACGGCTCGAGCGCGTCATAGGCGTAGGGCAGAGGCGGCAGGCTGAAAGGCCCGCTCGGTGGTGGCGGCGGGGTTGCTGGGGCGGTTTGGGCGTCGGGGAATCCCTCGGCACGCAGTCTTTCCGTCAAAAGCAGCGCGCTTGCCGCGCCGCCTAAATGCTTGATTGCAGTTCGCCTATCCATCATGCTCGGGAAAACCTCCATACCGTTGGATGCAAAGGAGTAGAGAAAGTCTGCGCGAAAGTTTGCCGACGATTCACGCGGAGGCCGATCACTTACCCGGATAACTCTGCACAAGGGATCAAACACAATCGCTGGGGAGGGTGTGCCGCTTCGGTTCCTCGATGGAAAACAACTTCCATTCGGACTGCAATATTTTGCACTTTTGCCCTTGTCAACTCCCGTAAGTGGCATGAAATGTTGCATCCTGCGGTGGTCATTCAATTGCATCAGTTCTTTTCAGCAGACCCCTGGACAGGCAAGAAGTGATTGTTTTCCGTGCATTTTTCGTTCGTTTGCGAATGGAAAAGCGGGAAGAAGGGGATTTGTGCGCCCGATTGAATCGGTGAACATTCGATCCCTAGACGGCATCGCTTGCGTAGCACAAGGTGCAAATCAGCAGTTGTTCTAGCCGGGACGGAGACGTCTCCTGAAATTGAGAGAACGATGAAACCATTTTTCTGTATTCCTAATCGGACTAAGGCATTGCTTGCTGGATTTGTGCTTGCTTCGTTTGCCGTAGCCCATGCCGACACCATGCTCATCACCTACTACACCATCGCCGGAACCGACCTGGATGGCGGCAAACTTGGGTTAAGTACCAGTACCAGTTATGTGCAAAACACGCTGGGGCCAGACGGCCTGCCGGTACTCAACCCCGGCCATGAGGGGAGCGGGGGTAACGCTCCCAAGGATGTCCTGGGCAACGATGAGCTCACCTGGTGGAGCCCAACCCTGAATAAGGGTGGCGCAGGTGGCGTGTCCGACGTTACCGAGACCGGAACTGCAGTGGTAAGCCTCCCATTCGCCAAGAGCAAATTCTATGCACCGAATGGTACCGGTGGGGATGATTCGACCGAATTTCAAGCAGCGACTCTGTCGGGTAATATCGATGCACTTTCAGCGGAGACAATCAGCTTTTCGGTCTCCTCGGACGATATGGCTTTCGTTTATCTCGATGGAGTGAACGTTTGCGATGACGGCGGCGTTCATGGGGCTACCGCAGTTGCATGCACCTCAGCTACTGTCTCTGCCGGCGACCACTCGCTCGAAGTGTTTTACGTCGATCTCGATCCAACCCAAGCGGTGTTGGATTTCAGCATCACGGCCACATCGGGAAAGGGCGAAACCACGACCCCCACGCCGGAACCGAGTTCTTTGTTGCTCTTCGGTAGCGGCTTGCTGGGGCTGGCCGGCTTTGTTCGCCGCAAGGTGAGCAGAAAGGCGTAGATTTCCGTTGACGTTCCCGCGCACAACGAACCCCTTGCCCTTCCGGCAGGGGGTTTTCTTTTTCGATATGCTGGATTCATGCCGCTCCCCACTTTAGCTCATATCCGGGACGCTCAGAACGTCGTCTATCGCCATATGCCCCCGACGCCGCAATATACGTGGCCGCTGATCAATCAACGTCTTTCAGCGGATCATCGGCCTGGGACCGAAGCCTGGATCAAGCACGAAAACCACACGCCGGTCGGCGCTTTCAAACTGCGCGGAGCGCTGGTCTATGTGGACTGGCTCAAGCAGACACAGCCTGAAGTTGCAGGGGTGGTGGCGGCCACACGAGGCAATCATGGCCAAGGTGTTGGCATGGCCGCGCGGCTGGGCGGGCTCAAGGCCATCGTCGTCGTTCCCTTCGGCAACAGCAGAGAAAAGAACCGGGCCATGGTGGCTCAAGGCGTTGAACTGATTGAACACGGGCTGGACTTTCAGGAGTCTCTGGAGTTTGCCCGGACCCTTGCGGATGAGCGCGGCTTTGCGATGGTGGACTCGTTCCACGAACAATTGATAAGAGGCACAGCCACATACGCGCTGGAACTCTTCGAGGCTGCGCCGTTCCTCGACGCGATCTACGTACCCATCGGTCTTGGCTCGTCCATCTGCGGCGTCTCGGCGGCGCGCATTGCGCTCGGCCTGACAACGGAGATCGTTGGCGTCGTCGCCGCTGAGTCTCCTTCCTACTCACTCAGCTTCAAGCAGCATAGGGTGGTTGAGGCGCCGTCGCTCACTGTGATTGCCGACGGCCTGGCCTGCCGCGCCCCAAACCCTCTGGCAACGGAGATCATCTGGGAGAACGTCGCCCGCCTAATTGAGGTTACCGACGCCGAGATCGCCCAGGCCATGCGAGCCTATTACCAGGACACGCACAACCTGGCCGAGGGCGCAGGCGCCGCCGCACTGGCCGGTGCGCTCAAGGACAGGCAGGATTTAGCTGGCAAACGTATCGGGATTGTTCTCACCGGCGGCAACGTGGATTCGGAGACCTTCAGAAATGTGCTTGCCGATGCATTCTAGGGAGAAGGAATGACTGACAAAGCCGAGAATCTTACCCCGATGGCCCACGCGGCCCAGAATCGCTGCTTCGGCTGCGGCCCGGCCAACGCAACTGGCCTGCAACTGGAGTTTCTGGTCGCCGTGGATGGGACGGTGGTTTGCCTGACGACGATTCCGGCGACCTTCGAGGGCCATCCCGGCTACCTGCATGGCGGCATCATCGCCACGCTGCTGGACGAGGCGATGAGCAAGGCCGGCCGTGCGCGCAACCTGACGACGATGACTGGGCATTTGGAAATCGACTACAGGCGGCCCGTTCCATCCGGCGCACCCATCCGCATTGAGGGCCGCATCGTCCGCAGCGAAGGCCGCAAGCACTGGACCGAGGCCAGAATCCTAAACGCCAAAGGCACAGTGCTGGCCGAGGGCAAGGGGTTGTTCGTCGAGTTGCGCCAGAAGTAACTGGGAGGGGTAAAGCTAGCTCTCGATCGTATAGCAAACATCCGATAAAGATGGGCACCCTGCCGTCAGAATGCCCTGAGAGCCACTCGGCGAGCCGCATTAGTGGATCATGTTGATGGTCTCCTGGGTGATGGTATCGAAGGTGGTCACTGTCTTGGAGTTGGCCTCGAAGGCGCGCTGGGCGATGATCAGATCGGAGAACTCGGCGGAGATGTTGACATTTGATTCCTCGATGGCTCCGCCCTGCAGCGTTCCCAAACCGTCCGTACCGGATACGCCGATGGAGGCCGTGCCGCTTGCCAGCGTCGTCGTGTATTCGCTGTTCCCCAAATCCTGCAGCCCCTGAAGATTGGCCACATTGGCCAGCGCCAGTTGACCCACCGACTGCTTCTGGCCGTTCGAGTAGGTTGCCGTGACGGTTCCGTCCGAGCCGATGGAGAAGCTCTGATACTCGCCGCTGCCATAGCCGTTCTGCGTAGTGGCCGAGACCGACGAAGTTGAGTCCACCTGGCTGATGGTGGCCGCGCCGCTGGGGCCAAGGATATTCCAGGTCATGTTGAGAGTCGCTGCCCCATCGGAGAGTCCGGCAAAGGAGATGCCGCTCACATCGGCGGCAGGGCTGACCAAGTTGCCACTGGAGTCGAAGACCAGCGCGCCGCTGGCATTGGCCGAAGCCACCGGATCCTGGATCACAGAGCCTGAGGTCGTTATCCCGGTGCCGACGATGCTTAGTTGGCCGCCGGGCGTGGAGGTAACAGCAACGCCGACGATGTGAGCCGCGGTGACCGCAGCCTGAAGGTCGGTGGCATACGTTGCCACGGATTCGCCGGCAACGACGGTTGGAGCCGTGATGGTGGCTGTCGCGGTTGCGGTAGGCCCGGTAATCGTCAGGTTGGTTCCCTGGTTGACTGTAGCCTGCGTGGCGCCGCTGGAGCCGAAGTTGTACAAGTTGGTTGTGACGCCAAGCGCTGTACTCGAATTGGCCGCCAGCGTGTCCGGCATGGAAACGCTGTAGGACCAGGCGTTGATTCCCGTGTTGGCGTAGGTCACCGTAGCTTCATAGCTCTTGCCCAGCGAGTCGTAGACCTGCACCTGTCCGGGGACCGTGCCGCCTATGGCGGTCGCCGAGTCGAGCGTGGCGGTCATCCCAAAGGTCGTTGTCGCCTTGGGCGGTTCAACTTGATTCTCGGGGATGTTAATGGCGGCAAGGGCGGCATTCGCGTTGACAACCCCATTGACCGCCGGATAGCCCATCACATTCAAACCATCGGATGTAATCAGGTCGCCGTTCGAGGCCAGCGAGAAGTCTCCGGCGCGAGAAAGAACGTTGCTGCCGCCTCCGTTCAGAACAAAGAAGCCGTTGCCGTTGAGGGCCGCATCGGTGTCAACGCTTGTGGAGTCAATAGACCCCTGCGTGTAGTTCGTTGCATTGGAAGCAACCTGAACGCCCCCGCCCACCTGGATCGAGTTGCCCGAGCCGGTTGTACCCATCTGCTGATAAAACAAGTCGGAGAAGTTGGTGGCCTGAGCCTTGAAGGCAGTCGTGTTCATGTTGGACAGGTCGTTGGCGATGGTATTGAGCGCCGTGGAATCGGCGTTGAGGCCTGTAAGCGGAATGTAAAAACTTGCCATGGTATTTCTCCTCTGGGTGTCAGCAAAACTTGGCGCAGGCCTAGGCGGCCGGCTGGTGAACGAACGTCATTGGGCCCCGGAAAGCCTGGCTGCGATCGACTGCGCGTGGGTGCGCCCGTCCAGAGCGTGGGCCACGCGGCTGGCCGCCGGCCTGGGGTCGGGAACGCTGAGGTTGCCGGGGGCTTGCTTGGCGCCGGCCGCCTGGGAAAGTGGGTTGCCGGTCGCGGCAGAGGCGGATGCGGCGGAATGAGCCGCTGCGGATGCACCTGCGTTGTGCGCGGCCACCTGCGTGGAGGGCGAACCGCTGGCCGAGCCGGTGCTCGAGTCTCCGAGACCGGTGGAGAGCGTCTGGTTGATGTCGATCAGTTGCTCCAGGCTGTTTACCGAAACAAGCTGGTTGATGTACTCGTTGGGATCGGTGTCCGCGGTCGGGTCCTGGTTCTGCATCTCCGTCACAAGCAGCGTGAGAAAGTCGTTGGCAGAGATGCTGGCCGAAGAACTACTCGAACTGTCTGTGCTCCCGCTGTCTGTAGCTGTGCTGGCCATAGGGCTTCTGCCCGCACCTGTCAAGGCTTGCCCCGCCGTGTATTGCTGATTCAAGATTCCCGCCATTGCCGCCATTTTTCCCTGCCCTCCTTCTGTCCGGGCTCTAAAGTGCCCGGCGTTCTTTCCGCTCAACCGCCCGCTCGTCCTCGGTGTCGCCGCTGGATGTATTGCTGCCCTGCCGTCCTGGTCCACCCACCTCAGGGGATCAGGCCATGACCGAAACGTGAGATCCCCACGGGCCTCTCGTGATTCCGTCAAGGCTGCGCGCCTGAACTGTGCTCTCGATTGAGGTTTCTCCAACTTGGGCAGGCGATGCCGAATGAGAGATCGATTGCGGTTCCGAGACGTCGCCCTGGTTCCTATCCTGACCCGCTCCCCCATTCATTCCATGCTGCGTTCCCTGATTCGTGCCGCCGTCTTCACGCGACCCAGGCCCTCCGCCCTCAGGCGCGGCCAACGTCAGCGTCTCAACTGCGGTATGCCGCTCGGCGAGATAGGAATTCAGTCCCGCCAGGTGCCCGCCCAGCGCCTGTGCCGCGTCCGCCGTACCAGGCACCAAAGAGGCATGGATGCCGCCTGTGCCCACATCCGCGCGCACGCCAACCCAGCCAAGGGCAGGATCCTCAAACCCCGCTTCGGCCCGCTGAGAGCCGACATGAATCCACGCGTGCGCACCCGGGGCGGCCTCTGCATCGAGAGCAGCAAAGGTCTCAGCGGCGGCAGGCCCGGCGCCAGGCGAAGTTCCGGCGCCGCTGCCAGCCGCACCGATTGTCCCAGGCGCTCCCGCGGCGTCGCGCATCGAGTCAGACGCAGTGAGGGATGAGTTTGCGGGTGGGAGACCGGGTTGCCCTTCAAGGGGACGACTTCCATCCTCGAATCGGGCTCCCGAGGCCATGCCATGGGCCGCCCTCAGGCCGACAAGCGCTGAAATCCGCCCGCCGTTGACCAGCCCTGGCTTTCCGGCGATGGCGAGCGCAGTTGCCGATTGCAGGGCAGACTCAGCGGGCGCCAGCCCTCGATTCCCCTCTTGACTATCGATCTGAGGCGTGACTGGATACTGTGCCTCGCTTCCAAGCCTGGCTCCGTTCCGGCCGCTAGCAACCGCCTCGATCGGCGCATCGGCATTGGGCCGGGCCGGTTCCGCCATCGAGGTCTCTTTGCCAGCGTCCCCTGCCTCGATCCGGCCCAAACTCGCCTCTGGAGACCCGGCGTAGCCGCCGGCCGGCGGAGCGGATGCGGCCGATCCAGCCCAGGGCTCCGCCCCCTTTCCATGCGCGGCAGAATCTCCGGCTGCTCCCGCCTTTTCGGCGGTCTTGCCAGGGTCGATGGAATCCAAGCCCAAGCCGGTCGGCGGCTTGCCCGAATCCATTGTCGAGAATCGGAGCTTCATCTCGGCGGGGACTGCCACTGGACGATTGCCCTCCGGTGCCGGCGCCACCTGAGAAAGATTGCCATCCTGCACGGCCGCTGTTGCATTTGAGTCAGATGGGAAATGCGCGTTCCTAGCGGTGTTCGCGTAACGAGAGCTGGGCGTGGATGCCAACGACGGGTAGGCCGCGGCTTGCCGGGGCGCTTCTGAAGTGGTGCGCCAGGCAGGGATACCGGATCTGACACCGGACCCAGCCCCAATCGCCGCGCAGGCCGCCGAGTCGCCCGCGCGGGAAATCGTGTTGCGCAAAGAGAATGTACCGCGGCCGAGAAGGCTTGCGGTCGCAGCGGATGCTGTCAAAACAGGCTTGCCCGACGAGGAGCCGGCAAGGACGATCGTCGCGCATGTGTCAGCCGCCTCCGCGCCGGGCTCGTCAGAACTGGCGCCCGCAGAGGCCAGCATCAACTGCCAACTAGAGCGAAGACTCTCCGCACCCGGCACGACAGAGGAAGATGCGATCGCGGCGTGCATGCCGGCGACGCCTCCGCCTGGAGCCTTGACGGGGGTTGTGGCCGGGCCCAGAGTTTGCAGCGGCTCCAGATGCCCTGCCGCGGCAACTTCGATTCCCGCATAAGCGATCATAGACAATAACGAAAGCAGCTACCATGCCAAATACCGTGAACGCGGGTTAAAGCATTGTCACAAATGGGAACGTCGATTCATATCGGGGAATGCCCTTGCACTAATCGCCGATTTCGCTCAAGTTTCCAGGTGAAGGGAGTTCTTTTCCTTCCCTGCTGGGCGCCAAGCGCATAGGCAGAGAAGTTTCGGCTTTAGCCGCGCCGGCTTCGGCCTCGGCTCGGTGCAGCCAGTTGCCGTACCAGTCGTCGAGCCCTTGCTGGGTGCGACGGCTTGATTCCACGGCGTCCTGGGCCTCGGCTTCCTGGATGAGCGTATCGGCTTGGCGGCGTTCGACCCTCTTCGCTAAGTACTCCTCCCGCAGGGCGGCCACAAGGAACTCCGCGTCTGCAATTCTCGGAGCCCAGAAAGCCGTATCGCGGCCCGCCGCGCGCGTTTCCTCGAGTCCGGCCATGCGGTCCGCCAACTCTCCGGTTCGTGCGCTTGCCTCGACCAGCCGCCGCCCGCGGCGATCCCGCTCGCCACATGCCGCCGCCGCCTTTTGCATCCGGCTGAGATCGCCCAGCGCGGATTCCAGCGCAACGCGGCCCTGTTCTTCTTCGAGATCGCGAACGTTGAGCAAGCGGCGCAGCGCACTCGAAACGGACATCGCTTACACCTCCGATGCCAGGGTTGAAAGGCTATGCACAGAGTCGGCAAAGCGGACCTGTTCGCGCGCCTCCTGGGTCATAAAGGCCCGCATCGGCGCACGGGCGCGCAAGGCGCGATCCAGCTCCAGGTCGGACCCCGGCTTGTAGGCCCCAATGCGCACCAGGTCCTCGGATCGGGCATAGACGGCCATCAGCCGGCGCAGCAGCGCCGCCTGCTCGCGGTGTGCGGGCTGGGTTACGGCTGGCATGAGGCGGCTGATCGAGTCCAGCACTTCCACCGGTGGATACCAACCCTCGGAGGCCAGGGGTCGGGATAGCACCACGTGGCCGTCCAAAAGGGAGCGGACGGCATCGACAAGCGGGTCTTGCTGGTCGTCGCCCTCCATCAACACGGTGTAAAACGCCGTGATCGATCCAACCCGGAACTGCCCCGTCCGTTCCACCAGCCGGGCCAGGCGGGTGAAAACGGAGGGAGTATACCCTTTGGCCGTGGGCGGTTCCCCAGCGGCCAAACCGATCTCCCGGGCAGCCATGGCAAAGCGGGTCAGCGAATCGAGCACGAGCAGCACGTCCTTGCCCTGCGCGGCGAAGAACTCGGCTGCCGTGGTGGCGGCCAGGGCCGCCCTCATGCGCATCAGCGGCGACTGGTCGGAGGTCGAGACCACCACTACTGACCGGGCCCTGCCTTCAGGGCCCAGTGAATCGTCGAGAAACTCCCCCACTTCGCGGCCTCGCTCGCCAACCAGCCCCACCACGGTCACATCGGCTTCAGTATTGCGGGTCATCATGCCAATCAGGGTGCTCTTGCCAACACCCGATCCCCCGAAGACTCCCACTCGCTGGCCCCGGCCCACGGTCAGAAGGCCGTCGATCACCCTTATTCCGGTGCCCAGCGGGGTGCGAATGGGAGCGCGGTCGAGCGGTGAGCGCACTGCCCCATCCAAAGGCAGGGTGGCGCAAGAGGCTGGAGGACGGCCCTCGTCGATGGGCGCGCCCAGCGCATTCAGCACCCTGCCTATCAGCCCTGGACCCACCTCAATCTCGGGATGCACTGCAAGTGCTTCGACCGAATCGCCAAAGCGGATGCCCTCCGTCGTCTCCACCGGCATCGACAGCACATTGGAGCCGCGGAATCCGATCACCTCGGCCAGATGGGGGTGTCCGAACTGGTCTGCAATTTGGCAGCACTCTCCCACCGAGGCCAGCGGACCCGCCGATTCGATAGTCTGGCCCACCGATTCGACGACCTGTCCGCGCCAGCGCCAGGGCTGTCCGCGCTCCAGTCGATCGAAGTAGCGGCGAAGAAGGGGGGCTCCAGGCACCGTCATGGGAAGATCTCGCGGCTTGCCCCTGGCAACCCCTCGGTCCCTGTACCCATGCTGCTCCCGCGCCGACCGGCACGATCGAAGAAGCCGCGTTCGATCTCTCCCAGTTGAGCGCGAATCCCCAGGTCCACCGTGCCGACCTCGGTCTCGATTCTGCAATCGCCAAGCCGCAACCCATCGCCCGCAACCACCAAAGGCTTGACGCGCAGGCTGGGCAGTAGGGCGATGGTCTCGGTCCACAGGTCCAACTCGGCAGCCGGAACGCGGAGCCGCGCCTGGGTCGATCCGGAAAGCTGCCCAAGAGCCACCCTCACCGCTCCCGTCAACAGCAGAGGGTCCATCTGCGCTTCGCGGCGCAGGATGCGGGCAGCCACAGCCAGAGCCAGTTCGACAACTTCATGCTCGACTGCTTGCAAATAGCGGTCGCGCTCCAGGGCAAAGTTCTCAATCAAATCGGCGGACTGACGCACGCGCAGCTTCTCGGCGGTTGCCTGAGCTGCCGTCTGCGCTCCATGCTCGGCCTGCCGGCCCTCTGCCCGGCCCTGCTCTCGGCCAGCCTCGAAGGATCGCCGGGTTTCGGCAGCCAGCCGCTGTTCGAATTCAGCCCGCGCACCTGCCTCCTTTGCGCCAAGGGAGGCGTCGCCCCCCGGCTGCTGGTGCGCGCTACCCGCAGTTTCAATCTCCCAGACGTCCCAACACGGCGGCAGGGGCGCATCCGGACCTGCTGGATACTCAAAGACCTCGATGCTCCGGGGACCGCCGCGCCCCTCCGCCAACCCTGTCTGCCGCACGGACTCCCTCCTTCGCAAGTGGCCACCGTTCCCTGTTCACTGTCCGCTGTTCACGCCAGCATCTCGTCGCCGGTCTCCAGCTTCAGAACCACCTTGCCCTCGGTCTCCAGCCGCCGCGCCAGGTTGAGGATCTCCTGCTGGGCCTGGGCCACCTCGCGCGAGCGAACCGGGCCCAGAACTTCCATGTCTTCTTTGAGCATCTCCACGGCTCGGGAGCTCATCGACTTGAAGATCTGGGCGCGCAACTCATCGTTGGCGCCGCGCAAGGCCAGCGCCAACTGCCGCTTGTCGACCCCGGAGACGATCTCGCGTATGGTGGCCGGAGGAACCGTCACCAGATCTTCAAAGGTGAACATCAGATTGCGGATGCTCAGCGCCAGTTCCGGCTGGGCATCCTCGATGGTCTCCAGAATCTTCTTCGACTCTTCGGCATTGAGCCGATTCAAGAGGTCGGCCACCGCCTTGAAGCCGGAGTAGCTCTTGCGGGCCGTATCGCCCACGCTCTCCAGGCGGCGATGCAGAATATGGGCTACCTTCTGCGCCATTTCGGGCGAAAACTGGCGCATCTCGGCCAGCCGCTGGATGGAGACCACTTTGTGATCCTCGCTCAGGTTGTCCAGCACCAGCGATGCGCGCCTGGGGTCAAGATGCGCCAGGACCAGGGCAATGGTTTGAGGATGCTCCTGATCGAGCAGCTTACCCAACTGCTGAGGATCGGTACGCTGCAGCTTGGCCAGATTGCCCTGAGCGGCCTCCTGCGAGCGGCGGACCAGCATCAGCAGATCGTCGGCGCGCTCCTTGCCGAAGGTCTCCATCAGTAGGCGGCTGGCGTAGTCCAGGCCGCCGTGAATCATGAAGTTCTGCGTCTCGAGAAGCTCCCAGAACTCCTCAAGTATCTCGGCGGAGAGCTCGGGTGTTATGCCGCGCAGATCGGCCAGCTCCTCGGTGAGCCGCTGCACATCCACCTCGGGCAGCGCGCGCAGAATCTCCTTGGCGAGATCCTCTCCCACGGCAACCAGCAGGACGGCAGCCTTGCGGAGTCCAGGCAAGTTTGCCGATTGGCGGCGCCGTGCTGCCCCGTTCTCGCTTCCTTGCTCGGCCAAAGCCCGTTCCTTTCGCTTTTCGCACTTGCCGCATCCTGCTCATGCTGTTAATCGGAGTGAATCCAACTTTGCAACAGGCGCGAGCTCTGGGTCGGTTCGCGCTTGAGGTGTCCCGTGACCTGTTCGAATATCTCCTGGGTTCTGATCCGCTCGGGGTCGAGCTCGACCGGCTCGGGAGGCTTGAAGGCTGGCTGAGCCGCGCCGCCTGACAACTCGCGGGCTGCCCCTTTGGCGGCTTCACCGGGGGCAAGCCGGACGCGGCGAAGCGCGGGGCGCACCCCGAAGGCCAGCACCGCCAAAAGGCCGATCAGCAGGGCGGCATACTTGACCACCGCCGGCGACTTCTCGGCCGTGGCCAGCGCCTGGGCGGGCAGCGAGACGGGAGGCTGCCCGCGGTTTTCGTCGAAGGCCAGATCTTCGACCGTCAGCATATCGCCGCGCCCCGCATCGTACCCCACCGCCGCCTGGGCCAGCGCGGTCAGGTTGCGCAGCTCATCGGCCGAACGCGCCTGCCAAACCGCCGCCTTGCCCTGAGCCGCAAGCTGGGTCAGCCGGTCGTTTACGACGATGGCCGCGGTGAGCCGCCGCACCCTGCCCGGATTCTCGAGCACATGGCGCACGGTCCTCGTGGACGCATAGGTTCCCGACTCGGTTTTCGCGGTTTGAGGGGGGCTGGTCTGCTGCGGGTAGACGGGCAGAGCCTGGGAGTTGGGCGCATTCGAGGCCGTTCCGGGAACCCCGGCGGCTACCGGCTGGGCCCCGGCGGTCTGCTCGCTGCGCTGCATGGAGAGGGTCACCGTCTGGTCGGGGTCGTAACTCTCCTCGGTCTCCTCGGTTTCGGCAGGATTATAGTCCAGAGTCACCGAGGCGCGCACGTTCCCTGCCCCGGTGACCGGCTCCAGGGTCGCGACCAGTTTTTCTTCGAGAGCCTGCTCGGCGGTCAAGCGCAAAGCTTCGGCGGTCTTTGGCCCCAGCGGCAGACGGCCCGAGGCGTCGACCAGTACGACCCGCTCAGGCGTCAGTCCGTCCACAGCCGATGCCACCAGATTGCGGATCGCCTCCGGCTCGCCGTCGGCGAGAGAGCGATGGCGCAGCTGGATGACCACCGAGGCCTTGGCCGGGCGCTGTTCCTCGCGAAAGAGCGAGTCGTGGGGCAGTACCAGATGGACCCGCGCCGACTCGACGTCGGACAATGTGCCCACGGTGTGTTCGAGTTCGCCCTCGAGAGCGCGCTGGTAGCTGACCTGCTCGTCGAACTCCGAACCTACCCAGTTGGGCTTGTCGAAGATCTCAAAGCCCAGCCGCCCGCTCTTCACGCCTCCTTTGGCGGCGGTCACCAGCCGGGCCTTGTCCAACTGCGCGGCCGGAACCAGGATGCCCGCCCCATCGACGGTCGCCTCGAAGGGAATCTGCGCCTGCGCCAGAATCTGGCTGGTCTGGCGCGCGTCTTCCGGGTCCAGATTCGCGTACAGAGTGCGCCAGTCGGGGCGCAGAGCGTACCAAAGCAGAATGCCGGCCAGACCTGCGAGCAGCGCGGCAGCCAGCAAGGCCCAGCCGCGCTCCGCGGGCTTCATCCCAGCCCAGCCGACCCTGCCTCGGCCCCAAAGCCCTGCCAGCCTGCCGGTCCATTGGGGTTGTCCGGGCGAAACCGGCGCGCTCTTCTCCAACTGTGTTCCCGTGGCCATGGTTTCCGTGTCCCGAGGATTTCCCCATCGCTGGATTCGCGCCGTGAAAGGACGATTCCCCGCGGGAGGCGCAATTTTGCCGTCCCGATCGATTCCCGGCTAGCGCGCCAACCGGGGCGGCGGTCCTAAAACTGCATTCCCAAAACCTGCTGGTAGGCCTGGACCGCCTTGTTGCGGACGGCCAGCGCCAGCTCGAAGGCCATGCTTGCTTTCTGGGTGGCAATCATCGCCTGATGCACGTCGACGCCGGACCCGGTCATCAGCCCGGAGACGGCAGTGCGCGCCTTGTCTTCGAGCTGGCTCACCTGGCCGACGGCTTCGCTCATCAGATCGGAAAATGGGGTGGGCGCGGCCCCTGGCGCCGCTGTTGAAGTCAAGGCCGGTGGAATGCCCGCGCCAGCCAGGTTTGAAAGCTGTGAAGCGACTGCGCCGATGGGGTTCGTTCCGGGTTGCATCGGTCCTCCTCGATGATTCTTCTCACGTTTGCAAAGCCAGAGCCGATAAGGCGAATGGGTTGTTGCAGGGCTGGATTTCGGCGGTTTGGCGGCATGCGCCAACGGGCGGCTTGCCGTTTACGTCTTGGCGATCTCAAGCGCCGACACGATCATGCCCTTCTCGGCCTGCACGGCGGCGCTATTCAAACCATAGGCACGCGTCGCCCCCATCAGGTCCACCATCTCTGTGAGTGGATTAATGTCCGGATAGGCCACATACCCATCCGGTCCCGCGTCGGGGTGACCAGGATCGTAGCGCTTGAGCGGAGGCGAGGAATCCTCGACCACCTGCGCGATATGCACTCCTGGAGCCACCGGTCCCCCGGCCGCCGGATTGAGCGCGGCCTGAGCGCCAATCGCGGGAAAACTGGAGGAGATGCCGCCCGCCGCAACTGTCATGCTGTCGAGAAACCCCGCATTGCCCCGATTCGCCGCGAAGACCACATGCTGGCGGCGGTAGGGTCCGCCCTCGGCGGTCCGCGTGGTCTCCGCGTTAGCCATGTTGGCCGCCACCACCTCGGCCCGCATCCGCTCGGCTTGCATGGCGCCGCCCGAGGTTTCCATCAACCCAAAGAGATTCATCCTGTCCCCTCTCCTTCCGCTGCCGACGGTCCCTTGGCGCGGTCCTTACTTGTCGGAATGAATGGCGTCCATCACCCGCTGGTACTCCTGGCGCAGCAGGGCCACACCGGTCTTGAACTTCAATTGCGCCTCTGCCAGGCTCAGACCTTCGCGATCCATCGAAACGTTGTTTCCATCGGGTCGTGAGATCAACCCGTCAACGGCCTTGATGCGCACCGGGCGGCCTGCGCGTCCACAGTCCACACCATCCATGGCGGCCCGCATCTCGGCCTCGAAGTCCATGCCCACGGCGCGATAGCCGGGGGTATCGATATTGGCCATGTTGACCGCGGTCAGCTTGGCCTCGGACGTAGCCAGGTCCAGGTAACGGGCCAACTGGTCGCTCAACCGGGTTTCGATCTCCATACCCATCGCAGACTGCTCTCGCGGATCGATCAGTTCACTGCAAACCCGAACTCGATGTCCTGGGCGGTAAGAACGGCATCGTCGCCGGCCAGGATGGCGCCCCGCTCGAGGACATGCTCAAGTTCGCGCACATTGCCCGGCCAGTTGTGAGCGGCAAGCTTGGCCAGCGCCTCCTGGTCGATACGCTTGACCGGAGCTTCGCGCCCCATCTGCTGCATGAAGTGGCTGACCAGCAGGGGCAAATCCTGCGCATGCTCGGCCAGAGACGGGGTGCGGATCAGAAAAACAGCCAGCCGGTAGTAGAGGTCGGCGCGAAAGCTCCCAGACTGGGTGTCTTGCGCAAGAGGCCGGTGGGTTGCCGCTACGATGCGCACATCCACCTTGACGGTTTCGTTGTCGCCAACGCGCTGCAATTCGCCGCTCTCGACAAAGCGCAGCAGCTTGGATTGCAGGGCCAGCGGCATCTCCCCTATCTCGTCCAGAAACAGGGTGCCTCCGTCGGCGGCCTCGATGCGCCCGGTGCGTCCCTGCACGGCCCCGGTAAACGCACCCCGCGTGTGGCCAAACAGCTCAGCCTCAAGCAGCGCTTCAGGAATTGCCGCGCAATTGATGGCAACAAACGGCTTGCGGCTTCGTGTCGAAAGCCTGTGCAGGGCCTCGGCAACCAGTTCCTTGCCCGAGCCGGTGGGTCCCTCGATCAGCACCGGGGTCATGCGGGGGGCCACGCGGCGGACGCGGCGGCCGACTTCGAGCATGCAGGGGGCGTTGCCAATCAGATCGGGCAACCGATCGCTGGACGCCGCGTCGCCGGAACATGACGGGGAATCGACCCGGATCGGTATGGCTTTGGACGAAATCGGCGGCACCGGCACGAGAGAAGCACCCGAAGCCGATATGGAGGAAACTTCCGCGATGTGGCCGGCTGCGGCTGGCCGCGAAACGGGCCGGGCCACACCCGGCGCCGAGTTCTGAGCCGGAGTTGAACCGCTCAGCGCGGGGGCCGTGTTCCAAGCGGCGGTGTCAGTATCCTGGCAGCGGCGCAAGGCGTATAGAAGCTCCTGGCGATAGGGGCCTCGGGGGCTCTCTTCCGGCGAAGTTCCGCTCGCGGTCACCAGATCGACTTGAGGAAAGCACCCGCGAAAATCCTTCAAGAACTCTGACAGATCCAGATCGGGAAGCCAGGAGTCGACGATGATGGCCTCGGGAGCGGCGGCTTCGGACTCCGCCCAGGCCTGGGCGCCGCCTTCGGCTTCGCGCACTTGCCAGCGCAGTCCGGTAAGAACCTCGGAAAGCCGTTGTCGAAAACTGCGATCGGCGCTGGCCACCAGAGCGGTGCGCGGCCGGATGCGTGCGGGAGCTGGAAGGACAGGAACAGGTAAAGACAGCATGAGGAATCTCCTTGATGATGAGGCGCGGGTGTCGAAATCAATTCAGTTCAGAGACCGGTCCAAAGGCCGCCGGCCTGCCAGCAGGCGATGTGAGGGTTGCGGCAAGGGAGAGTTCAGCCTCCGAAGGAACCACGTAACCCTGCCCGCGAACGGTCCGGATCAATAGGCCGGGGGGTGGATCCTTGAGTTTGCGGCGCAGATAATTGACGTAAACATCCACAATGTTGGTGGTCTGCGCCGGTTCCAGATTCCATACCGAGTCCAGCAATTCCACCCTTGAGACACATTGGCCGCGATTGAGCATCAGGTGCTCGAGCAGTGCAAATTCCTTGTTGGTGAGCAGAATCGACTGGGTTCCCCGGCGGGCGGTGTGGTCCAGCCGGTCGAGTTCGAGGTCTCCGGCGCGCAACTGCAGCCGCGCTTCGCGCTTGCGCCGCAGGAGCGCCCGGCAGCGCGCTCGCAGCTCATGCAGGCTGAAGGGTTTGACCATCAGGTCGTCGGCTCCGCGATCAAGGCATCGGACGCGCGTGTTCACCTCCTGCCGCGCGGTGAGCACCAGCACCGGCAGGTCGGCATCGACGGCGCGGAGCTCTTCAAGCACCTGCTCGCCGTCTTTGACCGGCATATTCAGGTCGAGAATGGTCAGGTCGGGCATCTCCTGGCGAAACGCCTCAATCGCGGCTCCTCCATCGCAGGTCAGGCGAACGCGGTGCCCGTCGCCCTCCAGGCCCCGGCTCAAGAACAACCCCAGAGCCTTGTCGTCTTCGGCAATCAGCAACCTCATGGCAGCCTTTCAATTCGGCAGCGTCCTCTACCCGCGGCGCTTGCCTGCTCCGCCCATTTCAAGCACTGGCGGAGTTCCACCGGGCCGTCTTAGCGTGCGCTAACCATTGGCCCTCCTCAACCTTTACGCGGAAGAGCGAGGAACTCAAGGCTTGAAGGAAGAAAGAGGGCGTCAGGCTTCCGCGAGTGGGTTTGCGCCGAGAGCGTGTCCCCTTAAGGGCGGTTGAACAGTGCCGCGTGATCGCCGTCACTGCCCGTGAACTTTTCGATTTGAAGTAACGATGTCCCGACCTGGAGCGTATTTGGCACCCACTTCAACGCTGAGGCGGAAGTGCCGCGTTCCGGCTTGCCACCGATACCGCGGTTGCCAAACGGATGTTTCCAAGTTGGTTATCAACCTACAGCCAGGTCACCACACCGGGCTGACTCGGCGCATTCCAGGGATTTATGCAGGAGGCTTGCGGTCTGCCGCCCTCAGGATGAGGCGCCTGACGGACCCAAGAAGCGCGACCTGGGGAGTTCGTCGATGTTCTCGGCATGAGCACGCGATGTTGCCCATGACAAGAGATTGCCGCAACTCCTTTATATTGATCGATTTATGAAGTTTATGGCGTTTGCAGAAGGCAAGGGGCATAGAATCTCCTCAAAATACCTCTGCGCATCTCACGTTTCACGCACGGCTTGGATAGAATAGCTGGCAGAGGGCGAGGTCGATGCGGCAGGAGACACTGGCGTCACCGGAGGGTTCCGAGCGGTTTGCCCGAAAGAGCAAGCGGGAACTGTTTCTCGACCGGATGGAGCGGTTGGCGCCCTGGGGAGAATTGCTGTCCCTTGTGGAGTCGCATGATCTGCCGGCGGAAAGCGGTCAGCCTCTGGCAGGCCTGCCAATCCTGCTGCGAATCTACTTCCTGCAACAGTGGTTCAACCTTTCGGACCCCGGCGCGGAGGAGGCGCTCTATGAGTCGCCCGTGCTGCGCAGTTTCGTTGGAGTCGATCTTGGCGTGGCTCCCGCGCCGGACGAGGCGGCGATCCGCCATTTTCGCCAACTCGTGGAAGAGCATGATTTGGGCAGTGATCTCCTCGTTCGAGTGAACACATCTCTTGCCGGGCAGGGCATCCGCATCACTTTGGGGGCAAATGCGGACGCGACGATCCACGATTCGTCCACTTCCTCCGAGGACTCCGCGGGAGAGGGCGGCAAGAAGTCTGACGAGATCGGCTTGGAAGCGACCAGCCGTCCGGCCAAAGGCAAGGGAACAGACGCAGCTGATTCCCTCTTGCCTGGCACAGGCGCCTTGTACATTGCCGTCATCAGCCCGGACGAGAGACGCCGCAGCGCCGCATTGCGCGCATTGGGCGAGTGTCATACTGGCAAGATCGAGCAGCTCCTGACCTATCCTCACGACCTGGAAAATGCGCCCCGGGCTCTAAGTCGCGACTTCGACGTAGCCGTCATTGACCTGGACACGAATTCGAATCTCGCTCTCGATCTGGTTGAGACAATCAGCGTCCGTGGGGTGGCAATCGCAATGGTCTATTCGGCGCAGGTCGATCCTCAGTTGTTGCTCCGATCCATGCGGGCGGGCGCCCGCGAGTTTCTCACTTTGCCGTTTGATGCCGGGGCCATGGCTGAGGCTCTGGTTCGCGCCTCGGCCCTTCGCTCGGCGAACCGTCCGGCCAAGAAGAATGACGGCAATTTGCTCGTATTCCTCAGCGCCAAAGGCGGTTCGGGAGTTACCACACTGGCCTGCAATTTTGCTGTTTCGCTGGCCCAGGAATCCGGACAGAAAACCCTCCTGATCGATCTCAATCTCCCTCTGGGCGATGCGGCCATTAACCTCGGCATCAGGCCTCGATACTCGATCGTCAACGCGCTTCAGAATTCCAGCCGGCTCGACGCGAGCTTTCTCTCCACCATGTTGACGCACCATGCGTCAGGGTTATATGTACTCGCGGCGCCCAGTGAATTGGCTACCGCGCAATTCTCCGATGAAGCCGTCGACAAACTGCTTAAGGTCGCGCGTGAGGAGTTCGATTATGTGGTGGTCGACGCGGGATCGAGACTGGACCTGCAGCATACAAAGCTCTTTGAAGAATCGGCCACCATTTATCTGGTCACGCAGATCGGCATTCCCGAACTGCGCAATTCAAATCGCCTGATTTCGCGGCTCTCCACCGCCGGCAGCCCCAAACTATCGATTGTGATCAACCGATACGACCCACGCAGCCTGGAAATCGGCGATGAACATATTACAAAAGCCCTCACCAGGCCGGCTGAGTGGAAGATTCCCAACAATTACGTCGCTGTGCGGCGGATGCAGAACACGGCTACCTCACTCATGGAAGATGACTCGGAGATTTCACGCGCTATCCAGAAGATGACCAGAGCGGTTAGCGGCCAGCCAGCCACCCCGGAAAAGAAGAAGGGGTTCAGCTTCTTTCGGTAAGGGATCTGTACTTGCGGATGCAAAGCTCCATGTCCGGTGCCGTTTCACACCGTGCATGGATAGAATACTTGGCAGAGGACAAGGCCGATGGCACAGGAAATACCGGCATCGCGAGACGGTTCCGAGAAGAGCGCGGGCGAGCGCGATTCCAAGATGCAGCAGTTCGGGAAGGGTGGCGGAGATCTCGTCGAGGCCGGCGCGCACTTCGGCGTTGATGGCACGGAGACGACCGCGCCCTGGGCGCAGGAGCCAACCAGCCGCCTGACCAAAGCCAGAGTCATGGAGGTAATCGATCCTGCTTTCCATCGCACAGGCGTCTTGTCCGTTGCGGTCATCAGCCCGGACGAGAAGCGCCGCAACGCTGCATTGCACGCTTTGGGCGAATGCCAGACTGGCCCAATCCAGGAGTTTCCTTCCTATTCTCCCGACCTCGACGATGCGCCTCGAACCCTGAATCGCGACTTCGACGTAATTCTCGTTGACCTCGACAGTGATCCGAAATGCGCCCTCGAACTGGTAAAGAGCATCTGCATCAATGGCCTGGCGACTGTAATGGTCTATTCGGCGCAGGTCGATTCAGATCTGCTGCTCAGATCCATGCGTTCCGGCGCTCGTGAGTTTCTCGTTCTTCCGTTCAGTCCCGGCGCCATGGCCGAGGCTATGGTTCGAGCCTCGACCCTTCGTTTGGCGTCCCGTCCGCCGCAGAAGGCGGAAGGCAGGTTACTGGTCTTTCTCAGCGCCAAAGGTGGTTCCGGAGTGACCACCCTGGCTTGCAATTTTGCTGTATCGCTGGCTCAGGAATCCGGGAAGAGAATCCTTTTGATCGATCTCAATCTCCCTCTCGGGGGAGCGGCGATCAACCTTGGAATCAAGGCCGAACACTCGATTGCCAACGCATTTCAGGATTTCAGGTGGCTCGATTCGAGTCTTCTCTCCAGCCTGCTGGAAGAGCATGGCTCCGGGTTATCGGTACTCGCCGCTCCCAGTGAACTGGCCCCGACACAGGTCTCTGAGGATGCCATCGACAAGCTGCTCGAAATCGCCCTCCAGAACTTCGACTTTGTGGTGGTCGATGCCGGCTCGAAGCTCAACCTGCAACGTACGCTTCTCTTCGATGAATCCGCCACCGTTTATCTGGTCACGCAGGTCGGACTCGCGGAACTGCGAAACTCAAATCGCCTGATTTCACGGCTCTCGACCGCCGGCAGCCCCAAAGTCGAAATTGTGATCAACCGATACGACCCTCTGAACCAGGAGATCGACGAAGAGCATGTTACCAAGGCTCTCACAAGGCCGGCGGAGTGGAAGATTCCCAACGATTACGCCGCTGTTCGGCGGGTGCAGAACACCGCCGCCTCACTCATGGAAGATGACTCCGAGATTTCGCGGGCGATCCGGCAGATGGCAAAAGCTGTTTGCAGCCAACGGTTCCGAAAAAGAAATAGCGGCAGCGCCTTTCGATAGTGGAAGGCTTGCGAGGCACACTTCTGCGCCGCAAGGGCAAGTCCCTTGGCGGGTGGCGTACCCTAAGTCTCTTTGAATGTTAACCTTCCTCAAGAATGTGGTGCGCAGCATTTCGCCCCTGCTCTGGCGAAGGACGGTATGCACAACTGCCGGCCCGGCGGGTGACCCGGATGTGACTGACCAAGATAGCTGTGGCGGCACGCGGTTTCATCGTTTGGCGCGAGTATCCTTTGCGCTGGAGGCCGCTTTGTGCTGGTACATGGCGGCATCGGCACGCGTCAGGAGCTGTTTCATGGTCTCGCCATGGGCGTGTTCCGCCAGGCCGATCGAGGCTTCGATTCTCAGCTTTGCCGGCCCGGAGCTTCCCAGAACTGTGTAGTGTCCGCAGATCCAATCTCGAAACCGGTCGCTTTGCGCTCTGGCATCGGCCATGCAGCAATAGAGCAGGATAATAAACTCGTCCCCGCCCCAGCGCCCGATAAGGTCAGTGGAACGGCAGGCCGACTTCAGCTTGTCGGCAAACTGCTTGAGAAGCTCATCTCCGGCCAAGTGTCCGTGATCGTCGTTCACGTGCTTGAATCCATTGATGTCGACGATGGCGACGCAGAACGGCAATCCGGTTTTGATCCTGCCTTCGATCCGGCTTTCAACGCAAAGGCGGCTGCGCAAGCCGGTAAGCGAATCGCAGGAGGCGATCTGCTCCGCCGCTTCCAGCTTCGCCTGATAGCGCGAGACTTCGACGCGCAGCTCATCGAGAGCGGCGTTACCCTCGCTGGTCATGCGATCGATGGAAGTTTTCAACTCCGAGGCGCTCTTTTCGATGGAAGCGCGGATCTGGGTCAGGTCTTCGAGGTTTGCGATGGTTCTCAGCCGCGCAGTGACCTCGTCGATCTGCCGGGCGCAGCGCTGGTCTCTTTGGCCGACGGATTCGGCGGTGCGAGCCATGACGAGCAGTATCTCTTTGACCTCGCCGGCTTGCTGACGCTGGTGCATGGCGGTGTGCCATCCCCAACTTTGCAACTGCTGGCGCACACTGCTCTGTGCGGCCTCAACTGTCTTGGGAGTAATGCCTGCCGAGAGGCTTGCCTCGAGTTTGCAAAGGCCCCGTTTCAATTCCGGCCCCAGCCCAGGAGAGGCGTCCAGGCTGCAACGGCCCATTTCGAGCAAGGCGGAGCGATATGCGGCCACCGTCGCGAGGAGCAGGAGCTTTGAATCAAGCGTTGCTGGCGCCAGACCCGCCTGCTCCTCGTGTTCGACCAGAGCTTCAGAGACGGTCAGTTCGGTATCGAGATACTTTTTGAGCGAGATCATTTGTCCTCGGAGCCAGAATGAGGCCGACGATGTCCGCGAGGAAAAAGTGTGCGGACCAGTCACCTTTGTCCATCGGCGGAATTGAGGATCTACTTGAGTCTCGGCTTTGTGTTGCCGCCGCCGGTCTATTGGGCGGAGGTGCTTCGCTCGATCCGCATCATCGGGGAGCGGCCCGCGGATTGAGTTCCGCGAATCACGTGGGGCGTCATGACGATGAGCAGGGTTGCGTAGCTCTTTTGCGCGTCGTTGCCGGTAAGGTCGTTGAGGCCGGGAATCTCGCTGATGCCCGGCACACCGCTGATGGCGCGGCTCTGCTGCTTGTCCAGGTCGCTCAGCACCACGACGCCTTCGCCCTGCCTGAGGGTCACCACGCCGGAATAGGCGCGATTGGTGAGGATGGGATTGCCGTTGATGGCAGACCCGGAAAGGGCGTCGATCTTCATCTCGATGGTGAGCGCAACGTCGTTATTGCGCATGACCTTTGGGGTAGCCGAAAGGGTCAGGCCCAAATCCTGGTACTCGACCTGGGGAACGTTGGGCACGCTGCCGGCCAATTGGGAGAGCAAGGAGGAAAGCGCACCCGAAGCGCCCGCGCCGGTGAGGCCGGGAATGTTGGGCACGCTGCCGGACAGGCCCGAGAACGAAGAGGTTTGGATGGGATAGCGGGTCCCGGAGCGCATGATGGATTTCTCCCCGTCGCCCAGGCGCAACTGCATCTGGTCCAGTTCGCGGGAGTCGGAGGAATTCAGGTTGAGGTTGGCGCTGACGGATCCGGGAGCAAGCGCCGATTGCGTAAGCCCGCCACCAAACAGCGCGACGCCGCTGGAGAAGATGGAACTGGATACCTGCCCGGACGCCAGGAGGATGGCAAGAATCGCCAAGGTGTCCCCGGGCGCGGCGAGGCCGGAAGAGACGATCTGCTGCACCAGGCTCTGGTTTGCATTGAGAATGGACTTCTCTTCGGCATAGACATTGAAGGCGGAGACGGTCTGCGGGGGCTGAATGCCAGTATTGCGCTGGCTGGTGTGCGCAATCTGGATCAGGCGGACATCGAGCATGACCTGGTTGTGCCCATCGAGAAGGCCGCGGATGGTGGCATTGAAGGCGTTCAGCGTCTTTGCAGGCGCACGGACGGTCAGCGTTCCCGCGGACGGCTCCGCCACCACTTGCGGGATATTGAAGACGTTCTTGGCGAGGTTGCTCACATCGGTCAGTTCGGTGGCGGAAAGCCCCGGAAGATAGATGGTTTCGAGGTTGAGCCGCGTGAGCTGCAATCGATTCCCGGGGGTGTCGCGGGCCACCAGCACGCGGTGCGCGTCGAGAGGAACGTAGAACGAGGCGGTCAGCAAGCCAAGCGTTTGCATGGCTTGCTCGAAGCCGGCATTATCCACGTCCAGCCGGATCTGTGTGGGGCGGACGCTCTCATCCACCGCAGCCTCAACTGCATAGGCTTTACATACCTGCTGGATTGCGTTGCGCTGGTCGGTGCGCAGGTGAAAACTGTGCAATCCGGCGGCGGGCGCTAGTGCATCGCCTTCGGCAAGCGTACCGGCGGCTTGCTGGTAAAGGGAGGTTGACTGGCTGAGCAGTACGTCGTCGCCGAGTTCGTGCAGATGCTCGGTGACCTGGATGTTCCTGGGGTCGAGAGCGAGAGCGTTTTCGAGGGCTGCGCGCGCGGCTGCCGCGTCGCCGCGCAACTGGGCTTTGGCCGCGGCCTGAATCAGCGCCGTTACCGCGTGGCTGCGGGCCAATGCCGCTGCCAGCGAGTAGTTGGGATTGGAGGGATCAAGCAGTGCTGCTTGTTCATAGGCCCGCATCGCATCTTCAAACCTCTCCTTCTCGAAGAGCTTGCTTGCCACGAGGAAGAGCTTGACCGCGCGACGACGGTCGCTGCCGTTTGGCGGATTGGCCGGTTTTGCGTCTTGAGCAGCCGTAACGGCTGGCGAAAGCGCCTGGCTGACCCGCTGCGGTTGAACCGTCTGAAGAGGGCTTGCCGCCTGGGCTTGCAGGCTACCGGGGAAGACTGCCAGCAAGAGCCCTGCCGTCAGGAATCGTGTCCGCTGCCTCGGTGAAGGGCATTCCCTTCCCTGCGTTCTTGCGCGGCGCGATTTCACTTGACTGTCCGCGTGACCGCCAGCAGATCGGCCAGCGACGAAGCGCAGACCTCCGGGCGGAGTTCGTTCAGCGTCTCGAAGTCGAAGTTTCCGGTGGCGACGGCTATTACAGGCAGCGAATTGCGGTGGGCCGCCGCAATGTCGCGCGGGGTGTCTCCGACCACACAGACACTTGCATCGGCGCCGGCCAATTCTCTAGCCTTGCGCGCAGCGTGGCCGACCAATTCCGCTCGGATGGGGAAATGATCGCTGAATCCGCCGAAGCGAAACCACTCGCGCAAACCGGCAACCTCCATCTTGATCCAGCCGATCGCCTCCAGGTTGCCTGTTGCCACGCCCAGCAGAGCGCCCTTCCCCGTCAGGTGGCGGAGGGCATCTTCAACACCCGGCATCAGCAGCAGCCTCATCGTATCCCGCTGCTCTGCGACCGATTGGCGCATGGCGTCGAAGATGGCCGTCAGTTGCGGCTCCAGAACCTCAGGGGAAATCCCAGCCCTCCGGCAGGCTTCGCCCAGAATCGCTGTATCCGTGCTGCCGTGTACCGGGACGCCCTCCAATGTAACTTCAACCCCGGTGACCCGCCGGACGCTGGGGACGAAGGAGTCCATGTGAATGCGGCCAGTGTCGCGCAGCAGCGTGCCGTCGATATCGAACAGATAGGCATTCTGCCCATCCCAGGCAAAACCCGGCTGGATTGCGACGCGCGCTTCTTTGATGGGTGGGGTTGTCAGCATGTCCTCAGTTGATTCATCGGCCTTGGCGGTAGATTGACCTGACCGCGCTGAATACAGGACGCTCGCCGCGGGGTGGACGCTTGAGGGTGGCGCGAACCTCTGACAGATCGAGACCGAGTTCGGCCATGGCGCGACTCAGCGTATTGCGGTGCATCCCCAACTCTTCGGCCGCCTTGCACTGGTTTCCCCGGTGGGCCAGCAACACCTGGCGCAAATACTGCTTCTTGAACTCGCGCACGGCGTCTTCATAGGGAATGCCGCTGGATTGCATTTGCGTCACCAGGCTGTCCAGTTCTCGTCTCACGTCCACCTCTAGCTGCTCTGCTGTCTTGACCTATCGCTTGCCGTCAGGCCCCAATTCAACTGGCACTCAACTTTGCTTGGGATGCAACCATGGGGGCGACTCTTCTTCCAGCGTCTTCAGCCCCAGGCGGACACGCCGGGCGAGTTCTTCCGGGCTCATGTGCGTACTCAGATGGCAAGCGCCAAAGAAATGCTTAGGCAGCTTGCCGTCGGCCAGCCAGCGCGCCTTGGGATAGAAAGCCAAAGCCGCCAAAATGCACAACGTCACCAGCAACGCCCCCTGAAACAGCCCGAATGCCGCACCCGCCAACCTGTCCAGGCATCCTAACCCGATCGTGTGCAAGGCCTTTGCCAAAACGGTGCCAAGCAGGCTGGCCAGACCCATCACAAATAACGCAATCAGCACAAAGCCGATGGTGTCTGCCACCGGCTCAATGCGCACCAAAGGCCTTAAGAACGCAGCAACGCGGGCATAATTCCAAGCCGCAAGGACCAGCCCCAGCAACAGGCCGGCCAGCGAACAGAAGGAACGGAGGAACCCCTGCTTGAGCCCAGCGAGCACGGACAGCAATATCACAATCAGAATGGCCCAATCAATCCAAGTCATCTCACGGTCCGGCCCTTCTCAACAGTTCGGGTTCTACAAAGTGAGATTCAGCCCAGTCAAACGGCGGAAACCTTCAAGATACTTGCCCTGGGTGCGCTCGACCACCTCATCCGGAAGTCCGGGCGCAGGCGCCTGCTTGTTCCAGTGGATTTCTTCAAGATAGTCGCGCACAAACTGTTTGTCGAACGAAGGCTGCGCGCCGCCTGGCTTCCACGCCGCGCCCTCCCAAAAGCGGGAAGAATCCGGCGTCAAGACCTCGTCGGCGAGGATAATGCCCTGCGGTGTTCTTCCAAACTCGAACTTGGTGTCGGCAAGGATCAATCCGCGAGACTCGGCGTGCTCGGCGGCCCGCTTGTAAATGGCCAGCGTCAGCCGTTTCAGTTCCGCCGCATCGGCCGCGCCGATCGCCGCTTCGGTAGCCGCATAGCTGATGTTCTCGTCGTGCGTTCCCGCTTCACCCTTCGTGGAAGGGGTGTATAAGGGCTCCGGCAGCCGCGAACCATCCAGGAGACCGGCAGGAAGTGGAATGCCGCAGACTGTCGCGCTGGCACGATACTCCTTCCAACCCGAACCTGTGAGGTAGCCTCGCGCCACGCATTCGACAGGAAACATGTCTGCCCGCCTGACCAGCATGGAGCGGCCTTCCAATTGATCCGCATAGGGCTGCAACGACGCGGGAAACTCGCCGACACTGGCAGTGATGAGGTGGTTGGGGACCATGCTCGATAGCAAGTCGAACCAAAACAGCGAAATCTGGGTAAGGATCTTTCCCTTCCCCGGAATGCCGGTGGCGAGCACATGGTCGAAGGCAGAGATGCGGTCGGTGGCCACCAGCAGCAGGGCGTCGCCAACCGTATAAAGGTCGCGAACTTTGCCCCGGCCGAGCAGGGGAGTTGCGCCCAGATTCGTTGTCAAGAGAGCTGTCACGGGAAGGCCTTACCTCGGAGGG
>Ga0302275_10000575_pt1 | contig 41379 bp, 41 predicted proteins | sample III_Bog_N2_2_FD_200229 | JGI IMG/M metagenome (GOLD analysis project Ga0302275, IMG submission 200229) | Peat permafrost microbial communities from Stordalen Mire near Abisko, Sweden - III_Bog_N2_2 | ecosystem: Environmental > Terrestrial > Soil > Wetlands > Peat | place: Sweden: Abisko... | reverse complement strand
ATAGCGAGCTCGTAGCCCCACTCGCGGAATGCGCCTTCAGTGAACTTCTGGATGTTGCCTTTGTGGACGAGGGTGACGGTTTTGCGGCCGGTTTCGATGGCGCTATTGATGGCGTAGCGGACGAGGCGCTCGGTTCCGAAGATGGAGATGGGCTTGATGCCGACGCCGGAGTCGAGGCGGATTTTCTTCTTGCCGCCCTTGAGGAGGTCTTCATTGATGAACTCGATGATGCGGGCGGCGTCGGCGGTGCCTTGTTTGAATTCGATGCCGGAGTAGACGTCCTCAGTGTTTTCGCGGAAGATGACGATGTCGACTTTCTCCGGGTGCTTCACGGGGCTGGGCACGCCCTGGTAATACTTCACAGGCCGTACACAAGCATAGAGGTCAAGCAATTGGCGCAAAGCAACATTCAAAGACCGGATGCCGCCGCCGACGGGGGTGGTGAGGGGGCCTTTGATGGAGACGCGGAGGTCGCGGGCGGCGGAGACGGAGTCGTCCGGGAGCCAGGTGGAGAACTGGCGGAAGGCTTTTTCGCCGGCGAAGATTTCAAACCATTTGATGGCGCGCTTGCCGCCGTAGGCTTTTTCGACGGCTGCGTCAAAGACGCGTTGGGAGGCCTTCCAGATGTCGCGGCCGGTGCCGTCGCCTTCGATGAAAGGGATGATGGGGTTGTCGGGAACGTCGAACTTTCCATCGGTGTATTGGATGGGCTGGCCGTCTGAGGGGAGTTCTATTCCGTTATAAGAAGTTTGCATGGAGTTTGGCGGGTCCTTTCGTGCTCGGTCAATTGGAAGGCTAACACCTTGAAATTGGGGGTGGCAATTGTTCGGGGGGATGGGGTATTCATGCAACTTGCACCATTTGTATACGTGTGCCACATTCTGCTCGGGGTATTAGTCCTCAAAGAGGAGACACTATGGCATCAACACCAAGCATTGTCGTTCTTTCAGGGGTCATGCGTGGGATGGGCAACGAAAGAAATTGCGACGTAGAGGTTGAAGAATTCCGGTCGTCCGGGCTGGGGGCGGTGGAGACAGACGTGTTTTACCGTCGACACCGCATTGTCTGGGTCGAAGATGAGGGGTCGCTTGCTCCGGGCAAATACGTAGTCCAGGTCCACGGTGCAATTCACAAGGTCCGGTTCAAAGGGCTTTCGTGGCTTGGAATATTTTGAGTTTGTTTGACATCATGATGTCTACTTGTATAGCATCATGATGTGCGGACTACTCTTACCATTGACGACGATATTGCGATGCTTGTGGAGCAGGAGGTTCGGCAGACCGGCGAGAGCTTCAAGGGTACGGTGAACCGGTTGTTGCGGCAAGGTTTGATGGCTGGCCGTGAGAAGGGGACGAAGAAGCCCTTTGTGGTGACACCGTTTCCGCTGGGCGTGGGTGAGATGCTGGATCGCCATAACGGAAAGGTCTCGGCGCTGCTGGATGAGTTGGAAGGGCCTTACCACCGTTGATCGTCCCCGATGCCAATCTGTTGCTCTATGCCTACGACAGCAACTCGGATCAGCAGCTGTCGGCTGGCCTTTGGTTGCAGCAAATTCTCTCTGGACCCGATACTGTGGGGTTGAGCTGGATCTCGATTGGGGCATTCCTTCGAATTGCCACGAATTCCAGGCTAGGTCGAAGCCAGATCCCGATGAGCTCGGCAATCGGCATCGTGGATGAGTGGCTGGCGATGCGCGCGGTTCGACTCATCGTTCCAGGTGAGGGTCACTGGACAATTCTCAAAGAAATGCTGATCGCTGGCCGGGTTCAGGGGCCGGTGACGACCGATGCTCAGCTTGCCGCATTGACTATTGAGCATGGCGCCATTCTTCATACTGCTGACCGTGATTTTGCGCGGTTTCCTGGGCTGCGGTGGGTAAACCCGCTGTCTTAGCTGAGTCTGTCAACGTTCGATGAATTGCTGCGGTGGTCGTTGTCCAGCTGTCTCAATGGGATAAACTCAGGCGGAAGCGTTGAATTTTGCGGGATTCGAGCGATTGAAAAGCAAACGCAGATCCTTCGACTCACCACCCCCAAGCTGAAGAGCGCTTGGGGCCCCTTTCGCTCAGGATGACAGCAATGACTGTTGAAGGGGGACTGCCGAGACTTGGGCCTCGCGTCGCTGGGGTTCGTAATTGAATCGAAGTGAACAGAGGCCAATTCCGCTGGTCGGGGTTGGCTTTGTTGCGTAGTGTGAACTTGGAGCGGGTGAGAGCATGACGATCAATGGACGGAAGTATGTTGTGGGGCTGGTGCAGATGAGCATGGGCGCGGACCCGGAGGCGAACCTGGCCGCGGCAGTGGAGCATGTGCGGGAGGCGGCGCGGCGGGGGGCGAATGTGATTTGCCTGCCGGAGCTTTTCAGGGCTCAGTACTTTTGCCAGCGAGAAGATATTCGGCTGTTTGATTTGGCGGAGGCAATTCCGGGGCCTTCGACGAAGACGCTGGGAGAACTGGCGCGGGAGTTGCGGGTGGCGATTGTGGCATCGCTGTTTGAGCGGAGGGCGGCGGGGCTTTATCACAACACGGCGGTGACGCTGAACGCGGATGGGGCGATAGTGAGCGTGTATCGGAAGATGCATATTCCGGACGATCCGCTGTACTACGAGAAGTTTTATTTCACGCCGGGGGATCTTGGATTCAAGGCGGTGGATACGGCGTTTGGGCGGGTGGGGACGCTGGTTTGCTGGGATCAATGGTATCCAGAGGGCGCGCGGCTGACGGCGCTGCAAGGGGCTGAGGTGCTGTTTTATCCGACGGCGATTGGGTGGCATCCGGCGGAGAAGGACAAATTTGGCGAGGCGCAGTACGATGCGTGGCAGACGATTCAGCGGGGACATGCGATTGCGAATGGGGTGTATGTGGCGGGGGTGAATCGGGTGGGCGTGGAGCATGGGGACGTTTTGGGAAATCGTGCTACTGGACCGGGGTTGGAGTTTTGGGGCGGAAGCTTTTTGGCCGATCCGTTTGGGCGGGTGATTGCGAAGGCTTCGCATGACCAGGAGGAGATTTTGCTGGGGGAGATTGACCTTGGGCTGATGGAGGACACGAGGCGCAATTGGCCGTTTTTGCGGGATCGGCGGATTGATGCGTACGGACCGATTACCAAGCGGTATCTTGATCCGGTGAACTCGTGGGCGGAAGACGGAGACGCGAAGTAGATGGGCGAGATTGCAACGGGGAAGACGCCGCGGGAATTGGGTTTCCGGATGCCGGCGGAGTGGGAGCGGCACGAGGCGACGTGGCTGGCGTGGCCGCATAATGCTGAGGACTGGCCAGGGAAGTTTCAGGCGATTCCGTGGGTGTACAGCGAGATTGTTCGGCTGCTGGCTGATCACGAACGAGTGCATATTCTGGTGGACGACGCGAAGGCGGAACAGCGGGCGCATACCGTTCTGGAGCGTGGTGGGGCGCGGCTGGAACGGGTGAGTTTTCACAGGTGGCCGACGAACCGGGTGTGGACGCGGGACTCGGGGCCGATCTTTGTGCGGGATGGCGCGGGGCGCGTGGCTGTGACGAATTGGCGCTTTAATGCGTGGGCGAAGTACTCGGACTGGCAACTGGACGACCAGGTGCCGGGGCGTGTGGCTGGGCTGCTGGGGATGCAGGCATGGGAGCCGACAGTGGAGGTGGGTGGCGAGGCGCGCAGGCTGGTGCTGGAGGGCGGGTCGATCGACACGAATGGGGCGGGGACGCTGCTGACGACGGAGGAGTGCCTGCTGAGCGATGTGCAGGCGCGGAATCCGGGTGTAGGGCGCGGACGGCTGGAGCGGGCGTTTGGCGATTTTTTGGGCGTAGACCAGGTGATCTGGCTGGGGCGCGGTGTGGCCGGGGACGATACGCACGGACATGTGGACGACATTACGCGGTTTGTGGGGGCAGAGACGATTGTGACGGCGGTTGAGCCGGATGCGCGCGATGCGAATCATGAGCCGTTGGCGGAGAATTTACAGCGGTTGAAGGCGGCGCGGACGCTGGATGGGAAGCAATTCGAGATTGTGGAGTTACCGCTGCCGAAGCCGGTGGTTTTTCGCGGGCAAAGGCTGCCGGCGAGTTATGCGAATTTCTATATTGCGAATGGGCTGGTGCTAGTGCCGACGTTCAACGATGCGAATGATCGGGTGGCGCTGAGTATTTTGGGCGAGGTGTTCAAGGGGCGCGAGGTGATTGGGATTCATGCGGTGGATCTGGTTTGGGGGCTGGGGACGCTGCATTGCATGACGCAGCAGCAGCCGGGTGGGATTTCGTCACCTGCGATATAATGCTTGCGACGGAGGTCTGATTATGCTCCCCCCGAGCGAAGTTCTTGGCAAAGCCCGCCTCTATCTGGAAGAAGTGATTCCGGACTTTGCAGCTCTAGCACCGAAAGTCGACGAGATGGAGCTGTCGAAGGACCTCACCGACACCCGAAAGTGGGTGATTACTTTTTATGCGCACAGCGGAGATAGTCCCAAGGTCACTTCGCTGGCAGATGTAATCCGCCGACAAAGAATTGAAAAAGTTGTTTCCGTAGATGCCGAAGATGGTCACCTCATATCCGTGAGCAATCCAGGTTTGCCCTTCTGAGCTTAATCCATGACATTGGAAGAAGAGCTTTTCGCGCGACATGCAGGACGGGGCGTTCTATTGGACTCCAATCTTCTGCTTGTTTTCCTTTCAGGGTTGGTGGGCACCCACCTGTTTCAGCGATTCAAACGAATCAGCGGCTATACGATCAAGGACTTTGAGCTACTTGTGCGCCTTCTTGGGTGCTTCGATGTCCTTCTAACAACCCCGCATATTCTTACGGAAGTTAGTAATCTGGCAAACAGTCTACCGGGACCGCATAAGCGGGAATGGTACCTGAATCTGGCTACTCTAATTGCATCGGAGCAGGGCACTGTCGTGCTTCGAGAGAAGTGGACACCTGCGGTCGAATTGGCTGGATTGCCGGAATTTGTAGCTTTCGGCATAACGGACGCGGCATTATCCAAGTTGTCTTCGGACGCGCTTGTAATAACCGAAGATTACAGGCTGTCGGGCGTGTTGAATGGGCAGGGAACAGATGTGCTCAACTTTGGTGACCTGCGGAAGATGCAATTGTTCGAAAATGACTGATCTCGATTTCATGCGAGCGGCGCTGGGGGAGGCTCGGCTGGCTGCTGAGGGCGGCGAGGTGCCGATTGGCGCGGTCGTTGTGCGCGATGGGGAGATTGTGGCGCGGGGGCAGAATCGCGTGCTGCGGGACGTGGACCCGACGGCGCATGCGGAGATTGTGGCGCTGCGGGCGGCGGCGGCGGTGGTGGGGAACTATCGGCTGATGGGATGCACGATCTATGTGACGCTGGAGCCTTGCGCGATGTGCGCGGGGGCTATGGTGCATGCGCGGCTAGATAGGCTGGTGTTTGCGGCGAGCGATCCGAAGGCTGGGGCGGCAGGGTCGGTGCTGGGAGTGGTGAATCATCCGCAGCTGAACCACAAGATGGCGGTGGAAGTGGGGATATTGGCGGAGGAAGCTGGGGAGTTGCTGCGGGGGTTTTTTCGGGAGCGGCGGTAGGCTGAGGGAATGCTTGGGCATTGATAGAGAACAAATGCAGGTCCTTCGACTCACCACCCCCAACCTCCACCCCAGCGACGAAGACCTGTCGCCGGGGGCCCCGGAACTGAAGTGCGTTTGGGGCCCCTTTCGCTCAGGATGACAGTTTCATTTTTATAGGAAGATTTACTAGATCCTTGTTAGAGGTTTGATTCTTGCCGCTTCAGCGGGCCATTTTGCGGATAACTCCTCATAACTTGCATTGCGGTAGTCGGCGTAGTCGAAGCCCGGGGTTACGGTGCAGCCTAACAGGGCTACCTGGCCGTTGCCGATGAGGCGGGTGCCTTGCCAGACTCCGGCGGGGACTACTAACTGGACGTGATGGCCGGCGGCGAGGTCGGGGCCAAGAGTGAAGATCGCGGAGCGGCCATCTTGATGGAGTTGCAGCATTTCTACCGGATCGCCGAGGTAGAAGTGGAAGGTCTCGTCGGAGTCCAGGACGTGCATTTCGGAGAAGGTGCCGGGCTCGAGGAGATAGTAGATGGCGGTGGAGGCGGGGCGGATGCCGCGGGGAAGGTTGAGGGGTGTGGAAGCGGTGTAGGTGCGGCGGAAGGAGCCGCCTTCGATGGGGTGGGGCTGGAGGTTGAGGAGGGTCTTGATTTGCTGTGCGGTCACAAGAAGGATGGTAGCAGGGCTGGATTAAGGGATTGCCAGGCAGTGGGAATCCGGCTTGGGACGATAGAATTGTGGCATGACGGTGCAGGTTTATACAGCCGCGTGGTGCAGGGATTGCCGGGCGGCGAAGCAGTTTCTTGAGGCGCATGGGATTGCCTACACGGAGATCAACGTGGATGCGAATCCGGATGCATCGGACGAAGTGATTCGCCATGTGGGCAAGCGGGCGATTCCGCAACTGGTGATTGACGGGGTGTGGTTTCAGCCGTACAAGCCGGGGCGGGGGCTGTTGTACGAAGAGTTGCATGCGCGGCTGGGGATTCCGGTGAAATAAGGCAGGTTACGAATGACAGGTTATAGATGACAGTTTTTCTTTGGCATGGCAGGGCTTTTCAGGACTGACCGACAATCCGGTGCAGGTGTCGGGATGACCGGCAAACATCCCTCGGGGGCTAACGCCCCTCGTCTCTTTCAGCAGTTTATGGCATGGCTGAAGCCGTGCCCTTTCAAAACCCGGCATCGAACACGGGCTACCAATGGGCGGGAGAAGGGATTTGCGAATTGATTGATCGCTATACACGGGCCGCGATGGGGCGGATTTGGACGGAAGAGAGCAAGTATCGCTGCTGGCTTGCGGTGGAGACGGCGGCGAGTACGGTGCTGGCCGAAGACGGGGTGATTCCGATGGCCGCTGCGGAGGCGATTGCGGCGAATGCGAACTTTTCCGTCGAGCGGATTCAAGAGATTGAGGCGGAGGTGAAGCACGACGTGATCGCCTTCAATACGGCCGTGGCGGAGAGTTTGGCTGCAGCGGGGGCGGGGGCGGAGTCGCGGTGGTTTCACTATGGGCTGACGTCGAACGACATTGTGGATACGGCGCAGGCGCTGCAGGTGAAAGAGGCTTCGGGTCTGATTCGGGTGGGGCTTGTGGGGCTGCTGGCGGTGCTCAAGAAGCGGGCGGTGGAGTTCAAGCACACGCCGACGATTGGGCGGACGCATGGGATTCATGCGGAGCCGACGACGTTTGGTCTGAAGCTGCTGAACTGGTTTGCGGAGATGGAACGGAACCTGGCGCGGTTTGACGCGGCGGCGGAAGACATGCGGGTGGGCAAGCTGTCGGGGGCCGTGGGAACGTTTGGGCATTTGAAGCCGGAGCATGAGGATCGGATTTGCGCGCGGCTGGGGTTGAAGGCGGCTCCGGTGGCGACGCAGGTGATTCAGCGGGACCGTCATGCAGCTTATATTTCGACCCTGGCGATTATTGGCAGCACGCTGGACAAGATTGCGGTTGAGGTCCGGCATCTGCAGCGGACGGAAGTGCGCGAGGCGCAGGAGTATTTTTCAGAGAAGCAAAAGGGTTCGTCGGCGATGCCTCACAAGAAGAATCCCATTACTTCAGAACAGATCAGCGGGCTGGCGCGGGTGCTGCGCGGAAATGCGCAGGCGGCGTTTGAGAATGTGGCGTTGTGGCATGAGCGGGATATTTCTCATTCTTCGGTGGAACGGGTGATTTTTCCCGATTCGACGATTCTGGTTGATTATTTGCTGGCGAAGACGGCGGATTTGATTGATCGGCTGCTGGTGTATCCGGAGCGGATGATTCGCAATCTCGAATCCACTGGCGGGCTGATTTTCTCGGGGCAGTTGCTGCTGGATCTGGCTGAGGCGGGGATGCTGCGCGAGGATGCTTACCGGCTGGTGCAGAGCCATGCGATGCGGGCGTGGAAAGAAGACCTGGTGTTTCGGGACGAGGTTGCGCGGGATGCGACGATTACCGGGCTGCTGGGGCCGGAGGCGCTGGAGAAGACGTTCGATTACACGCGGCAACTGGGGAATGTGGATGCGATTTTTGAGCGGGTGTTGGGGGAATAGGGAACTCAGGAGAGAGCCTTATGCCAGTGAGACAGGCGATTATCGGGGCAAGCGTCCTGATGCTTCTATCGGCATTCTTCGGCATCTTCGCACTGAATGCCCTGACGATGGTAATCTCACCACGACATTGGTTTCTGCTCCCCGAATGGATCCAAGGTTCCGGATCATTGCGGCTGCGAAGAGAAAAGTATTCGTCTGGTTGGGGAGCGTTTCAGGTGAGACTGCTTGGCGCCATTTTCCTTGCGGGACTGTTTGCGACATTCTTCTTGATGATGCGGCATCCTAGGTGAGACGGTAAGGGTCTTTGCTAATCGGGCTAGGGACGGTGCGACATGCCGCATACGTATGCGAACAATTTCGTTCATTGTGTCTTCAGTACCAAGGAACGCCGCCCGCTGATCCCGACCGCCCGTACTGCCGAACTGTATGCGTACCTGGGCTCAATCGCACGTGGCGAGGGTTTCTCCTTGATCGCTGCGGGGGGGAACGGCGAATCACATTCATTTGCTTTTCGTCTTGCCGGCGTCGTGCACCCTTGCCCATGCGCTTCAGAAGCTCAAAGGAAGCTCTTCCCGGTGGATGGGAGATGGGTTTTCGTGGCAGGAGGGATATGGGGCGTTCAGTGTTAGTCCTTCGCAGGTTGAGGTTGTGAAGAGATACATTGAAAATCAGGAGAAGCATCATCGAAAGCGCAATTTTGAACAGGAATTTGTTACGCTCTTACACAATTGCGGGATCGAGTACGATGAACGGTATGTATTTGGATGATTGTGGGCACCGTCCCTACGGGACTCCGGACCTATTGTTGTTGCGTTTTTCCCCACGCTGAAGCGCGGGGCTAATAAACACTGCGCCTACGGCGCGATTTTGTCGAGACTTGGCGGAGGAGGTCGAGATGAAGGGTTTGGTTTGGGTTTTGATGGTGGTTTGTTGCGTGGCGGCGGTGGGGCAGACTCCTGCGGTTGATCCGGCGGAGGCGCTGGGGAGGCTGGCGTTTCTGCAGGGGGACTGGGCCGGGAGGCAGGATTTCAATACGGGCGACGGGCCGAAGATGATTGGCGACGCTACCGACCGGATATCGACGGGGATTGCTGGGAAGTATGTTTGCGAGATGCTGTCGACTACACTGCCGGGGCGTAAGCCTACGGATACGCGGCACTTCATTTCGTTTGACAAGGCGACGGGGAAGTATACGGCTTGGTGGTTCAACGATACTTCATACCATCCAATGGCGCTGACGGGGGATCTGACCGGGAACAAGCTTGTGCTGATGAGCGATGGGTCGGCGGGGCCGGTGCTTCGGGCTACCTATGACACTCCGAGCGCGAATACGCTGACGTTTTTGCTGGAGATGAAGATGGGCGATGGGTGGAACAAGCTGTTTTTGACTACCTATACAAAGAAGGCCGGGGACGCGAAGCCGTAAGGGAAGGGAAGTAGCAAGTGGATGGATTGAATCTTACGGTTGCGATCACGGGGGCTTCGGGCGCGGTGTTTGGGCGGGAGTTGCTGCGCGCGCTTGAATCCGATGAGCGGGTGGCGCGGGTGCATTTTGTGGCTTCGGAAAATTCTCTCCGCGTGATGGCGGAAGAGTTGGGGTTCAGCGGGCGGACGGGGCTGCTGGAGAAGCTGCTGGGCGCGGCTCCGGTGAAGACTGTGCAGCATGCGGATAGTGACATCGGGGCGGGGATTGCGAGCGGGAGCTATCCGTCGAATGGGATGATTGTGCTGCCCTGCTCGATGGGGACGCTGGCTTCAATTGCGAATGGGCTGGCGAACGGGTTGATTGCTCGGGCAGCGGATGTGACGTTGAAGGAGCGCCGGCCGTTGGTGCTGAGCGTGCGGGAGACGCCGTTCAATCGGATTCATTTGAGGAATATGACGCTGGCGGCGGAGGCGGGGGCGGTGATTTTTCCTGTGATTCCGGCGTTTTATAACAGGCCGATGGATTCCGCCGAAATGGCGCGGCAGTTTGTTTGCAGGGTGCTGGCGCATATTGGGTTGCCGCAGGCCGGAGCATACGTTTGGAAGGTGGGAGAGTAGCAGGGGTTGAGAAAAAGAATCTGTTCTTCATGTCAATCGGGATAAATCTGCCTGTAGAATGTGCGAACCACTGTGCCGGAGCGCCCCGCGGAAAAATTAATGGGCGCTCGCCCAGAATCCCGCCGATATTATCTCAGGAGATCGAAAAATGGCAGAGAAGATCAAGAAGAAGGACAAGGGAAAGACGAAGGCAGCGCCCGTCAACGGCAAAGAAGCGGTCAACGGCAAGGAACATGCCCCTGCGCCGGTCAATTCAACCGAAGTTCCGACTAGGCGCATTGGCAAAGACTGCGACTACGAGAAGGAGCTGAGCCGGCTGCAGATTGAACTGGTGAAGCTGCACGAGTGGGTGCGCCACGAGCACCTGAAGGTTGTGGTGCTGTTTGAAGGGCGCGACGCGGCAGGCAAGGGCGGCGCCATCAAGCGCATTACCGAGTCGCTCAATCCCCGCATCTGCAAGGTGGTTGCGCTGGGCACGCCGACGGAGCGGGAGAAGACGCAATGGTACTTCCAGCGTTATGTGCCGCACCTGCCTGGGGCAGGGGAGATGGTACTGTTCGACCGCAGCTGGTATAACCGGGCCGGCGTGGAGCGTGTGATGGGTTTTTGCACGGACGCGCAGTATCAGGAGTTCATGCTGACCTGCCCGGAGTTTGAGCGGATGCTGGTGCGCTCTGGAATCATTTTGATCAAGTACTGGTTTTCAGTGAGCGATGCGGAGCAGGAGAAGCGCTTTCAGGAACGGATGACCAATCCCACGAAGCGCTGGAAGATCAGTCCGATGGATTTGGAATCGCGCAAGCACTGGGCGGATTATTCGCGCGCCAAGGACGATATGTTCAACGCGACAGACCATAAGCAGGCGCCGTGGTTTGTGGTGAACGCAGAAGACAAGAAGGCCGCGCGGCTGAACGTGATCCGGCATCTTTTGAGCAAGATTCCCTATAAGGATCTGACGCCGGAGCCGATTGATTTGCCGCCGATTGTGAAGGCCGAGTATGTTCGCCCGCCATTCCAGGAGCAGCACTTTATTCCGGTCGTTTATCGGTAGGCGGGTGGGTGGAGTGTGACGGGATCAGAGCCTGGATGGGGAAACTGTCGTATTTGACATCCCATGCGGCCTCAGTCGATACTGCTGTGTATGCGGAACTCAAAGAATCACGGAATTGCGGCCATGTGTATGTGTATGGCTTGCGGACCTGTCCGTCGAGAGCTTGAGACGCGAATGCGCTAGACGCTACCGAATCTTGAAGCAAGGCGGCCCGGGTCCGAAGAGGACTCGGGCCGTTTTACGTTTTGTATGATTCCCACCCTTCGCAAAAGGCGCGAAGGATGGGGCACCCAGAGTTTTGGCGATTCCAGTTAAAGGAACTTGAAGGAGAATCTCATGTCTGAAGCGAAACAGCAGTTTGCTACTCTTGCCGTCCACGCCGGCCAGTCGCCTGACCCGACAACGGGTTCGCGGGCGGTGCCGATTTACCAGACCACCTCGTATGTGTTTCAGGACGCCGACCATGCGGGACGTCTGTTTGGGTTGAAGGAATTCGGGAATATTTACACGCGCATCATGAATCCAACGACGGACGTGTTTGAAAAGCGCGTGGCGGCATTGGAAGGTGGCGTGGCGGGGCTTGCGACAGCTTCAGGGCAGGCCGCGGAGACGCTGACGTTGACCACGCTGGCGGCGGCGGGCGACGAGATTGTTTCGACGACGTCGCTGTATGGAGGCACGTATAACCTTTTCCACTACACGCTGCCGCGACTGGGGATTACGGTGCGGTTTGTGGATGCGGACGATTTTGACGGGCTGCGCGCGGCGATCAATGAGAAGACTCGGGCGATTTACACCGAGTCGCTGGGCAACCCGAAGCTGGATGTGGTGGACATTGAGAAGCTTGCCGGCATTGCCCACGAAAACGGGCTGCCGCTGGTGGTGGACAACACGACGCCGTCGGCGGCGCTGGTGAGGCCGATTGAGTGGGGCGCGGATATTGTGGTGAATTCGGCGACCAAGTTTCTGGGCGGACACGGGACGGCGATTGGCGGCGTGATTGTGGACGCGGGCAAGTTTGACTGGGCGGCTTCGGGACGGTTCAAGGAGTTTACGGAACCTGATCCTTCGTATCACGGGCTTTCTTATACCGAGGCATTTGGGCCGCTTGCGTTCATTCTGAAGGCGCGTGTTCAAGGGCTGCGGGATACGGGCGCGGCGCTGTCGCCGTTCAATGCATTTCTGCTGCTGCAGGGGATTGAGACATTGCATTTGCGGTTGGAGCGGCACAGCCAAAACGCGCTGGCGGTGGCGCGGCATCTGGAGCAGCATCCGGGCGTGGAGTGGGTGAACTATCCGGGCCTCGAGTCCAGCCGCTTCTACACACGGGCGCAGAAGTATCTGCCGAATGGGCATGGGGCGATTGTGACATTCGGAATAAAGGGAGGCTTTGAGGCGGGGAAGAAGCTGATCAACGGGCTCTCACTTTTCTCGCTGCTGGCGAACATCGGCGATGCGAAGTCGCTGGTGATTCATCCGGCTTCGACGACACACCAGCAGTTGTCGGTGGAGGAGCAGGCTTCGACTGGGGTTACACCGGAACTGGTGCGGCTGTCGGTGGGGATTGAGGACATCCGCGACATTCTGGCTGATCTGGATCAGGCGATCACGGCGGCGAACGGCCATACGTACGGCGGAGTACCCACAACCGAGGCACTTGCTGCACAATGAGCATTGTGACGGAAAAGCCTGGAGCGGAAAATCGCAGGACGGGCGGCGCGGCGGGCAAGAACTCTGCCGCGCTGTCTGCCTGGCCGACGCCGGAGCCGACTTATGAAGGCGACTTTGTGCTCGATGAGCCGCTGTTGCTGGATTGCGGGCGGTCGCTGGCGGGGACGACGCTGCACTACGCGGTTTACGGGCGGCTGAATGGGGCTCGGGATAATGCGGTGCTGGTGTGCCATGCGCTTTCCGGTTCGGCGCGGGTGGGGGAGTGGTGGCCGGAGCTTTTTGCTCCGGGTGCGCTGCTGAACCTGGAGGTGGACTGCGTAATCTGCGTGAATCTGCTTGGGTCGTGCTATGGGTCGACGGGGCCGGGGTCAGTGGATCGCGAGACGGGTGCCGTGTTTGGGGCGGATTTTCCGCTGGTATCGATTCGGGACAACGTGCGGGCGCAGGGGAAGCTGCTGGATTCTTTGGGCATTGCGCGTCTGAGGCTGGTTCTGGGCGGTTCAATTGGGGGCATGCAGGCGCTGGAGTGGACGATTGTGCATGCGGGGCGGGTAGCCAGGGCGGTGATTATCGCAGTGGCGCCGCTGGCAGCGATGGGTCTGGCGTTGAACCATGTGCAGCGACAGGCGATTCAGCAGGACCCCGACTGGGCGGGCGGGCACTATTTGCCGCAGCGGCCTCCGCGGCGGGGGCTCGGTCTGGCTCGCCAGATTGCGATGCTGAGCTACAAGGCGCAGCCGCTGCTGGATGTGCGGTTCGGGCGCAATCCCAACCGGAACGGAGAGGACCCTCGCGGTCTGGATGACCAGGGCGGCGGGCTGATTGGCGGGCGATTCGACATTGCGGGCTACCTGGATCATCAGGGGGAGCGGTTTATCGACCGGTTTGACGCGAATGCCTACCTGGCGATTTCACGCACGATGGATACCTGGGACCCGCTGCATGGGAGGGCGAAACCGGTGGAGGCATTTGGTGCAATCGAGGCGCGGCTTACGCTGGTGGGGATCAGCTCAGACTGGCTGTTTCCGCCGGAGGCTGTGCGGCAGTTTGCCGATACGATTCGCGAAGCGGGGGTGCGAGCGGAGTACCGGCTGATGACGAGCGACCACGGGCATGATGCGTTTTTGGCTGAGCAGGGGGAGTTGGTGAGGCTGCTGCGGGAACCTTTTCCGATGGTTGGTGTCTAAGCTGTTATGTGGAGGTTGAGGCACTGCCAGGGAACACCTGTTAGTGTGGAGCGAAGAACTCTGCGTGCGGTGGATGGGTTTGGAGCAGACGCGGCATCGGCCGATTGTCTGGGGCGGGATTGGGGAGCAAATTGCTGGGGCGGGAAACGGTTTACTTGATCAGAAAGCTTGTCACGAAGGGCGAGGCTTTCTATAATCCCATCAACACTGCAGCGGCAGCCGTGGTATCGTTTACCCGTGGACCAGGTACTCATCCTCCGAAGATAAATGGCTACACATTCCGCGAGCGGGTGCTTGAGAATTGATCTCTATTTTGGAATTTCCCAGGAGCACTGAATGAAGAAGTTAGTCTTTGCGTCTGTGATGGCTTTGGCGAGCGTCTGTCTCGTTTCCGCACCCACGCTTCGAGCCCAGGACACTGGCACAATCACCATCAAGGATCCTGCTGAATTTGCTGCCTACCAGCAGGCCACCACCCAGTCCGATCCGAAGGCGAAGGCCGCGGCGATCGAGAGCTTTCTGCAGACCTATCCACAGAGCGTGGTGAAGGCCGACATGCTGAACCTGCTGGTGGACACCTACCAACAGGCTGCCGATGTGGCGAATGCGCTGAGCGCGGCGAAGCGGCTGCTCCAGGTGGACCCGAACAACATGAAGGCCATCTTTCTTTCGGTGGCGATCGAGAAGGGCCAGTGCCAGAAGGCAGTGGACGGCAATGGCAACCTGACCGACCCGCAGCCTTGCGACGATGCTGCCGCGCTGGCGCAAAAGGGCCTGGTAGCCCCCAAACCAGCGGCTGTGCCTGACGCCGATTGGAAGAATCAGACGGGAGCCGCTTATCCGGTTTTCGACTCAGCGATTGCGCTGGATGACGCGCTGTCAAAGAAGGACTTCAAGGCGACAGTTGCCGAGTACAAGACCGAATTGACGCTCTTCAAGGACGCGCAGACGCAGGGCGGCATGGGCCTGGTGGATACGCTGAACCTGGCTGAGGCTTATGTGAAGCTGGCGCCCCCGGACGCAGTGAGCGCGGTTTGGTACTATGCACGGTCGTGGAATTTTGCGCCGGCAGGATTCAAGCCTCAGATTGAAAAGAAGCTTGACTATTGGTATAACAAGTTCCACGGAAGCATGGACGGGCTGGACGCGATCAAGACGCAGGCTCAGGCGTCGGAGTTCCCGCCGGCAAGCTACACGATTTCGCCGGCTCCGACACCGGCAGAGAAGATTCACAAGATTCTGGTCAACACTGCGGACCTTACGACCTTGGCTTTGGCGGATAAGGAACTGGTTCTGACGTATGGCGCCAAAGAGGATGCGGACAAGCTCTGGGCGCTTATGAAGGACAAGGACACGCCTGTCCCGGGACTGGTGATTGAAGCTACGGCTTCGGTGATCAAGGTTGCGGTTACTGAGGATGCCAAGCAGACCAAGACGGCGGACTTCATTGTGAACCTGAAGGCGCCGCTGGCCGACAAGGACATTCCTGCGGTTGGCTCCGAGTTCAAACTGATGTCGGAAGGCGGTCCGGAACTGGACGGCACCTACGACACCTACACGCAGATTCCTGCAACGGACACGGTTTCGCAGTCGGCCCAGCTGGTTCTGCGCGACGCGTTCATCCAGGAGAAGAAGAAGGCTGCTCCGGTGCACAAGCCGGCGGCGGGTCATCGCGCAGCGCACTAGTCGTCAGGGACCAGGCACTAAGGGACCAGGGACTTAGGGACTAGGGAACAGAAACACCAGGGGGAGCCTTTACGGGGCTGCCCCTGGTGTTTTTTGGTGGGGATTTTTGATGGATGCGGCGGATAATGCTGGTGGTAGTCTAGGGGCAGCATGGAACGAATGAAACCCCAATTTGTCCTTCTCGCGCTGGCGTGTGTTGTGGTCTCTTGCTCTGCCCTGGGCGCGCAAACTTTCAAGGAGATTCCTGCGACGGCGGTTCATGAAAAGCCGATTGAGGCCGTTGCGATCAAGTCGCCGTTCAACATCGCTACACCGGATGCAGTGCGGGTGCGCACGATCGAGTTTCTGGCGGCGGACCAGATGAGCGCGCATGACCGCGAGGTTGAGGCCAATGCCGAGAGTGCGATTTCAGAGCATGCGCGGTATACGGGGCTGGAATTCAATACCGGTCTTTGGACTTATGAGCAGGTGATCTGCCCGGCGTTTCCAGAGCATTTGTTTCTGCGCTTCATGCGCAACAACGGGACAGGGGATGTGAGCCTGTTTACGGCTTCGATTCCGCGAAACAACGAAGGACGGGTGCGGATTATCCCGATTCAGCTGCGCGGCTACTCGCTGTTTTCTCCGGCGCCTATCAATGCGCTGACGATTTCGGCGTTTAACCACATTCGGGCGGAAGAGAATCCGGAGAATGGGCCGGTCTCTGCCTGGCTGGGTACTGGACTCTGTTATGCGGCTCTGGCTGGGGGGCGTCCGCAGCTCCCAGCTGCTGAAGTGGATTTTGCGCACGCCAAAATGGTTGCGATGAACAAGGGATATTTGGAAGTTCCGGGCAATGGCGGGGCTACGATTTCGTTTGACGATGTGTCGGCAACTCCCAAGCCGATGCATTGGTCGATGATTTTCGACGGCAAAGGGAAGCTGGTGAAGGCATCCCATTCGGCGGCGGAGATGCTGTCGATTACGTCGATCAAGCCGACGCCGGTGGGGGCAGGGAAAGCGGTTGCGGCCAATCCGCCGGGCGCTGGGACAAAGATTGCTGCTCCTGCGCCGAGCGAGATGGTGATGCACCCAGTTGCGGCGCCGCCGTCGGTGAAGGACTTTGCTCCGGTTTCGGCTGGGACTGGGGATATGGCCAAGCCTGCAGGGCCTCCGGGGCTGTAGCTGAGCTTAGCCTGCCGAATGTGCGGGCGAGACGCCCGCACGACAGCCGGTCTGGAGACCGGCGCTACCGTCAACTTCGGTCGATTACTCGCCTAGCATGATGCGCTGGATTTTGGAGGCGCGGCCGGTGGCCGGGTCGCAGGTGACCAGTGCCGCACACATTTTGGGGTTGCCTTTTGCGGCTTCAAACTTGCCGGGCATTCCGGTGAGGAATTTGTGCAGCACCAGGTCCTTTTCCACGCCAATCACACTGTCATAGGGGCCGCTCATTCCGACATCGGTCTGGTAGGCGGTGCCGCCGGGGAGGATGCGCTCGTCGGCAGTGGGGATGTGGGTGTGCGTACCGAGGACGGCGGTAACGCGGCCATCGAGGTGCCAGCCCATGGCGACTTTTTCGCTGGTGGCTTCGGCGTGGAAGTCAACCAGGATGACTTTTGCCTGGAGGCCCTTGAGGATGTCGTTGATGGCGTGGAAGGGGTCATTGGTGGCGTTCATGAAGACGCGTCCGCCGAGGTTGACTACTGCGTAGGGGATGCCTGAACTGGTGGTGCCTTCAAAGACGCCGTAGCCGGGGAGGTTGGGCTGGAAGTTGGCCGGGCGGATGACGCGGCGAGGGCGGGCTTGCGAGGTGGCGGGAGCGGAGTTCAGGTAGTCGATGAGCTCGCGCTTGTCCCAGACGTGGTTGCCGGTGGTGAGAACGTCTGCGCCGAGGTCGAAGAGGTCTTCGGCGATTTGGGGCGTGACGCCGAAACCGCCGGCGGCGTTTTCGGCGTTGATTACGGTGAGGTCGACGTTGTTGGCTTGGCGCACGTGGGAAATGTGCTCGCGCACAATGCGACGACCAGCGCTTCCAAAGACGTCTCCTACAAACAGTATGTTCATGGAACTCCAAGGCTAGAGATCGGAAGATCTTGCCCGGTTCGGTCCGGCTGGTTGAGATTGTTGCTTTCCCACCCATTCGCGATGAGACTGCGAATGGATGGGGCACGGAGTGTGGTGCGCTAAGCGGGTTTTTCTGATCCCTGTTCCCTGATCCCTGGTCCCTGCTGTTGCCTCATCAGCGGGAATAGGATTACGTCGCGGATGGAGCGGGAGCCGGTTAGGAGCATGACCAGGCGGTCTACGCCGAGGCCTTCGCCGCCGGTGGGGGGCAGGCCGTAGGCGAGGGCGCGGACGTAGTCTTCGTCCATCTGGTGGGCTTCGTCGTCGCCGCGCTCGCGCTCGGAAAGTTGGTCGCGGAAGCGCTTCTCCTGCTCGACGGGGTCGTTGAGCTCGCTGAAGGCGTTGCCGAGCTCGAAGCCGCCGGCGAAGAACTCGAAGCGCTCGACGTGGGCTGGGTCGTCGGGCTTGGCTTTGGAGAGCGGGGAAACTTCAGTTGGGTAGTCGTAGATGATGGTGGGCTGGATTAGGAACGGCTCGGCCACGGCTTCAAATAGGTTGTAGACGGACTTGCCGATGGGCGCGCCTTTGGTGCTTTCAAGATAAACAGCGGTGATTGCGCCGAGGATGGTTTTGAGCTCGGCGAGGCGTTCTGGAGATTGGGTGGGGTCGAGCGAGGAAAGGGAATCCATGGCGGCGTGAAGGCGGGCCTGGAGGATGGGCGCGGACTCAAATGCGGTTTGGGCGGGTTTTGCGCCGGCTTCGGGGGGCCAGAACTCTACGATGGCTTCGCGCATGGTGAGGCGACGCCAGTTGCCGAGATCGATTTCTACGCCGTTGAAGGTGGTTAGGGTTGTCCCGTTCACTTCCTGGGCGACGAAGCTGACCAGGTCTTCGGTGATCTGCATCAGGTCGTGGTAGTTGGCGTAGGCCTGGTAGAACTCCAGCATGGTGAACTCGGGGTTGTGCTGGGTGCTAACGCCCTCGTTGCGGAAGTTGCGGTTGATCTCGTAGACGCGATCGAGGCCGCCAACGACGAGGCGCTTGAGATAAAGCTCGGGGGCGATGCGCAGGAAGAGGTCCTGGTCGAGGGCGTTGTGGTGGGTCTTGAAGGGACGCGCTGCGGCGCCGCCGGCCACCTGCTGCATCATGGGGGTCTCGACTTCGAGGTAGCCGCGGTCATCGAAGAACTGGCGGAGCGCTTTCAGCGCTTTCGCTCGCTTGACGAAGACTTCGCGGCTTTCGAGATTGACGAAGAGGTCGACGTAGCGCTGGCGGTAGCGGAGTTCGACGTCGGCGAGGCCGTGGAATTTCTCCGGCAGGGCGAGCATGGCCTTGGCGAGGAAGGTGAGGCGTTCGACGTGGATGGTGAGCTCGCCGGTGCGGGTGCGGAAGAGGTAGCCGGAGACGCCGATGTGGTCGCCGAGGTCGAGAAGCTTGTAGAGGGCGAAGCCCTGCTCGCCGACGGCGTCTAGGCGGACGTAGATCTGGAGACGCTGGCCGCCCTGCTGGAGGGTGGAGAAGCCGGCTTTGCCCTGGGCGCGGATGGCCATTATGCGGCCGGCGACGGCGACAGTGGTGCGATTGGCCTCGAGGTCTTCAGCAGTGGACTCGCCCCAGTGCTCGCGGACTTCCGGGATGGTGTGCGAGCTGGGGAACTGGTTGGGGTAAGGCTGCTGGCCGAGCTTCTCGATCTCCTCGAGTTTTGACTTGCGCAGTTCGAAGAGGCTGCGCTCGAATTCCGAATCGTTCGAATCGAACAAGGGTGTTTCCTTCCAGATTGGGGCGATAGCGGCTGCGAAGATCCCGCAGGGGCTAAAGCCCACGTCTATTCTTGGCTGACATCGGCACGACTAAAGTCATGCCCTGATACAAAGCTTTCGGGAATCGCCGCCGGGATAAGTTTTCCGCAGTCTGGATGTGCCCAAAAGGAAGTATAACCTTTGGGCTGTTTCCACTGTGAAATTGAAGGTTTTTCAGGGTTTTTCGGGGCAAAAAAGGCGAAAAAGAGAGGGTTGTGTTAACCCATAAGTAACTGGCAAGAAATGGCAAGTTGTTTATTAAATTAGACTTGCGTCGATATTTTTTGCGAGGGAAGGTCAATTTGAGGGTAGGGGGGGTGGGTGTTTTCGCTCAATCGGGGGTGGTACGGGCCGGGCATATTTCTAAAAGGAGGCAGGGTTTTGATAGCGGGGATAGCGTTCATGAATCAAGCGTACGCGTTTCGACGAAATAGACTGCAAATTTCAAGATAGATTTTTTTCAATCCATTCAGCGAGTCAGCGTCCGCCCGGCGGACTTAGCGAGTCAGCAAGTCAGCGAGGACATTGAGGAGTGAAACTGTAAACTCGCACCGCCTTATGATCAATCAAGCTGAGCAACCGCTGTATGCTTGATTGGAGCACCCATGCCGTTTAACAACCCCATTCCGAAGCGCAAGCCGGCCGAGCAGGACTCTGGCGGCATTCAGTCGTACATGCAGATGGAGAAGGTGGTGCAGATCGCGATCGTGTTGCCGGTTGCGGTGTTGCTGGGCTGGGGGGGCGGGGCGTGGCTGGGCAACCGTTTTCATCAGCCATGGATGACACTGGTGGGATTTGTTTTAGGGAGCGTGGCGGGCATTTCGAGTGCGATTCGCATGGCGATTGCGTTTGGGGGCGGCCCGGACAAGGGTGGAGACGGGGCAGGGAAGCCGGGCCCCGAAGATCAATCATGACAGAGACATCGAATCCGCTGATGGACATGACGGACGAGGGTTTGCAGAAGATGCTGGGGCGGGCGCTGCGCAATACTTTGCTGCTGGGGATTGTTCCGGCGCTGGTTTTGTGGGCTGTATCGGGCTGGCGGAACGCGGCCATGCTGGCTGTGGGCACGCTGATTTCGGCGGCAAGCATCTGGGAGTGGCAGCGGCTGGCGAAGCTGATTGCGGCGCGGCTGGATAACAAAAAGGCGGCTCCGGGGGCGGGAGTGCAGGTGCTGTTTTTTGTGCTGCGGCTCACCGTGTTTGCGGGGGCCATCTATGTTACCCTGAAGTGTTTCCAGGGCTCACCGTTGGCTCTTCTTTGCGGGCTTGGTCTTGCCGTTACGACGATGGCCTGGGAAGGTATTCGGCTGCTTCGCGAATAACAATTGACCGACTTGAGCAGGGGGTTCTTGGAACCCGTTGCGGAGACAGAGGGAATTAGAGTTCCATGCCCGAACCGTTAGCGATTACGCGATTTTTGAATCTCATATTTGGCGGAATGGTGGCTTCGCTGCTGCACCTGGTGGGAATTACCGCCGATCCGGCGACGGCGATCAACGACACCTTTGCGATGGAACTGTTGGTTGTGGTTGGTTTGATCGCATTTTTTGCGATCGTGCGGCTGACACTTTCGGTGGAGAAGCCGAATGCTGCGCAGCAGATTGCGGAACTGATCAACGGGTTTACCGGGGAGCAGGCCGAGCAGGTGATGGGCCACGGCTTCGAGCGGTTTCAGGCGTTTGTGACCTGCGTTCTGCTGTTTGTGTTGCTGAACAATGTCGCGGGGCTGATTCCCGGGGTGGTTACGCCGACCAGCCAGGCGGTGGTTCCGCTGGGCATTGCAAGTTTGACTTTTCTTTACTACAACTTCCACGGCATTCGGGTGCAGGGCGTGATTGGCTATCTGAAGCACTTTGCCGGGCCGGTGTGGTGGCTGGCGCCGCTTCTGTTTCCGGTGGAGATCATCTCCCACGTTGCGCGCGTGATGTCGCTGACCATCCGTCTTTACGCCAACATGCTGGCCAGCGATCTGCTGACGCTGATATGTTTTTCGCTGTTTCCGCTGGTTGCGCCGAGCGCGTTTCTGGGGCTGCATTTTGCGGTTTCGCTGATTCAGGCTTATGTTTTCATGCTGCTTTCGATTATTTATCTGTCGATGGCGGTTTCACACGATCACTAAAAGCAGATGACAGATTTCAGATGGCAGTGGGCAGTTTTTTGCAGGATCAGCGGCGGCGCTAAGTTTGTCGCGATAAGTTGAGGGGAACGATTTCATCCTGTCCCTACGGGACGGTGATGGAAATGAGGGATTCGTACCCCGGGTTTCACCCGGGGCTATTATCACCTTCTCCCTCGGGGAGAAGAAGCCGCAGGAGAGCGGCAGTTCTGAATGGGATTTCGCCGGGGAAGGCTTCCGCTCCGGATAAACGAAAGGCTGCGAGCGTGAGGGGGCCAGCACGGTGAGCCTCAACCACCCACTGGCGGCCAATTTCAGGGAAGCAGGAGGACTATGAAAAAGCTTCAATATGTGTTCATGGCTTTGGCGGCAATGTGTTTTGCCGTTCCGGCTTTTGCTCAGAGCAGCGGTTCTGGCGTAATCGACATGGCGCCGATTGGCGTTGGACTGGGCATGGGCCTGGCAGCAGGACTCTGCGGTCTTGGCCAGGGCAAAGCGATCGGTTCCACGACCGAGGCGCTGGCCCGCAACCCTGGAACGCGTCCCGCTCTGCTGACGTTCATGCTGATCGGTCTGGCGTTCATCGAATCTCTCACGCTGTTCACGTTCGCGATGGTGTTCTTGAAGATCAAGTAGTTTTTGTGGCAAGACAGGAAAACGGCCCCGCCTTGATGGCGGGGCCGTTTTGCGTTTGGGGCATTCCTGTCTCGGCTTCCATGCTTTCCCATCCATTGTGCAAAGTGCGCACGATGGGTGGGGCTAGCGGTTGAGGATGGTTTCGTTGGCGAGGATGCGGTAGAGGGTGGAGCGGCTGATACGGAGTTGGCGTGCGGCGCGGAGCTTGTTTCCGTGGTTGATTTCGAGGACGTATTCGACGTGGTGGCGGATGACAGTGTCGAGGGAGAGGTCGTCGGACTGGGAGGCGGGTGGGAGGGCAGGAGAGGAGGGGTCGATATTGGCGAACTGGTTGGCGAACTGGTTGGCGAACTGACTGGAGAACTGGTTGGAGAGCTGGTTGGGGGATGAGTTTGAGGATGTTGTGGAGGGCAGGTTGAGGTCTTCGGGTCGGATGACGCTGTTGACGGCTTCAAGGATGGCGGTTTCGAGGACGGAGGCGAGTTCGCGAACGTTGCCGGGCCAGTTGTGCTGGAGCAGGCGGGCGAGGGAGCCTGGTCCGAGGGAGACGGGGCGCTGCTGGTAGCGGAGGCAGATGCGGTCAAGGAGGGACTGGGCGAGGGGGCCGATATCTTCGCGTCGGGTGCGGAGGGGGGGGACGGCAAAGCGAACGGCGCTGAGGCGGAAGGCGAGGTCGGGCAGCAGGAGGCCCTGGCTGGCCATTTGGCGGAGCGAGGCTTGGGATGAGGCGAGTACGACGGCGCGGCCCGGGGGGCGGTCCTGCATGGCTTTGAGGACGCCGAGCAGGAGGCTTTGTCCGGGAGGGGTGAGCAGGTCGACGCGGTCAAGGTAGGTGAATCCGGAGAGGGTGGCGGGGTCGGCGTCGGAGACCAGCCACTCGCGGGCGTCGCGGCGCTGAAAGCCGGAAGCGGCGAGCGGGGAGCGGCTGAAGAGATAGTGAGCCAGGGTGTGTTTGCCTGAGCCGTGTTCGCCTTCGATTGCGGCGACCTGGACGTGCGGGGCTACCATATCCGCCTGCATCAAGAGCTTGCGCCAGGCTGCGCTGATGCCGACGACCTGCATGGAGGGTTGCGCGCCAAGGTCAACCAGGGCGATGCCTGGAGTGGTGCGGTGTGGCTGGAACTGAGCGGCGCTTTGCATGATTCTCAACGTGCCTCTTCTCCTTGGCCATGACCAGCTGTATCAAGCCAACAGTCGGTTTATCGGCGTTGGGAGGGAAAACTTGAAGGGGAGGGGGTGTTGAAAATTGTTCGGACAGGAGGGGAGGATTTGCTGGAGCGGGAGGCGCAAGCGAGGGCGCGGGGATTCGAGGTTTCCCGCCCTTTGCGACAGGAAAGAGTCGCGACCCCTGCGGGGCACGGAACGGTGCAACCTGGTTGAGATTGAGGATTGAGAGTCCTGGATTCCCACCCCTTCTCCAGAAAGAAGGCGAAAGGATGGGGCACGGAGCACTTATGGGGGGTCCGCCGAATCGGCGTTTATTGCGGGGCGTTTATCTGTATGGGTTTGGGGACGGGGCTGGGCACTCCCCGTCAGTTAGCGGAAGCGTTTGGAGGGCTCATCGGAGAAGATCTGACCGTCGCGGATGTGGACGACGCGATGGGCGTACTCGGCGATGTCGGGCTCGTGGGTGACGAGGACGATGGTGTTTCCTTTGGCGTGCAGGGTGTCAAAGAGGGCCATGATCTCGACGCCGGTTTTGGAATCAAGATTGCCGGTGGGCTCGTCGGCGAGGATGATGGAGGGGCTGTTGACGAGGGCGCGGGCAATGGCGACGCGCTGGCGCTGTCCGCCGGAGAGCTCATTGGGTTTGTGGTTCATGCGCGATTCCAGGCCGACGGCGGCGAGCGACTCCTTGGCTCTCTGAATGCGGGCGGCGGCGGGAGTTCCGTTGTAGATCAGGGGCAGCTCGACGTTGTGGAGGGAGGAGGCGCGGGCGAGCAGGTTGAAGGTCTGGAAGACGAAGCCGATTTCCTTGTTGCGGATGCGGGCGAGCTGGTCGTCGTCAAGCTCGCTGACGAGCTGGCCGTTGAGCCAGTATTTTCCCTTGGAGGGTGTGTCGAGGCATCCGATGAGGTTCATGAGGGTGGACTTGCCGGAGCCTGAGGGGCCCATGATGGCCACGTACTCATTGTGTTTGATGGACATGGAGATGCCGCGCAGCGCCTGCACCTGCTGCTCGAGGCCCATGTCGTAGGTGCGCCACAGGTCTTCGACGACGATTACGTTGCCGAGCTTGCTTTCCGCCGACTGCGCCAGTTCTTCGCTGCCGATGCTTTCCAGAGCCATCCGATTTTTCCTCAGGGGCTAAAGCCCCGCTCGTCTCTTGGTTCTTTTGGCACGACTGAAGTCGTGCCCTTTCACAAAGCCTATGGATCTTTTGGCACGACTGAAGTCGTGCCCTTTCACAAAGCCTATGGATCTTTTGGCACGGTCGAAGTTGTGCCCTTTCACAACGCCTATGGATCTTTTGGCACGGTCGAAGTTGTGCCCTTTCACAACGCCTATGGGTCTTTTGGCACGGTCGAAGTTGTGCCCTTTCACAAAGCCTATGGATCTTTTGGCACGGTCGAAGTTGTGCCCTTTCAAAACTGTCCCGCGTTGTTGAAAGCTGTTCCTATTAGACTCCGCACGCCTGGACTCGGGTTAGCTGGCGACCGGGGTGATTGGCTTGGCAGTGTCCCGCTTGACCAGGGAGCCGTTTTTGAGGGTACGCAGGGTGCTGTAGGGGCCGATGACGATTTCCTGACCGTCGGTGAGGCCGGAGAGGACTTCGATGTCGGTTGCCCCGGTGATGCCGGTGGTGACGGGGACGAACTTTGCACGGAGCTTTCCGGTTGCGTCCTTGTCCAACACATATACGCCCTGGATGGGCACGGGCTTGGCAGCCGTAGTAGTGGATGCAGCCTGTACCCCGTCGGTGCTTTTCTTGTCGGTGCTTGGGTCGTGCATGGTGAGGGCCTGAATGGGCAGTGAGAGCACGTTGGTCTTGTGGGCGGTGGTGATCTTGGCAGTGGTGGAGAGGCCGGGGCGGAGCTCGTCAGAGGGGTTGTCAAGGGTTACGACAACCTTGAAGTCCTTGGCTTCTTCAGTGCCGGTGGTGGACTGGGAGGTGGCGACGCCGGTGGAGCGAAGCAGGGCCTGGTCGCCAACCAGGGTGACATGGCCTTTGAAGACCTTTCCGGGGAGTGCGTCGACGGTGACATCAGCGGGCTGGCCCATCGTGATGTTGACGATGTCGGTTTCGTCGACTTTGACTTCGGCGGTGACCACGCTCATATCGGCGATGGTCATGATGGTGGAGCCTTCGGTGTTCTGAATGCCTTCAACGACGGTTTCGCCTTCGCGGAGGGGCTCATTGGTGACGACGCCGTCAAAGGGAGCTATGGCCGCGGTCAGGTCGAGGGCATTCTGGTCGCCGCGGAGCATGGCCACCTGGGTCTGCATGTGTCCGCGAGCGGAATCGGTCTGAGCCTTGGCCTGGTTGACCTGGGCGACGGCCTGAGCGACTGAGGCCACATCGAGGTCATAGGCGGCCTTTTTGGCATCGAAGTCCTGCTTGGCGAGGATGCCGTCTTTGTAGAGGGCCTGGGCGCGTTCCCAGTCGAGCTTCTTTTGCTCGAGGTCGGCCTTGGCGTGTTCGACGTTGGCATCCATCGTTTTTTCATTGGCGATATCTGAGGCGATATCGGTTTTGGCGGCAGCGATGGCAGCTTCCTGGCCGGAGACGCTGGCTTCCTGCTGGACATGCTCGATGGTGGCGACGGTCTCGCCTTTTTTGACCTTCTCACCCTCTTTTACATAAAGGTGGGTGATGCGGCCCATGGCCGTGGCGCCGAGGTTGACATAGTACTTGGCCTTGATCTGTCCGGTTCCGCTGACAACCGTGGATAAGTCTTCGCGCACGATTTTTGCGGTAAGGACCTTGGTATAGCCCGCCTGCTGCCGGTAGACGTAGAAGGCAACAAGCCCCGCAACCACTAAAACGCCGAGAATGATGAGAAGAATCTTTTTCATGTGCTGTTCGAACTCCAGGTGTCTCCAGTTTCAGTCTACGCAATGGAAGCCGGTCCGGTTCCCTTTTGCGGCACAATTTGGTGCCGTAGTTGTGCTGCCACGTGGCACGATTGAGGCAAATTATGTGCCGGCGGCGAATGGGTCGGGGTGGCACCCATCAAGAAAGCCTCGTAAAAGATTGCGCTTATTTCTTGGACGGGCGAGGCCGCCAACTGGTCTCAAATGCTGCTGGATGGGATGGATTGAGCGGGGTTTGGGGAACAACGCTGGTTACTTTCCGGGCGCCTCCGCGTCCAAAGGTCATTGAACTCCACACGGAATCTTGCCCAGCCTCATCGGGACCCGTAGAATAAGGGAACGCAGGAGTTTTGAAGGCAATGACGCTGAACAGCCGTACGTTTCTTTTTGCCGCACTGGGATGCGGCCTGGTATTTACACCCGCACACGGGCTTCTGGCTGAGGGCGCAGGCGCTGCCGCGGTTGCCCTTTCCGGGCAATCACAGCAGGCAGCCGGCGATCAGAGCCAGGAACCCGATCCGCTGAAGCGGAAGCGTTCCGACAAGGAACAGTTTGAGACGCAGAAGGCGCTGAGGACGGAAATCAAGGGCGCCTACAAGACATGGCTCGAGCAAGACGTGGTGTGGATCATTACCGACGAAGAGCGCAAGGCGTTCAAGACGCTGACGAACGATGAGGAGCGCGAGGCATTCATCGAGCAGTTCTGGCTGCGCCGGAATCCCAGCCCCGACTCTCCGGAGAACGAGTTCCGCGAGGAGCATTATCGTCGCATAGCGTATGCGAATGAGCATTTTGCAGCAGGCAAGCCGGGCTGGAAGACGGACCGCGGGCGCATCTACATTGAGTATGGCAAGCCTGACTCGATCGACTCGCATCCTTCGGGCGGCGCGTATCAGCGGCCGATGGAAGAGGGCGGCGGCGAGACTTCGACGTTCCCGTTCGAGACGTGGCACTATCGGTATCTTGAGGGCGTGGGCGAGAACATCGATCTGGAGTTTGTGGACACCTGCCAGTGCGGCGACTACCACTTCACGATTGACCGAAGCGAGAAGGACGCGCTGCTGCGGACACCGGGCGCAGGTTTGACTCAGTGGGAAGAGACGGGCCAGGCAAAGAAGGCGGACCGTTTCAAGGGCGGCATGGAAAACCTGGGTACTGGCCCGCTGTCGTCTTCGGAGAACTCGAAGGAATTCGACCGGATTGAGCTTGCGGCGAAGATATTTGCTCCTCCGCCGATCAAGTTCAGCGACCTGGACAGCTTCATCTCCGAACACAAGATCATGAGCGGTCCGGTGTTTCCGTTTGATGTTCGGACGGATTTTGTGAAGGTCACGGACAACACGGTGCTGGTTCCGATCACGGTTCAATTGAAGAACAGCGACATTACCTTTGTGACCAAGGACGGGGTTTCAAAGGGAGTGGTGAATATCCTGATCAAGGTGACGACGCTGACGCACAAGACGGTGCAGAGCGACGAAACCACGGTTGCAGTGGAAGAGCCGGCGGAACTGCTGCAGAAGGCGCAGAATCGCCCGTCTGTCTATTGGAAGGCACTGCCGCTGATTCCGGGACTTTACCGACTCGACATCGCGATCAAGGATGTGAACAACCCGGATCACATGGGGCTTTATGGCAGCAGCCTCGATGTTCCCACCTATCACGACGAGAAGCTGGCGACTTCCTCTTTGATTCTTGGCGATGAAATGAACACCGTCTCATCTCGGGATATTGGAGAGGGCAGCTGCGTGATTGGAAACACGCACATTTGCCCACGTGTGGCGAAGAACCGGGCCACGCCGGTGAGCTTCAAGCGGGACCAGCAGCTTAACTTCTGGATGCAGGTCTACAACCTGACGATCAACGATGCGACCAAGAGCAACGAGGCGACGGTGGTCTACCAGATCATCGACACGACTTCGAACACGGTTGTCTTCGAGAAGCAGCTGGACTCAAAGGATTTAGGGCCGCACAGCGATCAGTTAACTTTGGAGAAAACTCTTCCCATGGCTGGGCTTCAGCCTGGAAAGTACAAAGTGACGATCAAAGTAAATGACACAATTTCCAAACAAGAGATTGCGCAATCGGCACCTTTTGTCGTGGAATAGTAATTGTGGGGCGCAGCAGGGCCACCGGACGGTAGATTTGGAGCCAGCGTCAGTTCAATTTGAACGAGTTTCGTCAGCACTTCTAGCCAGGAACGCCTCCAAGTCAACGAATGTGATCATTCGCAGGAACCATCTCGTCTTGTTGGCAGCACTGATTGCTCTAGGGAGCGTTCCGGTCTACGGAATCATGCCCGGAACAGTCTCCGGAGTGGTGCGCGACTCTTCAGGTTTGCCGGTGATCGGGGCGGAAGTCGAGTTGATGCGTCCGGATCTTACGGTGATTGCGAGCGTACTGACGAGCAGCACGGGCCGCTTTACGATTTCATCGGTTGTGCCTGGCCGCTATGCCGTGAAGGCGATGGGCACGACTTTCCTTCCGTCTCTTCGTGAGAACGTTCGGGTACGGACCGGCCTGGTAGTGAACCTGACGCTGAATACGCTTTACGAAGCGATGCAGTGGCTGCCTTCCGAGCCAAGGAACGGCAATTCTCAGAAAGACGACTGGAAGTGGACGCTGCGAGCGGCAGCGAACCGTCCGTTGCTGCGCTGGCTGGAGGATGGTCCGCTGGTGGTGGTGTCAGACGGGACGGGCACGGCGCCGAAGCTGAAGGCTCGGTTGGTGGCTACGGGTCGGGAGGGGACGTTCGGCGAGAGCGGAGAACGGGTCTCAATGTCGTTGGAGAATACGCCATCCAATAGCCGTGAACTGCTTGCGCAGGTGGATTTCGATCCAGATTCGGCGGCGGGAATGGAGTCGATGCTGGGTTTCCGCCAGGATCTTGGTTTTGCCGGGGCAGTGGACTCAGTTGCGGCGGTGGCGATTCATCCCGAGTTGGATTCAGGAGCGAGCGAAGGGCTTGATGAGGCGGCCATGCGCTCCGCGGAGACCATCAATCTGGGCGACATGCTTGAGGCGGAAGCGGGGTCGACGCAGGTGTTTGCGCGATTCAGCCAGGACTCGCCGAATACGATCTTTGCCGCACTTCCGTTTGCTTCGGTGGGCTGGCGCACGGGCGATTCGACGGTGCGGTATCGGATGGCAACCGCTGTTCCGGCATCGGAGGAGACGAGCGATGGCCAGGCGGAGGCATGGCTTCCACGGTTGGCCGTGAGCAATGAGGGCAGGCTGACGCTGGAACACGGTCTGCACCAGGAGATTGGCTGGGAGCGGCGCACGGATAATTCTGACGTAGCGTTGCTGGTTTATGCCGATCGGATGGACAACCCTGTGCTGGAAGCTCAGGAGCGGGCTGGTGCGGGCGATGCGCCGGTGGCTGCATTGCTGCGTGACCCGGAGAGCGGACTTGTTCGGACGGCTGGGCCAGGCTTTTCATCCTCGGGCGTGCAGGCAACACTGCAGCACAGGCTGCCGGGGAACAGCCAGATTCGCGTGAGCTATGCGACCGGGAATGCATTGGTGTTTTCTGGCACGACTCAGCCAGGCGGTCAAGCGGTGTCGCTGGCGGGACTGATTGGTTCCGCTCATCCGCGACGCGCCCAGGCCTATTCGATCTCTCTTTCTGGGACGCTTGAAGGCAGCGGAACGCGCTGGCGGGCGACCTACCGCTGGCAGCCGGAGAATACGGTAACATCGATTGCGCAGTTCTCGCCGGATGGAGCCGATCCGTACCTGAATATGCAGTTTCGTCAGCCGATTTACCACCACAGGGACGGCGCGAGCAGCATTGACGCACTGCTGAACCTGCGCAATCTGCTGGCCGAAGGCTACCGGCCGTATGTGCTTGCCGACGGCTCAGTGCTTGTGTTTGCGCAGGCCGAGCGGGGCATCAGCGGGGGACTGGCGTTCAGCTTCTAGCCTTTTGGTGGTTAAGTCATTCAAGCCAATCCTGGTTAGCGATCACGGTTCCGGCAAGGGCCTTCATATTCAGCGGCGTTTATGCTATATTCTTCAAGTGGCAAGGTGAAATTTCCGCCCTTCGCAAGCTGTCCGCATAGTCCTCTGCGGTACGGCACCACCGATCGAACGGACGCGTAGCTCAACTGGCAGAGCATTCGGCTCTTAACCGACAGGTTGTAGGTTCGATTCCTACCGCGTCCACCATAGAATCAACAAGTTAGGTTAGGCTGCTTCCCGTGACTCTCCCGTGCGGTTGAGCGCAAGGTCAACTATCTTGTTCTGCGCTTCGGTCATATCCGGCGTGAAAACATCCCAGTAAATGTTCATGGTTGTACGGATGTCCGCGTGACGCATCAGCCGTTGCTGTACGCCTACCGGAGTGCCCACGGAACCAAGCTCCGAAGGCCATGATGCGCAAGTCGCGGTCAGCAGCGGTCAGCCTGGGCGGATATGGAAGAAAGGGATTTCATTCATGCGAATGATATGAATAGCAGGCGTCGGGGTCATGATGAACCGCTCGAACCAGCCCGCCTGAAAAAACCGGGACCCAGGATTTATCCCAGCATCTGATTCGACAGAGTTCGACAAAGAGAGTCGAGTACAAGCCGGCACCGGCGAAGACTGCCGAGATCGTCGTCGACAGAATTGCCGGGTGGCCAGATCCGGGATGTTGAGAGTACTCGATGTTATTGGTCCTCTGTACCAGAATTCCCCCGCTTCATCATCCAGCCGATCGCGGTGCCAGCCGCAATACCAACCGCAAATATCACTGCGACGGTTTCAAGAGGATGTCGCTGCAGGCGCCGCTTTGTGTTGTACAGAAGCTCTGTCGCGGCGTCGGCGCTATCTTTTGCCGCGCGCCTGGCAGCCAGGACACTGTCTTCAAGCGCGTCTGCAACAGCAGATGCTGCCCGGGCGGCCTTGTGCGTTGTATCGTCAATTTGCTGTCCTACGTGTTCGAATACTGATTGTTCCATTGGATGTTAACCTCCCATGTTTTTGGTGCGATCGTGATTTGTCGATTGATGGATTACTGGTTAAGACTTGGGTGATGGTGACGATAGTGGCGATGGTGACGGTGATGCACGACCACCACAACCTGCGCTTGCACGGTATGGGGCATTGCAATGCAGAAAAGGAGGACCAGGCCGATGCAAGACTTCCTCATAACCTATTGTGACCTGAAGCTTCGCGACCCGTTGAGCAACTTTGACCTACACGCAAGCTGCGCCAATAGGAATGGGGCGGTCCGACTCTGTCGCATGGCTTGTCCTCCTTCTGTCGCTTTGGCGAACAATTGAGCATGCCTGAGTCAGGTAGCATCATGGATTCCCGATACGAATCGAGGACCTTCAACGATGCGGTTGGAAATATTTTGGCAATTGTGAGCCAGAAAGCACAGTGTAGAGACTCGGTGGTTTCGTATTCTTCGATCAAAGAGGCATCCTCAAACAATTCCGCGCAATAACCAGTTCTCCGCATCCCTCTTATGCCCCCGCAAAACCCCTCTGCACAATTGCCCTTCCATAATGCCTCTGGAGCGGGTTCGCCGGAAGGCGGACCCAACACTCTGTGTCGGCGCGGACCTGGTGGGCGCACAGCATTTTGCAGGGAAGTGTTGAGAACGGAATCGGATTGAATGAATGAGGAGTCCAGGTCACCACTTCGAGGAGAGGTCATTGCACCGGGGATCTTCCATCTGAATTGCAACGGGCCCGCACCGGCTATCCTCAACTTCGACCTGCACTCCGCGGTGCAGGCAGATATACCTGGGGTCGTGCGTGACATTCAGTGCACTGTCGAGGAAGCTCGAGCGACAAGAGTCTTCCGCCGCGGCTGCTACCATTCTGCATCGAGGTTCTTCCATTTTCTTTTCCTGGCCTTTCCGCTCGTGGCTTCGCCTGATCGTTCCAAAGACGAACTGAAATACAGTTGACACGGCTTGTGGGATTCAAGCTGCTCAAAAGGGGACAATACGCGGGTCCCCGGTCCGATTCCGAAGCCCGGCAACCTGCACCGATGAGCGCCCCGCTCCAATCGTGGCCTGGCGGACATGGGCTTTTGAGGCGAGCAAGAGTGTACAGTCATCTGAGCCTGCTGGGAGTAACGTCAGGCGATGAAGACTTCAATCACCAGCCGCATTCGTACATGCAGAGCAATCTTGTGGGATTTGTTTCTTTCAGCCGTCGGGTGTTTTGTATTGAGGGGTTGCTTCCGCCTGGTGGCAGATGGACGAGACGGCACAGAGACGAGAGCGAACCCATGCGCTGTTGGCCAGGCTCGCGATCCACTTGCGTATGTTGGCGCGGCACTCATACTGCTGGCTCTTGCCGCGAATGAACAGCCGGGACGGATGAGTGCGGCCGCTGAATCTCATTGCTGGAACGACGCAGAGACTCTATGAGCGCCGGGGCCCTGAGGATGGTGCAGGTTTTGATTGTTACGGGGCGGGTGTCGAAGTAGGCGTCAGCGGATTCACTGCCCGTCACGAAAGTCGATCGCCCAGCACGAAGCGATTCACTGGAAGTTGAAGTGGCAGGATGCTTTTTGCCCTGGCATTGCGCGGTACTTTTGTGTGCAAATTTGTGTACCTTGCAAGGTGGGCGTCTGTTGCGAATTCCTCTCGGGTTCAGGATTGCGCAAGCGGTGAGCCGATGTGCAATTGTTCATCCATTCGCGACGCGCTGTTCGGTATTTCTTGCGCTAGCCTGGACGGCAACCCTGATGTGCACCGGCTCCACGCGGTAGGCGCGAGCGCGAAGGAAAGCGGCCATATAGGACTGCGCTACCCGCTTCCAGATCATTGGCCGGGCATAAAGATAGGCGCGTTCGCGCATTGCCTGGCGGGCCTCATCGTCGGATAGGAGTGCGATTGTGGCTGCTGCGATGGCGGCTGGGTTCTCAAACGGGACCAACACCCCGCGGCCTTGATCGAGCAACTCCGCAGCGTGCCAGTACGGAGTGGAGATGATGGCCTTCCCAGCACCCATGGCGTAGGCCAGGGTTCCTGAGACAGCTTGCGCCTCATGACAGTAGGGTGTGATGTAAATGTCGGCCGAGCCGACCAGCGAAGCCATCTCCCGTGGATTGACAAACCGGTTGACGAACAGGACCTGCTGTTCCACTCCCAGTTTCTTCGCCAGGGCCTGTAACTCAAGTCTGTAGCGGTCCCCTTCACGGGCGCGAATGTGCGGGTGAGTGGCGCCTGCAATCATGTAGACGGCGTTACGGCGACTGGCGAGGATGCTCGGCATGGCCTGGATAACGCTTTCGAAGCCTTTGTTGGGAGAGAGAAGCCCAAACGTGAGAAGCACACTTTTGCCCTGGCAAGAGAACGCTTGTTTGTAAGCGTCCGGTTGTTCAAAGGGCAGATCGGGGATGCCATGAGGAATGAGTTCGATTTTATTGGCCGGAACCTTGAAGACTTCCTGCAAGACACGAGATGAGTATTGACTCATGACAATAAGGCGTTCGGAGCGAGCGCAAATCTTGTGCATTACAACCCGCTGGTCCAGGTTCGGTTCACGGAGTACGGTATGCAGAGTTGTGACTACCGGCATCTTGAGTTGCTTCAGCAGCTCCAGGATGTAGTTTCCGGATTTGCCTCCAAAGATTCCGTATTCATGCTGTAAGCAGACGAGATCGACATTCCTCGAATTCAAGAAGTCAGCGGCGGATCGATAGGACTCGATGTCGTCTTCTCTTATCTCAAATCGTACCCGCTCGGGGTACGAGTAGGAGGACTGCCCATCGTTGATGGCCACGACTGAGAGCTGGGCGGCTCCGTATTCAGATTCGATCGCATTACACAAGTCTGCTGTGAAAGTCGCAATTCCACACTGTCTGGGAAGGTGGTTGCCAATCACTGCAATCCTGACCGGGCGCAGTGGGCGGGGCGCCAACTGAAGAGAGGAAGCTGAATCAACACCGAAGATCCTGTGCCGCGCTTCGGGAGAGATGAGACGGTTTGATTGCGAGTCCAAAAAGGTATTTGAAGGGGCCATTCCGCATGTCTCCCGTAATTGTAAGATCGCGTTTGAAAATGAATTATGCCCTGAGAGGGGCGTGCTTTGCTTTGCGGGCTCAAGGGACTTCTCAGCAGCTGCTGTTGAGTAATCCTGGGCCTTCGAACTCAGTTCTTCCGCGGCTTCGTGATCGCCTCTGTGATGTGCGGCTGCGGCGACGGTGTGGGCTGCGTGGATAGGAAGGTCCGCCGCATTGTCATAGTTGCTCTGAGGCATTGTGTTCACCATCATCGAGGAAAGATTCTGCCTGCCGCATCTAGATGCTGTCACGTTGAATTTGAAGAGGCTGAGCAATCGTGCACATGGCAGCCCGAGTGCATCAAAGGGGTCTCAGCTCGTGGTTGGGGCATTGAGCGTTGAATCACTGAACCTGTTACTCCGTTTCTAAACAAAGTGCAGCATGGATTCTGGTCATAATTGACCGGACTCCCGGTTGTGATCTCTCGGATAGTGGTCATGGCAGTTGAGGAACAACTGAGCGTTTCTTGCGCGCTTGGGGATGAGCTGTGAGCGCATCCACGGTTACAAGCAGCAATGGCCTTGAGCTGACAAACTCGGCAAACCGGAACGGGAACATTAAGCGAGCAGGTACAAATGGATGCGCAACGACTGAAAGACACGGCCAAGCTGCTCTTTGCCGATCACAAGGGCCTGCTTGCAATGGATGAGAGCACCGGGACCTGTAACAAGCGTTTTGAAAAGCTTGGAATTCCGCAGACTGTGGAAGCCAGGAGAGCCTACCGCGAATTGATTGTGACCACCCCAGGGCTGGGAGAGTCGATCGGCGGCGCCATTCTTTACGACGAGACGATCCGGCAGATCAAGCACGACGGTACGAGCTTTGTCAGAGTCCTCATCGAGGCCGGAATCATTCCGGGCATCAAGGTGGACACAGGCGCCAAGGAACTGGCCGGCCATCCGGGCGAAAAGGTCACCGAAGGCTTGGACGGATTGCGGAGTCGGCTTCAGGAATATTTCCAGATGGGCGCGCGCTTTGCCAAGTGGCGCGCCGTGATTGCTATTGGGAGTGGGCTTCCGAGTTGGGGCTGCATTGAAGCCAACGCACATGCACTGGCTCGCTACGCGGCGTTGTGCCAGGAAGCAGGTCTGGTCCCAGTTGTGGAACCTGAAGTCATCATGGATGGCGACCATACGCTGGAAGAGTGTTCCGCGATTACGGAGGAAATGCTTCGCACGGTATTCAGCGAACTGATCGCGCAGGGAGTCCTGCTGGAAGGCATGGTCCTGAAGCCAAATATGGTGCTTCCAGGAGTAGATTGCGCGATCGAGCCAACATTGGAAGAGGCAGCGGAGGCGACCGTGAACTGCTTCCTGCGATCTGTTCCAGCTGCGGTGCCGGCGATAGCCTTCTTGTCGGGCGGCCAACCCGCGGAATTGGCCTCGGCCCGCCTGAACGCGATGAATTTGAGATTTGAATCGCGGTTGCCGTGGGCGCTGGCATTCTCGTTTGCTCGCGCCATTCAGCAGCCGGCGTTAGAGATTTGGAATGGCCGTGAGACCAACGTTGCGGCGGCACAGAAGGCTTTGTTTCATCGCGCACTCTGCAACAAGCTTGCGCGCTGCGGTGAATACTCATCGGATATGGAGAAATGATGACTGGAAACAAGCACAACCCCGAAGGCAACAGCAGTGAAATTGGCGAACCCGATCCTGGCCCTTACTGGCGGCGCATGCATCGTGACTGGCGTTTTTGGGTAGGCGCTTTGTTCATGGCTGCCGCACTCGCTATCTACGTTATGAGCGGCGACCTGGCATGGGTTCCCAATGGACATCGGCAACAGGCGATGCCTGCGAGCGCTGCGAATTGAGTTTCAAATGATATGGGAGGGACAACGGACCATGGGCAGAGCACAGTTGTATCCTCTGCGATTCGACCCGATCTATGAGTATCGGTTGTGGGGTGGGCGTCGGCTGTCCGGCCTACTCTCCGCGCCGCTGCCGACAGATGCACCCGTCGGCGAAGCGTGGGTGCTGAGCGACCGCACCGATCACCAGAGCCTGGTTGCGAATGGACTGCTCAAAGGCCGGACGCTCGGTCAGGTGATGGAGCAATTCAGGGAACAATTGATGGGGAAGCTGTCTACGCGCTTCCGTCGTTTCCCGCTATTGCTCAAGTTTCTGGATGCGCGCGAGATGCTTTCTGTTCAGGTACATCCCAGTGACGCGCACCCAGAACTGATTCCAGCGGGCGATACGGGAAAGACCGAAGCATGGGTGGTGATTGAAGCTGAAAAGGGAAGCCATATCTATGCTGGCCTGAGGCCAGGCACCACTGCCTGCAACCTGCGGCAGTCTCTCGACGATGGGACCATTGCGGATGACCTTGTGAGCATTTCCCCAGGGCCGGGCGATGCTGTTTTCATCCCTGCGGGAACGGTTCACACTCTGGGCAACGGCGTCATGGTTTTTGAGGTTCAGCAGAATAGCGATGTGACATTTCGACTCTACGATTGGGGCCATATCGACTCGAAGACCGGGGAAGCGCGGCCGCTGCAGGTGGATCAGGCTTTTGCCTGCATTGAGTTTGGAGCGAGCAACAGTGGCCTGGTTGCGCCCGTTGTTGAGACGACCAAACCTGTCGAGCGCGAGAGGCTCTTCGATTGCCATGCCTTCAAATTGTGGCGATATCTCGGTCAAGACTTGTTCACGGTTGGAGCGATGGCAGAGCCACGGGTATTGATTGGCATTGAGGGATCAGGCGAGATGATGCACAATGGCATTCCCTACGCGGTGGGCAAGGGAGATGTCTGGCTTTTGCCGGCGGAGGTCGGGGAGTGCGCGTTTCAACCCGTCGGAGAGGTAACTCTGCTGGAGATAGCTATTCCTTGACAGTGCAAAACATCCGCCATGTAACAGGACCCCAGGTTGGGAGATGAATGAAAAAGCTCATTGTATTTGATTTGGACGGAACGCTCGCGCCCAGCAAATCGTCTCTCGCTCCGCAGACGGCGGGGCTGCTGCGTGACCTGCTGGGGATGATGAAGGTGGCAGTGATCTCTGGAGGCGCATGGGCGCAGTTTGAGAAGCAGCTGCTGACCGATCTGCCCAAGGGAAGTCTGCTCGCGAATTTGTCTTTGCTTCCAACCTGCGGAACGAAGTTCTTTGAATACGACGGGAGATGGACGGAACTGTATTCTGAGGACCTTTCGACGGAGCAAAAAAAGAAGATCGTCGATTCCCTGGATAAGGCGGCGGAACAAGCGGGCTATCGCGCCAAAAAGGTGTGGGGAGAGGTGATTGAAGACCGGGGAAGCCAGGTCACATACTCCGCATTGGGTCAGCAAGCACCCCTGTCAGAAAAGGAAAAGTGGGATGCCGATTTTTCCAAACGGAAGAAAATCACAGCGATTCTGGAGAACCTCATCCCAGAGTTTTCCGTCCGCATGGGCGGCGCCACTTCAATCGATGTGACCAAGCCCGGCATTGACAAGGCCTATGGCATTGGAAAGCTGCGGGACACGCTTCACCTTTCATTGAAAGAAATGATTTACATCGGCGATGCATTGTTTCCGGGCGGGAACGATTACCCGGCGGAAGAGGCGGGCGTTGCGTCGATCCCCGTAAAAGGGCCTGATGATACCAACGTGGCAATCAAGACGATCCTTGCCTGCCTGGGTGACAAGTGAGGACGGCTGATGGAGCGAGCGGCGAGGAGATTCGATGAGCGGCTTCAAGTTACAACGTCTTGGCATCATCATGGAGCCGGAGCCAGGTAATCCGAATGAAGTGGAGGGGGTTCTGAATCCTGGAGCCGTGCGCGGACCCGATGGAGCACTCTATCTGTTTCCGCGGATGGTTGCAAAGGGAAATTTTTCACGAATCGGGATAGCGCGCGTGCGGTTCAATGAAGCAGGCGACCCGACGGGTGTGGAGCGCCTAGGCATCGCGCTGGAGCCCGAAGCCGAGTATGAATTGCGGCCGGGTGGCGGTGGGTGTGAGGATCCTCGCGTCACGTTTGTCGAGCCGCTGAAGCGCTACATCATGATGTATGCGGCATTCTCTTCCCGGGGGCCAAGAATCGCGATGGCGGAGTCGGAGGACCTCTTCCATTGGAAGCGGCTGGGATTGGCGACTTATGCGCACTGGCATGGTCTCGAACTGGGAGACGTTGACGATAAGGATGCGAGCCTGTTTCCAGTCGCGATTCCAAATTCATCCGGGCATCGGGAACTGGGTATGCTGCACCGTCCGCTGTTCGCCGGCACGCGGCCGGAGGAAACTGCCTGTTGTCCGACATCTCGCGAGGTGGATCTCGATCGAGAGAGCATTTGGATATCCTATTGCCCGGCGGCCTTGAAGAGCCAAGTACCGGACCGCCTGGCCCGCTTCACGTCTCATCATCGCCTGGCGACCCCGGTGTCGCCGTGGGAGCGGCTTAAGATTGGCGCGGGAACACCGCCCATTCTGACGAAGCATGGCTGGCTGATTGTTTACCACGGCGTGAGCGAATTGCCGGTTACTGGCGGTCGTCATCCTCTTTGCTACTCGGCCGGAGTGATGGTTCTTTCAAGGCAGCATCCGCGTGTTATTCGCTATCGCTCAGTTCAGCCGGTGTTGACGCCGACGCTTCCGGAGGAGCGCGATGGGACCGTCGCCAATGTTGTTTTTCCTACGGGGATCGACAGGCGCGACGATCTCGGAAATCCAGACCGTCTCGATGTGTACTACGGGATGGCGGACAATCGAATTGGTGTTGCACGCCTTGACTTGCCGGAGACGATACTGGCTGGGGCTATCGCTGACCCGCCTGAGGCAAAGGTATGAATCGCTAGCGCTGCCAAACAATCTGGCACGCTTCGAGCGGGACGAATGCTTTGCGATGATGGGGAACGATTCGCGCGGTGTAGTCGCTTGCGGGACGAGTTGCAGAAATCTGAGCTGAATAAGTGAAAGCGCCCGGCATATCTGAGCAGGGTCCAGAAGCGATCATCGCGTCAAGAGAAGAGCCGTTTTCGCGAGAGGGGTCAGCGTACAACTCGACTCTCAGGTGGTCTGGGGTGAGGGAACCCGGAGCAACGTACGCCTGGAAGAAGTGCTGCCCATCGTGGGTGTCTATTTCCACACGGATAAATCGCACAGTACTCCAATGCCGATCGAGGTCGTGCTTCCATTGGAGCAAGCTCGAGCCGATCGCACCATCGTCCAATGCGCGATCAAGATAGCGTGCCGAGGCAGGCAGGTAATGACTCTTTGTATATTCGCGGATTGCGCGCGTTGAAGAGAACTCTGGCGTGAGCCGCGCCATGCTTTCGCGGATGCGTTCCAGCCATTTGCCTGGCATCCCGGATTCATCGCGCTGGTAGAACTCCGGAATCACTTCGGATTCCAGCAGGGTATACAGAGCTTCTGCTTCCTTGGCATCCCAGGCGGGGTCGTCGCCATGTTCCTGGCCGTCTCCTATGGCCCAGCCGAGGTTTGGGGCATAGGCCTCCGCCCACCAGCCATCCAACTCTGAAAGGTTGAGCCCGCCATTGACGAGGACTTTCATACCACTGGTTCCGCAGGCCTCCCAGGGGCGCCGGGGCGTGTTGATCCAAAGATCGATTCCGTGCACCAGCTCCTGGGCCAGCATCATGTCATAGTCGTTGAGGAAGACCACATGTTTTCTTACTTCGGGGCGCTTGATAAAGTCTTTCCATTGCTTGATTAGCTCCTGCCCAGGACGATCCTGGGGATGAGCTTTTCCGGCAAGGATCAACTGAACAGGGCACAGTGGATTGGAGAGCAGCCGCAGTAGCCTCTCGGTATTGTGCAATAGAAGATTGGGGCGCTTATAGGTGGCAAAACGGCGAGCAAATCCCAGGGTCAGCACATTTTCATCGAAGATGCCGGCGGCAATCGATGGATCTGCGCCTTCGGCGGCGAGTTGGCAATGGTACCGCTTCCGCGTACGCTCGATCAGGCCCTTTCGTCCAGCCGTTCGCAACTGCCACAACTGCTGATTGGAGATGTGGCGAATGTCATCCTCGACCGGGCTATCTCCGCGCCAACGCTTGGCTCCGCAGGTGGAGGTCCACAAAGCATCGGCTTCGGCTGAATCCCAGGTCGGTACATGAACGCCGTTCGTAACAGACCCAATTGGGACTTCCTGCTGCGGCCAATGAGGAAACAATATTTGGAAAATCTGCCTGCTCACTTTTCCATGCAGCTTGCTGACGCCATTGATTTGACCGCTGCCGTGTACCGCGAGGTAGGCCATGTTGAAGGGCTCTGAAAAGTCTTCCGGATTCTGCCTTCCCATGGCGAGCAGGTCATCCACGGAGATATTGAGTTCATCCACTGCATAGTGGCTTAGATAGGTGCGAATGAGCCTGGGATCGAAGCGGTCGAAGCCTGCACTCACGGCGGTATGCGTAGTGAAAACATTTCCGGCGCGCGTGATATTCATGGCCAGGTCGAACGGCTTCTTGTGATCCTCCATGTAGCAACGGGCCCGTTCCAACACGGCGAATGCCGCGTGCCCTTCGTTCAGGTGACAGACCTCAGGGGTGAGCCCCAAAGCCCGCAACAAACGCCATCCGCCAATGCCGAGGACGATCTCCTGCTTCAGACGCATCTCTGCGTCCCCGCCATAGAGTTCACTGGTGATGCCGCGATGAGCGGCAGTGTTGGCAAAGTCGTTGGTGTCGAGAAGATACAGCTTTGCTCTTCCAACTGACACCTCCCAACAGCGAAGCCAGATGTTTGAACCCGGAAGTTGAATCTGCAACCGCAACCACTCGCCATTTGGCTGTCGGAGCGGACGGATGGGCAACTGCCCCGGATCATTGACTGGATAGAGCGCCTGCTGCCGGCCTTCCGAATCGAAGTCCTGGCGGAAATATCCCTGCCCATAAAGCAAGCCCACTCCGACGACCGGAACGCCCTGTTCGCTGGCCGCCTTCATCTGATCGCCGGCTACGTTGCCAAGCCCACCTGAGTAGATGGGCAAGGCTTCACTCAGCATGAACTCCATGCTGAAGTAGGCAACTGTTGTGAGCGCCGTGTCTGGATGCTTATGCTGGAACCATGAGTCGGCCTGATATGAGTCCCGATTC
>Ga0302275_10000565_pt1 | contig 41792 bp, 31 predicted proteins | sample III_Bog_N2_2_FD_200229 | JGI IMG/M metagenome (GOLD analysis project Ga0302275, IMG submission 200229) | Peat permafrost microbial communities from Stordalen Mire near Abisko, Sweden - III_Bog_N2_2 | ecosystem: Environmental > Terrestrial > Soil > Wetlands > Peat | place: Sweden: Abisko... | reverse complement strand
ACTTCGCTGATTGGACGGGGCAAAGCCCCGTCACCACACGAGCCCCTCACAGCCACCAGACGAGCCAACACACAAGTTCCAATGGCCCGTCGTGGTACGACTAACGAACTACGATGTTCACGAGTTTCTTCGGCACGACAATTACTTTTAGGACTTGCTTGCCGGCGATTGCGGCTTTTACTTTTTCGTCGGCGAGAGCGGTTTGCTCGATTTGTTCGTTTGTTGCGGCGGCCGCGACTACTACGAGTCCTCGTAGCTTGCCGTTGACCTGGACGGGGATTTCGATTTCGTCTTCGGCGGCGAGGGCGGGGTCATATTTTGGCCAGGGAGCTTTCAACAAGTTCGTGGTTTGGCCAGCCATCTCCCATAACTCGTGGGCGAGGTAGGGGGCCATCGGGGCCAAGAGCAACGCGATGTTGCACTGGACTTCGGCGATGAGCGAACAGGGGAGTTCTCCGGCGGCGCGGGCGTCTTCGGCGCTGTAGAGGTCGTTGACGAGTTCCATGATCGCGGCGATGCAGGTATTGAAATGCCAGCGTCCCTGGAAGTCGGTGGTTACGCGTTTGATGGTCTGATGAAGTTTGCGCTGGATGGCGCGGGCTTCGGGAGACAACGAAGAATTGTCGGAGTTCGATTGGCGGACAGGAATGTCCGCCCCACACGTGCGGACATAAAAGCGGTAGACGCGGCTTAGAAAACGCTGGATGCCTTCGATGCCGGATTCCTGCCAATCCAAATCGCGATCGGGAGGAGCGGCGAAGAGGCTGTACATGCGGGTGGCATCGGCTCCGTAGCGCGCGACCATCTCGTCGGGAGAGACGACGTTGCCGAGGCTCTTCGACATTTTGGCGCCGTCTTTGATGACCATGCCTTGGGTGAAGAGACGAGCTACGGGTTCATCGTTTTTGACCAGTCCCATGTCGCGCATGAATTTCGTCCAGAAGCGCGAATAGATGAGGTGAAGGATCGCGTGCTCGACTCCTCCGATGTACTGATCGATGGGGAACCAGTAGGCGATTTTCGCGGGATCGAAGGGAGCGGAGCTGTTTCGCGCGTCGGTGTAGCGATAAAAATACCAGGAGGAATCGACAAAGGTGTCCATGGTGTCGGTCTCGCGGCGCGCGGGGCCTCCACACTTGGGGCAAGTTGTGTTGAGAAATTCAGGGACGCTGGCTAGCGGCGAACCTCCGGCTAAAGTGATCGGAACGTTATCCGGCAAAATGACGGGCAAATCTTTTTCGGCTACGGGCACGATGCCGTCTTTGTCGCAATAGACCATGGGGATCGGCGTGCCCCAATAGCGCTGGCGCGAGACGCCCCAATCTTTTATGCGGAAAGTGACGGTGGGCTTGCCGAAACCCTTTTCGGCGGCGCGAGCGGACATTTTCGCAATGGCCTCGGCACAGGTCAGTCCGCTGAATTCGCCGGAGTTGACGAGAATGCCGTCCTCCGTCGTAAAAGGAAGTGGCGGCGCGGTCATGGTTTCTTCGGGATCGGTGTTGGCGGGCAAGATCACGAGACGGATCGGCAACTTGTATTTTTCGGCGAATTCGTAATCGCGCTCGTCGTGCGCGGGGACGCTCATGATAGCGCCGGTGCCGTAGTCCATCAAAATGTAGTTGGCGACCCAGACGGGCACAGCTTCGCCGTTGAAGGGATTCTTGGCGTAGCGTCCGGTGAAGACGCCGTGTTTCTCGATGTTGCCGATATCGCCGGCCTCTTTGGCGCGGCGCTGCTCGGCAATTAATTCTTCGACTTTGGCTCGAAGATCGGTGTCGCGGTCGATCATGTCGCAGACGATCGGGTGCTGCGGCGCGAGTTGGACGGAAGTTGCCCCGTAAATCGTGTCGACGCGCGTGGTGAAGACGGTGATGGTCGATCCGGCCGGGCCGACGGTGCCGCCGAGATCGAAATCAACGAGTGTGCCTTCGCTGCGGCCGATCCAGTTGTGCTGCATGATGCGAACTTTTTCGGGCCAACCTTGTAGTTTGTCCAGATCGCGCAGTAATTCGTCGGCGTACTTGGTGATGCGAAGGAACCATTGCTCGAGTTCGCGCTGCTCGACCAGTTGATCTTCGTGACGCCAGCACATGCCTCCGACAACCTGTTCGTTGGCGAGAACGGTGGCGCATTGCGGACACCAGTTCACGCGGCTCTTCTTGCGATACGCGAGTCCGGATTCGTAGAGCTTTAGAAAGAACCACTGATTCCAGCGGTAGTAATCGGGCAGACAAGTGGTAACTTCGCGCGACCAGTCGTAGGCGAAGCCGAGGCGCTTCATCTGAACTTTCATGGCCGCGATATTGGAGAGCGTCCACTCGCGAGGCGGCGTGTTGTTCTTGATTGCGGCGTTCTCCGCGGGCAAGCCGAAGGAGTCCCATCCCATGGGATGAAGCACGTTGTAACCATTCATCCACATGTAGCGAGCGAGGGCATCGCCGATGGAATAATTGCGCACGTGGCCCATGTGGAGGGCGCCGGAGGGGTAGGGAAGCATCTCCAGGACGTAAAACTTCGGCTTGGTAGGATGAGCTTCGGCGGCGTATAGGGAAGGGTCGCTTTGCCAACGCTCAGCCCACTTCTGCTCGATGCGTTGCGCGTCGTAACGCTCGTCGTTATGGCCGAGGTTATGGACGGGGTTGTGGCCAGGGTTATGGCCGGAACGCGCGGGAGGAATTGGTTCGTCTTCTTGTGGCATAGATAGAGTTATTTAGAAAGATATTGTAGTAACAGGTAATCTTTTATTCTAACGCGGCTGGATGCCCAGCAGTTGCAGTCCGTGCATGAGAGGGATCAAGACTACGATCGACAGAAGCAGGAACCATAGACCCACGCGGTTCCAGTCGCGAACGGCGCGACGCCCGGCAATGGCGTAGGCGATGGTGAACGGGATGAGGATGGCAATCACCGAGTATACGAACGATGCCGGGACGACTTGGTGGTGCGTCCAATGCAACGACGCCATCCAACCGTGGGCGATGCCCAACACAAAGGCGAACACGCCGAGCGCGCGAACGGGCTTGGCCGGTTCGAAAGAAAATTGTGATGTCGAACTCACAAGAATGGCCTCGTTGCTGAGTGGAAAATCATAGCATTTCTGGACGAAAAATGAATGACGCCGGGAAGGGGTGGTCTTCGGTCAATTTGCGAAAAGCCTTAACCACTAAGCGCACGAAGGTGCACGAAGGAAAACCTTGAAGGCGCACATCTGGCATTGGAATCGGGGTTCGTGGGAAACTGGAAGCGATGCCAAAGCGCGCAATTCGGATCACGAAACATATTGGTGCTGCGCCCTGCGTTGCCGCATGCGCTTATTGCGGGCGCGAATTCAAAGTACCGACCACATCTTTGCGGAACGCGAGGTCCGCGACGGAAAGCTTGCAGACTCAGTTTGACGCGCATCGCTGCAGATCCGGGGATGCGGGCGCGGTTGACCCGCGAGCCAGCAAAGAAACGCCTGATGAGAGCTGAGCTGGACGATCGCTGAGCTAGACGATCTGTGAGTTAGACGATCGGTGAGCTAGAATCGGGGCCTGGTTTTTGCGCTAACCAGCGCTCGCAGCGCGGCCACATTGCGCCAGTCGTCACCCGGTTCGTCGATCGGAGTTTCCGCGATGAAGGCGGCATGTTTGAGTCTCCGGTCGTTCAATAACGCGCGGAAAGTTTCCAGGCCCAGCTTGCCGCGTCCGATGTGCTCATGACGATCGAGACGGGAGCCGCGGTCGGCCTTCGCGTCATTACAATGCCAGACGCGCACGTTCTGCAGTCCGACGGTCTGGTCGAGATGGCGCAGTGTCAACGCCCGGCCTTCTTCGGTGACGATGTCGTATCCGGCGACGTGGGTGTGACAGGTATCGATGCAGGATCCGACCGGAACGCTTCGGCGCAGGAGGGCAAGCAATTCAGCCACTTGTTCGAAGGTGCCGCCGAGAGAGAACTCGGCGCCGGCGGTATTCTCGATCAGGATCGTCAAGCCGCCCTTAGATAAGTCCAATCCTTCGCTTGCTTCGGCAATCGAAACGGCGGCGCGCCGCAGTCCCTCATCTCGACTCGATCCGCGAAAGGATCCGGGATGAAGCACGAGGAAATCGGCGCATAAGGCCAGGCCGCGTTCAAGCTCTCCGCGAAAGGCGGCAACGGATTTCTTGAGAAACGTTGTGTTCTCGCCCGCCAGATTGATCAGGTAATTGGAGTGGATCACGAGCGGCCTGAGATCATACTTCTGGCGCAGTTGGCTCATGATTTCGCACTGCGATCGTCCGAGCGAGTAAGGCTGCCATTGTCGAGGACTGGTCGAAAAAATCTGGAGTGTATTGCAGTTCAGGCGGTAGGCGCGCTCGGCGGCGTTCTCCACACCGCCGGCAATCGAGGTATGAATGCCAATTCGGGGCGCAGACTTTAGAGGACGGTCTTTCGGCGCGGGCCACTTCAGCGGGTCTTTTTCGGAGAAACGGAACTCGGACATAGTCGGTCGATTCATGATTGCGGCTAAGGCGGTTTTTTGCGCCAACGAGGCTAGTGGCTCAGTTTGGAAAGCAGACTCCGTAAGAGGCTGAAGCCGTTATGAAAATGCAACGCATATAGCATGGCTGAAGCCATGCACTTTCAAAACAGAGTGAAATTGAGGTACTACCCGAACGTCTTGTCTCTGTACAGAGCATCCCTGTCAAGCTTACAATTTCCTGCAAGAGGAGGGTCTCATGTCCATCCTTCGCATTCTGCTTGTCTCTGTTTTCGTTTTCCTGTTCGCGTCGACGTTGTTTACCCAAATCTCGTTTGCGCAAACCTCGCTCTACAAATACCCGACTGCATCCCAATCGCAAACGGACGGCATTGTCGCTCCGCCGGAGTTTCGTGCGCGCGTCGCTCCGCTGCCTCCAGGCGTGCTGGCGAAGATGGCTGACGTTTATTCGCCGCGTCGAATCGACCTTGCACTGGCGTCGAACGATGCCGATTGCCTGGTCATTCGGACCTATCAGGTGAAGCGTGACAACCCCAACTCGGATGTCACGAGAGCGGTGGGCTATACCGAATGCCAACCTGCGGCACAATATCAGATGAAGATCGCGGTGGAATCGCGGGAGATCGCACCGCGGTAATCGAGAGCACGATGCGGCCTCGTCCGCGATAGGGAGCATGGTGAACTCTCGCCGCTCTTCTCAGCGGCTGACTTTGGTGCAGTTACGGCACGGCTGAAAAAGGTTGCGGAAGGTCTGGCGCTGTGGAGCAGCTTCCCTCAGGCGCTGAAGCGCGACGCATTTGGAGTGACTTAATGGCACGAGTCGAACTCGTGCCCTTCCCAAGACCTCGTGGAGTGGAGTTTTTCCGCTGGCTTGGGGCAAGCATTTGCCCCGTTCCCCACTAGTCGCTAGACTGGATAGTCCGGAGTCATCCCTATGCTAGTCGTGATGCAAGCGCAGGCCACCGAGGAGCAGGTTCGCGCCGTCTGCCAGAAAGTAGAAGCGCTCGGGTACCGCGCCCACTCCATGCCGGGCGCGCAACGCACCGCTATCGGCATCACCGGTAATCAGGGCGAGGTCGAAGCGGGCTCGCTGGAAGAAATGCCGGGAGTGCAGGAAGTTATCCGCGTAACCAAGCCCTACAAATTGGTGAGTCGCGACACGAAGCCCGACAACACGGTGATCAAATTTGCGGGCTCGACGGCGACCATCGGCGGCCGCGACCTCGCCATCATCGCAGGACCGTGCGGCATCGAGACACGAGAGCAGGCGTTTACCATCGCCGAGCGCGTGGCGCGCGCCGGGGCGCAGTTTTTTCGTGGTGGGGCATACAAGCCGCGGACTTCTCCATATTCCTTTCAGGGGTTAGGCGAAGAAGGGCTGAAGATAATGGCCGAGATCCGCGAGCGCTTCGGCTTGCTGATCGTCACCGAAGCGGTGGACTACGAATCGTTGGAGTTAGTCGATCAGTATGCGGATGTAATCCAGATTGGCGCTCGCAACATGCAGAATTTTTCGCTGCTGAAGCGGGCTGGACGGGCGCGGAAGCCGGTTCTGCTGAAGCGCGGTTTGTCGGCGACGCTGGAAGAATTTCTGATGGCGGCCGAGTACATCATGAGCGAAGGGAACTACAACGTGGTGCTCTGCGAACGGGGAGTGCGTACCTTTGCCGACCACACTCGCAACACGCTCGATCTCAGCGTGGTGCCTGCGGTGCAGCGATTGAGTCATCTGCCGATTGTCGTCGATCCAAGTCATGGAACGGGCAAGCGCAATAAGGTGACACCGCTCTCCCGCGCCGCGGTTGCGGTGGGCGCGGATGGGCTGATTGTTGAGGTCCATCATGATCCGGATCGCGCGTTGTCGGATGGGATGCAATCGCTGTTTCCCGATCAGTTTGACACGCTGATGGAGCAGGTGCGACAGATCGCGGCGGTGCTGGGGAGGACGGTGCCCAGCACAAACAAAGTCCTCGCTGAGGCGACGACTTCCGCGGACTAAGATTTGCGAAAAATACTCTTCATGGCCGTCCTCGTTCCGCTCGTTCTGGCCGCGGGCTGGTACTACTTTCACGAGCGCACGCTTCCGGGATACGGTCCGCTCTACCGCGAGTACAGTTATGTCTCGAATGGGAAGAGTAATACGGTCACCGTCATCGACCTGCGGAGCTTTCGGCCGGTGCGCACGCTTCAGGTCGGATCAAACCCGACTGGCCTAGCCGCGAATCCCAAGCGCAACGAAGTTTACGTGGTCAATACCGGATCGTCGAATGTCAGCGTGATTGACGCGGAGCAAAATAAGGTCGTCGCGACCATTGGCGTTTACGGGCGCCCATACTTTATCGATGTTTCTCCAGACGGACACCGGGCATACGTCGCAAACTCTGGATCCGATAACGTTTCTGTTCTCGATCTGGATCGCCGCGTAGTGGCGGCCACCTTACGGGTTGGCGCTAATCCAGGGCTGGCGCGGGTTTCTCCCGATGGAGCGACGGTGGTAGTTACGAATCGCGCCGATAATTCTGTTTCGATTATCGATACGGCACGAATGGCAGTGCGCTCCGCCATTAATCTCTGCATTCATCCGGAAGACATCGCCATCCTGCCCGATTCTTCGAAGGCTTTTATTTCCTGTTCAGGATCGGGTCAAGTGGCGAGTATCGCGCTTAAGACGGAAAGCAAGAACGAAAACGACAAGGGTGAAACGCAAAGCGACAAGCTGCTCACATTGCTGGATGTTGGTAAATCTCCGGTGAGTCTGGCTCTGAAGCCGGATGGCGGGGAGTTGGCGGCATTCAACTTTGAAGCGGGGACGATCTCGATTATTGAGACGACGGGCAACGAAGTTTCGGGGAGCTACCTGATTGGCGATCAACCCACGCGGGGAGTGATTTCGCTCGATAACTCACGTTTATATATTTCTAACTTTGGTTCGAACAACATCGCCGTCTATGACATTGACTTAGGCAAAGTCATCGCCTATCTGCCCGTGGGGACGCATCCGGATGCATTGGCGCTCTCGCAAAATCAGAACTACCTGCTGGTACTGGACTCCGGCTCAGGGGATCTCGCGGTCATTCAAAAACGGCAGCCGAGGAAGAAGTTCGAGCCTTCGGAATATTCGTTGCTGACGATTATTCCCGTGGGGATGCAGCCTAATCAGATTGTGGTGAAATCATTTCGAGCAACCAAAATAGCAGACGCGCGGTAGTTCGAACCTGTTGACCGTGCGAGCTTACGCTGCGTTCTCGTGGGATGTTTGCTTGCGTTTCGAATCGGGTTGCGGATCGTCTGAGGTCTGTCCGTCGGCGATCGTATTTTCGGTTTCTTCTGAAACGCCAGTCTGTTTTCTTTCTGACGTATCTTCTGTAGTTTCGTCTTTTGTTTCGTCCGGCTTGTTAGCTGGGGCTCCGGGCGGTGTGGATTGGGCGACTTCCTGCGATACATCGTTGAAGGCCGATTCGACGAGGCGATCGATTCTGGCTCGCGCGGCTACATAGCGAACGCTCGCCGAAGTCTTCGCCTGATCGAGATAAGGAGCGAGTTCTTCTTCGCTGGCCAGTCCTTTTCCTTTCAAGAATTGCAAGACGCCCAAGCTCTGGGCTTCGACCGACTCGATGGAGGAAAACAGCTCGTCCAATATTTCTTTCGCGTTGTCCTGGTTCATATTTCGTTTTTCTCTTGCTACTGAATATCTTACGCTGGAGCACGCGGTTGATGTACGCGGTTGATGCTCCGCGTTACGCTCGCGTAAGCCTGGGTGAATCACTGCGTATTCGAAGGATCTTGAGATCCGCTCGCCGCTCCCGGATTGGATTGATTTCCAATTACGTCGCCCGAGACGATCATTTCCACGCGCCGGTTGAGTTGACGGCCGGACGGGGTGCTGTTATCCGCTACTGGATCCGCTTTACCCATGCCGCGTGCGGCTACGCTGTTCATTGAAACTCCCGAAGTTACGAGATAATCGCGAACAGTCTCCGCACGTTTGTCGGAGAGAGTCTGATTGTATTCATCGCTGCCGACGGAGTCGGTGTAGCCATCGATCTCGAGCTTGAGATCGGGGTAGGCCAGAACGATCCCAGAGATTCTTGCCAAACGCTCGCGTGCTTCGGGCTTCAGGGTGTACTTGTTGAAATCGAACAGCACGTCGGGCATGCTGACGATCAGTCCACGCGCCGTGTCACGCGTTTGTAGAACCTGATTCAGTTGCGCTAACAAACGAGCGCGCATTTCTTCTTTCTGGCGAATCGCTTCCTGGCGCTGCTGCTCGGCCTGGTTGGCGGCTTGGAGCGCGGCTTGCGTGGCGGCTTGTGCCTGCTGTTGCTGGGCCTGCGCTTCGGCTTGCAGCCGACGGGCCTCCGCCTCGGCTTGTTCGGCCTGAGCGCGACGGCGCGCATCTTCGTCGGCTTGGGCCTGGGCTTGAGCGGCCTGCTGTTGTGCTTGGGCGGCATCGGCCTCGGCGCGTGCCTGGGCTTCTTCGTGGGCGCGGCGGTCCGCTTCGATTTTTGCTTCCTGCTTACGACGGAGGGTCAAGACACGCGCGTCTTCGGCCATTTGCGTGGCGCCACGGGCGGCGGTGCCGATCGGCGTGCGTCCTTGTTTCCGCTGGTAGTAGTCTTCAGCACGTTGCAGCATGTCTTCTGCCTTGGCGAGACTGTCAGGAGCATATTGTTGCGCCCCCGCAGCTTTGGCAATTACGACGGCGTTGCGCGCCTCCAGTAGATCGAGGGGGACTTTTATACTCGCCTGGCTGGAGGGCAATTGATCTCCCGGAACATCAATCGTGTATTGCCCGCCTTCGAGGACGTCAAACTTGGCGTCGATCGGCTCTTCGAATCCCTTGGTGCCAGAGCGAACGATATTCTCGGCGACGACTTTGTTACTGGGGTAGGTGACGGAGTAATAGGGCTCGGCGGTGATGATCATTCCGAAGGCCTGCAGGTCGGTAGTGACGCTGATTTTATCCTTGCCATTCTGCTCGGGGAGAATTTCACCGAGATTCACGGCTCGTCCTTCGGGGGTGATCGCCCACAACACGTAGGTTAGAAATTGTCCTCCAAAACGATTGGCGGGCGTCAGGTGATTGAGTTCCAGTTCGACGGCGAGGCGGCCACCTTTACCTTCTACTTTGGCGTGACCCTTAATGTCGGGCATGAGATCGGTACCGCGGAAATCGACTTCGGTCGAGCCGCCGCGGTTGCGGTAATTGACTGCCTTCGTCGTCCGCTCACTGACGGTTACGCGGAAGACGGGCATATCATTCTGCTGGGTGTTTTGATTCATGTCTTGCGGGGCATTGTCTTGACTGGTATTCGGCACTTGGGCCGGGTTCGGATTCGAGGGATAAAGAGGAGTCGAACCGTTCTGCGCGGATATTGCGCTTCCGGAGATGAGTGCGAGGAGCGTCAAAGATAAAGTTCGCGCGATTAATATTTTCGTAACCGTTTTCATAAAAGGTCACCTCAACGAAAAACTTTGGAATGTCGTGTCAACTTTAGTGGTCCCCATTTCTCTGTCCGACGCGGGGGAATGGGCTAAGACACGTTCATATTCACGCTAGCAGCGTATTTGGGAAGGCATCAATACAGCGCATCGGGTAGTAGGAAGAGTCGGGGTAGCCAACAATCAGCGCATGACAAGATCGGAATATTCGGGATGCGTGACCAGGAAGCTGGCGACAAAGGGACAAACAACGTCTACCCGCATTTGATGGTCACGAGCCCAGTCCAGAGCCGTTCTAGCGAGGGTCGACGCTATGCCAGTGCCGCGGAGTGAGGAAGGAATTTCGCTGTGAAGAAGTTCGAGAATGTTGCCGGCAACGGTGTATTCGAGATAGGCTACTTGGCCGTCGCGCTCGAGTTCGAAGCGACCGTTGGTGACGATAACCGGAGCGCGTTTTTTGTTTCCGAAGAGTCCCATCGCTTAATGGCCGCCGCTTGAAGATATTGAGTATAGCGAGACTCTATCGGATGCAGTCAATGACGGGCGGATTCGGTAGTGGCCCAGTCTGCGAAAGCGTCAACCACCAAGGCCACGAAGGTGCATGAAGGAAAACGTTGAAACGAAAAAAAGCGGTGGTACTTCATGACCTTGGTGTTTGATCATCTTTAGTATTTATCTTTTTTAATATTTATCTTTCTTAATATTTATTTCCTGGCAGAAAGGTTCACTTGCCGGCGCTTACGAAACCTCCCGTGGCTGCGTTAATCACACCAATACCTTTTCGCGAACTTTCGCTGGTGCCATAGATGACATACCAGACGGGGACGTTCAGTTTGCGGTCCTTGAGCAGAATGTAAGTGACAGGTTGCTGGGCATCCTTCTTGGTGATCGCGTCGCCGCCGTGTTGCTGCGCGGTTTCGAAGGCTTTGTCAGTATCGAACTTAACCAAGAGAGGCAGGAAGGCGAGATTGGCCGCATCCGCGTTGTAGGGCGAGTCGTTGCCCTCTGTCGAAACGCCAAAAGGCGGCGCATCTTTGGTGCGGCTTCCGGAAAACACGATGGTTTTGACGGCGCGACGACTGGGCGAGGCGAAATATCCTCTCCACACGGTTGCTTTTCCGTCCTGCCCAGTTGCTTCGGTGGTGAGCACCGACTCCACGCGCGCGGGTTGGGCGTCTGGCGCCCATCGGATGGCGAGACCCATCATGTGATTGAATGCCTCGACTCCGGTGTAGAGTTCGGGTTGCTTCACTTGGGGTGGGGCGGCAGCGGTCGTTTCTGTGGCCGGTTTATTTTCGGACGAACTACACGCGCTAGTTATGATTGCAAAACTGGAGAGGCAGACTACAAAGGCCAGGCGATACAGTTTCATATAGGGCTCCTCCTAGAGCTTCGATAAAGCTAGAGCTTCGATAAAGCTAGAGCTTCGATAAAGCTAGAGCTTGGTAAAGCTTGGTGCGCGCCAATGTTCTATGCTCCCTTTATCACCCCACCGCCGGAGGTACACAGTAAGAATCTCGCGAGCAGCGGCGGCCGAAATACAAATACAGGATGATGGAAGTCTAAGTCGGCGAAGAATGCCAGCCGCCGACTTAGTACGGTTTCGGAGTGTACCGCACAAAGCTCGTCTTTGCAGTGATCAATTAACAGGGAGAGTGTTCATCCAACCAGGGTCAATCGCCTTGTCGAAAGTGTTCGAGGATCGCCTCGGCTTGGGGTTTCGTGACTACCGAAGAGAGTGCCGCCACGTCGGCTTGTTTGACCGCTTGCAGGCTGCCGAAATGCTGCAGAAGACGGCGGGTCGTGGACTCTCCAATGCCCGGAATTTCTCGTAGTTCGGTGGCGCGATCGCGGATCTGGCGGCGCTTGCGATGAAAGGTCACGGCAAAGCGGTGGGCTTCGTCGCGAATCTGCTGGACCAGGTGCAATACAGGAGAATGGTGGTCGAGGACGACGGGATCATCTTCTTGTCCGTAGACATAAATAATCTCTTCTCGTTTCGCAATGGCGGCGAGGGGCTGGTTGATGATCTCGAGAGCTTCAAGGGCCTGGGCTGCGGCATGGAGCTGGCCGAGACCTCCGTCGATCAGTACCAGACTGGGCATAGCTTTTTTCTCTTCGCAGAGGCGTTTGTAGCGGCGCGTGACTACCTCGCGCATGGAGGCGAAGTCGTCGACTCCGGTGACCGTTTTGATGATGAACTTGCGGTAGTCGGACTTCTTGATCTTGCCATCCTCCCAGACGACCATCGAGGCAACGGTTTCTGCGCCCTGAATGTGGCTGATGTCGAAGCACTCGATGCGTTTGGGGAGCTCGGGCAGTCCGAGCGCATCTTGCAGAGCTTCCTGGATGGCCCTGGCGTTGGGCTTCAGGATTCGGAAGCGCTGATCGTAGGATTGTTTAGCGTTGTTGCCGGCGAGATCGATCAGTTCGCGTTTGTCACCGCGCTGGGGAACGGTAATGTGAACGCGCGTGGCTCGGCCGCCTGCTCCAGCTAATTGCTCGCTGAGCGCTTCTTCGAGTTCTTCGCGATCTTCGAAGGCGACGGGGACGTAGATGTTGCGGGGGACGTAGGGTTGGCCGAGGTAGAGCTGCTTGAGGAGCGAGGAGAAAAATTCTGAGGGATGGAAAGATTCGGTGGAGCTAGCGGAATCTTGGTCCGTGACAACTTCTGCCACGGGCGAAAGAGTGGGGGGCATTTGCTGGTCTTCATTGCCGGGAATGGTCGTCGCTTCATTCGCGTGATCGTCTGCAACCCGCTCGTCTTGCTCGCTGGGAGGGACGAGTGCGTCCGTTGCTACGTGAGTTGTGCCGAAGTCTGGCAAATCTTCCCAGAAGAATTCGCGGCGGTCCAATACTTTTCCTCCGCGCATGTGGAAGAGATTCACGGCCAGCATCTGGTTTTCGAAGTGATATCCGAAGACGTCGGCGTCGTCGCCCTCGACGGTGGCGATGCGTTGCTTTTCTTGCAGCTGCTCCACGGTGGAGATCAGATCGCGATAGCGGGCAGCGCGTTCGAACTCTTGCGACTCTGCAGTTTCCGCCATGCGCTCACGCAGAGACTTGATGAGATCGGTGGGACGGCCTTCGAGGAAAAGTTTCACGTCGCGCACCGCCTCCGAGTAGATCTCAGGAGTGGTTAATCCGGCAACGCAGGGGCCAAGACAGCGCTTGATGTAGAACTGCAGGCAAGGGCGGGGATGGTTGCGCGTCAGATCGACCTTGCAGGAGGGAATCATGAAGTGGCGATGGATCAGGTCAACGATGCGATAGGCGAGATTGGCAGGGAAGTAGGGTCCGTAATAAGCGCTGCCGTCTTTGCGAAGCCTTCTGGTTACATAGACTCTTGGGAAACGCTCGCCGAGCGTCAGTTTTACGTAGGGGTAAGTTTTGTCGTCGCGCAGAAGGATATTGAAGCGCGGCTTCTTCTGCTTGATGAGGTGATTTTCGAGGGCGAGAGCCTCTTTATTGTTGGCGACGACGATGTAGTCGACATCGACGGCTTCGCGGACGAGCGTGCCGGTTTTGGCATCTTCCCAGCGGCCCTCGTGAAAGTAGGAGGAGACGCGGGAGCGCAGGTTCTTGGCCTTGCCGACGTAGATGACCTCGCCTTCGGCGTTTTTGTAGAGGTAGACGCCTGGGGAAGTGGGGATAGAGCGGATTTTCTGGGCGAGATCCATTGCTGGGAAGCTTCTAAAGTCTATGATAGGGCCTGAGGCGTTAAGGATTCAGATCGTTGGCGAGCGGAAGTGTCGGACCGGGATTTCTCGGATATGAAGAGCCGGGTAGGTAGTGCAATCGGCTCTTTACAAGACTTATGTCGAAAATGTGTGGCTCTATGGTCTAAAATCTGACCAGCCACTTGAGTCTAGCCCTTCAGTGGAGTTGGGCATAGATGCCGAAACGCATACTCGCGGGGACTCTTGGAGTGCTAGCGATACTTGCCGGCCTTGCCGCTGCCACTTATGCAATCGAAGCAAGTCAAGACTTTAGGAACTCTAACGTTCACTTCTGGCTCGCTGCACTGGGCGAACTTTTCCTGTGTTCGATGGCATTCACCGCATTAGGAATCGGCATTCACCTCGTGCACTTCGCATGGACGGGCCGGGAAAACCGAATCCACGGTTGGATGAGGCCCGTGTTTCTTGGAACCGGAATGTTTTTCCCGGGCGTTGTCTTTTCCTTGCCGCTAACTCTCTTTTGCGCGGCTCACATCTTGCGGAAAGACACACAATACTTCGATATTGCCTTGGAGGTCAGCGTAGCTATCGGCTTTGCATTGGCCATCTTCTGCACGGCATGGATGCTATGGAAGCTAAGGAAGCGCAAAATGCTAATCGAATGACCGTATCGCCATTACACCAACTTCTGTTCGAAAGCGATCTGCAGATCCCTCGCTCCGCTCGGGATGACAATTCAATCGACTCTTAGAATTTGCCGATAAGGCTGAGGTAGAGCCTGCGACGCAAAGGGATTCAGGGCGATGGCGAAAAAGAAGAAAAAATCCACTCCAAAATTCATGAAGTACGCAGGAATAATGTCGGGGCCGGCGGATTTGTCGTCGCGGCGAGGTCTTGAAACGGGACCTAATGGTGAAGGCCGAAAGCCGCCAATTCAGAAGAAGAAGCGGGAGAAGAAGGAGACGCTGCGATCCAAGCAGTAGCCGAGTTTCACTCGGCTTGGACGGGCGAGGGCGCCCGTCCCCACACGAACCTCTACGCGGCCCAGCCTTTTACGAATTCCACCAGACTCCGCAGCGCGATTCCTGACGGGCCTTTGGCGATCCAGGGTTTGCTGTCTTCCATCCAGGCGGTGCCGGCTATGTCGAGGTGAATCCAGGGAGTGTCTTCGGCGAATTCTTTGAGGAACATGGCGGCGAAGATGGCGCCTCCGTAACGAGCACCGGCATTGGTCATGTCGGCGATGTTGGACTTGAGTAGCTCTTTGTATTCGTCGTCGAGGGGTAAGCGCCACATTTTTTCGCCAGCCAGTTTATTGGCTTTCTCAAAGCGCTCGTACATGTCGTCGGTGCTGGCGAAGATTCCGGCATTGACGTAGCCGAGAGCGACGACGACTGCGCCGGTGAGTGTGGCGGCGTCGACCAGATGGGTGCATCCGAGTTGACGGGCGTAGGCCAATCCGTCGGCGAGGATGAGGCGGCCTTCGGCGTCGGTGTTGATGATTTCAATCGATTTGCCGGACATCGCGATCTGCACGTCTCCCGGCTTTTGCGCTTTGCCGGAGGGCATATTTTCGGTGGCCAAGATGATGGCGGTCACTTTCACTTTGGGCTTGAGCAGGGCGATCGCGCGCATGGCGGCGATCATGGTGGCGGCTCCCGCCATGTCGTACTTCATTTTCTCCATGCCGTCGGCGGGTTTGATGGAAATGCCTCCGGTATCGAAGGTCACGCCCTTGCCGACAAGACCCAGGTGCACATCTTTCGGCGCACCCTGCGGTTCGTAGCGCAGTACGATGAGCGCGGGAGGTTCGTCCGACCCTTGAGCGACACCCCAGAATGCTCCCATCTTGAGTTGGCGGATTTTGTCGCCATCCAACACTTCGCACTTCAGGCCAACGTCGGCGGCCATTTTCTTGGCACGCTCGGCGAGGATCGTGGGGGTCATGCGGTTGGAGGGCTCGTTGATGAGGTCGCGGGCGAAGTTTTGCGATTCGGCGACGACGCGTCCGGCTTGGAGGGCGCCTTCGAGGGCTTTCACATCGCCGGCAACGACAATCGTAAGTTCGGCAATTTTGTCTTTTTCTTTTTCCTTGCGATCGCTCTTGTAGTAGCCGGGATCGAAGTCTCCCACGAAAGCGCCTTCGACGATGGAGCGAACCGCATCTGCGGGGGCGATGCCGGTCTCCGGAAGAACGATAGCAAAGTTGTGGACACTTTTTCCCTTTAGAGTGCGCACGGCGGCGCCGGCCAGCTTACGCAGTTCTGCGGCGGAAAAGGTGTTGGCTTTTCCTCCGCCGAGCAGAAGCAGGCGCTTGGCTTTTAGTCCAGAGGGACTGTGGAGCAGTGTGGTCTCAAAGAGTTTGGCGGTGACTTCGCCGCTCGAAAGCACATCGCGGGCCGCATCGCGCACGGCGTGGTCGGAGCACGCGACAACGACGGAGTATTTTTCTTTATCGCTGTCGCTTCGATCGTTTTCGTTGGTGCTTTTCTCGCTTCGGTCGAGCGCAACTACGACAAGGCAATCCGTTTCGAGTTGAGACGGTGAAGAGGAGGAAAGGTTTGTTTTCATGACGGAGTTTCTTCAGTATCGACGGAGTGAGGGGAAATGTGCAACTCGTGGTATCCAACTTAGGGACGATGGCAAGGCGTGAGGGTAGGAAAATTCAGGCTCCGGGAGAGATTGCGGGATCAGCCGTGTTAGTCCTGGGAGCCGGTGCCGGTCAGGCTCACAGCGGCCGCACCGCCTCCGCCATTGTTGCCGATGCTCAGTTTGCCGTTGCGAGTCCCTTTTTTCGTGGGCTCAAAAGAGATGGCGAGCGAGCAACTGGTTTGCGGGGCAAGCGTACTGGTGCAGGTGTTGTTGGAGATTGTGTAGTCGGCGGGCGTGACGGTAAAGCTGGTCAGGTTTACCCATGCCGAAGTTGCATTTGCTACGGTTACGGTTTGGGATGTAGTGGTTTGCCCGATCAGTTCGGAGCCAAAGGCTAGCGTTGTCGGCGAGAGTGCGATGGCGGTGCCGATTCCGCTCAAGGCGACTTTTTGCGGATTGTTAGGGGCATTGTCGGTGAGTTGGAGCGTTCCCGTCTGCGAGTTCTTAACGGCCGGGGTGAAGGCTAGAGTAATGGCGCAGTTGTTGCCAGGCAGAAGTTGCGTGCCGCAGGGATTGGTTTGTACGGCAAAATTTCCAGTGACGGCGACGTTATCGATGTTGAGGGTCGCGCTGCCGGTATTGGTTACGGTTACGGAGGCGGTCGAAGTCTGGCCGATGGGAGTTTTCGGGAAAACGAGCTTGGCGGGAGACACAACGGCTGTCGCTCCCGATGCGGTGCCGCAGTTGGGGAAGATCAGGTTGGCGATGCGGGTGTTCCAGTTGAAGCTTCCGTCGGCCTCGATGTATTCCTGCGTGTACCAGAAGGTACAGTCATCTACGGGATCGACGGTCATCGAGCTGTAATCTCCCCAACGGTTTTGGCCTCCCGTCTGGGAACCGCCGCCGCTGGTAATCAACTGCTCGCCTTCCATGGATCCGGCGGGATCGGAGGCGACGCGTCCGGTGAAGTAAATGGACGGGTAGAGGGAAGCGCTGGATACGCTGTATCCGAGGGCGATATCGCTCGACTGATCCATGGCGATGCTGCCCATCCAGCGCGTGCTCGAGTCCGGATTGAAGGTGCCCTGTTGAAAGATGGTTGGCGTCCCGTTTGGGTCGTGAATCTCATACCAGCGCAGGCCGCTATCGATGGAGTGGTTGAAGGTGAGAGCTTCAATTCCATTCGGGAACTGACGATAGGCCAAGCGGTACATGGGACGGTCGCCGAGGGCATCGAGCTTCTGAGTCGTTCCCGGCTGAACGACGCAAGAGCGAAAGCAGCGCGCCGTGAAACTGGCAACCGGAAGAACGGTGGGTCCGGTGAAGGTGGAGTTGGAGGGTGTTATGAAATCGACGTGGAACTGCCACAACTGGACGATGTTCTTACCGAAAGTCGCGAAGAACGCGGGCTCTCCGGGAGCAGGTAGAATCGTGCCGTCCATATCGGAGGGCAGCAACGTGGCGTAGGTGCTGGGCTGTTGAAAGCAGATGATGGACGCGGGATTTCCAACGAGCATTGAGTTGCGGTCGAGGGCGCAAGCGTCTGGTCCAGCGAAGGCGCCATTGTCGAAGGTGTTAAACGACATGTAATAGGCGTCAGGCCAGACTCCCAACTTCGGGTAGTCGCCATAATCGCTATTGCCGAAAGAATAAGCGTAGCGATTGTAAGTTCCGGTGGCATCGCTCGTGGTAGAGACGGCGACACATTGCATGTACGGTAGAGTGCTGATGGAGAACTGGGTCAGGATCCAGCGGTTGGCGATTTTGTCGTATTGGACGATGGGATCGCCGTCGTTATTGGTCTCGCAACCGCCGCCGAAGCCGTTCCAGAGGGCGTTGCCTTCCACCGGGCCGGCGAGTAGCGCACCGGTGATTTTATCGAAGACGGCGAATTCCGCGTTGACCCATTGGACGTACTGCGTGGCTCCCACGGCTCCGTTGGTGTCGGGGGGCGAGTATTCAAGTAGAAAGCCGTATTGGCCTTGTCCAAGGCCGTCGATATTCAGGCCGAGCTGGGCGGCCACGGCAGGCAGCGTCTTTTGCTGCAGGGCCAAGTCTGGCGCGGGATATTCGGGCGCGTTCTCCGGAGGGGCGGTCGGCAGAATCCTCAGCGTTCGGGGCGTAAAACGATGAGGAGAGGCGGGAGTTAACTGGTTCAGTTCCGCAAGCGGGGCGGAGACGTCGTGCTTGAGTTCGCGAATGACGCGGACGGCATCCTGACTCTGAGCGTGGGCCGGGAGCGCCATTAGCAACAGCAACGCGGTAGCGGCCGGCGCGAGAAAAAGCTTTGTCAGGTTGCCTGTCATGTTCCGAGGGGCCGATGGTGTCGCGCGGGGAGGGTACGACTCCAGCCAGTATAAACCCTTTTCGCTTCGATTTATCGGGCGTTTTCATGAAATTTAGTGTGAGAAGGCTGGTGGTTCAGCCCTGTTTTCTTGCGCGCGAGACGGCATCCCGGGCTTCTTTGTCGGCGGTGCGGCGGCGCTCGGTTTCGCGTTTATCCCAGAGTTGCTTGCCTTTCGCTAAAGCAAGTTCAACTTTGATCTTGCCGTTCTTGAAGTACATGCGGGTGGGGATCAGCGTGAGCCCCTTTTGCTGGGTTTTCCCGATCAGTTTGCGAATCTCTTCTTTGTGAATCAGCAGCTTTCGGGTGCGCAGGGCCGCATGGTTGGCGGAGTTTCCATGGTCGTAGGGTCCTATGTGGCAGTTGAGGAGCCAGAGTTCTCCGTCTTTGATGAGGCCGTAGGAGTCTTTCAGATTCGTGGTGCCGGCGCGAACGGACTTTACCTCGGTTCCGGCGAGCACGACTCCGGCTTCGAATTTTTCTAGCAAGAAATAGTTATGAGCGGCGTTCCTGTTTACAGCGGCGTCTTTTTCTCCGGAAGCGGTGGGCTGCCGGCGCGGGTTTTTCTCGCGGTTGGGCTGTGTCTGGTGAGTGCTCTGTTTCGCCATGCTGGTAGAACCTATGTTGAAAGTAACACGGCGTTAAGACCTGCGACCTGATAACTGGTTCTTTGGTTCAGGTACTAATGAGTGTAAACATAGACGCACCAATCACTTCGGAAGGCTGCTCATGCGATGCTATACTACGTTTTTCCGGTACTTTCTCGCGCTTAGCGCCCGCTCGGACGCCATAATTGTCTGGTTTTCTGGCGATTTGATTGGTCGCGGTGGTGTGAATTTCGTGAGGACTGCTTGATGAGAAGCCTGATTCGTCCGGCTCTGTTTGGCCTGCTGCTATTGCTGGGCCTACAGATTCCAGTGATTGCCAAGAAGGTTGATTCCGCCAAAGTGCTTTACGACAAAGGTGCGGACGCCGAGGCGCGGCAGAACTATGAACTCGCTTTCGACTGTTTCAAACAAGCCTTCGACCTGAAACCCAAAGACTTGCGTTACCGGACTGCGTACGAGCGCACACGCTTCTATGCGGCGGCCGCGGAAGTTCATCGTGGGCAATTGATGCGCGATGCCGGCAAACTGGACGAGGCTTTGGCGCAGTTCCAGAAAGCGCTAGTAACCGACCCTTCATCTTTTATCGCGCAACAAGAGCTGAAGCGCACGGAACAGATGATGAAGGAGGCATCGAGTCCGCCGCCGCAGGCGTCGGGGCCGGCCACGAATCCATTGCGGCGGCGCCTGGAATCAGCACAGGGTCCGGTGGAACTCGCACCCATTTCGAATGTACCGATTACGCTCAAAGTCACAGAAAAATCGAATGTGATTTATGAGACGGTGGGGAAGTTGGCGGGGATCAACGTGCTGTTCGATCCGGATTACACGCCCCGCCAGGTGCGCATCGAGTTGAACGGTGTGACGCTCGAAGACGCATTAGAGATCATTTCGGTTGAAACCAAGACATTTTGGCGTCCAGTGACGCCGAACACGATTTTTGTCGCCCAGGATAATCCTGCAAAGCGGAAAGAGCTGGAACAAAACGTCATCAAAACTTTTTATCTTTCGAATCTTTCCCAGCCCACCGAATTGCAGGATGTCGTGAACGCGATGCGCACGATTCTGGAAGTCAGTCGCATCCAGCAACTGCCTTCGCAGGGAGCGATTGTGGTGCGCGGCACTCCCGACCAAGTGGCGCTGGCGCAAAAGTTAGTGGACGATCTCGACAAGGCGAAGCCGGAGGTGTTGATCGAGGTGGCGGTGATGCAGGTAAGCCACGACAAGATGCACACGCTGGGGATCAATCCGCCCACAAGTCTGTCGGTGCAACTACAGAACAATCTCAATACCACGACGCCGACGGCGGCTGCGGGCGGGACCGCCACATCCACTTCGTCTTCTTCGACCGGGCTGAGTCTGAACCAGATTGCCAATTTGAATGCGACCGACTTCCAAGTGACGATTCCGCAGGCGTCGGCTACGGCGTTGTTGAGCGACACCGATACGAAGATTATTCAGAATCCACAGATTCGCGCGTTGGACGGGCAGAAGGCGACACTAAAGATTGGCGATCGAGTTCCCGTGGCTACGGGCTCGTTCCAGCCCGGTATTGGTGGCGTCGGTATTAACCCATTGGTAAACACGCAGTTCCAGTATCTCGATGTGGGTGTGAATATCGACATCACGCCGCGCGTGCATTCGGGGCGTGAAGTCTCGTTGAAAATGTCGCTGGACGTTTCGGCCGTGACTTCGTACGTCAGCATTGGCGGCATCAGCCAACCGGTGATCGGGCAGCGCAAAATTGAGCATGAGATCCGCCTGAAAGATGGCGAGGTGAATCTGTTGGGCGGCATCATGGAAGACCAGCAGACGAAGGCGCTGACGGGCATTCCGGGGCTGGCGCAGATTCCGATTCTGAAGTATCTCTTTGGGCAAACCAACACCGACCACTCGACGAATGAAATTGTGTTTGTAATTATCCCGCACATTCTGAGGGGACCGGAAGGCTCACACGGAAGCGCCGATATGATTGACGTCGGAACGGCGAATGCCTTGCAGTTAAGGACGATTAACAGTAAGGCGCCGACACCGGCCATAACTTCGCCGGCAACACAGGGGATCCCGGTAACGCCGCAGATGTCGGGTCCGCAGAACTCGGGTCCACAGAGTTCGGTGCAAAGCCCAGTGCCGCAGGCCTTGGCGCCGCAAAGCGCGCAGACAGTGGCGGGTGGCGGGGCTGGAACGTTCTTGTTTGATCCTCCTACGCTGACTCCCCCCAAGGGTTCGACCTTTACGGTGAATGTGATGTTGTCGGGTGGTCAGAACGTATATTCGGTGCCGCTGGAACTGAATTACGATCCGAATCAATTGCAGGTGGTAAACGTTTCGAATGGCGGATTCCTGTCGCAGGATGGGCAAGCGGTCGCGCTCGTGCATCGGGATGATGCGCAGGCGGGCAAATTACAGGTGACGGCGACGCGGCCTCCGGGTGCGGGCGGGGTTTCGGGACAAGGCGCGGTCGTGACCCTGACCTTCATGGCGAAGGGGCCGGGCCAATCGGCCTTGACGATAACGCGGGGCGGTGCGCGGGATCCGGCGATGCAGCCGATTGCGATGAGCGGGGCACAGGCGGCGATTACGATTCAGTGAAGAAGTTCTCTGTTGCCGGCTCTCAGTTCTCAGAAAAGAACTCTGGCCAAGACCGCTGCGCGGAAAAACGACATCTAAACTAGCGAACGTTATGAAAGTCTGTGGCAAAATTCGGGAAGGTGTCAGACGCGCCCCATCGTCCCAGATCGGGTTTACGCTGATCGAATTGATTGTGGCGACGGCAATTCTGGCCATCCTGGTCGGGGCGGCGATTCCGATTGAGAAGAGTGTGATCAAGCGCGAGCGTGAGCATGAGTTGCGCTACGACTTGTGGATGATCCGGGACGCAATTGACCGTTACAAGGCGGCTGCGGATCTGGGAGCGTTCCAGCAGAAAGTGGACAGCCAGGGCTATCCTCCGGATCTGGACACACTGGTGACAGGGGTGGATGTCGCGGGCAAGAAGCTGAAGTTTTTGCGCAAGGTTCCGATCGATCCGATGACGAAGCAGGATTGGGGAATGCGCTCCATGCAAGACGATAAAGACGCGGATTCGTGGGGTGGACAGAATGTGTTCGATGTTTATACCAAGTCGGACGCCACCGCGTTGGATGGTACGAAATACAAGGATTGGTAGATGAAAGCCGGCCTCTGGGCGCAAGCGCGCCGCAATCCAGAAATTCGGAATTCGAAAGAACGCCGCGGCGATTGTTGCCCAGGTGGTTTCACGCTGATCGAGATGGTGGTGGTGATCAGCATGATTCTGATCCTGCTGGCGATCGCGCTGCCGATGTACAACCAGAGCATCACGCGCAGCCGCGAAGCCCGGTTGCGTCAGGATTTGGCCACGCTCAATAAAGCGATTCAGGAATATTCCCTCGACAAAAAGAAGGCTCCTCAGTCTCTCGACGATTTGGTGCCTGGATATATCAAATTCATCCCCGATGACATTACCGGCAGCGACACATGGGTGCCGGAACAGGAAGATTCCGAGGATGCCTGGGATCCGAATGAACTGGGCATCAAGAGCGTCCACAGCGGGTCGGATGCGCCCTCGATGAGCGGCGAACCCTATTCCAGTTGGACGCACTAGGGTGCCGAAGATGATCTGTGTGATTCCAAGATTCGCACCCGCCGCTCGAAATTTCTCCCGTCGCAATCGTGGGTTCACGCTGGTCGAGATGATGGTCGCGATCACCGTGATTCTGATTTTGCTGGGGATGGGGTTGCCCATCTACAGCCATACGATCGCCCGCAAGAAAGAAGACGACTTGCGGACAAACCTGGAAACGCTCAACAAGTTGATCTACCAGTACACGCAAGACAAGCAAAAGCCGCCGCAATCGCTAAGCGATCTGAAGACGGCAGGCTATCTGGAAATAATTCCGAAAGACATCACGGGCAGCAACGACACGTGGGTGCCCGAAGAGAGCGACGGGACGATCATGTTGCTCGAACAGAAAGATACGGGCGGCATCATCGGCGTCCATAGTGGTTCGGATAAAGTGGGCAGCGATGGCAAGCCCTATTCGACGTGGTAGATCAGAGGTCGGTGGTCAGTGGCAAGCGACCCGTTCTCAGTTCCAAGGGAAAGTGGCGTGCCCTCGGCATTGCTTAAGTTTTGTTTGCTTCCCGCAGTTGTGGGAGACTTGGATTTTTCCTGCGAGCTAACACCTAAAACCTGGCACTTTTCTTCCGGAGGTAGAGTGGATTCACTGAATCGGTTGCAGCCATTGGCGCTGCTTGTGATGCGAATCGTTCTCGGCGCAATCATGATCGCGCATGGCTATCACAAAGTTTTTGGCGGCTTTCATCATCACATGGACATGGTGGGCTCGCTCGGGCTTCCACGGTGGCTGGCGTATCTCTCCGCCGGAACAGAGTTTTTCGGTGGCATTGCAATTATTCTAGGTCTGTTGACACGTTTCTTTTCGTTGGCGTTTCTGATTGAGATGGGTGTCGCGATCTGGAAAGTGCATTTCAAGAATGGGCTGACAGGAAATGGCGGCTATGAATTTCCGTTGGCGCTGGCTGCGATGGCGTTTGGGTTAGTCTGCTTTGGCGCTGGGCCGTGGGGATTTAACTTTGGTAAATCCGGGAGCGGCACAAGCAAAGTTCGGCGAGGATAGTTTTCCCGTTGATCGCCCGCTACACGGCCGACAACGATCGTGAGCCGCAAAAGCTAAACAAAAGCTTAATAATCGCGCTTAATTAATCGTGCTTAATTAATCGGGAAGGAAGGGCAGGCGTTCGAGCTCCCGTGCCCGACGCCTGCTTGATTTGGAGCAGCAATCAGAAGGATTCCAGTGTAGTAAGACTGTCCAAAACTGCGAATACCCTGCGCGGTGTATTTTCCGAAACTAAATTCCCTTAAGTCGTTCTGCCTAGGCTTTCCGTGACCTTCATTACGGCAATCAACGTATGGCTCAATCCGGGGACCGTCGTATAGAAGAGGGAAGTAGATGGTCGCGAGTCTCACTTGGCCCCGTCTGCCGGAGAGTTCGTAATGAAGCAGGTGACGCCACTCTGTATAGTCGTTTTTCTTAGCTGGTGCGTGATTTCGCCTCATTTGCTGGGCCAGACTGTCGTACCTGTAGCTCCACCAGCGCCCTCCGATGTTCTGGGATCAGACCTCATTGTTTGGTCGGAGCAGCAGAGGCCGGAGCCGGTTCCACCGGCATTTCCGTTGGACCCGGGTGGCCAGGCCTCTTCAGCACCGCGCAGCCAGCGCACCTTTACTGGGATGATCGTTCGAGATTCGCAGAATGATTTCGTGCTACTAGCTTCAATCGACCGAGCTTATCGACTGGATGACCAGCGGCGTGCGCAGCAATATGAAGGTAAGAACGTGAGCATCACGGGAACGCTTGATACGGATGGACGCTGGCTCCGGGTCGGGAACATTCAATAAAACCTATTCAAGAAAACTCTCCTCGAAAAACATCAGTGTCTGGCTCTCATATCTGGCCCGGTCGTCTGGCCTCCGTCGGATGGTTGGGCGGGTGGCGTGTCGGGACGCGACGAAAGGCACGTATCGCGTCCCGAGCGTACTCGCCAGGCCAGTTAATTAGAAGGTAAACGCTGCGGCACGATCGGGGCATAGGGCAGCGGCCTTAAAAGCTTTCCGGAAACTATGGAGTGACCCCGATTTCGGCGGCCACGATAACGCCCGACGTCGGCCATTTATGCGGCGTCCTTCTTCGGGACTTTGGCACCCTTCTTTCGGGCCTCGGAGAGTCCGATGGCGATCGCCTGCTTGCGGCTCTTCACGGTGCCTCCTTTGCCGGCTTTACCCGAGCGCAGAGTGCCTTTCTTCTCGCGGCGCATCGCGCTGGCGACGGATTTGCTGGCGGCGGCGCCATATTTGCGGCTGGACTTCTTGGGGGAATGCGATTTCTTTTTGCTAGCCATGAGATTCTCCTGCATCTTAGAGGGGGAAGTGTGGCGAGGGGTTGCGCGAGTGCTTCAGCGCCGGTTAAATGCTGAAGAAGTGCTACGCGAAGCGAGGTTGCCAGCGCTGTGCGTTCTCGAGCCTTCGACGTTGCCAGCGCGCCCAGTCCCATCTAGACTGGTTGTGGATTTAGGGATTGCGAGAGTGGCGGAATTGGCAGACGCACCAGACTTAGGATCTGGCGGGTAAAACCGTGGGGGTTCGAGTCCCCCCTTTCGCACCAATAATTTAGGGCCGGTTTCGAATCGGCCCTTTGTCTCTTGGACCTGATTTGTGCCCATTAGCTCTGCGTTTCCAGTTAGTGTAATCGCCTGATTACGACAGTTACTTTGGGCTTATACTCGGCCTGAGGCAAGGCATCGCGTGATTGCGTGGATTTTGTTCATCGTACCGCTGGCGGCTGCTGTGTTCGCGTGGATTGGTCTCTGCAAGCATTGGAGTGCTGAGCATCACCGCCTTTCGAAGGTCTCGGCTATTGTGTTAGCTACGGCTGCTCCGTCACTGGCGTGCGGCGCTCTGGCATACGTACAATTTGTAAGGCCGCTGGCCGCTTTCGACTACCGAGTTGAGGCTTGGGGGTTCCTGCTTTCGATGTTAGGCACCATTTTCGGATTGGTCACCCTTCGCTTCCCACGCTGGTTCTCTTCGTTGGCGCTGGGCATCTCGGCGTGGATGCTTGTGCTGTTCTTTCTGGCGGGTTCGACATACTGAAAAGTCCAGTACGGAGTCTGTCTCTGATTGTTGTTGAAATATCGCCATTTCACCAACTACGAAAGGGCCGAATTCTCAGTTAGTGAAATTGCCTGGTTAGGTAAACTATCCGCGCCCGCCGGATAATAGTGTCAGTCAGCTTAAGTCCTTGTGGTGGGCAGAAACCTTCAGGCATCCTTGCGGGGCGATTCCGGTGCAGCCAAAAAAATGGCTTCGATTGGCTGCTGGAACAATCGCGAAATGTTGAAGGCGAGTGGCAGGCTTGGATCGTACTTCCCGCCCTCAATGGAATTCACGGTTTGCCGCGACACTCCGAGGTGCGAGGCGAGGTCCGCTTGAGACCAATTACGCTCGGCGCGCAGAACGCGAAGTCGGTTTTTCATCTTTCCAGCTATCTGGCTCGTAACCGCTCTGGAGCCTGGCCAAATGCGATCAGCCCAGCCAACTGCTCCGTCGTGGAATTACCCACCAAGCGATGGTCGCCCACTTCAACTACCGGAACCGACCTGATCCCTTTCATCATGATTGTCTGTGGGTTGAGGGTGACATCAAACATTTTCAAGCTAAAGCCCATCTCCTTTTGCAAGGCCTGCAGCCGCGCGAGAACGATGGGACAGAACGGGCAACTGAAGAAGGTATAGAAATTCACGGCGACGGGAGCGGCGCGAGGATCGCCATGTTGTGGGGGGATGGGCGGCAACCGGTCGAGAATCCGTCCGTAACCCAAAAAGCGGGACACATGGGGGAAGAAACGATATAGCATCCAACGCAGAATTGGCACGCCCACCATCCACAGCAGGGTGACGCCCAAATGGCGTTGATACGTAAAGTACCCGAGACCAGCGGCGTAGCCAATCCAAGAGAGCGCGAGACCAACAACATTGCACTGCTGTCCTTTGAGTCCGGTGTTCATCGGTACCTCCATACTGAAACGATGTAAGCGCAGGCCCAGAAAAACAACATGGGAGTTCCCAGGGCGTCAGATTTAGCGTGGTAAATGCCCGCCTGATCGAGGCCCGCGACCACGAAGGCCAAAACCAAAGTGAACATGAAAGTAATGAATACTGATTCCAGGCAGATGCGTTTCTGCAGTTCATCCATTCTCTGCACGGCACGGAACAGCGCCACCACAAAGAAGATTGCCGGTATCACCGGTAGGAGGGCAAGCCAAGAAGGAAGCAACCTCGTCTTCCCGAGCGACTGTATTGCGAAATCGATAAGCAGTGCGCACACCGCCCAGAGAAACGCCGGACGGGTGAATCGAGAGCGCCAGGTTGGAAGGAGTGTCTTAGGCACAATTAAGAGAGTAAACTAGACTTGTCATTATGTCAAGCGTGCTTGACATAGTGAAAGCGATTACGCATCGACACTACCGCGTTACTTCCACGGAGAATGCCCAGAGACTTGACCTGGGCGATGGTTGGCGCAAAATCCCCATTTCACTAACTACCGAAAGAGAAGAGAGGAGTACCGGGCGCAACAACCCAGACCTTCAACGCCTCTCGAGAACCCGGCGATTGAACTTGATAATCGTTTAGTTTGAGCCTGCCCTTTCCGCGCCCAATCCGGTGTTTGAGCGAACCAGCAGTTCGTTGAATTTATGTTGGGATGTGGGCTCGTGACTCAAGAGCGTGCCCAGGAATGCGCCGAGAAATCCCAGGGGAATACTGAGGATGCCGGGATTTTCCAGCGGGAACCAAGCCTTGGCCTGGATCAGGTGGCGTGCGGTTCCGGTCACGGTTGGGGGATCGATGGCCATCAGACTGGGGCTGACCAGGATTAAGCCGATAGACGCGAGTAGTCCAACCGCAAGACCGGTGACTGCGCCTGCCGTATTGAAACGCCTCCAGAAGATCGACATCACGATGACGGGCAGGTTGGCCGAGGCGGCGACCGCAAACGCAAGAGCCACGAGGAAGGCAACGTTCGCGGTTGGTCCGAGAAGAATGGCAATGGCGATCGCCACGGCGCCCACGGCAAAGGCGGAGATGCGGGCGACCAACACTTCTTCGCCGGGCTTGCGTTCTTCTCCACTGTGGATGACGTTGGTCCAGAAATCATGGGAGAACGATGTGGTCGCGCTGATGGTGAGACCGGCTACCACGGCCAGGATGGTGGCAAAGGCGATGGCCGAGATGAAGGCGAAAAAGATGGGCCCGGCTAAGGCGTTGGCGAGGATCGGCGCGCTCATGTTCGTTCCACCGTGGGTCTTAATGAAGTCTGGGCCGACGATGGTGGCCGCTCCGAAGCCGAGGAACGTAGTCATGATGTAGAAGCTACCGATCAGCACCATCGCCCAAACCACGCTGTGGCGTGCGGTCTTGGCGTCGGGCACGGTATAGAACCGGACCAGAATATGGGGCAGTCCGGCGGTGCCAAAGATCAGAGCCAAGCCGAGCGAAATCAGATCGAGCGGTCCGTACGGTGGTTTGTAACGAAGTCCAGGCTGTAGAAAGTCTTTCACTACTTCGGTGCCCTTGGCATCGTGATAAGTGACGTGGCCGATGGCGGCGAAGAAATCCGCGAAACTGAAGTGGAAGTGCGCCATAACCAGAATGCTGAGCAGTAGAGTTCCACCCATGAGCAGGATTGCCTTGATAATCTGCACCCAGGTTGTAGCCAGCATGCCGCCGAAGACGACGTAGACAATCATGAGGATTCCGACCCCGGTGACGGCCTGGTTGTAGCTGACGTGACCGCCAAGAAGTAACTTGACGAGGGCGCCTGCGCCGACCATCTGCGCGATCATGTAAAAGGTGCTGACGGTGAGAGTGCTGAGCGAGGCCATCGCCCGCACTGGACGCGGCTTCAGACGGTACGCTAACACGTCGGCCATGGTGTACTTACCCGCGTTCCGCAGCGGTTCTGCGATGACGAGTAAGACGGTCAGATAGGCTACCAGCCAGCCCACGGAAAACATGAATCCGTCATAGCCCTGAAAGGCGATGATGCCGGCGATGCCAAGGAATGAGGCGGCGCTCATGTAGTCTCCGGCGACCGCGATTCCGTTTTGCCAACCTTTAATCTGGCGGCTGGCGGCGAAGTAGGCGCTAGCTCCCGCAGAACGTTTCGACGCCCAATAAGTGATGCCGAGCGTGATGCCGATAAATACGAGGAACATGATGAGAGGAACGTTCGCCATGGCTACTTGCCTCCTTTAACGATCTCGGCCTTGTCGACAATATCTTTCGCCAGGCGGTCGAAGTTATTGGCCGCTTTGACGTAGAGTCCGGCGATGAGCCAGGCCACGAAAAATTGTGACAACGCGAACAGGTACGCGAGGTTCACTCCGAGAAATCGGGTTGACATGAACTGCGGGGCGTAGCCGACCAGGACGGGCAACGCGAAGTAATAAAGCACGAAAAAAATAAAAGCGGGCACGATGAAGATTTTTTTCGTAGCCATTAAATCTTTAAATTCGCGGCTTTCGGCGATTTTGTCCCAGGTGGACTGGGTGGCTTCGTAACGATCTTCTGGAGTCGTGGCAACCTTCTTTACCGTTTCGACCATGGGGGTCTCCTTGTTGCGACTAACGGTTGAATTACGCAATCGCGGCCTGCGATTTCATAAGTCAGCCGGACCGGGATGCCGCAGCTGTCTTGAGCCGAGAGGTGATCACCGGTCCGTCTTTGAGCAAGCGTCGTACACGCTAGCATAGGGTTCGTGGCCTTCCCATAGAAAAGTTAGAAAGTAAAGATCGGGCCGAATTCGGTCCGCTGATCCTTCCATTTCCCGGCCGCGTGCCCTGCGAAGTCGTAGGTCACGCCAACCTTCACCAAGTCAGGGAGCAATGTGGTCTGATACTGCGATTGCTCGAAGGCAAAGGTAGTCCAGGCGTTCAACTTGTAGTAAACGGTCGCTGCGAGCAAGCGGGACTGTAACATGGGCAGGCCGCCGTTGCAGGGAGTGAGGCCATCGGCACTGACGCAGCCTCCGAAGCCGTTGGCGTGGGCGAGGTCGTGGTGCACAACCTGATCTTTGCCCGCATGCAGGTAAACCTGCCAGCCTGCGTTGCGGCCTTTGGGATCGGCGTTGAACCAGCGGGAGACGGGCAGGCCGAGATTCAGGAAGCCGCCGAAAGCGCCGATGGGACGCTGCGGAGCGATCTTCCAGGTTCCACCGGAGCCGGTACAAGTGTTATCGAACGCGATAGCTATCGAGCAGCCGACCGCCATGCCTCCGGCAGCCTCGTTAACGTTATCTACAGTCGGAACGAAGGCCACGTTGTAGAGACCGGTCGTGTCGGTGAGGTAGGTGTCGAGTTGCCCGCCAAGCATGAACCGCATGTCACCGCCGCGCCATGCGCTCATCACGAACGTGGCCCAGCGAGTGGGGAGTTGCAGGGCAAGCTGGTTTCCGAACATGTGGCTGCTATTGGTAAAGCCCGATGGAAAGGTATTCAATACGTCAGCAAAACCCGAAAGATTGGCCTTGGTGGTGATGGAGGTGCGCTTGCCTTCGTAGCCGCTCCAGAAGATCTGCGCGGGGGCGACGGCGGGGGCTTTGTCGAGTTGCCACTGGAAAGCGAGCTTGCCCTCGATTTCGGGACGGTCGGAATCGGCGCCTTCGCGTTCGCCTTCGCCGATCTGGGCTTCAAAGCCTCCGAGGGTCCCGTTGAGTTTGTAGATTTCGCCGGAGCTCGGCATCATGATGGCGAACTCGGGGGAGATTTTGAAATTGCGATTGCCTCCGATTTTCTGCACCAGGCCAAAGCGGAACTGCGGGGTGCGCTCCCAGATGTCGCCGGAATAGGCACCGAGGAATGTGGTTTCGAGGATATTGGGGAGTGCGCCGGATCCGAAGAGAGACCAGTCCTGGCCAGCCTCGAAGAAGACATCCGAGTTCTCGCCGGCGGCGTAGTCGAGACGGCCGTAGGCCAACCGCAGTCGCGGCTGTGGGTTGCGAATTGAGGAAACGTCGGCATTGTCGACTTCGGTGAAACCGCCTTCGAAATCGCCCTCCACTTTGCCGGTTAGGGTCAGGCGCTTGGATAGGTCGGGCCATTCGAAGTTTGCTCCAAAGCGGGAGGAACGTGCTTTCAGGTGGAAGGACGGGTCTCTCGTCGGACCGGTGCTCAGAACATCGCTGGAGTTGAGGAAGATTCCGGGAAAGGGGAAATCGTCGCCATTGGGATCGCTGGAGTCGTGGACCGCCGTCACCTTGACGAAGCCGTAGGGAGTAATCCTCACCGCGCCGGCTTTGAAACTTGGCAGCAGTCCGTCCTTTACTGGCGCATCGACTGGAAGTACTCGCAACGGGGCGACGGCCGCCACTACCGGGGGCAGCGCTTTTTCTCGTTCGGGCACCTGCGCGTTCGCGGGAGCCTGGGGGACGGATTGAGATTGCGCCATAGCGACGGCGGTCGAGATCGCGGCCTCAGGGACGGCGATAACCGCCTGCGCGGGAAGTTGTGTCGCCGTAGGCGTGGGTGCGGCAAAGTCGGAGGCAGTCACTACACCTTTCTTGGTGAGTACTTCGACTAAAGCTTGAAATTGTGATGTGGGCGTGGCATTGCGAATGGCGTTGGCCTCCGAAGGGGCCAGGACACCCTTCATCACGAGGACGCCAAGCAGCGCAGTGACATTCGTGTCAACTGCGGTGCTGGAGAAGGTCAGACTCGGGCTTGGATTTGGATTGGGGTTCGGACTGGGCGCTCCGGGACCAGGGTTTGCGCTGGTCGCGTTCGCCGCATTCCCGTTCGCTTTGTTAGCCTCATTTGCTTCGTTTGTTTCATTGTTTCCGGCCATGACGGGCACGGCCGCCATGATCAAAAAGAGCGCGCTCGACAACCACATTTTTTGCTTTCGCATAGACGGTGTTCTCCTCGCTCAGGCGCACGGTTGCACGCGCGCTCGGAACATGGGGCGCAACCGTATGTCGTTTTTGGGCATTTGGCTGTGACGGTTATCACCGATGTGAGTGATAACTTGCCCAGAAACGGGATCGGCGCCGGACGGAGGCTCGAGTCAGACACACTCACCTGTGATGGGGGTCACTGCCGGTAAGTCGGAAGCAGAGCAGAATCCACGCCGTCCGTACCAAAGTCTGTTGCCCTGCCGGGAGGTCCGCATGAGCAGCCTCACCACCTCGAAGCCCGAAGAAATTTCTAATCTGTTGGCGATGAACGAGGAATACGCCGCGCCCGTGATCGTTACGAAAAATGTGATTGAGAAAGACTGGCTTGGGGAATGCGCCCGCGCCCGAAAAGATCCCGAAGTGTTTTGGGGAGAGTATGCCGAGCGTTTTACGTGGTTGCGCAAGTGGGACCGGGTGCTGGAGTGGGATGGCATCCATCACCGCTGGTTTACGGGAGGGAAGACGAACATTACCATTAATGCGCTCGACCGCCATGCTGCGTCAGAGCGCTGCAATCGCGCGGCATACATCTGGCTGGGCGAAGATGGCAGCGAGCGCATTGTTACCTATGGGCAACTCCATCGCATGGTCTGCCGTTTTGCCAACGGCCTGAAATCGCTAGGCGTGGTGAAAAAAGATCGCGTGATTATCTATATGCCGCTCACCATCGAAGGTGTGGTGGCAATGCTGGCGTGCGCGCGCATCGGAGCCATCCACTCTGTGGTCTATGCCGGGCTTGGACATACTGCGCTGCGCGATCGCATCGTCGATGCGCAGGCCAAACTGGTGATCGCGGGAGACGTGGGTTATCGCCGCGGCAAAACGGTTGATCTCAAATCCATCGTCGATGAAGCGGTCGATAAGCTGGAATGCGTGGAGAAGATTGTGATTTTTTCACGCGCGAAATCGAAATTAGTCCCTCCGCGCGAGGTCGATTTTAATGAGCTGCTGAAGTTTTCGCCGGTGTGTCCCGCGGAAGAGATGAATGCGGAGGATCCGCTCTTTCTTCTCTACACATCGGGATCGACGGGCAAGCCGAAAGGCGTGGTCCACGTGCATGGCGGTTACATGGTGGGAACGACTTATCATCTGGAGAGTTTCTACGATGTCGGGGAGCGCGATATTTTCTGGTGCACCTCGGATATCGGTTGGGTGGTTGGGCATTCGTACATTGTTTACGCGCCATTGTGTGCTGGTGTGACCACGATGTTTCGCGAAGGAGCCATCGATTATCCGAATCCGGGAATCGCATGGGAGATTGTCGAGCGTTATAGCGTGACTAAGATGTTCACTGCGCCCACGGCATTGCGAATGTTTATGCGTTATGGAGAGAGTTATCCCGCGGCGCACGATCTGACGAGTTTGAGAGTGATCGCGTGCGCGGGCGAGCCCCTTAATCCCGAAGCGTGGCGCTGGGCGCAAACCCATTTGGCGGGCGATGGTAAGTGGGGCTATGTAATCGATAACTGGTGGCAGACGGAGTTAGGTGGACCTACGCTGGGAACGCCGCCATCGCTGGCGATGCGTCCGGGAAAAGTTGGTCTGGCGGTGCCCGGCGCCGAGGCCGATGTGCTGGATGAAAACGGGAAGTCCGTCGCGCCTGGAGTCGGAGGGCGCCTGGTGCTGAAGCGGCCCTTTCCACACATGTTGCGTACAGTCTGGCGAGACCCGTCTCGTTACGAGCGAGACTGGCAGATTATTCCGGGATGCTATGTGACGGGCGACATCGCGACCCGAGACAAAGATGGATACATCGCAGTGCTTGGGCGTTACGATGACGTGCTGAATGTGGCGGGGCATCGCATTGGGACAGCAGAGGTCGAGAGTGCGTTGGTGTCGCATCCCGCGGTCGCAGAGGCGGCTGCAATCGGAGTGCCTGATCCAATGAAAGGCGAGACGATCAAGGTATTCGTGCAGGTCCGCAGCGATTACATCGCTTCGGATACTCTAGCAGCGGCGCTGATCGAACACGTTCGCCGGGAGTTAGGGCCCATTGCCACTCCATCTTCTTTGGAATTTGTGGCATCGCTACCGAAGACGAGGTCGGGGAAGATCTTGCGGCGAATTTTGAAGGCGAAAGAAGCGGGCGTGGATGCAGGAGATGTTTCGACGATGGAGGGATGATCTCGTCGAGGCGCGTCGGCGCATCACTCGATTCGCGGGCATTCCGAGTCGCTGTTAGTAAACGGCGTTCGCGGCGCGGTTGCTGTGGATTTGACCTGCTGCAACAGAAAGGGTGTAGCTTTCGCCGCCTATACCTTTCCACTGTCGCAGATCGAAGTTGGCTCCAGTAGGCGCGTGGTAGGCGGCAACGTTACGCAACGTGAGAGCCTTGCCTGGCTTGCACAGTTCCGGCGGGTCGTCGACTTGCAGGAAATAAACTCCGAGTCCCGTGCCGACGATTTTGGATTGGCCATCCGGCTCGACGAGCAGCGCCGATGCTTGATCGATTGCGATTTCGCGCGGTGTTTTCGACCAACCATCCGCTACGATCCGGGCCAGGAATCCCAGGCTTCGCCCCATGCGGTCGCGCTTCGCAAAATGACTGTCGGTGAGCGTGTTCTCGAGAAGAGGAATGTTGAGAAAATCGCGGACCACGGTGACGCGCTTGTTGTACGGATCGGAAAGAACTTCGGGCGAAGAAAGATCGGCATCGTTCGGCTTGTCTTGCAGACAGGCGTAAACAAACTGCCCCAAAACGGCTAATCCAGCGCTAGTTCCACCAATGGGTTTGCCGGCCGCCACGTGCGCGTTGAGGGATTCCTGCACGGGAGTGCCGTGCCAGAAATTGACATAGCGCGACTGGTCGCCGCCCGCGATAAAAATAGCTTCGGCGTGCTGAATGATCGCAGCCACGCGTGGTTGCTGCGCGGCTTGCCGACTGGGAATCACCAGCGTCGCCACCGAGTTCGCTTTACATAGTCCGTTGACGTAGGGGTTGTACTCGGCACTGCCGCGCGCCCGCAAAATCAAAAAGTCGCCGCCGTTCGCTTTGCCGCACAGCCAGCGGAAGGCTTCGTCGAGGTCGTCGCCTCCTCCCATCATGGCGATTCCGCCATCAGCATGGGTCTGGATGTCTTGTACATTGCCGATGCGCTTGTACTTGTAGGAAGAAGCGCCGGCTGGTGTGATCCACATTCCTGTCAGGCCGAGCAGCAGAAAAATCAAAATTGAGAAGCGCAACGGTCTCATCGTGAAAAGAATATACGCCAACGTCCCGGCATCTCGTCGACTTGAGCGGAAGTTTGTCGAAGATTCGCATTTCTATTTATTCGGAGAAGCGGATATTCTGCAGCGATGAAAATCACAAAGAATTTGTGGATCTCCGTTTTCGTCGCTTTGATCGTGGCCTCGTGGGCGGTTCAGTTGTCGGCAACAGATAGAGCGGCGGACCATCCGGATGCGGTCGACAACTATGTTGCCGCTGAAATGGCAAAAGAGAAAGTTCCGGGACTCGCCTTACTGGTTTCGCGATCCGGCAAGATCGTTCGGGCGCAAGGGTACGGAATGGCGAACATAGAATTGCAGGTTCCCGTCAAGCCGGAGACGATCTTTCAATCGGGTTCGGTGGGTAAGCAGTTCACGGCGACCGCGATCATGATGCTGGTGGAGGAAGGGAAGATCGGCTTGGACGATCCTCTGACGAAGTATTTTCCTGACGCACCTGCCGCCTGGAAGGAAGTTACAATTCGCGAACTGTTGAGCCACACGGCTGGGTTCACCGACTATCCAAAAAGTTTTGATATGCGAAAGGACTACACCGAGGCCGAAGAACTCAAGATGGTCGAGGCGGTGCCGCTGGCCTATGCGCCGGGCACGAGTTGGAGCTACAGCAATCTCGGTTATCTGACGCTCGGGCTCGTGATTCATAAGGCGTCGGGTGAATTTTACGGCGACTTTCTGCAGGAGCGAATTTTCCGGCCACTGGGGATGACCACAACTCGGATTATCAGCGAAGCCGATATCGTGCCCAACCGCTCCGCGGGATACCGCTTGGTCAAAGGGGAAGTGAAGAATCAGGAGTGGGTTTCTCCGACGGTCAATACGACGGCAGACGGCAGTCTCTACTTTTCCGTGCTGGATCTAGCCAAATGGGATGCGGCGCTTTATACCGAGAAACTCCTGAAGCGGTCGAGTTTGGAGCAGATGTGGACGGTAGAGAAGCTGAAGAATGGGAAACCCAATTCCGGGCACTACGGTTTTGGATGGTTTATCGAGAGTAAGAAAGGTCACCGCGTGGTTGAACACGAAGGTGAATGGCAGGGTTACGAGACGGTAATTTCGCGCTATGTGGACGATCAACTCACGGTGGTCGTTCTAACCAATCTTGATGCAGCGAAGCCGGGAACGATCGCGGATCACGTAGCTGAGATGTATCTGTCAGGAAAGGCGCAATAAAGCCGTCAACGTTTGACCGCGATAAGTTTATGACGACGTTGACGCGAGATCTTCGATTCCGCTTCTGAGCGAAGGCCGATCGATGAATTCGAAAGTGTGACTGAGGGTTGAATCGCAGATTTCGTTTTCGATTCCTGCAAAAGTGAGTGTAGACTGGGCGGCAACAAACGGTGACCCTTCGAATCTCGGCTCCCCGTCTTCAAAAACAAATCTCAGAACACTGGCCAGCAGCGCGTATGATGCGCCGACGAGAGACCGTTATGGAAATGATGTTTAGAAGGATTCGCATCGAGGCTCCAACCGGAGGCAGAGGCAAATGATGAAACCGCTATGGATCGGGTTCACGACATTGGCTTTCCTGATCATGACTTCATCGATGATTCCCATGCAGGCACAGACGATGGCAAACACGGATTCTGCCGCGAGGCCTGGTTACGACGCCGGCGACGAAGTCACTCTCTCGGGCACGGTGTCGCGCGTGGTTACTAATGCTTCGCCGGGAATGATTCCGGGCGCACACTTGCTGCTAGCCACGCCGGACGGACCGGTGGACGCGAGTTTGGGCAGATTCGGTTTGCAAGGATACGGCGCCGTATTCGTAGCTGGCGGAGAACCGATCGAGGCGACAGGCGTGATGAAGACGATCAGGGACAAGGTGGTCCTTCTAGTGCGAAGTGTGAGGGTGGGCGGCGAGACGTACAACATTCGAAGTGAACGTGGCGTCGCGCTCTCACCGCGTGCACGGCAGCTTGCGGCCCAGAAGATGGGCGCGAAAGAGGAGGCGCGATGAACTGCCGAACGTACACTGGCATCCTCGCATTCTCTTGTCTTGCTATGGCTTTCCTGACGAGTTGCAACAGTTCAAGCTTCAATCCTCCCACGGAGACGATCGCGGCGACGAGCGGTTCGTCGCAAAGCACAGCAGTCAACACGGCATTCGCTGCTCCGCTGGTTGCGACCGTAGCCTTGGGCGGTAGTCCGGTAAGCGGAGCGTTCGTGACCTTCACTGCTCCCGCGACAGGAGCAAGCGGCACATTCAGCGGCGGATCCAGCACGGAAACGGACCCGACCGATGCGAGCGGCGTGGCTACGTCGAGTACGTTCACGGCCAACGGATCGATTGGCGCTGATGTAGTGACTGCTTCGGTTGCGGGCGTCATAGCCACGGTCAACTTCAGCCTGACGAACACGTCGGGACCCGCAGCGTCGATCACGGCGACCAGCGGCTCCTTGCAAGATGCGACGATCAGCAAGGCGTTTGGGGCACCCTTGATGGCGACGGTGCTGGACGCGAACGGGTATCCGGTGACTGGCGCTTCGGTGACTTTCATGGCTCCGGCTTCCGGGGCGAGCGGAACATTCGCGAATGGAACGGCCACTGAAACGGACACGACCGACGCAAACGGCGTCGCGACATCGTCGACTTTCACGGCGAACATGGCGACTGGCGGCTATACGGTGACTGCCGCAGCGGCAGGAGTGTCGACGGCCGCCAACTTTACCCTGACAAATATCAGCGGAGCGTTAGTATCGATCTCCGCGACCGCTGGAACTCCGCAAAGCGCGTCGGTCAATACAACGTTTGGTGCTCCATTGGTGGCCACGGTATTAGACGGCAACCAGAATCCGATCAGCGGAGCGACGGTAACGTTCGAAGTTCCGGCGAGCGGACCCGGTGGAAACTTTGCGGGAGGCGTGAATACGGCGACGACCAATGCAAGCGGCGTGGCCACGTCCGCATTATTCGCGGCCAATGGATCGGTGGGGACGTACACCGTGACGGCGACGGTTGCGTCAGGAGCAGAGCCGGCGAACTTTACCCTGACGAACAATCCGCTCAATTACGCTTTCTACTTAAGCGGGCTGGAGGCGATCGGCTCGGGCCCGAATTACTACTCGGTTGCCGGTTCTGTGATCGTCGATGGCAACGGCAACGTTCTGGGAGGCGAGCAAGACTACAACGACGGTTTGGGACTCAACTCGCCAGAACCGTCTCCGGACAATATTTTGCCGGGAAGTGCGGCGCTCGTGGTGGATCCGGCGACTGGCCAAGGAACACTCACGCTGACGACGGACAACAGCGGTCTTGGGGTGAATGGAGTTGAGACGCTGGCAGTTCAGTTCGTGAATACGAATCACGCAATGATCATGCAGTTTGACGGTTCGGCGACTTCCAGCGGAAGCATGGACCTTCAGACTCTATCGAGCGCGCTGAATGATGGGAATTATGCGTTCACACTTTCGGGAGTGGACGCGAGCGACCAATCGACGGTGTGGGGCGGCGTGTTTTCGATCTCGGGCGGCGGCGCAAGCCTGGCGGGAACGTTCGACATCGATGATACCGGAGCTGTAAACACTCCGACGATGGGGACGGCTTTCACCGGAACGATCGGGGCTCCAGACAGCTTTGGCCGGGGCTCGATTACCAGTTCTCTGGGAATTTCGCTCAATTATTACGTGGTTGGCCCGGAGGCGTTGCGGATCATCGACGTGGATGCAGCGGCGGGCGATGCGGCTGTGGGATCAGTTTTTGGCCAAGGTACTGGCACGTTCAGCAATAGTTCGCTGGGCAGTTCCGTGTTCGCGGTTCAAAGCAACTCGTTCGGAAGTCTTTATGCCGCAGCGGGGATGTTTAGTACGACTCCTGCGAGCGGCATGGGCAGTACATTCACGGGCGTTGCGGATGACAACGAATATGACAACGCTACGATCGTCGCCGCGGCTCCGATAGCGGGAACGTATTCCGTAGGCGACAACGGATACGGCAACCTGACGATTACGGCAGGAGACTTGGGAGACGTCAGCGTTCTGGGGATTTATATGACGGATCCGCTGCTGAATCTGAATGATCCGAATAACACGGCTGACGGTTTAGGCGGGGCTCTGGTAGCCGATCTCGATGGCTTCACCTTGAACGGCACGGGCGTTCTAGTTCCGCAGACCAACACTTCTGCCGTGAGTTTTGCGGGCAGCTATGCACTGGGAGCGCAGGCGGACAATAACCCGCGCGGTTCCAGCCTCGGTTCGGAGTTCGATTTCATTGGGCAGGGAACCTTCAGCGGTGGCGTTCTGAGCGGGGCGACCGGATTAGTGAGTGATCCCTTCTTCATCTTTGACAACACGCCGCCCGATGGAACAGATTTCGCGAAGTTCTCGGGAACAGCCACTCCCGACCCCGCCAACGCTGGGCGTTACACCATGACTCTCAGCGTAACGATCACGGCAGATCCGGCGTATACAACGGCCATCTATCAAGCGGATGGCGGACAGTTGTTCTGGCTGGATGAAAACAAGAACGGGGACAACGTGTTTCTTGGCATGCTGCAACAACAGGGATCGTTGGGTGGTTTGCCAGCCGCTCGTTCCCGGTCGAAGGGCAGATCAAAACGTAGGTAAGAGCCGTCTACCAAGGATTGGCGGCAATTTGTATCAAGTTTTAGCGGTGTTGATTACGGAGATCGTCATGAAACTTCCCAGGATCCTGTTACTTATTTTCGCGGTGGTGGTCGCGCCGACTTTCTGTTGGGCCCAGGATGCTACGGGAAGGATTTATGGCACAGTCTACGATCCCCAGGGAGCGGTGATTCCCGATGTGCAGATCACGGTGACCAATACTGCGACCCAGGAAGCGCGCACCGCAACCACGACGAAAGATGGATCGTTCCAATTATTGGCGCTGCCGATTGGCAGCTATAAAGTTGGGGCTGAACACGCGGGATTCCGCGGCGTGGCCAGCGCCGAGCAGAGACTCCAGATCAACCAGGCATTGCGGGTCGACTTCAAAATGCAGGTGGGCGCAGAAAATCAGACGGTCGATGTAGGAGCGGAAGCGGCGCCAGTCGAAACTGTGAATCCAACGCTTGGCCAGTCGATCACGGGGCGCACGCTCACCAACATGCCGTTAAACGGACGCGACATGCTGGATTTGGCGTTACTGCAGCCGGGAGTTACGGAGAGCAACGACGACAATGGCGGCGCGGGGAATTACAGCATCGCCGGAGGACGCACGGACTCTGTGACCTTCCTGCTCGACGGCGGAAATAACAATGATCTGCTGGACAACAGTAACCTGCTCGATCCCAATCCCGATGCGATCGAGGAGTTCCGTCTTCTGACCAGTGACTACACGGCGGAGTACGGGCGCAACGGCGGCGGGGTCATCAGTATTGTGACGAAGTCTGGAACGAACCAGATCCATGGCAGCGCCTTCGAATTCGTGAGAAATAGGGACTTCGACGCCAACGACTATTTCAATAAGCAGTTAGGAATCCCGCGGCTGGACCTGAAGCGCAACCAGTTTGGAGCGACGTTTGGCGGCCGCATCGTGAAAGACAGGGCTTTCTTCTTTGTCGCCTACCAGGGACAACGGCAGGTGCAGGCGGTGCCGGACGACTTCGTTCCAGTGTTCACGCCACCAGAGTTGAACGGAGATTTTTCAAATGGAGGCTCGCCCGACCCAGGCGTGGTGGCCTTTCTCACGGCAAATCCCTATTTTGCATCCGCTTCCAACGGAGGCGCCCAAAATGCGCAAATCGATCCCACAAAGTTCGATCCGGTAGCCCAGGCGTATATCAAGGCTGGCCTAATTCCCAGCGTTGCGGGTGGGCTTTATTCCGCCTCGCTCGGTGCGGTGGATAATCGTAATGAAGTGACGAGCAAGTTTGATTTGAACCTGAACCCGAAAGACAAGATTTCCGCCACGCTGGGCTTGAACCGAACCTCTGCGCTGGCTCCGCTCGATGCTGCCACCGTGGCTGGTTATCCCAGCCTCAGCACGGCGAAATATTACTTTTTGAATCTTGCGTACACGCGAGTGATTTCGCCAACCCTGCTCAACGAATTTCATTTTGTGGCGCACCGCAGCAATTACCTTGCGGATGTCACACAGGGCCACTATCCGACCGGCCAGGATCTGGGTGTAGTCGGCGTAACTCCCGATCTGGTCACCGGCCCGACCAACATTTTCTTCGATAACGGCTTTTCCATTGGCCCCAGCGAAAACGGTCCCACGCGCTATGTCGAAAACACTTTCTCCTGGACGGAGGCACTTACCTGGACCCGCGGAAAACACAATTGGAAGTTCGGCGCCGGATTTTCGCCCTACCAAGAGAATCTTAGCTATGGCTTTTACTTGAACGGGGAGATGGATTTTTACACGGGCACGAGTGTAGCCACAGGAAACGATTTTGCCGACTTCTTGCTCGGCGCTCCTGACGCTTTCTTTCAGAACGCCTTGGCGCCATCCAATATTCGCAGCAAGAGTACCTACGCGTTCGGTCAGGACGAGTGGCACCTCAACAAGAGGCTGGTGCTGACCCTGGGGTTGCGCTACGAATACAACACGCCCAAGTTGGACACAGAGGGGCGCAGCTTTTCGGTGATTCCGGGATTGCAATCGCAACGATTTCCCAACGCGCCGGAAGGGCTGGTGTTTCCAGGCGATCGCGGCGCGCCCCTCGGAACGAACTTTCCCGACAAGAAGAACTTCGCGCCGCGCTTCGGATTTGCCCTGGACCCGACTGGCAGCGGCAAGACAAGCGTGCGCGGCGGAGTCGGGATTTTCTATGACATCCTGAAGGGTGAAGATAATCTCCAGTTCAACGGCCAGCCACCGTTCGTGGGCTCCGCCGGACTCTACTTTAACGATGTTGGTCCCGGTCAAAGCGGGCCCATCGGCTATATGAGCCAACCATATCTGTCGGCTGGCGTACCCAATAGT
>Ga0302275_10000562_pt1 | contig 41879 bp, 38 predicted proteins | sample III_Bog_N2_2_FD_200229 | JGI IMG/M metagenome (GOLD analysis project Ga0302275, IMG submission 200229) | Peat permafrost microbial communities from Stordalen Mire near Abisko, Sweden - III_Bog_N2_2 | ecosystem: Environmental > Terrestrial > Soil > Wetlands > Peat | place: Sweden: Abisko... | reverse complement strand
AAAAACTGTAGATATCCTACCCTTTTCGCAAAGAACGCGAAAAGGATGGGCACTCAGAGATTTGGATTCCCAGGTCCCAGATTCGGGACTTGGGGCACCCAATATTTGTTGGAGACCGTTAGCCACGGTTGCGCGATAAGATGAGTCATGCGCAAGTTTGCTTGTTTGCCTATCGCATATGCTTTGCTGGGGCTCTCCGGCTGCGGCTACCACACGCTGGGCGCGGCGACCCACCTGCCGGCCGGCGTGCAAACGCTCGCTGTGCCGGTCTTTGCCACGCATACCGAGTCGTATCGCACTGAGACGGTACTGACCCAGGCTGTGATCCGCGAGTTTGCCACGCGCACGCGGCTGCGGGTGACGCCGGATGCGGGCGGAGACCCGGATGCGGTGCTGCATGGGACGATTTTGAAGGAGACGGTGGAGCCGCTTACCTACAACTCCACGACACAGCAGTCGTCCAGCTTTGTGATCACCGTGGTGGTTTCTGTGACGCTCACCGGCCGGGACGGCAAAGTTCTTTACGAGAACAAGAATTACGTTTATCGCCAGCAGTACCAGTCGACCACCGACCTGGCTAGCTTCTTCGAGGAGAACCCGGCGGCGATGGAGCGGCTTTCGCGAGAGTTTGCGCGGCAGCTGGTGGCCGATGTGCTGGAAGGGTTTTAAGGACAGGGAATAGGGAGTAGGGAATAGGGAGTAGAACGACCGCTAACGAATTACCGCTGGTCTGGACGTGGCGGGAAGGGTATTCTGAGGGCGCATGAGGGAGACAATCACAAGCCGGACGGCGAAACCCTTGAGGGTGCAATGAGCGGGGCGCGCTGGGGAGCGGGCTTCACCGCCGTAGGCCGCTTTGTGGCGGAGATTGAGGCCGCGGCGGCCGGCACAGGGGCGCTCAAGCCGGGCTATGTGCTGGCGGGCGACGAGGCATTTCTGCTGGACCGCTGCCGCGAGGCCGTGCTCAAAGCCTATGTGCCGCAGGAGTTGCGGGATTTCTGCCTCTCCGATTTGGACTTGAGCGGAACCTCGATCTTCGAGGTGCTGGACCGTGCGCAGACTCCCTCGTTGATGGCGCCGTTCCAGGTGATTTTTGTACGCAATGTGAAGCAGCTTTATACGCGCGGGGCCAAAAAGGACGAGTTTGCGGCGCTGGAGCGCTACTTTCGCTCGCCCAACCCGCAGGCGCTGCTGATTTTTCTGGCTGACTTCATCAGCATCCCCTCTGACACGCGGCGCATGGAGTTGGACGACAAGAATCGCTTTGAGCGGCTGACCGAGACGCTGGGCGAGCACTGCGGCATGGTGGAGCTGGCGCGGGTGAACGAGGAAGACGCGATGCGCTGGGTGGCAGCCACGGCGCAGGAACAGGGCGCGCGCGTGGAGGCTGACGCGGCTCACGAGCTGGTGGACGCGCTGGGCGCGGACATGATGCTGATTTCATCGGAGCTGGAAAAGCTGCTGCTTTACACGCTGGGCAAAGGGCGCATCACGCTGGGCGACGTGGAGACGATGGTGCTGGCCGCCAAGCAACGCTCGCTCTACGAACTGACGGACGCCATCAGCGCTCGCGACCGGGTGCGCGCGCTGGCGCTGCTGCAGGGTCTCTTGAACAGCTCGGAGGCCGGCGAGGACGCGGCCATCGGCCACCTTTACATGCTGGCGCGAACCTTCCGGCAGATGCTGGTGATTCTGGAAAAGAACGTGCGCGACTCGCGCGCCATTTGGCAGGCGTTGTGGCAGGGCTTCCGCATGCCGCCGTTTGCCGCCGACGACCTGATTCGGCAGGCTCGGCGCTACAAGAGCCGCCGCGACCTGACGCGCGCGCTCAAGCTGATTGCCCGCGCTGATTTAGAATTGCGCTCCTCGCCGCCCGACAAGCGGCTGGTGCTGGAGCGGCTGGTGTACGAACTGGCCTCGGAGGCCAAACCGGCAGCGCCCATTTTTACGACCTCTCAGCTCTCCTTTGAGGGATAGACGAAAAGTCACGGATAAGTTTAGCTGTGTGGAGCGCCGAGGCGCCTATTCCAGGAGGATGGCCGGTTCCGGCTCGCGGCCGCGCGTGGTGAGGGCCACGGCCGCGGCCAGGATGAGTCCGCCGCCGGCCCATGCATAGGGGCCGAGATGCTCGCCGAGCAACTGGACGCCCAACCATGAACCGAGGGCGGGCTCGATATTAAGGAAGACGCCGGCGCGAGAGGCGGGCACGTGATGGATGCCCCAGTTCCACAGCAGCGTGGTGGTGGCGGTGCAGAGCAAGCCGCTGATGGCCAGAGCCACCCAGGCGGTCAGGCTGACGTGAGCGAATGGAAATGGCGTGACGTTGGCGTGGGTCAGCGGAGTCAATAGCCAGGATCCCAGCGCGCAGACGGCCAGCATCAGGGTACCGGAGAGAATGGTGTAGGCCGTCACCACCGACGGGCTGTGGGTTTGCATTAATTTCTTGCTGAGCAGAATCCATGCCAGTGCCGTGAAGAGCGAGGCGACCACCAGCAGGTCACCGGTTAGAGTGGACTCACCGTGCGCGGCTGAGCCGCGGCTTCCGCCCAGAGCGATGAGCGCCGCGCCCACCGTAGAACCGCAGAGGGCCAGCCATGCGAAGCGGTCGAGCTTTTCTTCGTGGGCCCGCTTGCCGGCAAAGAACGGGGCGGCGGCGGCCAGCAGCACCGGCATGGCGCCCACCATCAGAGAGGCATGGCTGACCGTGGTGAGCGTCAGACCGTGAAACTGGAGCAAAAACTGGAAGGGCACACCGAGGAAGGCGCAGAGAAGCAGCAGGCGCGTCTCGGCGGCGGAGAGCCGGAAACGGCGGCGATGGATGAAGGCCACGGGCAACATGCCCAGGGAGGCAAAGAGGAAGCGATAGAGCACCATGTACTCGACGCTCATCTCGTTGAGCGCAAGGCGGCCCCAATAGAAGCCCGTACCCCAGAGGCATCCGGCGATAAAGCAAGCGCCGTAACCGAGAAAAGCGAGGCGGGGAGAGATTGTGGCGGGCTTTTCCATCTCTATTTACTGTCGCACACGGGCGGGCCGAGGCGTATCACTGCGCAAGAACGGCCGCATCGGCGAAAATAGCTATGGATGACGAAGAGATTGTTTGCAGCGGGATGGGGATTGCGCGCGGGCCTGGGCATGGCAGCGATGGGGGCGGCACTGTGCGCGGTTGCAGCCGCGCAGGGCCAGATGCCGGATGCTCCGTCGCCAACCCTCATCCCCCAGGAGCGCGCGCTGCCCGAACAGCTTGCCGACAAGCCCTCCCAGCCACCGGCGTTTCAAATTCCCGTTGTGCCGTTGGGTTTTTCGTCGCAGGGAGCGATCAACCTGGGCCTGCGGAACAGCGTTGTTTCGCTGGATTTTCTGGATGAAAACCGGCTGCTGTTTACCTTTCGCGTGCCGGGACTGGTCCATCGTGATAGTGGGGAGTATGAGGAGCGGCAGATTCGCGCGGTGGTTCTCAAGCTGCCGACAGGCACTGTGGAGGCCGAGGCCCTGTGGACGGTTCACGACCGGGCGCGCTATCTGTGGATACTCAACGGCGGCCGCTTTCTGCTGCGTGACCGCAACAATCTGGAGATGGGCGAGGCTACGCTGGAGCTGAAACCCTTTCTGCGCTTTCCGGGACCGCTGCTGTGGCTGGAGATGGACCCCACGCAACAGTTTCTGGTGACCAACTCGCGCGAGCCGGTGGCTACAAGCAGCAAAACCAGCGAGGCGGGCGGTCAGGCCACTCAGAACGAGTATGGGCAAAAACCCGAGGTCGAATCCGACCTGGAGGTGCGCGTCCTTCGCCGGGACACCGGCCAGGTGATGCTGGTGAGCCGCGCTTTCTCCACGGTACATTTGCCTATCAACTCCGATGGCTACCTGGAGAGCCTGCGTTCCATGGGCGAAGAATGGCTGCTGAATCTGAAGTACTTCAGCGGCGGCAGCAGAATTATGGGGCATGTGGAGTCGAGCTGCGCTCCACTGTTTGATTTTTTGTCGCAGCGGGAGGTGCTGGTAACGACGTGCACACCGCAGGGCGCGGGCAAGCTGGTGGCGATGACGACCGAAGGACGCCGCCTTTGGGACGCGGAGACTTCGGATGCGACGGTGTGGCCGCTGGTGGTGCGGTCGCCGGACGGCACTCGGCTGGCGCGGGAGGCTTTGGCCGTCAGCCACCCGGTCAGAGCCGGTTCGACCATCGATCAAGGCGACATCAAAGGGCAATTGGTGGAGGTTCTGGACGCGGCGGACGGCAAGGTCGTACTGACAACGGCGGCCAGCCCGATCCTGGATGCGGGCGGAAATGTGGGCCTTTCGCCCTCGGGACGGCGCGTGGCCGTGCTGAAAGGCGGGGCAATCCAGGTCTTCGAGCTGCCTGCGCCGACGCCGCTCCTGGAGCCTTTACCTCTGGTTCCCGCGACTCACCCGCCCGGCCGCTGACCGTAGAGTTCTTACTGACTGGTGAACGCCTTTCCGTGTAAACTGGGCTGCGGGAGAATTTCCTTGTTTAAGACTGACATTCGCTACGCTGTTGCGGCGCTTTCCGATTGCGGCAGCGTGCGCCCATCCAACGAAGATGCATTCGGGATCTCCGCCGAGCACGGCGTCTATGTTGTCTGCGACGGCATGGGCGGCGCGGCTGCCGGCGAGGTCGCCAGTTCCCTGGCGGTGAGCGAGGTGCTGCGCCTGCTGGGTAACCCCAACCCGGCTGAGCCGCCCGAAAAGGCGATTGAAGAGGCCGTCCACACCGCGAATGAGGCGATTCATTCCAGCGCCGAGAACAATCCGCAGTTCCACGGAATGGGAACCACGCTGGCGGGGCTAGTGACGGAAGGACGCCGCGTGCTGGTCTTCAACGTGGGCGACAGCCGCTGTTACCGTCTGCACAAACGCAAGCTGAAACAGATCAGCCTGGACCACTCGCTGGTGGAAGAGCAGGTGCGGATGGGGCGCATTACACCCGAAGAGGCCCTGCGCTCTCCGCTGCGCAACGTGATTACCCGCGCCCTGGGAACGCAGCCGGAAATCGAGCCGGACATCTTTGAGCTGAAAGCCGAGGCCGGCGACATTTTTCTGCTCTGCTCGGACGGGTTGACCGGCGAAGTTCCCGACCCGCAGATCGAAGCTCTGCTGGCCGCCGATCTACCTCTCGATCAGATTTGCGTCCACCTGGTGGAGGCCGCCAACCATGCCGGCGGACATGACAACATCACCTGCATGCTGGTGCGGGCGGAGGGGTAGGGCGGTTTAGCAGAGAATTCCATCCTCGTGACGAAAAGAAGTTGCATGAATAGAAAGTCCGGCGTTCAGAAGGGACCCAGAACATCCTTTCTGTGATATGATCGTTTTGTGAGCCGAAGAAAACCACCAAGTCGAACTATGACGCTGGAGGAGCATCGCCTCAAGGGAAAGAGAAAAGGGGCGCTGTTGAGAGAGCAGATTTGGTTCGAAGAAGGGCAGGTGGTTGCTTATAGTCTGGCCTACATCAATCTAAAGGTGTGCCCAGTGGACAATGGCCGGGTATTGGGCTACGACAACAGTCACGATTATCACCACCGTCATTTCATGGGCGAGATGGATGCCTTGGACTTCACTACCTACGCAGCACTGGCTGAGCGGTTTATCGCGGAAGTCCACGAACTCTGGAGGATCGAAGATGAGCAAGAGTAAAGTCTCCATCGCAACGGATACTACCGAAGGGTTTTTTAACCGTGTGCGTGGTCATGCTGCAAAGCTCGACCGCGGTGAAACTATCCCTGCGAAGATCTCCATCACCTTTGAGGACCCTTTGGAGATGCTGAACGTGCTTACCGCTGAACGGGTTCGCCTGTTGCGGTGGGCCAGGGCCGGTTCGCAGCCTATTTCAGAGCTGGCTACAGGGCTCAAACGGGATGTGCGGGCGGTAAGCCGAGATGTAGTGCGCCTGGAAAAGGCCGGTCTTCTCCGCACCAGCTATCGAATCAATCCCGGACATGGCAGGTGCAAAGTCGTCGAACCGGTCGCCCGGGAATACAGCTTGACGGCCAACCTTTAGTAGCGCGTTCGGCAATTAAACACCCATGCGCCAGGTATTTCAGGTTTCGCTCCTGAGGCAGGAGACTTTTTAGTATCAATACCAAAGATTGACATAGTCTGTTATTGGGTTCAGCATCGAAATCAGGAGTTATTCCCCATGAATGTTTCGCTGACCCCTGAACTGGACAGCTTCGTTGCTGGCAAGGTTGAGTCCGGCCGCTACAACTCGGCCAGCGAAGTCGTCCGTGAGGCCCTGCGGCTGCTGGAAGAGCACGACCGTGCGCGGAACGCGCAGATTGCCGCTTTCAATCATGAAATTGGAGCAAGGCTGGCCTCGCTGGACCGTGGAGAGCACGTCAAGCCGGAGACAGCGCGGCGACGACTCGAGCAAAAGTCTCGCGAGCGGCGTAAGCTCATCGCATGAAGGAGTACGTTCTCAATCGTGCTTCTTGACCTTCTTGAAGAGCAGAAGCATCGGGATGCAGAGCAGGGCGAGGAAGGCCATCAGGCGGAAGTTATCCATATAGGCCATGAGTGCTGACTGCTGTTGCGCGCTGCGATAGAGCATTCCTACAGCTTTTTGATGCGCGGTAACCATGTCGACACCCTGGGAGAAGAATTTGGCCTGGAGGCCGCGCACCAATGCGCCGGAAACGGGATTTCCCGCGCCGGCGTTGGCGGCCAGATAATTCTGATGAGCCTGAGCGCCGCGGACCAGCATGGTGGTGACGGTGGCGATGCCGATGGAGCCGCCGATGTTGCGCATCAGGTTGTAGATGCCGGTGGCGTTGCCCATCTCCCGCTTGGGCAACCGGCTGAGGGTCATGGTGGTGAGGGGAACGAAGATGAAGCCCATGGCCAGGCCACTGACTATGTTGGGCATCACCACCGAACCCATGCCGATGTCGAGATTGATTTGGCCCAGCAGCCAGGTGGAGTAACCGAGCAGGGCAAAGCCGAAGGCCATCAGCACGCGGCCATCGACGTAGCGGACAAGGAAGCCCGCGGCAATCATGGAAACCATGGCGCCGAGGCCGCGCGGGCTTACTGACATGCCGCTCTGCAGCGCCGAATATCCCATCATGGTTTGCAGAAACAGGGGCAGCATGGCCGTGGAAGCATAGAGGATGAAGCCGTAGACACAGGTAACCAGCGTTCCCACGCTGAAGTTGCGATCAGCAAAGATTTGCAAATGAACGATGGGTTCGCGGTCTTTCAACTCGCGGACGATGAAGGCGATGAGCGCCAGCACGGAAATGGCAGCCGTCCATCGCACCCATGTGGCCGCAAACCAATCCTCTTCCTGTCCCTTGTCCAGCACAAGCTGCAATGATCCCAGCCAGAGGGCCATCAGGCCGAAGCCGAGATAGTCGATTGCACCCTTGAATTTTTGGCGCAGGTAAGGCGGGTCTTCGACGAAGAGGTTGACCATGAAGAGAGCCAGGATGCCGATGGGAAGATTGATGTAGAAGATCCAGCGCCAGGAGTAGCTGTCTGTGATCCATCCGCCGAGGGTGGGACCGATGATGGGGGCGACGATGACGCCGACGCCAAAGACGGCCATGGCGGTGCCGTGCTGGCGGGGCGGAAAGCTCTCCAGCAGGATGGATTGGGCCAGCGGCTGCATTCCGCCGCCGCCCACGCCCTGCAGAATGCGAGCGACAATCAGCATGGGCATATTCAACGCCATGCCGCAGAGCAGCGAGGCGGCGGTAAAGATCAGGATGGAAATGAGCAGCAACCGCTTGCGCCCGATGCGCCGCGCGATCCATCCGGAGGCGGGCAACATGATGGCGTTGGAGACGAGGTAGCTGGTCAGGACCCAGGTGGACTCATCGGTGGTCGCCGAGAGGTTGCCCGCAATGTGCGGCAGGGCGACGTTGGCCACTGAGGAGTCAAGCACCACCATGAAGGTGGCCAGCATGACCGACCCGGCAACTATCCAAGGGTTAACCGCCGGCTTCCAGTCGTGGTGTTCGTCTGCGGCAAGGTGCGGCGCGACTGTGGTCGTGCTCATACGGCTGTCCGTTCCCGCACGTTGACAGGCAACGCTGGAAGCAGCGTGGCGCGGGTTTTGCGTTGAACTGGCCGCATGGTCAATTCATTATAATTGACGGCCATTTGCGGCTCGCAATTGACGCGCACCGGCGGCGCGGGTATTCTGCGGAGGATGAATAGAGGAGCATAACCATGAACAGGCGTGAATTAATCAAGCGGATGGGCGGCGCGTGTTCCGCGCTTGCGCTCTCCAGGTTTGCAATTGCTCAGACTGCGCCGGGCAATCATTTTGTTGGAACCAGGTCTTCCCTGCAAGGCTACCGGATTCCGGAGTGGTTTCGTGACGCCAAGTTCGGCATCTGGGCACACTGGGGTCCGCAGTCGGCCATTGAAGACGGGGATTGGTACGCGCGCAATATGTACATGCAGGGATCGGAGCAATACCGCTACCACGTGGAGACTTACGGCCATCCCTCCAAGGTTGGCTACAAGGATCTGGTAGATAACTGGAAGGCCGCCCAGTGGGACCCGGACCATCTGATGAGCCTGTACAAGAAGGCGGGCGCTAAATACTTTGTGAGCATGGGCGTTCATCACGATAACTTCGACCTTTGGGATTCCAAATACACACGCTGGAACGCCGTGAAGATGGGCCCGAAAAAGGACGTGGTGGGAATGTGGCGGGATGCGGCGCGCAAGCAGGGTTTGCGCTTCGGAGTCAGCGAGCACCTATGGATCAGTTACAAGTGGTTTGCCGTGAGCCATGGCTCCGACAAGACCGGACCGCTGGCCGGCGTTTCGTATGACGGCGTTGATCCACAATACGCGGATTTGTATCATGACGCCGATTGCGCGCGCTTTGCCGGATTGACGAAAGTCGATTGGAGCGATAACGGGATTCCTGAATCGTGGAAGAAGCATTACCTGGATCGCATGACCGACCTCATCGACAAGTATCAGCCGGACTTTCTCTACACCGACGGCCATCTTCCGTTTGAAGAATACGGGATGAAGATGGTGGCTCATCTGTACAACGTGAGCGCACAGTTGCATGGCGGAGTGACCGAGGCGATCTATACGAGCAAGGAAGAGACGGATTGCGCGATCGGCACTTGCCTGCTGGATCATGAGCGCAGCGTCACCGATGAGATTGCCAAGAACCCGTGGCAAACCGATACCTGCATTGGCCAATGGCATTACAAGCGGGGGCAGCAATACAAGACGGCCAAGAAGGTTATCGACATGCTCACGGATATCGTCAGCAAGAACGGCAACCTGCTGCTGAACTTCCCGCTGCCCAACTCCGGCGCATTGGATTATGAGGAGATGGTTGTTCTGGACGACATTACCAAGTGGATGGCGGTGAACAGCGAGGGCATCTATGCCACGCGGCCATGGAAGATTTACGGGGAAGGCCCCTCGACCAAGGTGGATGTCCAGGCGGAACGATTCAACGAAAGCAAGCGTCCGGCGATGGCCGCCGCAGATGTCCGCTTCACCACCAAGGGAAGCACCTTGTACGCCTTCGTAATGGGTTGGCCGGAGAAGGAAGCCGTAGTGCAGGCGCTCGGCCTGGCCAGTCCGCAAGCCCCCGGCAAGATCCAGAAAGTGGAGTTGCTGGGCTACAAGGGCGATCTCAAATGGAAGCAGGACGAAGCCTCATTGAAGGTAGAGATGCCAGCGGAGAAGATTTCCGACGTGGCGATTACGCTGAAGGTTGAGCTGACGTAAAGTTGTTGGCGTGACACATTGGGCGAATGGGCTGGCGGAGATGCCGGTCCACTCGCCCGTTGGCCTTTGAATGTTTGTATAAAAGAAATCCTTCATTTGCGCATCAGAGGATTATGATGATTTCGGCAGGGAATCCTGCCGATAGAAACAGGGCTCGCCCGTGGCGCAGGAGGAAGAGCGATGAAAAACAAGAATAAGAAGGAAAAGCCAGAGAAGGCACTGGAGGCGACTCATGCCAAGGGCATTAAGCTTGGCGGAGACCTGCCAGCGCCAGCGCCGAACGATGCAAAGGCACTGCATCTGGGCAAAGACTGCGACTATGAGCGCGAACTGCGCCGGTTGCAGGTGGAGCTGGTCAAGCTGCAGGAATGGATTCGCCACGAGGGTTTGCGAGTCGTGGTGCTGTTTGAAGGCCGCGACGCGGCAGGCAAGGGCGGCGCCATCAAGCGCATCACCGAATCGCTGAATCCGCGCGTTTGCCGGGTGGTGGCGCTGGGCACGCCCACGGAGCGCGAAAAGACACAGTGGTACTTCCAGAGATATGTTCCCCATCTGCCAGCGGCGGGCGAGATGGTGCTGTTTGATCGCAGTTGGTATAACCGAGCCGGGGTTGAGCGGGTGATGGGCTTCTGCACCGAGGCGCAGTATCGGGAGTTCATGCAGAGTTGTCCGGAGTTTGAACGCATGTTGATTCGCTCTGGGATTCGCCTGTTCAAATACTGGTTTTCCGTCAGCGACGAGGAGCAGGAGCGGCGCTTTCAGGATCGCATGAAGAACCCCACCAAGCGCTGGAAGTTGAGCCCGATGGATTTGCAGTCGCGCAAGCACTGGGCGGAATATTCGCGGGCCAAGGACGAGATGTTCGCGGTGACTGACATCAAACAGTCGCCCTGGTATGTGGTGAATGCGGAGGACAAGAAATGCGCCCGGCTGAACGTGATCCGTCATCTTCTGTCGATGTTTGACTATCTCGATCTGACGCCCGAACCGTTGAAATTGCCGAAACTGGATAAGTCGAAATACGTGCGGCCGCCCATTCAGGAGCAGAATTTCATTCCACTGGTTTACCGGTAGAAAGAATCGATGGATCGCAGAGATCTGATCAAGATGGGAGCGGTTGCGGCGGTTTCCGGCTTTGCGCAGACCAGCAGAGCAGCACCGTCAGTGAGCAGATATGCGCCGGTTGAGCAATGGGGCGTCTTTGAGGCCGAAGTGAAGGGGCCGTCGAGCGGAAATCCATTTGTGGATGTGAGCTTTGGCGCGCTCTTTACCCTGGGGCACAGAACCGTGGAGGCGGCCGGATTTTACGACGGCGAGGGCGTTTACCGGGTGCGCTTTTCTCCTGATGCTGTGGGGCGCTGGAGCTTTGAGACGACAGGAAGTGTAAAGGAACTTGCCGGGCAGGCAGGGTCGTTTGAGTGCGTTCCCGCCAGGCGCGGCAACCATGGGCCGGTGGGCACGGCGCACCAATTTCACTTTCAGTATGCGGATGGCACGCCTTATTTCCCATTTGGGACCACATGCTATTCGTACGGGTTCATCGGCGAACCGCTGCAGCAGTTGACGCTCGAGTCGCTGAAGGTGGCGGGTTTCAACAAGGTGCGGATGTGTCTTTTGCCCAAGCCGCTGGGAGAGCGCAAGCCTGTGGCCATGCCGTTTGAGCGCATTGGCGCGGAAGCGCCAGAGCCTCCCAAGAGCACGATGGAGAATTCGGCGGAAGTCAAGAGCACGGAGCGCTACGATCTGACGCAACTGAACCCAACCTACTTTCGGCACGTGGAAGAGCGGATTCAGGATTTGCTGACGGCAGGCATCGAGGCGGACGTGATTCTGTTTCATCCGTACGATGCCTGGGGCTTCAAGGCTATGGGCGAAGAGGCGGATGACCGCTATCTTCGTTACGCGGTGGCTCGGCTTTCCGCTTACCGAAATGTGTGGTGGTCGATTGCCAACGAATATGACCTGGTGAAATCGAAGTCGATGAAAGACTGGGACCGGTTTTTCAGGATTGTCGAGCAGAGCGATCCACATGGCCGGTTGCGCTCGATTCATCACAGCAAGGTGGTCTATGACCATTCAAAGCCGTGGTGCACTCATGCGAGTTTGCAGGAGTACGACTTCCAGAAGTCAGCGGAGCGGCTGGCGGCGTGGAACAAGCCGATCATCTACGACGAGATTCAGTATGAAGGAAACATTGCGCGGCGCTGGGGCAATCTTTCGCCGCAGGAGATGACCAACCGCTTCTGGCGGGCGATTGTTGCCGGCGTTTATGCGACGCATGGCGAGACGTACATCTCAACGGACGGGAATCCGGTTTGGTCCGATGCGGGAACACTGCACGGGACGAGCGCCGCACGAATTACTTTTTTGCGGAAGCTGCTGGAGAGCACGGGAACGACGGGGTTGATGGCCGCTGAAACGCCGTACTACACCTATGCCGCGAATCCCGGGGAGCGTTCTCTCTACTTTTTCGATTTTCACTGCGCGGCGGAGTATGAATTTCCGCTGCCGGAAAAAGGAAAATTCAAGATAACGCTGATTGACCCATGGGAGATGACGAAGACGCCCGTGCCGGGAACCTTCAGCGGAAAGAGCAAGATTGCGCTGAGCGGCAAACCGTACATGGCCGTGCTGATTGAGAAAGCCTGAGTTGGCGGACCTGGCGTATTCAGGCAACGGCTATATGTAGTCTCGGAAGAGCTCTTCGGAGGGCGCGGCAATGACGCTCCGGCCCACCAACATTCCGTCCTCGGCGGCGACTTTGCAGCCGGCAGCAACGGCTGCCTGAACACTGGCCACATCGCCGGCCATCATCACAAATCCCTTGCCGCCCAGAGCCATTGCCAGGTGGATTCGGAGCAGGATCACGTTAGCGGATTTGACGGCGGCGTCGGCGACCCCGATGATGCTGGCCGCGGAGAAGGTTTCGATGACGCCGATGGAGCGTAACTGGCGAGGATCAACGTCGACGGCGTTGGAGATGGCCGCCAGAACAGAGGGATGCACGCGCGCGATCTGCCGCTTCTCGATGAGCGATGGACCCGCGGCTACTCCGCCGGCCTGGACAGCGGCTTCAACCGAGGTGACGTCGCCGGCCACCGCGATGAGAAATTTTCCCGAGCAGATGCTGCGCGCCATGAGCAACTGAATGTTACCGGCCTTCAGCATCACGTCCTCGACCAGAAAACCGGTGGCCACGCTGGAAAGCTCGACAAGTCCGATAGAGCTGATTTCAGACACGAGGTTCACTCCTTCTATGCGCCCTGCGCTTCGATGAAGACCGCATCGCCGGTCACCCTCACCACACCGTCAATGCTGGCATGCACACGTGCGCCGAGCTTGCCCTCCGGCGGCACGGCAAGCAAATCGCCGACGCGCACGCAGTCGCCGCATTTCACCACCGGAACTGCGGGCGCACCGGCGTGCTGCTTCAATAGAATTTTGACCTTTTGCGGCGAGAAAGAATGGTCCACCAGCGGGCCGACATTGTTGAACTCACCCAAACCCAGCCGGGCAATCAGACGGCGCATCGGCACGCGGCGGAATTCGGCAAGAGGGTGGGGAGTGATGGTTGCGGGGTCGCCCTTGAAGGTCAGCCCGCGCTCGCGCGCCAGCGGCTTGGCCTGCACGCAGACATTCTTGGGATCGAGATCTTCAGGGCATGCATAGAGCGAACAAAGATTGCACTCGCAACAATAGAGCGTGGCGACCATGGCGTCCACGCCGGTGGCAAAGCCGAGCGACTGCATGGCGCGATGCGGCTGAATGGGATGGCCGAGCAGAAAGCGCGGGCAAAATTCCGTGCAGAAACGGCACTGATCGCAGGCCGAGCGGCCAATGCGGTTCACCTGAATCATCGGTGCGTTGTGGCGCTCGATCAGCTTGTGCGAGGCGGGCAGCACAATGATTCCGCCCGTGGTCTTGGTGACCGGGAGATCGAGGCTCTCCGCCGGCTTGGCCATCATGACGCCGCCGAGAAGCACACCGATATCGCTCACGGTTGCCCCGCCGGCTGCCTCAATCACTTCGCCGATGGTGATGCCAACGGGTACCCGAAGAGTAACGGGGGTCTGAACGGCGCCGGCCACGGTGAGGTATTTGTGCGTCACCGGCTGATCCAGGCCGATGTTGATCAGGGTCTCGACATTGGAGACGGCTACGTCCACATCCTTGGGCAAGCCTCCGGGCGGAATGACGCGGCCGGTGACCAGGTGGACGAGTATAAATTCATCGCCTGCCGGGTAGACATCCGGCAGCGGAACGACCCGCACTCCGGGCGGGACTGAGAGCTCCAGCGCGGCAATGATCTCGTGATACTTTTCCTTAATTCCGATGGCCGCTTCGCGCGCGCCGACTATCTTCATGGCCACCTGCAGGCCGCGTAAAAAGGGCTCAGAATGGTGATGAAGCAGTTCCTTGTCCTTGTGCAGCAGGGGTTCACATTCGGCGGCGTTGACGATGACGAGAGACACTTTGGTTTTGAACTTGACCGCTGCTGGAAATCCGCCACCCCCGGCTCCCACAATGCCGAGTTCCTCAAGACGGCCGACAGACGGGGACGCGCCACCCGTCTGATGGTCTCGCAACTGCCCGGCAATTCCCGCCATAGAGGGTCAACCTCAAAATCCGTTAAAAATCCATTTGACTCTGGATTGAATTGTACTGTATGCTTTAAAATAATTCAAGATTGTTCAAAAGCGTCCAAAATGAGATGCCTGATCCCAAATATCGGTAGCACTTCGTTCAAGTACCGGGTTCTTGATATGCCCGGTGAGGCGGTATTGGCGGAAGGACGCGTGGAGCGGATTGGCCAGCCTGGCGGCGAGTGTCCTGACTACCAATCGGCTATCGCCAAGTGCCTTGCGGCGATTGCGGGCGAGGGCAAGGCTCTGGGCAGCATTTCGGAGATCGGCGCGGTGGGCTTCAAGGTGGTTCATGCCGGGCCGCTCAATGCATCGCAAATCATCGGGGACGATCTGCTTCAGGCGATGGATGAATTCACCTTCTTTGCGCCGGCGCACAACCCTCCTTATATAGAGGCCATCAAGGCTTTTCGCAAGGTGCTTCCCGGAGTTCCCTTGGTCGCGGTGGTCGAGACCAGCCCCTACCGGTTCATGGATGAAGCGGCCACCACCTATGCCGTGCCTTACGAGTGGCGCACGAAGTACGGCATTCGCCGCTATGGATTCCACGGCGCCAGCCATCGCGCCGCCAATGAGCACACGTCGAAGCTGCTGGGCCGCAAGAATCTGCGCCACATTTCCTGTCATTTGGGAGGCAGTTCGAGCATCGCGGCCTTCCGCGACGGCGTGGCCATCGACACCAGCTTCGGAACCTCGCCGCAATCTGGGTTGCCACAGAACAATCGCGTCGGCGACATCGACTCCTTCGCTGTGCTGCAGATGATGAAGAAGCTGAATGTGGGGCCGGATGAGATGGCGCGCATTCTTGGAAGACAGTCGGGATTGGCGGGCATCAGCGGCACCTGCGGCGACATGCGCGATCTGGACCAGGCCGCGGCCGCAGGCAACAAGCAGGCGCGGCTGGCGCTCGATGTTTTTGTTCGCGCGATTCGTCATTATGTGGGCGCGTTTCTGCTGGAGCTGGGCGGCGTGGACGCCATCACATTCTCCGGCGGCATTGGCGAAAACAGTTGGGAGACGCGCGCCGCCGTTTTAAAGGGCCTCAGCGGCTTCGGGATTGAACTGGATGAAAAGAAGAACCGCGCGGCTAAGGGGCTGGGCTCGATTTCTACCGAAACATCGCCGGTCAAGATTTTGATTGTTCCGGCGAACGAAGAGTTGATTGTCGCTCGCGAAACGGTGAAAGTGGTTGGCGAAGCGCGGAAATGATTTGCAGTATCCCACCCTAGCCGCAAAAACAAGAACGCGGCGAGGGTGGGGCACCCGGAATTAATACGTTCAGGAATTCTTATGAGAAGTGGAAGTGAAACAAGGTCGTCTTCAGCGGGTTCCATCGACAGATCGATGGTGGAGCAGATTGTCCGCCAGGTAGCTGTTGAATATCTTGGGCGCGGGAAGAAATCGCCGGCGCCGCTGCTCACGGTGCAGACTTCTTCGCGGCATATGCACATCTGCCGCGAAGACATGGACGTACTCTTTGGGCCGGGAACCGAGCTGACCTTTGACCGCCCGCTCTTCCAGGAAGGCAACTTCGCTGCCAAGGAGACCGTGACGATCGTGGGGCCGCGGAGCCGTTTGATTTCCAACCTCCGCATTCTGGGGCCGATGCGCAAGCAATCGCAGATTGAGCTGGCCTTCACGGACGCCATCATGCTGGGCTTCACGGATATTCCAGTTCGGCTCTCCGGCGACATTGCGGGCACACCCGGAGCCATCATCATCGGGCCCAAGGGCGTGGTCGAACTGAAAGAAGGCGTCATTCGCGCCGCGATCCACGTGCATATGAACCCTACCGAGGCCGCGCACTTTGGGGTTTCCAAGGGCGACCGCATGAAGCTGCGTTTTGGCGGCCCGGCGGGCGTGACCTTCAACAATGTACATGTCCGCATTGATCCAACAGCCAAACTCAATGTCCACATGGACACGGATGAGGCGAATGCATGTGGCGCGCATTTAACCAAAGAAATTGAAATTTTCAAGTAACACAACAAAGAAGAGAGGAAGCGATGAAGCAAGCGCTTGGAATGATCGAGACGAAGGGCCTGGTGGCGTTGTTTGAAGCAACGGACGCCATGCTTAAGTCAGCAAACGTTACGTTCGCCGGCTGGCAGTCCGTTGGTTCCGGACTGGTGACCGCCTTTGTAGAAGGGGACGTGGCCGCTGTCAAGGCAGCCACAGACGCGGGCGCGGAGGCAGCATCCAGAATCGGCGAGGTGGTCAGCGTGCAAGTGATCTCTCGCCCCCACGACGAACTGCCGTCTTTTGTCAAACAGGACAAGAAGGCCGCAGCAAAACCCGCAGCCGCGAAGTAGGCGGAGGAGACCCAGATGAGTGAAGCAATCGGATTGATCGAAACCAAGGGCCTCGTCGGACTCGTCGAGGCATGTGACGCGATGGTGAAAGCGGCCAGCGTAGAACTAGTAAAAACCGTGCAGATTGGCGGCGGATACGTTACAGCTATTGTCCGCGGCGATGTGGGCAGCGTGCGCGCGGCGGTGGACGCAGGCGCGGCCGCGGCCAAGGCTGTGGGCGAACTGGTGTCCTCTCACGTGATTGCGCGTCCCCACGATGCGCTCGTAGAAAGTTTCTTGAAGTAACGCGAAGTCAGGAGAATTGAAATGGCCAATGAAGCGATTGGAATGATCGAGACCAAGGGCCTGGTGGCGCTGGTCCAGGCAACAGACGCAATGCTGAAAGCTGCCAGCGTGAAATTCGTCGGCTGGAACAAGATCGGCAGCGGTCTGTGCTCGGTCTTTGTGCAGGGCGATGTGGGTTCGGTTCGCGCCGCGGTGGACGCTGGCGCCGAAGCTGCCCGCGCGGTGGGCGAGGTGCAAAGCGTGCACGTGATCGCGCGCCCCCACGGCACTCTGAGCGCCGTATTGCAGAAATAGCAGCAGGCGGCAGGCTCACGTCTGCCGCGACGCGCGAGGGACCCATTATGTTCATAGCGAAAGTTATCGGCAATGTTGTTGCCACCCAGAAGAACGAAAAGTTTCTGGGCATGAAGCTGTTGCTGATTCAGCCGTACATCAGCAAAGAGGGCAAGCTGCAAATCTCGGGCAGTTCCGTGGTTGCGGTGGACAGCGTTGGAGCCGGCGTGGGCGAGTGTGTGCTGTTTACGCAGGGTAGTTCTGCTCGTCTCACGCCTACAACGAAAGACGCGCCGGTAGACGCCGTGATCGTTGGCATCGTGGATGTCGTCGAGGTTGAAGGCAAAATATTGGAGAAGCCCTAATGCAGATTCAGGACCAGGTGATTGCGGAGATCGCCAAGGAAGTGGTTGCGCGGCTTCGCGTACAGATGCAACTGCCGGACAAACCAGCCGCTGCGACACCCGCACCGAGTGCTGCCGCTCGTGACGGTGTATTCTCCACCGTGGACGAAGCCGTGAACGCAGCCTATGAGGCACAGAAGAAGGTTGCAGCCTTGAGTCTCGACGAGCGCGGCAAGATGGTCGATATTATCGTTCGCATCTGCAATGACCGCCGCGAAGAATTGGGACGCATGGAGATGGAGGAGACAAAAGTCGGCCGCCTCGATCACAAAATCCTGAAGCTGACGAACATGCGCTTTGTGCTTGGGGTTGAAGCCATGCACAGCGAGGCGCGCAGCGACAGCACCGGGTTGTGCATCATTGAGCACGCGCCCTGGGGCGTCATCGGCATGATACTGCCAGTTACTCACTCCGTGCCCACCATGGCTTCCAACGCCATCAATATTCTGGCCGCGGGTAACACTGCGATCTTCGGGCCGCATCCTTCGGGCGCGAATGTGGCGCGTTATGCGCTGCAACTCTTCAATCGCGAGATTGAGCGGGTATTCGGCTTTTCCAACGTGCTCACAACCACACGTGAAGCCAGCATTGAAGCCGCTGAGCAGGTCTTCCATCATCCCAAGGTTGCGCTGTTGTGCGTCACCGGCGGCATGGCGGTGGCACAGGCAGCCGCCAAATCCGGCAAGCGCGTGATTGCGGGCGGACCCGGAAATCCTCCGGTGGTCGTCGACGAAACCGCCAATCTGGATCGCGCCGCCCGATGCATCATCGACGGCGCGGCCTTCGATAACAACCTGCTTTGCACTGGTGAAAAAGAGATCTTCGTCGTCGCCTCCGTGGCCGACGCCTTTATCTCCGCCATGAAACGCGCCGGCGCATTCCAATTGGATTCCTCGGCCATCGAACGGCTCACCCGAGCGGCCTTCACCTTCGAGAGCGGCGGCGGGGGTTGTGCCAGGGCGCACGTTAAAAAAGAACTGGTGGGCAAAGACGCTTCGGCTCTTGCGGCAGCGGCCGGAGTGCGCGTGCCCGCCGATACGCAACTCCTGTTTGGAGAGACCGACGAGAATCATGCCTTTGTCGTCGAAGAACAGATGATGCCGTTTATTCCGGTGGTGCGCGTGCGCGACGTGGATGCGGCAATTGCGGCGTCAGTCAAGGCGGAACACGGCTACCGGCACACCGCGATCATTCACACGCAGAATGTTGAGACGGCGACGCGGATGGCTCGCGCGATGAACACCACCATTTTTGTCCAGAACGCGGCATCACCGGCCGCGCTGGGCGTGGGCGGCGCGGGATACTTCAGCCATACCATTGCCACCCCGACGGGCGAGGGAGTCACCACTCCTCTCACTTTTACGCGGCAACGGCAGATGATTGTTGGCGATGCATTGAGGATTATTTAGCTGTGTTTTTGGCGCGCATTGGCGGAACGGTAGTTGCGGCGGTCAAGCACCCGACTCTGGACGGTTGCAGGTTTCTGCTTGCGCAACGACTTGAAGCCGATGGTAGCGCGGGACTGGAACCGATTGTGGTGGTGGACTGGCTGGGCGCGGGAAACGGAGCGATTGTGCTTGTCTCCACGGATGGAGACATTGCACGAACCAGGCTGGGCAACACAACGCCGGCACGCATGGTGGTTGTGGGAATTTTGGATTCTGTGCAGTCGCACGCAAGCGCGAGGCAGGAGTAACGCATGAGGCTGGGCATCGTTCGTGGTCACGTCACACTCAGTCCGGCTGTCGCTGCGTATCGCGGCAAAACGCTCGTGGTTCTGGAGCCTGTGACGATGGAGAATCTGAATGCCAGAAACGGATTGGGCGGAGGCAAGTCGCTGGTCGCCGTGGATGAACTCGGCGCAGCCGAAGGCCAGATGGTGGCATTCACCGAGGGCCGGGAAGCCGCGAATCCCTTCTGGCCTGACGCAGTGCCGGTGGATGCGTACTGCACACTGATTGTAGATTCCATCAACATTCATGCGAAGACAGTTTCTTGAGGTGGGGAGTTGAAGAGCGAAATGAAGAGCATTGATCTTACTGGCCAGAAGGTTTTAGTCATCCGCGATGCGCGGAGCGCCCTGGCGTCAAGCGCAAGCCAGGTACTTGTCTGCAAAAACTGTGTTGTAACTCCTTCGGCTCGCGACTTCCTCGCCCAACACAATATCGCCCTGGTGACGAGCGGCGATGCTCAGGCAGCCGCCCCCGCCGCATATCCCTCACTCCCAGCCACCGGCGGCAGCGGCAGCGCACTAAGCCGTCCCGCTCCGAATCCGCGATTGTTTACATCGCCTGAAGCTGAAGCTGTCAAAAAGGAGATCTGCGCCATCGGTCGCAAGCTCTGGATGCGCCAGTTCGTCGATGGCAACGGCGGAAACATCTCCTATCGCATCGGCCCCAACGAGGTCATCTGCACGCCAACTCTGGTGAGCAAGTACGACTTGACTCCCGAAGACATGAGCATGGTGGATCTGGAAGGAAATCAGATTGCGGGAAGCAAGGCGCGCACCAGCGAAATCTTACTGCACCTTGAAATCTATAAGGCGGTGCCGGAGGCAAAGTCTTGTGTCCACTGCCATCCGCCGCATGCCACCGCGTACGCCATCACCGGAAAAGTTCCGCCCAACCTGGTCATTCCCGAGTTTGAAGTTTTCATCGGCAAGGTGGCCATCTCGCCCTACGAAACGCCGGGCACGGCAGAGTTTGCACAGACCGTTCTGCCCTTCGTCAAGACGCACAACACGGTGCTGCTCGCCAATCACGGAATCATCTGTTGGGCAGATTCAGTCACCCACGCCGAGTGGTTTGCCGAAGTGCTGGAGACCTATTGCTGGACATTGATGCTGGCCTCACAACTGGGCGCTCCGATCTCCTACATCTCGGAACAGAAGGGCGCAGACCTGCTGGCCATCAAAAAGAAGCTCGGTCTGCCCGACATTCGCTTCGACACGTCAAGGATGAAAGAGTGCCAACTCTCCGATCTTGAGGTGCCGGGTTCTATCGCGCTCACGCCGGGCCCCTGTGACGGCAGCACCGGCAGGCCCGCGGAAACCGACCTGGAGATGCTGGTGAGGTCGGTCACCGATGCGGTGATGGAAACCATTGGCGCCAAGTGAGCGGAACTTCCCTAGGCCAGCAAGTAGCTGACCCCGTGCTCGTCCAATAATTGTCTTTGTTCCGGCGCAAGATTCTGGTCGCAGATGATCTGATCGAGTTCCGCGAGATCGGCTACATGGATCATTGCGCTCCTGCCGAATTTCGTATGGTCGGCAACGATGATCACGCGCTGCGCGCACTCGATCATGGCGCGAATCGACGCAACCACAAGAGGACTGCTGTCGCTAAGACCATCCCTGGTGATGCCGCGAATTCCCAGGATGGCAACGTCCGCCGAAATGCTGTGAAGCATTCGCTCGCAAATTGGGCCAAACTGTATTCCGAGGCGAGGATAGAGAAATCCGCCGGTCAATGTAACCTCGGTTTGCCGGCATTCCCAAAATACCTGGGCAACCAGGATTGAATTGGTGATGACCTGGATCGGGCGATCATAGAGGCATCTTGCAACTTCGACGACTGTAGAGCCGCCCCCCAGAATGATGGTTTGCCCATCTTCTACCAGCTCTGCAGCAGCTTTCCCGATGCGCATTTTTTCTACGTGACAACTCACTGAGAGTTGCCTGAAGTCGAGCGCCTCCTCGCGAGTGTTGGTGGACATAGCCCCACCACGAACTCTGCGGATATTCCGGCTGCTTTCCAGGTCAATCAGATCCCGGCGAACCGTCGCTCTGGACGCATTGAGCAGCTTGCACAACTCTTCCAGCTCGACGAAGTCCTGCCGCGATAAAACTTCCAGAATGTTTCGGTGGCGCTCGATTTGATTCATAGGAGCCAAGTACCGTTACAACAATGAACAGAAGATACTGCGCGGATTCAGCAGACCTTTCGATTATGCGCCAATTGTTCAAAACGCAGCAACATTCTTCGGAAAAATCCTCTTGGGTTCAGGTTCTGGTCTCACAGACGGGGTCGAAGCTGCGATCTGCCATGAGGGCATCCGCTCTGGACTACAAGTCCTCGAAGCCGAAAAACACGTCCAGACGGCGGACGGTTCCTGTGCGCTCGAATACAGCGGCGCTGGTTTCGGCGTCGAGGTCAAGCGCATCAACCGTAGAGCGGGATCCTCCGGCGCTGGTGATCTCGATCCTTTGCGGTCCCGAACGATGGGCCACCACGGGCGTCTGGCAGGTTGTAAACGCCATTGTGCCGGGACCAAGATCAAGAGTGCTGTCGCTGCCGCCGGCATCGTAGAAGTGGAAGCGCCGAGCCTCCTGTAAAAACTCGCCGCGGCTGACGAGCAGGCGGCGGAAGCCGAGCCGTCCATTCTCGACGGCGACACCCAACTCGCCCACCCGCGAGATGAGATCCTCCTTCACCTGGCCGGTCATGCCGGGCTGCTGCACTCCCGCGAATCCGGGCGTGTGGGAGTAGGGATCGGTGGGGATTGCGCCGTACAGCGCCGGCGGCTTGTGGACGCCGATGCCCTCGCGGATTTCGCGATAGTGGCGGATCAGGCGCTCGATTACGTCAGCGGCGCAGCTCGCCTCCGCGGCCTGGTTCAGCGACTCCTGAACTGCCAAAAGCAACTTGGAAACCATGTGCCAGTAAATGCAGCCAAGCCCCTCATACTTGTAAAACGTGCCTGAACGGCCGGTGAAGGACTGGTGATCGAAGACCTCTTCATACAACGCGAGAACGCGCGCGTTTTCCTCGTCCTGCAGGCCCAGCGTCTGGAGAGCTTTCTTCAACTGCGAGCCGTTGCATAAAGCTGCATTGAAGTGCGCCACGCCGTTCAGATCCTGAACCACGATGCAGCGGTCGCCGCGTTCGATCATCTCCGCCAGAGGTTTCGATTTCGCGATTGATGCGGCGGGAATGTTGTTTTTCTCAAAAAAGCCCGGCAATTTGCGGTCGGGATAGAGGATGTAGCTGTTCTGGTCAGTGCGATAAAGGCGACTGCCGCGCAGCGCATCCAGCAGCGCAACCGAATCCCGCGTAGAAAGAGCGCCGGAACTGAGCACTGCCACCTGGCCTTCGAGCATCTCGTAGAGGCGGCGAATCGCGATCCCGCCGTTGACCAGCTTCATCAGGTTGTAGGAGTGATACAGGCCATCCTCGCGCCGGTTGGCGCTGATCGAGTGGTCAATGTGCCGGAGCGCAACATCGCAAAAGGCGGCCAGCTCCGCGACGCCGAGCGCGGTCTGGCGGCCTGAAAACCCGTGCGCATAGAGCTTGGCTCGATAATCGCTTCCCGCGTTGCCCAGGGAATCGAGGACCGTCTTGCGGTTCTGGTCCGAGATCGGTCCGCCGAGCAGGCCTGCATGGCTTTCCAAAGCTTCGGCTACCCGGTGAAAAGCCTCGGCGACCTCGGAGGAAACCTCGATCGCGGGAACATCGACAGCGCCGAATATGCCTCGACAAAGCGACAGAAACCGGCGCAGGTAGCAGAGGGTCACCATGGAGACGCCGGGTCCGACCAGCGCATTGTTGGCGTCGTTCCACTCCGGCCGCTGTGTATTCATCCACAGTCCGGCCTCGGGAATGAAGTTGAAGAGCCGCGCCAGCACCAGCACCAGCAGCTTTTCGGCCAGGTTCGCACGGTAGGGCGCGCCGTCCGGGCCAGGAAGCGCTTTGCCGTCCTCGCCCATCGCCGTCACCCTCTGATGAATTGCGCGATCCAGCGCGGCTTCGAAATCGATAGTGTTGCGTGGATCTTCGAGCAGCGCGCTATAGGGCTTGATGCGGTAGGGAACGTTGGCGTAGGTGAAGACGCGGCGTGTCAGCAGGCCGGAAAGTGTTCCCGGATGGTAGCGCGCCGAAAGTTCCAGCAGCTTCAAGAGGTAAGAAACCTGGTGGTCGCCCCAGTAGCCGATGAACGACCACGTGTCGTGCAGGTCGAGCACCTCCCAGTCGTAGCCGTCGCGCAGGATGCGGTACGGATTATGGCCATCGGCGGTGGAAGAATCGACAAACTTGAAGATCATGCTCTCCACGTAGCCGGGAAAGGAGAGCGCCAGCGCCTCCCAGTTCTGGAAGATGTCGCGCCAGTTGCCTTGATAGTTCAGTATTCTTTCGCCCTGGCTGTTCTTGATCTCAATGGCGAAGATGTTCCAGGGACGGCTGGGATCGCCGTGACGGCGGCTGAAGGTCAGCGGCAGGTATTCATGCGCCAGCCTCTCCAGATCGGAGTCTTCCTGCTCGCGCGCCAGCACCAGCAGGCGGCTGTGCGGCAGGGTTTCCGGCAGCGCGTCGAGGAAGGCGGCCCTCCGCTCGGCTACGGCATGGTTGGCCTTGCCGATGAACGCCTTGAAGTCAGATCGGGAAATCTCGTACCCATGCTCAGGAATTCCGCCGCGCATAATGTTGAACAGCGCGTTGGAGAAATGCCGGTCTGAGTTGAGGTCGTCGCGGGTGCATTGCAGGCCGTCAGCCGCGGCCACAAGGCGAACCAGCTCCGCTGAGCCACGCGCGATGTCCTCGTCGAGCCGCGCGCGCAGGTTCTCGCCGGAGTTAAGGAAACCAACCAGAGCGGCAACTTTCGCCGCGTCCTGCTCGACTTCCGCCACAATGCTCCATTCCTTGCGGCCTTCAGCGGGAAGCGCCAGGCGCGCATTGACGAAATAAGCGCCGCGACGCCCGCGAACCAGCGTTTCCTCGTCCACTGGCTCGCCCTGCCGGAAGCGATCCAACTGCGCCGAGCAGAGAAGCCGGCGGGCGGATTCCAGGCCCTCCGACCAGACCGTGGTCGCTCGCAACGCCTCATTCGGCTCAGGCCGGTCCGCTGGAACAGAGCTGAGCTTGAAGAGACCCAGGCCGGTTTTCGCCTCCAGTTCGTTCTCCTTGTAGCCGTCCGCCAGCGTGCTGTATTCCATTTGGAAGCGGCGTGTCAGCCCGTGCGGCATGAGATTCTGAATGCCGTCCAATAGATTGATTTCCACCGGCTCCGCGCCCAGGTTAGCCAAATCCGCGCGCCGCACAAAACCAAACCGGTCGCTCGACATCCAGCTATACGAAAAGGATAAGCCGAGGTCGTGGTTGACCTCCTCGAAGATGAGCTTATTGCTGTAGACGCTCTTCGACAGGCTTCTGGTGACGCGATACAGGCCCTCGTACCGCTGCGAGAAAGGCTCCCACAGCGAGGTGCGCCCGCCGCAAGTTACCAGCAGGATGGTCTTGCCGCCGGTCTGATCCTGGCTGTCATGGATGCGGTCGTCGGTGGTATACGGGAACAGAGCGCAATCGGAGTCCCTGCGGCCGGCGGTCAGCGCGCCGGTCGAGGAGACGAACATCCAATGATCCGAGGCGCTGACAATGCTCATCAGAAACGGCGTCATTGCGTCGTAGTTGACGATGCGGTAGAAACGCTCGCCGCCTATCTCGATCGGGCCTCCCTCAACCTTCCGCGAACCAGGATGGAGAGGCGCATCGCCCCCATAAATCGTGCTCATTGAACAGCCTCGGATTTGGATTCCATCCCCGCCGCAAATCTGCCGGGATGGACCTCATGCTTGATGTCGTCTCTACTTTACAGCGGGCGGCGTATCGTAGCCCGGCGAAGTTGGCCCCTTCGGCATCAACTCCGGATACAGATGGGCGGCGTGCGCCCATCCGGCAAAACCAAAGAACAAGACGCAAAGCAACAGTGCCTTCGTCAAAGGATGCGGCCTCGTTCGCTTTCCCATTCCTAACCCGCAGCCTCGCCCCGCCGTGCTTTCAGATCTGCTTCGATCTTTACCATCTTGGTGTCGCTGAGCGGATAGAGCAGCATCAGGGCCGCGGCTGCCAGCATCAGGCCGCAGGGAATCCAGCTCATGGTGAGAATGATTCCATGCATGGAGCGCGCCGACTGCTCCACGTTGGCCACATAACCAAAAAACGTGAGAAGCAGGCCAAATATCCATGCACCAACGGCAAATCCGACCTTGGTAGCGAAGATGGCCGAGGCAAAAAACAGTCCTGTATTGCGGCGACCGGTGCGCCATTCGGCGTGGTCTGCAGTATCCGCGAACATGGCCCAAACCAGCGGGGAGTTGAAACCGATGATGAAACTGGAGATGATTTGCAGCGCGAAGATGAAGAATATCTCCGGACTGATCGACCAATAGAATCCGTGATGCACCATTCCGCCAAGTGCGTTAACGCCGCTGATAATGCTGGAAATGATATGCGTTGCAGCAACGTCGTAAGCGCTGTTGGTGCCGGGCAGGCAGAAGCCGCCAATCACCAGGCCGCCTCCGCCGATGGCGAAAATGAACAGCGGCTTTTTGCCGAATATTTTTGTCAATCGAGTGGTAATGAAGACCGCGGCTATGAATGCAAAGCCGTTCACCACCATAAAGAGGCCCACCAGCGATTCGTTGTGCAGATAGTACTTGAAGTAGTAGGTGGAGGCCGCGCCCTTGACAGCGAAGGCGGCCAGAACCAGCAGCAGCACGCCCACCAGCATAATCCACGGTGTGCTGGTGAACAGGTTTTGCATGTCACGGCCCAGATCGGACTTCTGCGTTGCCGGCGGCTTCACGCGCTCACGTGTGGTCAGGAAGCAGAGCACCAGCAGGATGATGGCCAGCACGCCGTAGAAGACCATGGTGAGTTGCCAGCCACGCGCCTCGTTGCCCTGACCGAACCATTTGACAAATTTCAAAGTGAAGAACTGGATGAAAGTGCCGGCGGTGAAGGCGCCGATGAAGCGGATCGATGAGATCGAGGTGCGCTCCAGCGAGTTGGAAGAAATCACGCCCATCAGCGCGGAGTATGGAATGTTCACGAAGGTATAGATGAACATCAACAGGCTGTAGGTGATGTAGGCGTAGATGAGCTTGCCGCCGCCGCCCAGATTGGGCGTGGTGAAGGTGAATACCCCGGCCAGCGCGAAGGGGATGGCGCCCCAAATGAGATAGGGCCGGAAGTGGCCCCAACGCGTATGGGTGCGGTCGGCAATCGATCCCATCACCGGATCGGCAACCGCGTCGGCCAGGCGCGTAACCATCAGCATGGTGCCGACCGCCAAGGCCGAGATGCCGAAGACGTCGGTGTAGAAGAACATCAGGTACCACTCGAAGGTCTTCCAATAGAGATTCGAAGCCGCGTCTCCAAATGAGTATCCGATCTTCTCTTTGAGGGAGATACGGTCTGCCAACGGTACCGTCAGTTTTGCTGTTTCCACACTAGCCTCACTTTCCCAGTACGACCTCAGGCGCGGGCGCAAAGGATGAATCTCTCAGTTGGTATACATCCGCACGTAGTCTACCAGCATTGTGGAGGGAAACGGAGTACCGGAGATGGGGCTTCCCGGCCAGCTTCCTCCCACGGCCAGATTGAGGAGGATAAAGCTCGGCCCGGAACTCGACCTTGGCCCACTCGGAAACGGCAAAATCCTTGAAGAGCGAGTAATCCAGGTGCTGGAAGTGCGGCCCATACAGGCTATTATGCGGGGTAGTGCTGAGGCTCAAGAAATAGGAATCTTCATCTGTAGTCGATTTTGTAGTTGTAGAATCCCCAGAGAACCACAAGGTTCCATAAGGAGCCTATTATGAAGCGAAGATAAACCATAGTAAATACAGAGGTTATTGGTCGGGGCGGAGGGATTCGAACCCCCGACCCTCTGCTCCCAAAGCAGATGCGCTACCAGGCTGCGCTACGCCCCGACACTCTTCGATTGTAACGCGGATTGGTTTCCTGCTGTCATGGCGTCGGCGTCAGAGTCGAGGATTTCATGTCCGCTGTCCAGGTCCAGTTCTTTTTCTTGATATTCGAAGCTGTTCCTTCGATATGCGTGCCTGTGATTCGACCATGATATTCGACGAATTTATGGTTCATCTCTATGTAAATCGAATCACCATCCTGCTTCCACGTGCCGTTTGTATAGGAGCCATTTTGGTACGAATAGGACAAAGTGCCATCGGCCAGAAAATTAAATATGTCGTTATCGCCATCGGTCTCTACGACGGTCCAGGAAGTTCCAGCTACGTTAATAGCCGATTGCGACCTCGCGTTCTGCGCGAAAGCAGTCATGAACAGGCCCATTGCCAAAGTCAAAAGCGCGGAGATTCCAATGTTCTTGACGAGAATTTTCATCTGTTCCTCCTCGGGTAAGACCGCCCATTGAAAACAGGAAAAGTTTACAATATCTGCGGCAGCGAAGATACTTGTTTCGCCTGCTTCCCAAAACCAAAACTGATTCGATGCTACAATCGGTGTATGTGGCGGCTATAGTTCAGTGGCAGAACGCCTGTCTGTGGCACAGGATGTCGAGGGTTCGATCCCCTCTAGCCGCCCCAGAATACATGCACCGCAAGCGCCAACCTTCTCGATTACCGAGTCTTTGTGACCCTGAAAATCAAAGAAAATACAGAGCTTGACAACAATTCTTACGAATTGCCGGCAGGGTTTCCGGCGTTTGTGCCGCGCCGCGGCCTGAGCAACGGGCATCTGCAAACGATTGTTGGGAATTATTTTCCCCGGCCGGCATTCCGCCTGGCGACTGTTTCTGAGACGGTCGAGGTGGACCCGGCGGATGGCAGCCGCGTGCTGTGCCATTGCCACTGGCAGGCCGAGCCGGTCCGGGCTGGACGGCTGACTTTGGTGCTGGTTCACGGCCTGGAAGGCTCATCGGACTCAGGCTACATTCAGGGAGTCGCCGCACGCGCCTGGCAGGCCGGCTGGAACGTTGTGCGCATGAACATGCGCACCTGCGGCGGCACGGAGACGTTGTCGCCCACACTGTATCACTCCGGACTTTCAGCCGATGTGGGCGTGGTGGTGCGCCATTATGCGGAGCGGTTCGGCCTGGAGCGAGTGGCGCTGGCAGGCTACTCGATGGGCGGAAACCTGGTGCTGAAGCTGGCCGGGGAGTGGGGCAACCAGCCGCCCCTGTGCGCCGTGGCCGCAGTCTGTCCGGCCATTGATCTGGCTGTCGGCGCCGACGCCCTGCACGAGGGGTTGAATCGCATCTACGAGTGGAACTTTTTGCGCGGGTTGCTGGCGCGCTACAAGCGCAAGGCGAAGCTGTTTCCCGGCATTTATGCAAGCCGAAAGTCCATTGGGCCGGTTCGTTCCATTCGCGAATTCGACGACAAGATCGTGGCACGCTACTGGGGTTTCCGCGACGCCGACGACTACTATGACCGCGCCGCGGCCGCACGAGTTGTGGAGCGGATCGCGGTTCCTACACTGACGCTGCACGCACAGGACGATCCATTCATCCGCCTGCTGCCCGAGACACGTGCCAAGCTGCGCGCCAATCCGCACGTGACCTTTATCGAGACCCGCCACGGCGGCCACTGCGCCTACCTCTCCCGCGATCCCGGCAACGAGATTCACTGGGCAGAGGCGACGGTGATGCGGTTCCTGCTGGCGGCGACGGCCGAGTCTCATGGAAGCTGACTGGGAGTTCGAGGTTGGTCCTGATGCGGCGGGCGTTGCCGCGCCGGTGATCGAGGCGCATTGGTCGGGGTTTGTCGATCTGCAGCGCGCCCCGGAGCTGGCCGAGCATCTGCCTGAAACCGCTCAGTTTCCCGCGCTGGCCGAGGCCCTGGTAAAGCTGAATGCCGCTGATTCTCCGGTCTGGACATCGAAATGCGATTACTGGCCGCGCCTGGAAGCGAATGAATTTGACCCCGATGAGCTGGATGCGCCGCCCGACTGCACAGCTCACGCCACGGGCTGTTTCATTGACTTGCTTCCCAAAAGCAACCAGCAATGGGCGCTGCCGGAAATGGCCGAGAAGACATGCAAACGTATTTGCGGCTTCCTGAATGCCGTTCCGCTCCGCTGCTGTCGCGCTGATCTGGTCATCCGCCGCGCATTCATTTTCCCGGATGGGATGGACCTTGGAATCACCGCCTACCTGACCTCCTGCGGAGAGTCGCCTGCGGCGGCGGCAAAAACCCTGGAAACAGCTCTAGCTGCATTCACAGATGCGTTTTAGCCCACTCGACGTTAAAATAAGTTATACGTGGGCGAGTAGCTCAATCGGATAGAGCACCGGCCTTCTAAGCCGGGGGTTTCGGGTTCGATTCCCGACTCGCCTACCACGCCTTGGCGAGAGCTTTTTACGGCGTTGAACAGCAATCAACTCTCACTGCGCCTTTTCGGCATTTACGCTGTTACTTCCTTACCGGCGACAAAAACGCGTGGCCTCAAAGGCGCTGCGATAAAGTACACAATTTCGCGGTAATCGTTGAACTCGTGAATCAGAAAATCGGCATCCTTGCCGGCTTCCAGCGACCCTAGCCGATCCCCCAAGGCCAGGCTCCATGCCGCGTTGAGGGTTGCGGCCATAAGCGCCTCAGCGGGAGTGAGGCGCATCTGCAGGCACGCCAGCGAAAGAATGAACGGCATCGACGCCACCGGGGACGATCCCGGGTTGAAGTCGGTGGCCAGCACGACGGCCAGACCCAGTTCGATCATCTTGAGAGCCGGCGGGTACTGCTCGCGTCTCAGCGCAAAGACTGAGCCCGGCAACAGCACCGGCTGCACAGCAGCTTCGCGCAGCAGGGCAAGAGTTTCGCCGGTCACGGCCTCCAGGTGATCGGCGGTTGCTGTGCCGAGTTCCGCGGCCAGCGCGGCTCCCGTTCCGGGGCGAAACTGCTCGGCGTGAATGCGCAGCCGCAGGCCGTGGCGGCGAGCCGCAGTCAGAACGCGACGCGCTTCATTGACGGTCAACGCGTGGTCGTCGCAGAAAGCATCGCAGCAGGCGGCCAGCTTTGCAGCGGAGACCTCGGGAATCAGCTCTTCCTCAATCCAGCGGATATACTCTTCGCGGCGTACCTCAAACTCCGGAGGAACCATGTGCGCCGCCAGCAGAGTGGAGACAATGCGCGCCGGACCCTCAGCATTGAGCCGCGCCATGACGCGCAGCATCCGCAACTCCGTAGCGCGCTCCAGTCCATAGCCTGACTTGGCCTCGATAGTCGTCGTGCCCGAGCGAAGCATCCAGTCCCTGTGCTGTCGCGTCGCAGCCAACAGCTCGTCTTCAGTTGCCGCGCGGGTCAGCGCGACGGTGCTCAGAATTCCGCCGCCCGATGCGGCGATCTGCTGGTAAGTTGCCCCCGCAATGCGCTGCTCGAACTCGGCGGCGCGATTGCCAGCAAAGACCAAGTGCGTATGCGCATCGACGAAACCGGGTGTTACGCAACGGCCTTCAGCGTCGATAACCGTGGCTGTAGCGGGGATCTGCGAACGAAGTTGCGAGTAAGGTCCGGCTGAAATAATACGACCGTCTTCAACGAGCAAAGCGGCGTTTTCAACGAGGCCCAGTTCGCGCAGTTCCGCGCCGACACGCGGACGCGCTGGGCCAGCCAGCGTCACGAGCTGGCCGATGTTGACGATGGCGAGAGAGCCAGCCATTCTATTTCTCCGCCATTGGCATTTGAATGCCGCGTTCGCGCGCGGTTCGTTGCGCCAACTCGTAACCCGCATCGGCGTGGCGAACCACGCCGAGACCGGGATCGTTGTTCAGCACACGCGCAATTTTAAACGCAGCCATCTCCGTTCCGTCGGCCACGGTGACCTGTCCCGCGTGCAGCGAATAGCCCATGCCCACGCCGCCGCCATGGTGAAAGCTGACCCATGTTGCGCCCGACGCGGTATTCAGCAGTGCGTTCAGGATCGGCCAGTCGGCAACCGCATCCGACCCGTCAAGCATCTTTTCCGTCTCGCGATAAGGGCTGGCCACCGAGCCTGTATCCAGGTGGTCGCGCCCAATGGCAATCGGCGCGGAGATCTCGCCCTTGCGCACCAACTCGTTGATCGCCAGGCCCATGCGCGCACGCTCCCCATAGCCCAGCCAGCAGATGCGTGACGGCAAACCCTGAAAGGCAAACCGGCCTCGCGCCAGCTTCAACCAGCGCGTCAGAATCTCGTTGTCTGGAAATAACTCCAGCGCCAATTCGTCGGTGCGGTCGATGTCCTTGGGATCGCCCGAAAGCGCCACCCACCTGAACGGCCCCGTGCCGGTACAAAACAACGGGCGAATATACTCCGGCACAAATCCTGGAATCAGAAAGGCATCCGCACAGCCGGCGTCGAAGGCAAAGCGGCGAATGTTGTTGCCGTAGTCGAAGGCCACCGCGCCCGCGCGCTGCAAGGCGAGCATGGCATTCACATGAACAACCATGGTCGCTGTCGAGCGGCGCACATACTCATCGGGATCGCGCAGCCGCAGTTCGGCAGCTTGGGCCAGCGTTAGCCCTTGGGGAACATAACCGTTCAGCGGATCGTGTGCACTGGTCTGGTCGGTCACCACGTCAACCACAACGCCGCGCCGCACAATCTCCGGCAACACGTCGCCGCAATTGCCCACCAAGCCGACAGACAACGCTCGTCCTTCGTGCCGAGCCGCCTCGCAAAGCCGCAACGCCTCATTCAGGTCTTCGGTAACCATGTCGCAGTAGCGCGTGGCGACACGTTTTTCAATCCGGTTGCGATCCACGTCGATGGCCAGCACCACTCCGTCGTTGAGCGTCACGGACAAGGGCTGAGCTCCACCCATGCCGCCAACACCGCCGGTCACCACTAGCCGCCCCTTTAGCGTCCCGCCAAAATGTCTCTCGGCCAGCGCGGCAAAGGTCTGGAATGTCCCCTGCAAAATTCCCTGCGTGCCGATGTAAATCCAGCTCCCCGCCGTCATCTGGCCGTACATCATCAGACCCTTGCGGTCGAGCTCGTTGAAGTGCTCCCAGTTGGCCCACTTGCCCACCAGGTTGGAGTTGGCGATGATCACCCGCGGCGCCATCTCGTGCGTGGGAAAAACGGCTACCGGCTTGCCCGACTGGACAAGCAGAGTCTCCTCGCCGCCCAACCGCTCCAACTCGCGGACGATGGCGTGGAAACACTCCCAGTTGCGTGCCGCTTTGCCGATGCCGCCATAGACAACAAGATCCGCGGGTCTCTCCGCAACCTCCGAATCGAGGTTATTCATCAGGCAGCGCAACGCTGCCTCCTGCTGCCAGCCCTTGCAGCGCAACTGGCTGCCTCGCGGCGCGCGAATCGTCGGGGCCATGGTCGTCGTCATACTCTCTCCAGTGAAATAAAGTGCTGCTTCACCTGAGCGCAATTCATCAAAGCCGACACTCAGCATACTACCTGCGAACTCGCTGCTTCAGTTGCCGGCCCAGCAAGTTGCCAGAAACCACCGTATATCATTATGCTTCTTCTGTGCCGAACACACTTGTAGAATGCGTTCCTAATTTTTCCGAAGGCCGCGATGCCGCCAAAGTAGATGCCATCATCGAAGCCATGATGCTCCCCGGCGTGTATCTGCTGGATCGGGAGATGGACTCCGACCACAACCGCTGCGTGATCACGCTCGTGGGCGAGCGGGAAGCCATTCAGGAAGCTGCGATTCGCGGCGTAGGCAAAGCCGCCGAGTTGATTGACCTGACCCGGCACACGGGAGCACACCCACGCATGGGAGCGGCCGATGTGGTCCCGTTTATCCCTATTGAAGGAGTCACCCTGGAAGACTGCGTGGCCATGGCCCGCCACGCCGGAGCCGAAATCTGGCGGCGCTTCCAGATCCCGGTTTATCTTTACGAGGCCGCCGCGACTACACCGGAACGACAGAATCTGGAGAATATTCGCCGCGGCCAGTTCGAAGGAATTCGCGACGAAATTGCCACTCATCCAGCCCGCAAGCCTGATTTTGGCGAACCGCGCGTGCATTCCACCGCCGGAGCTACCGTGGTGGGCGCGCGCAAGCCCTTGATTGCCTACAACATCTTCCTGAATACGGCTGATGTAGCCATCGCCAAAAAGATCGCCAAGGCCGTGCGCTTTTCTTCAGGCGGCTTGCGTTACGTCAAAGGGGCGGGATTTTTAGTGCGCGGATTGGCCCAGGTCTCGATGAACCTGACTGATTTTGAACTAACACCCATCCACCGCGTCTTCGAATTTGTGAAGCGGGAGGCAGAGCGATACGGCGTCGTTCCGGTTTCCAGTGAAATCGTCGGACTGATTCCCAAACTCGCTCTGGAGCAGGCTGCGGAGTGGTTCCTGCAAGTGGAGAACTTCGACTCCTCGCTTATCCTCGAAAATCGCCTCGCCGCGGTCATGAGCGGCAAGAGGTCCGCAGGCAGCCTGAGCGCCGGAATTGCTCCGTTCATCGAGCAGTTAGCCGCCCCAACCGCAACACCCGGCGGAGGCAGCGCCGCCGCAGCTTCTGGAGCTATGGCCGCCGGCCTGGCTGGCATGGTTGCATCCATGTCGCGCGGCAAGAAAGCCTACCTGCAATACGAAAGCCAACTGAGCGAAGCTCTCGGGAGGCTCAACCAGTTGCGCGAAGAATTGAAGTCCGCGATCGACGCCGATGCCGAGTCCTACAACTTCGTCATGAAGGCATACAAGGCGGCGAAGGAATCTCCCGATAGCGGCCGGGGGATCAGCGCAGCGCTCCAGCAGGCGACCAGCATTCCCCTGGGCGTGGCCGAAAGAGCCGTCGAAGTGGCGCAGATCGCGAGCGGCCTGGCATCGATCACCAATCCCAACATGAAGTCCGATCTGACCACCGCAATCGCTTTGGCAAAAGCTGCTCTCGAAGGCGCGATGGCGAACGTTGAGATCAACCTTGGTTCGCTTCCGCCGGGCACACCTGAAAACGAAGCATTTGCGAGCGAGACACGGGAAAGCGCGGCGAGACTCAAAGCGCAGATGTAATCGAACTCTGGCCTATCATTGCCGTTGCCGCCCGACGCCCATTCCTTCAGCGCTGCTTCAGTCCGTCACAGCGGCGAGGTGTCGGCGACAAGGCAGCCACGGCGAAGAAAGCCAGTCCCGCGTGGACGCTCGCGGTCAATAGGATACCGATCTGCCGGCAATTCAACAGATGGGCAGCGTTTCCATCTTGGTTGCCTGGGTGAATCTCTCTCGACTGTAAATATTAAATTTGACTGTAGTATTCATGTGGATGGCCGTGCCTCCAGGATTCAGCGAGAAACCTTTGTAATGCGCGACGATGCGGAACATTCATTTCCTACATAGCAATATCAGGGTTGGTCTATGGCGTCTGCGGCGGCCCGGCTAGCGGCGTTTTCACCGGCGCCGCAATACCGATGAACTCCGTGACGGTGCTGTTGCCAAAGTTGCTCACCCAAAGATTCCCGCTGGCGTCCAAGGCGATGGAGTAGGACTCCAGCAGCGAAGCATCCAAGCCAAAACCGGAAGCGGGAGAAAGAACCATCCCTATTGCGCTGGCTGCCGCCAGTTCGGAAAAGTTGTTGCCGCGGTAATTGGCCACCCACACCACTCCTGCCCCGTCAACGGCGATTCCCTGCGGACGGTTGATTCCGCCACCGGTTATGCCGGTGGAGAGGATCGTCCCCGCTGTGGAGACCACACTGACACTGTTGCCATAGTAGTTCGCGGCCCATACGTTGCCGCTCTGGTCCGTAGCGATGCCTGAGGGCCCATCGCAGCAGGAATAGCTTGTAATCCGCGACCCATCCGCCGAGATGGACGTGATGTTCGTCCCAGAAGAGTTGGCCACCCAGACATTGTGACTGGCGTCAACAGCAGCCGCGACCGGAAAGTCGAGTTGGCCCACGCCCCAGCCGCTGGCGCCGGAGAGCGGCACTCCGGAGCTATTGAGCAGCGTGACGCTCTGCCAATTGTTGACCACCCAGATATTGCCATTGGTATCCGCCGCCAGGGCGATCGGCCACTCGATTCCGCCAGAGAAATTGCCGTTCGTGCCGGTAAGCACGGCGCCAGCGGAACTCAATTCCGTGACCGTGCCCAAGCTGTTATTGACCGCTCCCGCGCTCGCGTAGTTTGCGACCCAGATGTTGCCGGACTGAGCAACAGCAAGCCCCCAGGATTCCTCCATCCCGCCGCCTGTAAACCCGTTGGTGGCTAGTGCGGCTCCGGCGGGAGTAAATGCTGAAACGACGCCTGTATAGTTGGCTACCCAGACGGAGCCGGCAGCATCGACAGCGATGGAAGTTGGTTCGCTGATGCCGCCCCCGGTCAACGTGGCAAAGAGCATCCAATCCGGCGGCGCGGCGGCGAGAGCCGGCGAGAAGACAGAGCTGGCCGAGGCCAATTGATACACCGCGGCAACGTTGTTCGCCGGATGGCGAAGGATATTGAAGGCCGCATCCAGAGTGTTGTTCGGCGCGCCACCTGAGGTTGGCGTGGCAGCGGTAAACAACGGCGCGCAGGACGCGGCGGCTCCGGCGCAGGCCGAAAGCGCATTTGCCAGTGTATTCATCTTGGCAACCGGTTCCGTCAGCGTCGCCGGCACCGAGGCGCCGGGGGCAACGCCCGAATTCACGTTGACAAGATTGCCTGCCGTAGTAAAGGCATTGGCCAGACCCACGGCGTTGGTGGAAGTGGCTCCGATGTTGCCGCCCTCGGAATAGAATGCCGCCAGCGCCGTTACGGCTGCCACGGAGGTTGCCTCATTCACCACGACACTGGAACCTGCTGCAATGCCGGTACAGTATCCCAGCGCCGACATCAGCGCCAGCGAGCTGTTTTCTCCGCCGCTGGAGGAGGTACTTCCACCCTTTGCTACAAGGTACACTTGCGAATTCGTCGCGGGGCATGCATAGCCGTAGGGAACGGTGAAGTTGCCCCCGGTGTCTGTTGTCAACGCGCCATTCAACAGCGCGGACCCCACGGAGCCATTGCCCGTGGTCCCGGCAGCAAACAACTGCACACTGGCAGCCTTGACCGGCTTGCCCCCGGCCATCACCATTCCTGAGAAGCTCGCGCCAGTACCACCCGGGCCTACCACTGACCCCGGAGCGGTTACCATCGTATTGCAACCGGTGGCAAGAAGCCCCGTCAACAAAACAAACAAGATAGAGCAAGAACGACGCGTCTTCATGGAGCGGCCCCCTGGTTCACCATCGCGATATGGACGGCGTCGCCGGATTGTGGCTCGTGCATCGATGGCAGCGCTGTCCCATAATACGACAGTCGTTCGCCGTTAGACTCTCCGTTTTCTCCGGCACTCACCGTCTGCCTCCCCGTTTTTCCAGACGCGAAACCTGTTTTTATCATTTTTTCTCAATAAATTGACTATTGACTATGATTCGCACAATACATTATATTTGTGTCCCAATCAAAATCAGTATTTTTCTCTTGTTAATTGGGTATCTCGTGCGTATCGTTGTTCATTGAAATGGGAGGCGGTTCTATGCTGACGGGTAATATTTCCAGGAAGTCGCCAATCCTGATGCGGGGATTGGTCGTGGTGATTGCATCGGCGTGTATGATTCTGGCCGCGGGCTGCGGAGCAAACTCGACGGCAAGCCTGACCGCAGCCACTAACAGCCAAACAACAGGCGGAGCGATTCATGGGACAGTTCATGGTGGACGACAGCCGATCACGGGAGCGACAGTCACCATCTGGGAAGTCGGCAATACAGGTTACGGCAGCAGCGCCACAAGCTTGGCGACCACGACGACGGATGGCAGCGGAAACTTTAACTTCCAGACGAATGCCCCTTATACCTGTCCCACTACCGGGTCTGGGCTCCTTTACATCACCGCGAAGGGTGGAATCACGACCACCGGCGGCGTCAACAACCCATACGCGAATCTGGTAGCGGGGCTGGGCCCCTGCGCCCAAGTAATCGCCAATCCGCCCACGGTAACCATCAATGAAGTCTCAACCGTCGGCACCATCTTTGCCTTGCAGCAGTTCATCAATCCGGTCACGGAGAGTGTCGGCTACCCAAGCACCAACTATAACGGCATGAATAATGCCGATACCGGGATCGGTAACCTGGTGAATCAAGCCACCGGCCAGGTGGTCTATCCCTCGCAGATGCATTGCGGGTCGGGAAACGGATCCAACGGAACCCTCACCAACTCCGTCTGCGTCATTATTAAGCCGGATGCCGCCAAGATCAATACCATCGCGAACATTTTGGCGGCCTGCATCAACGACACCTCGCCCTTTACAACGGTCTGTGCTCCGCTGGCCACCGCTATCGGTGGCAGTCCTACGGATACGCTGCAAATGGCCTATTACATTGCGACGAATCCTACCCACAACATCAGCGCGGTCCATGGCTATGGAGGCGCCAGTGGGCCGTTTCAGACCCCAGCTTCTCTTGCCAGCGCGCCCACGGACTGGACCATCGGCGTGACCTACGGCAGTACAAGCAATACGGGAAATGGTACGCCGTATATTCTCGGCGGTCCGGAAGTCATGGCGATCGATGGCAGTGGAAATATCTGGATTGCGAATTACAATGGTTCGACGACCGGCTCGCCGTCGGCTCCGGCCTACGGAAGTTTAACGGAGCTCTCGCCCACCGGCCAGCCGATGTTGAATGTTCTCAACACCGGTCAAATTATTTACCCGGTCGGCATTGTGATCGATCCGAGCGACAATGTGTATGTTTCGGATTATGAGCAGAAGCCCGTTTCGACACTCATCTTCGATAACCAGGTTGTCGAATATACGGCATCAGGGGGATATATTCCCTTTACCGTCGGAAATGGACCGGGACAGATGGTTTCCGATCCTTCCGGCAACATCTTCGTTGTGGAGACGAGCTCCACTGTGAATTCAGTTGTCGGCCCAGGGGTACTGGAGGAGATTCCAGGCGGATCGACCGTCGCCACCCCCAAGACCCCGGTCCCGATTGGCAGCACCGGTCAGAAAATCAGCAAAAACTCGGGCATCGTGATGGATCAGTGGTACAACATCTGGATTGGCGGCGCCGGGAATAGCACCTCTGTTTATCCGTATGTCTATTCCAATCCTGGCACTCCGACGTGGACACTGGGAACGCCCACGATACCCCCTTGCGCCAACAAAGGCTATGGCGCCGCTATCGACAGTACCGGGAATATCTGGCTACCGAGCGGGGCACTCGCCACCGGAGCCATCTGCGAAGTCACTGCTTCGAGTTCCGGGGCGGTCACCGGACCCTCCACTCCATATACCGGCGGCGGTCTCTCATACCCTTACTACATTGCCGTCGATGGCGGGGGCAATCTCTGGGTTGCTAACGATGCAAGCGCCGTGAATGTTGTATCGGAGTTCACCAACACCGGCACCGCGCTCTCGCCGAGCACCGGCTTTGCGACCAGTACATTCTATGAGTCGTATATGATCGCGGTGGACGCATCCGGCAATGTGTGGGTGACTAACTATAACAGCACGGGAAGCGCCACACTTCCTAACTGCGTCAATGGAGCCGTTGGCGTCTCACCCTACGGCTGCATCACGGAAATCATTGGCGCCGCGGTTCCTACGATTACACCACTCGCGGCCGGTTTGCCCAGCACGGCGGGCGGCACAATGTTGATTGGCACAAGGCCCTGACCGGGATCGATTTCCTGCCGGGTGCTTTGCATTTGTTTGCGCACTACAGGTATTTCCAATGTTGTCGCAGGCTTCGATTCAAGCCTGCGACAACCAAAAAATTGAAGGGCGTAGGGCCAGGAGCGTTTTACTATGAAGACTTTCTATCGGGTTCTCTTTGTTTTTGCCGTGCTTTGCATCGCGATGCCGCTGTTTGCCCAAAATGGCTGCGATGATTCGCCTGAAGATCCCACGGCCATTTTGGCGTTGGTAGGAGCAGCCGGAGCATTTCTCAGCGTGGCGCGTTCCCGCTGGGCGGCGCGCAACCGCAAGTAAGGAAACAAAACAGGCCTCTGGTTAAACTGGAGGCCGCAAACCATGAGCCGCGCACAGCGGCTCGATCGGGGCTGCTTGCGCGGCCCCGACCTATTTTAGCTACTTTCTTTCTAAGGAAACAGGATACCCTTCCGCCCCTGCCAATTGAGCTGACTGCGGCTGCATAAACAGAAATTCGAACTGCAGCGCAGGATGACCTATAGCGACCCTGTAATGGAGAACCAGGACGCAGAGCCGCGTGAAGTTGAAGAGGTATCCCAGCAAGACCGCGCCGATCACGTACGCTGCCCATCGGCGAAGGGTGACACGCTTTAGATAGTCAATGGTTCAGGCTACAGCCAGTTCGCGGCTAGACGCGCACTGGCTGGCGAATTCGCTTGGCGGCTTCTCGCCGAGTGGTCCGTGAGAACAGATGAAATTATATTCCATTGTCAAAGAACAGCAGTGCCGGCATTCCTCCACACTCAGTAAGTCAGGCCGCCCCCCGCGAAATCGGTGGTTATGGTGTTGTAGAGCAACTGAACGCTGACCGGATCGCTGACATACATGCCCAGCTCGCGGTTATTCTTCATGGAAGCGCTGGAGTAGTTGATTGACCCCATGTAGGCGTTTTGCGTGCCCAGGCCGTAGTCTGCGACCACTGACTTGGCGTGGATGTAGAAGAGACTTCCTGTGCCGACGTAGAGATAGACCTTACACCCGGCGGCTGTCAGTTGATTGAACTGCGCGGTGTAGCTGGAGTCAATATTGCTCGCAAAATGCACTTGAACACCGCGGGTCTGGCAAGCGGTGACCAGCGCATTGACGATGTCGGAGGCGCTTGAACTCAACTCCTCGTTCTCAATCAGCAGGGTCGATTGCGCGCCGTTGATGATAGCGACCATATCAGGATCGGCGGTTGTGGGGCTCCAGATAAGGTCATCGCCCGCGCCGGGTGAATAACTGAAGTCGCTGGCCCCGGCGACTCCGGCGGCGGTGGTGCCGGCGGCATAGTCCTGGCTGAAAGTGGCCTCGATAGCGGCGATGTCGGCTGGGTCATTTTCCACCATGGCGAAATCGCGCGTATCGGGGTAGTCAGCCGTTACCAGATTCAGCGACAGGATCGCGGTCTGCGTTCCATCGATAGTGAAGGTTTTCTGATGGGTGTTTTCAAAGGCGGAGTTGGCCCAGACGGCGCTGCAGTGGGTGACGGCGTTCAGTTGGTTGAATGCCGCAGTGTTGTTGGTTTTTTCGCCGCCGGCCATCAGGATGACGCGCACGGTAACACCGCGATTGCAGGCCGCGACCAAATCTGCGGAGAAGACCGTGTCCCTGAGCTCGTACATCGTCATGTCAATGGTGTTTTGCGCGCTGTTTAACAGCGTGTAGAGCGGCGTAATGCTCGCATCCGGCTCAGGGAAGGAATACATCGCGTACGTAATGCCGGCGTTTGTACCTGAGCCGCTGAGGCTGACGCTCTGGGGCGAACTCGCGGCGTTGTCAGAGACGGAGATCGATGCGCTGTAGGGTGAGGCGGCGGCGGGCGTGAACGTGGCGTAGATGTAGCAGGTTGCGTTGACGGCAAGCGTGGCGCCACAGGTGGTGCTTGAGACGTTGAATTGGGCAGTGTTGACGCCACTGACCGTGATGCTGATGCTTGTCAGCGTGGTGTTGCCGGTGTTGGTCATCGAAACGACGGAAGGCAGGCTGGTTTTGAGAGCGCCTGTGGTCGGGAAAATGATGCTGTTGCTGGAAAACGTTACCTGCGGCTGTCCTGTAATGGTGTAAGTTGCCGAGGCGACTGTGCTGCTGGAGTAGCCGGTTTCAATGGCTATGGCTTCAACGGTCTCCGCGCTGGTTACCGTGAACGAACCGGTGTAGGGCGTGGAGGATGCGCTGGGGATGCAACTGGTGGCGGCGGTGCAGTAGTAGATGGACGCCCCGCTGGGTCCGGTGATGGTGACTGATTGCCCAGAGGATACCGCGCCGCTGACCGGGGAAATGACCGGCGCGGTCAACTGCGTTTCAAGGGTGAAGCTGGCCGAGGCAACCGTGCTGCTGATGTAGCCCGTCTCAACGGCGATGGCCTGGATGGTTTCCGCGCTGGTGACGGCGATTGCGCCGGTGTACGGCGTAGCGGGCGTGCAGGTTGTGGTGGTGACGCAGTAGTTGATGGACGCCCCGCTGGCGGCGGTGATGGTGACCGACTGGCCGGAGGGGACTGCACCGCTGACGGGTGAAATCACGGGCGCGGCAAGCTGGGTTTGCAGGGTGTAGCTTGCGGAGGCGACGGTGCTGCTGACGTAGCCGGTTTCAACGGCGATGGCCTGGATGGTCTCCGCGCTGGTTACCGTGAACGAGCCTGTGTAGGGCGTGGAGGATGCGCTGGGGATGCAACTGGTGGCGGCGGTGCAATAGTAGATGGACGCGCCGCTGGGTCCGGTGATGGTGACTGATTGCCCGGAGGGGACTGCGCCGCTGACGGGCGAGATGGTGGGCGCGGCAAGCTGGGTTTGCAGGGTGTAGCTTGCGGAGGCGACGGTGCTGCTGACGTAGCCGGTTTCAACGGCGATGGCCTGGATGGTCTCCGCGCT
>Ga0302275_10000561_pt1 | contig 41884 bp, 34 predicted proteins | sample III_Bog_N2_2_FD_200229 | JGI IMG/M metagenome (GOLD analysis project Ga0302275, IMG submission 200229) | Peat permafrost microbial communities from Stordalen Mire near Abisko, Sweden - III_Bog_N2_2 | ecosystem: Environmental > Terrestrial > Soil > Wetlands > Peat | place: Sweden: Abisko... | reverse complement strand
GTGCGAGACCCACCCAGTGCCAACGAGCCGGGTGGGTTTTTTGAGTTTGCGACCCAGGCCGAGCAACCACACAGGAAAGACGATCTCACATATACGAGGGAAGAAACGATGTCGCTCCGGATTAACGACGTAGCTCCTGACTTTACTGCCGACACCACGCAGGGAACGATCAACTTTCACGAGTGGATTGGCGATAACTGGGCCGTCCTCTTCTCGCACCCCAAGGACTTTACGCCCGTATGCACCACGGAGCTAGGCGCCGTGGGCGCGCTGGAGCAGCAGTTTGCCGCGCGCGGGGCCAAGGTGATCGGCCTTAGCGTGGACCCGGTGGAAAACCACAGCAAGTGGGCCAAGGACATCGAGGAAGTCACCGGATCGGCGGTGAACTTCCCTGTGATCGGCGATCCCCAGCTCAAGGTGGCCAAGCTGTATGACATGCTGCCCGCCGACGCCGGCGACAGTTGCGAGGGACGCACCCCGGCGGACAACGCCACCGTGCGCATGGTGTTTGTGATCGGGCCGGACAAGAAGATCAAGCTCACACTGGCGTATCCGATGACCACCGGACGTAACTTCGACGAGGTCATCCGCGTGCTCGATTCCATGCAGTTGACGGCGAAGCACAAGGTGGCCACGCCGGCGAACTGGAAGCCGGGCGAAGACGTCATCATCACCGGCGCAGTCTCCAACGACGACGCAGCGAAGATCTTCCCCGGCTACAAGACGGTGAAGCCGTATCTGCGGACGACGCCCCAGCCGCGCTAAACGTGGCAAACTGAATTGCACCGCCGCGTGGGTCGAGGTACGACGCACGTGGCGGCCGGAAGCACCGATGGCGAAGTGGCTAACGCGCTGGTCTGCAAAACCAGTATTCATGGGTTCAAATCCCATTCGGTGCTCCAACTCCTTCTCGGTGCTCCAACTCCTTCTCGGTGCTCCAACTCCTTCTCGGTGCTCCAACTCCTTATCGATACGCTTACGGTGCGAGTGTTGTCAGGCCATGCCGAAGCGTGCGCGGACGTCTGCGGGCGTCAGTCCTTGTTCACGCAGAGTACGCAGCGCCAGCGCATCGTGGCGCTTGGCCAGGCCGACTCAGTGCTCGTCGCGCAGCAGTTGGGTGTGGACGTACGCGACTGGCGGCAGACCGAGGGCGCTGCAGCAGGATCGGGCGCGCGGTGGATTTGAGCAGGCCGGCGCCGCGCACCACCTCTGTGATGCTCATGGCGGCCGCTGTAGGGCGGGCGCACGACTGTCATGATACTGCGGCGCTACTGCGTGTCTTCACTGGAGATGGCGTAGTAGCCCTTGCGCGTGTCGATCTTCAGGTCCTTGCCGCAGGTCAGTTCGATCTTACGGAAGGTGCCATCGGCCTTGGGATTGGTGGGGGTGTAGCTGGCCAGGTATTCGGTTCGCAGGTCGTCCTTGATCTGGTTGAAGGCGTCCTCCAGCTTCTGGCCGTTGTGGCCTACGTTGATCAGCCGGCCGCCGGTGTCCGCGGTCAACCTGGCCATGTCGCGACTGCCAAAGTCGGAGAGGTTAATAGAGCCGTCGTAGGCGGAGCGGTCCGCGATCAGGATGACGTAGATGATGGCATTAGCCTTCTGCGCCGCTTCGGTGGCGGTCTTCAGGGTCTCCTGAGAGCCCTGGTCGCCGCCGTCGGTCAGCAGGACCAGCACCTTGCGGCCTGCCTCCTGCGAGAGCTTGTCGTGGGCGGCCAGGTAGACGGCGTCGAACAGCAGGGTGCCGCGCGGCTCGCCATTGCCGGTGACCGAGCCGTAGGTGGCGCCGGTGTTGATGGTGGCCTTGTCCAGGGCGCGTTTGATCTCGCTGGCGCGGTTGGTGTAGTCGGCCAGCAGGTCCACGTTGATGTCGAAGGAGATCAGGAAGGCCTCGTCTTTGGGCGTCAGCACATCGCGCAGGAAGGTGGCGCCGGACTCCTGCTCCAGGGGCAGCACCTGCTGTTGCGAGCCGGAGGTGTCCAGCAGGATTCCGATGGTCAGCGGCAGCGAGTGTTCGCGAGTCAGGTTCTTGATGGTCTGCGGGACCTTGTCCTCGGTCAGGGAGCAGTCGCTCTTGGCGAGGTTGGTGACGAAGCCCTCTTTGTCGCGGGCGGAGAAGTAGAGGTTCACCAGGTTCACGTTGACGTTCAGCGTGGGCGCGTCCGTGCTGTCGGCGGCCGGGGGCGGAGCGTCGCTGGGTGGGGGCGGGCCGCCGGGCGAGGGCGCCTCCTGGGCGGGCAGGCTCACTGTAAGAGCCAGAGAGAGCAGGGAAACAAGGAGGAACGAGGAACGCATAGTGTATTAGACGACGAATGGACGCGGAAGAAGACGCATGCGATGCATTTTTCGCTGCAAAGACGGCATGCGCGACACGGGCGCGCGGTGGGAGCGCGACGACATCCCCGGTTTCGGCGTCTAACTTGGGGCAGCGCGTTCGCAGGCCCCTCGGGATGACGGGGCGGTAGGGCCGCTGATAGTCTGATAGATGGACGGCACGGGGGTTTTCGAGTTGAAACTTAGCTTATTGGCAGGATCGCTGGCGGTGGTGATGGTCGGCGTGCAGGCAAACGCAGGGCAGCAGACGGTGGCGCAGGCCATTCCGGACGCACCACGGCCGCAGACCAATCTGCCGCTCGCCGGCGTGACTCCGGGCGAGGGAACGACCTCATCGGCCACGGACACCGATTCCAGTTCCAGCCCCAGCGCTCCGACGTCCCGCCCAGCGGATGCAACGCCGACTGTGACCAGCGGGATGCCGACGGAGAGCGACCAAAGCCCGGTGGTGACGCCGCTCCCCGGCCAGGGCGCGGCGGCCTTCTCCAGCATCATTCACGTTGCCGTCAACTATGTCGACATTCCCTTTACGGTTAAGGATCCGAAGGGGCAGTTGCTCGCCGGGTTGACGGACCGCGATATCCAGATCTACGAAAATGGGCTGCGCCAGCACCTGTCGTTCTTTACCTCCGATCCCATGCCCATGTCCGTGGCCCTGGTGATCGACCAGAGCATGTCCCAGGACGATATGGACCGGGTGAACATCGCTCTGGGTGCGCTGCAGGATGCATTCACGCAGTTCGATGACGTCTCAGTGTTTGCCTACAACAAGAGCACGAAGAAGATCACGGACTTTACCGGCGCGCAGAGCCCGCGGCTGACCCAGGCCATTGAGCGGTCCAAAGGGGGCGGCCGGGATGCGATGATGGCGGGCAGTCTGAGCGGACCGCTGTCGCAGACCACGGTCATCAACGACCAGAACTTTGATCCCAACACCGCCGCCGTGCGGAATCACACCGGCATGCAACTGAGCCCGCCGCGCGACACCCATCCGTTGAACGATGCGATTCTAGCAGCGGCCACGGCGCTCAGCACGCGCCCGATCGAGCGTCGGCGCGTGATCTACGTCATCTCCAACGGCAACGAGTACGGCAGCCAAGCCAAGACGCCCGAGGTGATCAAGTATCTGCTGAGGAACCGCATCGAAGTCGACGGCACGCTGGTGGGCGATACCAACTTGCCGGTGCTCGGCTTCCTGGACCGCATGCACCTGCCCCTGATGATGCGCGACAACGTTCTGGTTGCCTATGAGAAAGCGACCGGCGGGAACATCGACTCGGAGTTCCGCACCGGCTCTATTGAGAAGAGCTTTGCGCGGGTCGCCGGTGAGGCGCGGAACCGCTACACGTTGGGCTACTACACGCACGAGCCCTTCGTCGACGGCAAGTATCGCAAGATCGAGGTCGTGGTTCTGAACCATGGCACCAACCTGACGGTGCTGGCGAAGAGCGGCTACTGGCCGGCGGCGATGCAGGTCCGGGCGAACACTTCGGCCCCGGGACAATGATCCTGCACCATGGATAGCCTGTTACGCGGCAATGCGCTGTTGGCGCTGGCTGCTGCTTTTCTGTGGGGCGGCGGCGACTTCTCCGGAGGCATGGGGGTCAAGTCCGCGGGAGGAGGCCTGCGGGCGGCTCTGCGCGTAGTGCTGCTGAGCTATGTCACCAGCTTTACGGTCCTGGTTGCGATTGCGCACGTGCGCGGCGATCTATTTCCCCATGGAGCGCTGCTGGCCTGGGGGGTGTCTGCTGGAGTTGCCGGCGGGCTGGCGCTGACCTGCTTCTATACGGCGCTCTCACGCGGGGCGATGGGCGCTTCCGCAGCGGTGAGCGGCCTGCTGGCGGCGGCGCTTCCTGCCGCGCTTACGCTGTGGCGCCAGGGCTCTCCAGGGACACTCCCGCTGCTGGGATCTGCCGTGGCCGGGTTGGCTATCTGGCTGATTGCCGCCGGGCCGGCAGAGAAGAGTGAAGCAGGAACCATGACGCTGGCTATGCTGGCCGGGATAGGCTTCGGCTTCTTTTTTGTGGCACTCAAGATGGCCAATGGCGCGGGCGTGGTGTGGCCCATGGCGACCGCGCGCATCGGTAGCATGAGCGTGTGCGCGCTGCTGCTGCTGGGCTCGGAGTTGCGGTTGCGGCGGCAGACGCCGCAGGCGCCCATCCGGCTCAGCCGCAGAGCGGTGGTCTGGGCGTTGACGGCGGCGCTTCTGGACACCTCCGGCAACCTGCTGTTTGTGGCCTCGACCCGCGCCGGCCGACTGGATGTGGCAGCGGTGCTGGGATCGCTGTATCCGGCGTCGACCATTCTGCTGGCGGCGGTGGCGCTGGGCGAGCGTCCTACGCGGCGCCAGGCCATCGGGATGGCAACCGCGGTGGCCGCAGTGATGCTGATTGCGATGTAGCTGTGCGGTGTGGGGCGATGCAGGGAACCGGCCGGGAGAGTTCACGGCCGTCCGGGGTACGGTGCAGCGTTACTTGGTGACGGCTTCGTTCTGGCGCTGTTCGGCGGCCAGGCGTGCTTCGGCGGCAACGCGGGCTTCCGCGGCCAGCTTCGCTTCCTGGTATGCCTTCTCTTCCGCCGCAGCCTTGGCGTCCGCATAGGCCTTGGCCTCGGCGGCCTTCTTGGCCTGCTCTTCCGAATCGTCCTCGCTGATGCCCTTCATGCCTTCCTTGAAACCGCGCAGACCTTCGCCAAGGCCCTTGCCGAGTTCCGGCAGCTTCTTGCCGCCGAACAGGAGCACAGCCAGGCCGGCCACGATGATGATGTGCCACGGTTGAAATAGATCGCCCATATCGATTCTCCTTGCAGCTCCGGGGCGTTCGCAAAACGCCGGAGCGCAGACACAATTGTCGCATAGATGGGGTGCGGCACGAGGAGGTTTTCGGGGTCCGGGCGCCTGCCGCAGCCGGCGGTGCTGGCGAAGGCATTAACCCGGTAATGGTCGTGCGATTACTACTGATCGCATCTTTCGCGGTTTCATATTCAGCAAACAGGCCTACACTGGTTCGGTGCCAGAAGCCGTCCAGCAGAAATTGGGCATCCGCAAGCGCTTGGCGCTGGCCCTCGTCCCTACGCTTGCCGCATGGACGATCCGGCTGCTGGGATCGACGCTGCGCTATGTGGACCAGGCGGAGCCGGGCGTCACGCCGGGATATGCCATACCGGGTCCAACCGTCTTTGCGTTCTGGCACCGGTCGCTGCTGGTCTCGGCCTACCGGTTTCGCAATCTCGATATCGCGATCCTGATCAGTTCGAGCTTCGATGGAGAGCTGATTGCCCGCACGGTGGAGCGGCTGGGCTTCCGCGCCATTCGAGGCTCCAGCTCCCACGGCGGCGCCGCCGGCCTGCGCAACCTGCAGCTTGCGTATGCGGCGGGCCATCGCTGCGCCATCACGGCGGACGGCCCTCGCGGACCTGCGTTCTGCGCCAAGTCGGGCACGGCGCACCTTGCAAACTCCGTCGGCGCACCGCTGCCGGACGGCGACCAGCCCGCCGGGACCTGGGTGGGATGCTTCTATGCTCTGCCTGACCGCGCCTGGAAGCTCAACTCCTGGGACCGCTTCCTGGTGCCCAAGCCCTTCTCGCGCGTGGTGATGACCTGGCCCAAGCACATCCCCGCCGGGCAGGTGACCACGGAGAGAGTGCAGATGGCGCTGGACCGTGCCGTGCAAATGGCGCGGCAACGCCACACCCGATAATGGGTACATCGTGCGCGTCTCCGACTTCCACTTCGACCTTCCGCCGGAACTGATTGCCCAACACCCGCCCGCGGTGCGCGGCGCCAGCCGCATGTTGGTGCTGGACCGCGCGACGGGCGAGCTGGCGGACGACCTGTTCCAGAGCCTGCCGCAACGGCTGCAGCCCGGCGACCTGCTCGTGCTGAACGACTCCCGCGTGCTGCCGGCGCGGCTGTATGCCACGCGCGCAGGCCGCGCCACCCAGGCCAACTCGCCGCAGCCCACCGGCGTGATTGAGGTGCTGCTGATCGAGCAGGACTGCGCAGCGGATGCGGCCGGGAACGTGTGGCGGGCGCTGGTGAAGCCTGCGCGCAAGGTGCTGCCCGGCGAGACGCTGCACTTCGCCGCGCCGGGAGCTGAGGGCTCAGCGCCGGTACTGTCCGCGGAAGTGGTTGCCGTAGGTGAGTTCGGCGAGCGGACGCTGCGGTTTGCCCCGGTGCAGGACTTCTATGGCGCCGTCGAGCGCATCGGGCATATGCCGTTGCCGCCATATATCCAGCGCGACCAGTTTGCCGAGGCCGATACCGAGGAGGACCGCGAGCGCTATCAGACTGTTTACTCGCACAGACCGGGGTCGCAGCCGCCCGGATCGGCCGCCGCGCCCACCGCCGGGCTGCACTTTACCCCGCAAATGCTAGCCGCGCTGGCCGCTCGCGGCGTAGAGGTCCAGACCCTGACACTGCACGTTGGGCTGGGGACGTTCCAGCCGGTGCGCGTGGAGCGGCTGGACGAGATACGCCTGCACGCCGAGCGCTACACGCTGCCGCCAGCCACCGCCGATGCCCTGAACCGGGCGTTGGCCGAGCGGCGGCGCGTCGTCGCCGTGGGCACCACCACCACACGGACCCTGGAGCACATCGCCCAGCAGGCGGCGATGGCGCATGCTGGAGCAGGGAACTCGGAGACCTGGGTTCCGCAGGTTGCTCCCCACTCCGGTTCCACGTCGATCTTTCTCGCCCCCGGCCACCGCTTCCGCATCGTGTCCGGCCTGCTGACCAACTTCCACCTGCCGGAGTCGACCCTGCTGATGCTGGTGAGCGCGTTTGCCGGGCCCGCAGCCAGCCCGGACGCGGGCCGCCAGACCATCCTGGCCGCCTATGCCCATGCCGTCCGCCACGGCTACCGCTTCTACTCCTACGGCGATTGCATGCTGCTGCTGTAGGTCGACTCTGGGGATGGTATGTGCAGGTAGTTGCGCATTTTAGTCGACTGGCAAGTCATTCCGAGGATGGTGCTGGTTATAGGCAACCGAGTAGCAAAGAATTCGTGAAAATTGTTTTGAATAGGGCTTGCAATTAAAGTGCGTTATGCTACTCTCGATCTCACCCCAGTAGCACCGCAGTAATTACAGACTAAGTCTGGCAGAGAATCACAGGGCCTAGCTGCACCGGTTGTACCAACCCCGACAGAATTAGATATCTCCGTACTTGGGTCCCTCAGAGTAACTCGCACCCGGCGGGCTTTGCCGCGTCTTCGCGTCGATGCTTGCATAACTCCGAACGCCATCGCTGGCGACAGTGCACCTTGTCGCAACTTAGGTGAGCCCGCCATGCCGGTCGATCAAATTCAGTTCGCGATCCAGGTGGTCGGTCTCAGCAGTGCCGCCGAGCGCTCGACAGAAGGCAATCAAGTAGTACTTCTCTAGCCTCTTGATTGAAAGGAAAAACCGATGGCATGCAATCTATCGAAGAGTCCCACCCTGGACGCCGACCGCCAAGGCATCATAGGGGCAACATTCCAGATTACTGCTGTGAGTCCTACCTCCAACGCCGCGATCTCGGCAGCTTCCTATGGGAAGACCACACTGACAGCCTCCCCCTATGAGTTCACAATTGTGGAGGGGATCACAAACCTCGCGACGATCGTGGAGGGTGACAAGCTGAATGCGCTGATTCAAATTCAGGAAGTCTGCACCGGTGGGAATCAAACATTGCGTCAGTTTGAAATGGCTGACCCGGACCACACCGCCAGCTCTCTTTGGATCAAGGGGATAAAGGCGGCAGGACAATGAAAAAGAGCGAATTGCTGCTGCAATCGGGGATCGGGCTTCTGTTAATGACTTGCACCTTTCCCCAATCTGGCGTCGCGCAAGCGACGTATCCCGAACTTACCAATGCGGTTTTTCAGCCGGCGCCATCTGACAGGGACCAAAATGAACTTGGCGAGGTAATTGGTATCGGCGCGCCTGGTGCTCTAGATGAGATTGCCCGACGATTGGCCAAACGAGCTCTCAACGCACAGAACATCAATTTCGCCCAGATCGGCGAGTCGGCTAGCCAGAGCATACAGAATGGCGCAAGCCCAACGTCGGCGGGAGCAACATCTTTGGTCAGTAAGGCTGTGACTTCGGTCTTGGGAATCGCCGAAGAAGCCGGTGCGATCAATACAAGTACCTCCGGTAGTACCACTACGCTAACGGCCAATATTCCCCAACTATTCAATTTGATGGGGATGGGCAAGCGGTGCTATCTGATTTCGGACAGCTGTAGTTTCGGAGGAGTACTGGTTCGGGGTGCATCCGCATCCGTTAGCTTGAATTCATCTAGCTCAACTGCCCCGGCCACTAGTGGTCTCAGTTCCTCCGCGCTCGCGGCTCTCAGTGGGACCGCAAACCCGGTATTCAGCGGATTTACTCTACAAGAGAGTTTTCACGGCAGAAAGAATGGCAATCTGACGGGGACGGAGTTCCAAGGCGCTCTCGATAAAATGAATGCTGCGCCGAAGACTGCTTACCTAGCTGCATTTGTAGCTGCGGGGGACGCCATACATACTCAGGCTGCCTATCCCAAGGCACTTGACGACTGTGTTGCGTCATTGAGAAATCCCGATGCCACCGGCGCCAGGCTAGCCGATCTGGCAGATCATTGCATCGACTCGTTTGCAGACGTGGCGGAGGCGGTGCCGGGAATCACGGCGACATTGGCAAAATACATTTCTTCCGAAGAGGTATACGACGTAGCGAGAGATGCGGCCCTGAGTGCCCTCTTCTATCGAAATAACTATTCTATTGAATACGATTATTCCAATGTTCTGAACCAGCCGACCCAATCCACTTACAAGTTAATCTACGGCTACCAATCTAAATCTGGCGTGTTTCAGGCCACTGCGAATGGGAGTGCGACGCTGTACAACTCACTAGAGGGGAGTTCTGTATCGCGCCTGAGAAGCGCTCAAGGAGCGGCACAGCTCGATTTCAAGCCCAGTTTGAAGACGACCCTTCAGTACGCTTTGAGTGCAGGCTACTATTTCCAGGATATGTTGGCCGACGGACTGCTCACTCTACCCTCGACGGCTTTTGCGCCGGGAACTACGGTTCCTCTACCGGGGAATGCATCTGTATTGCTAAATACGACCGGGCCTATCCAGGTCGGCCAGGCGAAGATAACGCTGTCTCTCAAGGGAACCAACGTTAGTATCCCCATCGCCTTTACTGGCGCGAGTCGCACGGATCTGATCACCGCGAATACCAGGTTTGGTGGCAACTTTGGTATCTCTTACGATTTCAGTTCGCTGCTATCGAGCAAGTAGTCCTTATAGCTGAAGTGGCCCTCTAACCCCTAGTTTGAAGATTCCGGGCTGTATGCGGGGCCGTGCTCGCCACCGTCCCCGGTTTTCCACTTTTCCGGGGAGATGCACAGGGGATGCACTGTTTCTGCGCCTTGCGGAGGCGGTGGGGTGGGCCTACCCTCGTTCGGTGGCCTAAATGGGGGATAGACGACCCCGCTGCGCATCCGGAAACTGTGGAGGGCCGAACGCTGGGGTGCGGGCGAGGGTGTAAATCCCGCATTTCAAGCGGCTTTCCGGAGAATTCCACAACTGTTTCCCTGTGTTTTTAATTCATCGCTTCGTAACCCGCCAGAAACAGAGGTATTTACGGAGGCAACACAATATGTTGTGCTTTATACTTGACACACCCCACTGAGGGCGGTACTTTCACGACTGCGTCACAATAAGTCAGAACGAAGGTACCGGGCAAGTCCGGTCGAGCAGCAGCCTCAAAAAAGAACCTCCGGCGAGCCCCAGTGCTCGCCGCCGGGACCCGATGAGGCCCAGGGTAGACCTCTCAGACATCGCACGACGAATCGAAAAGCTTTTGAGGGCGGCCAGCACAACAGGCCAACACGCGCCGTCCCTGTCATTAAGAACCGACTGCAGCACGCACCACGGCTCCACGGCTCCATTTGAACCATTCCAATCACTCTCGCAGTACCTAGTTGAAGATTCGAAGGAAGAAGGAGAACCCTCCCCATGAACCCGATCCAGACCAGCCCCCAGATCTCTGCGGCCAACACCTTTGAAACCCAGGCCGCCCCCGTGCGGTCCACTGCAGGCCGCGCCCCCGGGCTCTCCTTCTCGCGCCACTTCACACGCCCCGGCATCTCGCCCTTCGACGAGATCACCTGGGAGCTGCGCGATGCCATCATCCAGGATTACAAGGGCCGCACCATCTTCGAGCAGAAGAACGTGGAAGTCCCCGCGGACTGGTCCATGACGGCGACCAATATTGTCGCGTCCAAGTACCTCCACGGCCAGGTTGGCACCCCGGAACGCGAGTCTGGCGTGCGCGCGCTGATTACCCGCGTGGCTGAGTCCATCCGCGATTGGGGCATCGCCGCTGGCTACTTCGCCACTCCGGCGGACGCGGCCACCTTCTTTGCCGAGCTGAGCCACCTGCTGCTGAACCAGAAGGTCGCCTTCAACTCTCCGGTATGGTTCAACGTGGGCTGTGATCGCCTGGAGCCCAACTCCGACGCGCAGAACTGGCACTGGAACCCGACCACGCGCGAGGTGGAGTTCTCCGTGAGCGGCTACTCTAAGCCGCAGTGCTCCGCCTGCTTCATCAACTCCGTCAATGACTCGCTGGACTCCATCCTGACGCTGGCGAAGACCGAGGGAATGCTGTTCAAGTGGGGCTCGGGCGCAGGCTCAAATCTCAGCTCCATTCGCGGCTCCATGGAGACGCTCTCCGGTGGCGGCACAGCCTCCGGCCCGCTCAGCTTCATGCGCGGTTTCGACGCCTTCGCCGGCGTGATCAAGTCCGGCGGCAAGACCCGCCGCGCCGCCAAGATGGTGATCCTCAACATCGACCATCCGGACATCGAGGACTTTATCGAGTGCAAGGTGAAGGAAGAGAAAAAGGCGTGGCACCTGGTGCAGGCCGGCTACGACGGCTCCGGCCCGGACTCCGAGGCCTACAGCTCCATCTTCTTCCAGAACGCCAACAACTCCGTCCGCGTGAACGACGAGTTCATGCAGGCAGTGGAGTCCGACGGCACGTTTGCCACCCGTACGGTGAAGGGCCAGGAGCCGGTGAAGGAGTATCGCGCCCGCGACCTGATGCACAAGATCGCCGAAGCTACATGGCAGTGCGGCGATCCCGGCATGCAGTACGACACCACTATCAACCGCTGGCACACCAGCAAGAACACGGCGCGCATCAACGCATCGAACCCGTGCAGCGAATACATGTTCCTGGACGACTCCGCCTGCAACCTGGCCAGCTTCAACCTGCTCAAGTTCCTGACCCCCGGCGGTCAGTTTGACATCGCCGCGTATCGCCATGCCATCGCCACCGTCACCACGGCTATGGAGATCATCGTCGATGCGGCCGGGTATCCCACCGAGCAGATTGCGAAGAACTCGCACGACTATCGCCCGCTCGGCCTGGGCTATGCCAACCTGGGCGCACTGCTGATGGCCTTCGGTCTGCCCTACGACTCCGATGCCGGCCGCGACTTTGCCGCTACGCTCACCTCCATCCTGTGCGGCGATGCCTACTGGCAGTCGGCGCGCATTGCGGAGAGCTGCGCTCCGCTTGGCGCTGCCACGCCCATCACGCAGCGGACGGAGATCTCCGGCGGTGCCTGCCCCGGCTTCTACGTCAACCGCGAGCCGTTCCTGGACGTCATCCGGATGCACCGCGCGGAGGTGAACAACATTGGCAAGCCCACCATTACCAGCCCGCGCACCACGCCGGAACCTTTCCACGTTCCGCAGCTCGACACGCTGATTGCGGCGTCGCGCCATGCGTGGGACGGCGCCCTTGCCCACGGCGAGCGGCACGGCTATCGCAACTCGCAGGTCACCGTGCTGGCGCCCACCGGCACCATCGGCTTCATGATGGACTGCGACACCACCGGCGTGGAGCCCGACCTGGCGCTGGTGAAGTACAAGAAGCTGGTCGGCGGCGGCATGATCAAGATCGTCAACTCCACCGTGCCGTCTGCGCTCATCAAGCTTGGCTACAGCGAGGGCGAGGTCAACGCCATCGTCAGCTATGTGGACGCCACTGGCACTATCGAGGGCGCGCCCGGCATCAAGCCGGAACACCTCGCCGTCTTCGATTGCAGCTTCAAGCCGGCCAAGGGCACGCGCAGCATTCACTACATGGGGCACATCAAGATGATGGCCGCTACCCAGCCGTTCCTCTCCGGCGCTATTTCGAAGACGGTCAACCTGCCGCAGGACTGCTCCGTCGGAGACATCGCCGAGGCGTACCTGGAGGCGTGGCGCCAGGGCATCAAGGCGGTCGCCATCTACCGCGATAACTCCAAGGGAACGCAGCCGCTCAACGTCTCCGCGCAGACGGATGCGGACAAGAAGGGAACCAAGGCAGTTGCTGCGGCGCCGACTGCGGTGGCTGAGGGCTCCGCGTCCGTGGCCAGCACTCCGGGTATCTCACCGGAGGCGGCGGAGGCGCTTGCCTCTGCGTCCGCCGCTGCCGCCACCGCCGCGGCGCAGGCTCAGATCGCCAACCTGCAGCAGCAGATCCGCAACATGGCGGAGGCATCCACCCAGAACGCCGACTCCGTCGACGCGCAGGCGCCGCCGCGTGCGGTCCGCCACCGGCTGCCCGGCGAGCGCGCCTCGGTCACGCACAAGTTTGGGCTCTCCGGCCACGAGGGCTATATCACCGTGGGCCTGTACCCCAACGGCTCGCCCGGCGAGATCTTCATCCGCATGGCCAAGGAAGGCTCCACCGTCTCCGGCCTGATGGACTCCTTCGCTACGGCGATCTCCATCTCGCTGCAGCATGGTGTGCCGCTGCGCGTGCTGTGCGAGAAGTTCGCACACACCCGCTTCGAGCCCTCCGGCTGGACGGGCAACCCGGAGATCGGCTACGCCAAGTCGATCATGGATTACATCTTCCGCTGGATCCAGTTGCGCTTTCTCTCCGGCCAGCAGTTGGATCTCTTCGCCGGCATGTCCCCGGCGGCCAGCGTGCCGGTGGAGGGTCACGTCTCCGCGCCGGAGAACACGGTCAGCCTGACGCCTGCGCCGGCAGCGCCCGCTCTGCACGCAACGCCGAGCGATGCTTCAGACGCAGCGCCGCGCACCGGCTTCCACAACGTGCCCTCCGCGTTGGCAGCCTTTGCGGAAGATGTCACGCCGCAGGCCATCCTGCAGCGCGAACAGCGCGAGCGCGGAGGAAATGTCCAAGCGCTCTCCGACCAGGACATCTTCAATAACGGCGGCGGCGATCACGGAGACCGCACTCCGCCGCGGCACGGCATCGCTCCCGACTTGTCGTCCCGTTCCGGCATCACAAACAACGGGGCCAGCATCACAGACAAGATTGCCGACCGTGGTGTCTACCACGCATCCGACGCCATGAAGAGCATGTACGACATGGGAGACGCACCCTCCTGCGCCACCTGCGGCGCCATCATGACGCGTTCCGGCTCCTGCTACCGCTGCATGTCCTGCGGCAGCACATCCGGGTGCTCATGAGATCGCGATTGCCGAAGGGCTCGTCTCCTCTTCTTCTTCTCTTCTTCTTCTGTGGGGAGACGCATAAGCTTAAAAGTTCCACCCCATAAGGTTAGAGTCCTTATGGGGTGTTCGTTTCTAGTGACCCTACCCAAGGCAGACAGTAATCGCTATCACAAGGATCAGAAGGCGCGATACTGGCGTCGCGGCCTCGGGGATCGCGACAGCAAAGTCGTATGCCCGTGGATCGGGAGTCGAAGAAATCCCGTCCGCAGACTTGCCACCGTCCTGCGCGACCGCTGCCAGCAGCAGTAGCGCCCACACGGGCAGTAGCAGGTCGAAGGGCTCGGCTTCAGCCACACCCCGAACCACGATGAACAGAAGAAAGGCCTTGAGCAGCGGCCGGATCTTATTCTTTGGACTGCGCTGGAAGGACCGGTAGAGACCGACATAGACGCCGACGAAGAGGATCGTTCCAACGATGCCGTAGGCATAGAGCTGTTGCAGCAGCTCGTTCTCCGCGTGACGGGCTTCAAAGCCGTCGCTGCCGAAGGGAGGCATGACCTTCCACATGGAGTCAAAGCCGTGACCGGTCCACGGCCTTTCCGGAATTTTCTCGATCGCCCACGCCCAGATGCCGGTGCGTCCGGTCAGGGTCTCAGCTTGATTGCTTGCGTTGGTGTACACATCGTAGTAAGAGAGCAACAGCCCGGAGGAGGCGATCAGGACGGCAGTGGCGGACAGCAGTACGCGCCGGCGCGTCCGTTTTGAGATGTTCGGATCGCGGAACAGAAGTATGCATTGGCTCAGCAGAAACGCCAGGAGCGTCGTCTTACTGAGCGTGCGCAGGAGCGTGACGCTCATTGCGAGTATAGGTAGCCACTGACGCTTCCTGCCCCGTCGCTGCAGGAGTTGAGCGAAGAAGATGCCGAACGCGCATACGTTGGCGATCTGGTTGGTGTTGAAGAATTCCGGATCTCCAAGTCGTAGATCTGCCTGGGACGGCATCAGCCAAGCGAGCGCTACTACTGCGCATGCGCCCAGCACGTAGCCGTGCAGGATGCTGTCTGCCACGTCCCGTATGGGATAGAGAGAAAGCAGCAAGAGGATGACCACGGCATCCAGCAGCAGACCGCACCAGTATGCGCTCGACGATAACGGGGAAACGGCATTGCTCCAGAGCAGACTGCTGCCAGCGAACGCTAAATATGCAGCGAGCCAGCGAGTCACCGGGATATGCCACAACGAAATCCGCTGCGAATGATTTTCAACCCGGATGGCGGAGCCGACGGAGTGGAAGATGAGCAGCAGAAGCAGAGCCGGTCCTGTGGCGAGGCTGACAGCCGATCCAGCGTTCGGCTCCAGATGAAGCAGACGAACACAAACCATCGGGACCGCACCTCGCAGTGCGAAACAGGCGCCTGCCAGCTTGCCTACCGCTGCTGCCATTCGTCTGCGCGGCCGTGTGGCAGCTCTCAGAACCGGCAACGCAGAGGTCGTGCTCAATGGGTGTACATCTCCGGTGTTCCCTGGCTACCCGCTGGAGGCAGATGCCGCAGGTAGCACACAATGGACCACTGCTCCTCATCGCTGAGGATTCCCTTTGCGCCTGGCATGCCGCTCGGCCACAGCCCATTGTTGATGATCCACTTCAGCTGCCCGTCGGTGTAAGCCTGTACCTGCGAAGAGGCAAGCGAAGGTATAGGCGGCGAAAGGTGCTCCGCAAAGGGGATACCGGTATTCTGTCCGTCGTTGCCGTGGCAGGCGATGCAATAGTGGCCGAATGCTTCCTTGCCATCAGCCAGCGTGGACGAGTTGTTCGGCAGGGGGTTCTTGAGTCTTTTGTCGCCCACGGTAATGTGGCGCTTGACCGCCATTGCGACTGCGATTTCCGCATTCCCGGGAGGGGTCGCCTTGCAGCCCGCGAAGACCAGCAATGGCAGCATCGCTGCAACACTGAATTGGGGGCGCATCAGGGCACCACGTGGAATGTGAGGGTCATCGAGCCATGCCCGGAGCCGCAGAAACTGGAGCAGTGTCCGACGAAGTCGCCAGTTTTGTCCGGCGTAACGGACGCCTGCACCGTACCGCCCTTACCTGCTTTCAGATCGAGGGCCAGCTCGCGAACGCGCAGGCCGTGCGGCACGTCTTCGCTATGCAATACCAGCGTGACAGGCTCACCTTTTTTGAGTGTCACCTCGCCTGGATCGAAACTGAAGCGCTTCGCGCTGATCTGGATCGTCTTGGCCGCCGGCGATGCGGCACCGACGCGGTGCAGCGGCAATCCAACAGTCAGCGCCAGAGCAGCGAGAGAAAGTGCCGGAAACGCGAAACTTGCTTTCATGATTTGTTACTCCTTGAGTAATGCCTGTAGAACTCTTGCTGCAAACAACACTAGAGCTGTTCGCTTCTGTGATCTGTCATGCGGGCGCCAGCAGATCGCAAGTACCTTGTCGCAGGTATGCTGTGGAGGCGCTCGGGCGTCGACGCATGCCGCGGCCCGCCGTACAGGGCATCGCGCAGAATCTGTGCCGTGATTCGGTAGAGGAACGCGGGGTTGTTGCGGGCATAGCGCTTCCACAGCCGCCGGGGATCCTGCAGCAGTCGATGCAGCCACTGAAGGCCAGCACGCTTGATCCACGGGGCGCAGTCTCGAATGCGGCCTGTGTGGTAGTCAAAGGCCGCGCCTACGCCGAACATCAGCCGTGCCGGCAGGTGACCGACGTGTCGCGCCATGAAGAGTTCTTGACGGGGGCAGCTGATGCCGATCCAAAGAACATCCACCCGTGCCTCGGCAAGCTGCGTCTTTAAGTCCTGCAGCTCAGCTTCGTTCAAATCGCGAAATGGTGGTGTATAGGTACCTACGATCTGAGCGGCGGGAAAGCGGGCAAGCAGTGAGACTTTCAACTCTTGGGCAACGTCCTGCCGGCCACCGTACAGGAAGTGACGCAGATTCTGAAAGCGCGGATCGCGGAAGACCTCCAGCATCAGGTCCGGGCCGGCGACGCGAGCCATGCGGCGATGGCTCTGCAACCATCCAGTCCACACCAGCGGCATACCGTCGGGCACTGTCATCGTGGAGCCGTCATACGCCTCGAAGAGTTCGGAGTCCCATTGTGCCTCCATGACGCCGTGAACCCCCGCGACACAGATGTAGCCGCTCTGGGAACCGCGCAAGAGGGTGTCGATGTGGTGGAGGCAGCATTGCATGTCGAGGGCGTCGACGGCGACGCCCAGAACATGCGCTGCGGGACGTGAGGATACCGGTTTCATAGGATCTGACTCTCTTTCAACGGACTGTTCGACCCGGAGGGCTGAACGTTGAATATGGGCCGACCAAGAGTCGTCCGGTAGAGCTCGATGTGACCGCCGGCAACAGCGTTCATGGCGAACTCGGGCAGGAGTTCAGGCATCGGGGGCGGCTTTGCGAGGGCATCTGCGATCGCCATGCAAAGGTTGCGCTCGGCATCTCCATGCAGGCTGAACAGATGAGCCTGCGGACCACTCAACTCGCGAAAGACCGGGATGTCCGAGCACACCACACGGCAGCCCGCGAGGCGGCCTTCGACGACCGGCAGCCCGAACCCTTCGATCGAAGAGGGCGCAATTACGCAGGCGCAGTGCCGGTAGCACCACTGCAACTCTGCTTCGCTGAGACCCTCGAGAAAGTCGACGTGCGATGTGACGCCAAGCTGTTGCGCCAGCGCATGCAACTTCGGCGTCTCGGGTCCTGGCATGCCCACGATGACCAGCCGGGCCGCTCGCGGCACAAGGCCCGCGTGCCGCAGGCTTCTGAAGCTGCGCAGCAAGAGGTCCAGATTCTTATTCCGGCGATGCTGCGCCACGGCCAGCAGAAAGAACTCGCCATTCCAGTCGCGGAGTGGGCTGCGTGCAGAGTTGGCGGGCCCCGGCTCGACGCAATTTGGGATATAGCTGCTGGCCTTGCCCGGATAGCCGAAGGATTGCAGGTCCCGGAGCGTCGTGCGGGAGACGCACGAGATCGCATCGGCTTGTCCTAGGGCAAGGCGCAGGATCCATCGATTCAGGATCACCTGCGGGAAGCCGAAGTTGTCCGGAATCTCGAATGGGTAGAGATCGTGCAGCGTCATCACCACGGGACAGGGCATGGCGGTGCGGCGAAACGGAACAGGGTAGCCAAGGTGAACGAGGTCGGCCTCTACGGTGCGGGCCAGCTTTGGCAGATCACGCAGATGCCACAGATTTCGCGAGAAGGAGTCGCGCTTCACCGCAGCGGTTTGGATGTGCAGGCGATCGTCAGGCCCGAGCCCTGCCATGGCGGGCAGGTTCAACTGCCACGGCGCGAGAGCGAGATGCACCGATGTGATCTCAGCGCGCCGCAGCAGACAGCGCACGAGGTTCAACGCATGGCGCTGCACACCGGAGATGCCGGCGGGCTGCGCGATTACAGTGACGAGCACTTTCATGAACGCACCCCTTCCGGCATAGCGGCGTCGAGGTCTGCTGCGAGCACGCGGACGCGGCGGTAGTCGCGCAACCTGCGCCAAAGTGGGATGTAGAGCATCATGCACAGAACGCCATAGCTCAGCCGTACCCATGCCAGCCCGAGCAGCCCGTGACGCGTCGCCAGCAGGACAATTGCCAGCAGCATGATCGCTCGCATGGCCATGCTGGCGACCGCCACCAGGCGGAAGTTACCCAATGCCAGCAGCGCATACGTGGCTGTTACCGACAAGCCCATCAGGGCGGAACCCACCACGACACACGGCAGCAGTCCCGCCGCCCCGCGCGCAATCATTGGACCAGCCCAGGAGCGTATCAGGCGCTCGCCAAAAAACAGCAGCAGGCCGGCACCCGTCGTGACCAGCAGCAGGTTGCACAAGAACGCTTGCAGGAGCGTCTTCACCAGCTCCGAGCGAGTCGCCGTAGTGACTCGTAAGCTGAGGTGCGGAAAGAGGAAGCTAAGAGCCGACCCAGTGAGCCCGGCGATGGGATGTGCAAACTGAACGCAGAGCAGGTAGGGAGCCGCCCCGGCCGCGCCTACTGCAACTCCCAGTACCACACGGTCCAGTTGGCCGAAGACGATGCCGCCTAGGGCCTGTAGCCAGGTAAACAGACCCGCGTGCAGCAGGGTGTGCAGCGAGGCTCGATCAAGCATGGGCCGGAGAACGGGAGAGCCCAGTAGCCGGCATAGCTCTCGGTACTGAAGTGCCGTCCCGATAGTTAGCGCGACGGCTGTCGCCAGCAGCAGGCTCACGACATGGCGCCCAGCAATAGCCAGCATAGCGGCCGCACTAAGCGTCAAGAGACGAACCCCAGTGTTGATGCGCACCGCGCTGCCGAACTGCTCGAAGGCGCGCTGCGTGCTCACCGGAACTGTCTCCAGTGCTCGTAACAGAATCAGGACGCTCGCGAGGCGCAGCGCGAGCACGCACTCCCGGGTCTGCCCCGGCTGCGCATGCGCCAGCCGAACGGCCATCCACGGCACGGCGCACCACGAGATGAGCGCGAGCAGCGTGCCCAGTGTCAGATGGATGGTAAGCAGGCTGCGTACCGTGCGGACCATGTCAGCGTTCGCTGCCGAGGGATCCTCGTGACCCCGTAGCCGTGCGACTCGCTGGATGTTGGCGTCCCCGAAGCCCGATGCGATGACGCCACCGATGCTGATGACCGCCGTGGTGACGGACCAGATGCCGTACTCTGCGGCTCCCAGCCGATGCAGCACCAGCGGGGCGACCAAGAACATCATGGCCGGGTATGCTGCATAATCCAGAACGCCCCAGCCCGCATTGGCGATGTGGCGCCTCATGCGATCTCCTCGGCTGCGGCGATGCCTGGGTTGCGAGCGGGCTGGCGTGCCAAGATGGCCCGTAACAGGGCACGGCGGTGGTCGTCGACGGGCAGCCGCTCCCACTCGTCGCGCAGGATCAGGACGGCTACTTCCAACAGCATCACCGCTGCAGTGAGCGCCAGCGAGACCCACAGCCGGGGAGGGAACGACTTCTTCTCCGGCACGCCCGGCGGATCGATCACGCTGACGACCGGGATTTCCTTGGCCTCTTCCATACGCGAGATCTCGTACTGCTGCGTTAGCAGCTCATACGAGGCTTCCTGGACGCGCACCTCACGGTAAAGGTCGGCGAAAGGTACGGCCAGACGGGGCAGTTGCCGGAGCGGCGGGTACAGGCTGGCGCCCGAGGTGTCCGCCGGGGTGGTGTCGACGGCAGAATAACTGCTGTCCCCATTGGCAATTGGGGTATTTGCCGAGGAGCCGACCATCTTGTCCAAATCCTGTCGCAGCGAGGCGATGCGGGCCTCCGTGGAGCGCACCCGCACATTGTCATCGCCGTAGACCTGCCGCAAGGACTCAAGGCCGGCCTGTTCCACCAGCAGCTCGCCCTCGACGCGGGCGCCCGCGTCCACCATGGCACGGGTCTGTTCCTTAATATCGACGGTGCTGTTGCGGCTGGAGAAGTCAGCGAGCCTCTGCTGTGCGCGCTCGAGATCCGCATTGACGCCCTCGAGACGGTGCTCGATAAACAGGCGTTCCTGCCGTGCGGCAGAGGTGTCCGTATGCGCGACAATATGGTTGAGGCCGTCAAGATAGGCTTGGACAATATCGCGCGCTCGGGTTGGGTCGGTGTCTTCGAAGCTGACAGTGATGACGCCGCTCTTCTTGTCATCGTCAATTGTGGTGTGGCGGGCAAGGGCCTTGGCGGTGTCTACGCGGTAGCGCTTGCCGTAGACATGCTGCAGGTCGAATCGATCAATGATTTCGCCGGTCACAGTGCCGCTGCGCAGCAGATCCAGGAACAGCGCGGTCGTGGTGTGACCTCCCAATAGCCCTCCGGCGAGGCTGCCCAGCGCTCCGAGATTGCTGCTGCCATGGCCGGCCAGCGCCGACAGCATCATCGCGCTTGTCCCGGCGTTGCTGTCGGGCGGCATGATTCGTGCCGTAGCTGTATAGCGTTTGGGGATTAAGAACGCGACCACCAGACTGAGTACGAGGGTGACGGTCGCGGTGCGAACCAGCAGACGCCGACGTGCAAGAAGCATGTGGGTGCGAGCGATCCAAAGCGGCTCTGCAAGTTCGTTCTGGTCGTTCATGACTGTCGTTGGCATCGCGACCCTCACAGCCCGGCCACGGCGGCGGTTATGGCAACGGACGAGGCCAGTTGAGCCGTGGTGAGCAGGTTGCGCCACAGCAACGAGGCGCCGATGATCTTCTGTGGAACCACCACCACGTCGCCGGGATCCATGCGTGTAGAGAGGACGTCCGCATAAAACCAACCGCCGCCGGAGTTACGTCCTACGACCGTTCCGTTGGCACGGATGACGAAGATGTCCTTACGGTCGGCGGACTGGCTTGCGCCGCCGGCGCGGCTCAGGTACCAGCCGGCGGTCTTGCCGGGGGTAAATGTCAGTGCGGTCCCGTTGTAGACCTGCCCGGTGACGAGCACAAAGCCCGGCCGCTTGGGAATGGTCAGTACGTCGCCGCGACGCAGTTCGATGTCGTCCGCCGTGCTCGCCCAACTGCTCACATTGCCCGAGATGTGAATCACCATGCGGCCCGTGGGAGGATGAGCCTTCAGATCCGCAAGCACCTGCTCCTGCTGGGCCTTGATCATCTGCAACGTCGGACTTGCATCCCCGGACGCGGCCAGATTGGGCGAGATGCGGGCGGTGGAGGCGGTGGTCTGAATCTGCCGGATCAGTTCATCGCGGCTCTTCTGCTCAAGATCCTTCACCTGCTCGCGTACCAGGACGGCGCCTTCCGGGTACGCGGTATCGCGCAGACCGCCGGCGCGTGCAAGCACGGTGCTCAGCTTCTCGCCTTCGCGGAAGCCGTAGGTGCCCGGAAACCGGACCTGGCCATCGACCGTGACGGACTGGCCAATGTCCGCCCAGCCTGTGATCTCTCGCACGGTTAGCACGTCGCCGGGCTTCAAGGGACAGTCGGCTTTCGGGTCAGCCCCATCCACAGCGGCGCCGATGCGCACGGTGGTGATGTTGCCTTCTACCTTCTGACCGGTGTTAACCGCGTAGCTCGTCAGATCGGCGGTGTCGCGCAGGGCCGCGCGCTTGAATCCGCCCGCCATGCGCACCAGTTGCGCCGCAGTCATACCTTCTGAGAGCGGGTAGGAGCCCGGTCGCTGAACCTCTCCCGTGACGGTCACGGTAGGCGCATCTTGCTCGTAACGTCCCAGGATGCGGATGGTGTCGAACGGCTGCAGCGCAAGGTTCTGGTTGCCGATCAGGACATCCTGCAGATCGAAGAGCAGGGTCTCTACGTGGAGATCGGGCGGGACGAGCCGGACGATCTCGCCACGCGCGGCCGGCTCGGGAAGAACGTCGCGCTGACTGCCGAGCACGTCGCTCAGGCGCAGGCCGTCCCGAAAGGCCACGCGGCCGGGGCGAGCGACGTGTCCCGCAAGATACACTACGCGCTCACTATAGGGCAGCAGCGCGCCGACGAAGATCCTGTCGCCGTCCTGTACGGAAAAAGCCGCTCGGGCGACTTTATTAGCTTCCGGTGAAGTCGCGGTCGGCACCGTCAGAGTACGGCGTCCGGTGTTCGGCTCGATTCGCTCCACGGTGATGTGGTCGGCGGCGGCAGCGGCGGTCAGGCCGCCCGCGTTTTCGATCAGGGCCTCAAGGTTGTGCTCGTCGCCGGCTAACTCATAGATGGCCGGTCGACGCACCGAGCCGCCGATCGAGATCTGCGCCCCTGCTGGTGGGACCTCTAGTGTGTCTCCGCTTTCAAAGTGCATGGCCGAGGCGCGCATGCCGTGCAGCAGGAAGTCGTACAGGTCGATCTGCTCGACAAGCTCCGTTCCTCGCATATGGCGCACAATGCGGAGCGATCCCGACGCCGTGGGTCCGCCTGCAACGTAGAGCGCGGAGAGTGGCGTCGCCAGCGGGCTCAGATCGTACCCGCCCGGCCGCTGCACATCGCCAGCGATATAGATGCGCACGCCGCGCATCCGCGAAACGGTTACCGACGAGCGCGCATCCCGGAACTGCCGTAGGAGAGCCGCCTGGATCAGCGTCTCCACGCGGCCCATTGTCAGGCCGGCAACCTGCAGTGAGCCTGCCTCGGGCAGCAACAGTGTGCCGTCACGGCTGACCGTGCGGCTCATCGTCTGAGTTGTTCCGCCCCAAAGATTGATGGCCAGAGTGTCGCCGGCGCCAATGACGTAGTCGGGACCCAAGGGCACATCGAGCGGTGCGTCGATCATTCCAGAGGTCATCGACGCTGAGGCACGGTTGAAGAACTCCGAGCCGAAACGGCGCAACGGTGGGCTGCCCTCTGGCAGTTGCGTGTACAGGTCGCGCAGAGACTGCAGGTTGTACGGTGTAGGCGTGCGGAGCACGTTGGGCAAGTCCGCGGATGTTTGCGCAGGCTGCGTCCGGTCCACCGCTGTGCGCTGGCGTGCAGCAGGCATCGATAGACGACCGCGCATATCGGAGGAGAGATTCTGACCCCCGAGGATTTGCTGCGGCGGCTCGGGATACGAGTTGACGTTCGCCCCCCCGAAGGACGAAACATCCATGGCTGCGGCTGCCAAATCTTCGCTGCTGATGTAGCCGCGAGCCTGAAGGTACGCGGTGACGTCGGCGCGAAGAACTGAATTACCGGTGATCTGGGCATACAACTGCTCGTCTGTAAGGCTGTTGGCGTCGGTGGAGACACCCTGCGCCGTCAAGCGATCCGCCACTACCGATTTCAACTCAACGGTAAGGCTCGGCTGGCTCTCGAGGATGCGCAGGATCTGGTCGGCGGGTAGGACCACACGTGGTGCGGATAGCCCAGGCTGGGAATCGGAGCCAGTTTGCGGCAGCAGGGAGCTACCAGTGTCCCCTCGAGAGTTGGATCGCATGTCCGCATTGGTGCCGTCGACGCTCCCCGGCCCGCCAGGCAGTATGGGCGCATTCATCGTCGATGCGCCGGTCGTCTGTACTCCGTTCGTCACCGGATCGGTACCGGCAAGTTGCGCAAGGGCCGGAACAGCGAAGAGCAGAGCGAGGAGTGCCGCCGGCAAAGTACCGGGCACAGCGAACCACGACGAGTTGGTCAGGGAGAACATAACGGGCTCGAATCCTTGTGTTCAACCTATGCGTGCCAAAGTGGCGTTGATGTCATGTATGGGTAAGGTGAATGTCACGGCTTTGTTGCGCCCCGAGCAGAGCCTGCGTGCAGCGGCCCCATGATGCCTTGCTCCGGAGTACCGGAACTGGCGTGGGCCAGGAGCCGTCGCCAGTTCCGCCGCTCTCGCAGATAACGCAGCCCTTCACGCAGGTGGAAGCAAAGACGAAACAGGATGAAGCGGCCCTGCTGTAGCTCACGGCGCAGTGCCTGGTTGAAGGTTTCGTCCGCGGGGGGGATCGCGATACGCGGCGGGAGACGGCGAGGCACCAGCGACCTGCCGATCGATCGGCCCGAGGGTAAGCCCGCGTGCGCCATTTCCTCCTGAAGCAACAGGTGGAGTTTATTTCCAGGAAAGGAAGCCGTCGTCATTCGTGCGCCATAGCGCCGAACCCAAAGACGAGCGCTGATCGGCGCGTGTTCAATCGTCCAGCCACGCACCGCGACGGGCACACAGGAAGCCTCCATCTGGTGCGAGACGAACTCCAACGCGAGACCCAGGCTCGCCGCCATCCTGGGCTGCTGCGCGCACATGGATTCCACTTGAGCCCAGAAGGCTTGGTCCTCGTTGCGCGCCCGCAGGTGGCGGTAGAGTTCGACCAGGTGCGAGCAACGCATCTGGTCGCGACTGAGATGCTTGTAAAGATGAAGCCCCTGGCCCAGAAACAGATCCGCGGCCGGCAAAACGGGCATCGAACCCTCGCGCAGCGTATGGTGCTCGCAGCGCTTGAGCAGACCGCTCGCGTGCTCTTCCAGATGAATTTCCACCGTACGCTGCGGTGACGGGCGGTACAGGTCGGCCAGCTTCAACGTTCCGGCGAACGGTGTCTTGAACTCGCGGCTGCGGCCGCTGATGGCGTGCAGTCGGTACCCGCGACTGTTCAGCACGCCTTGCGCGCGGGATTCATCGAATGCGGCAACCAGGAAGTCGAGATCAAGTTGTGATCGCAACTCGAGCCCGGATACCGAGTGCGGCCACAACGAGAAGCCCTTCAGCACGGCGTAGGAGATCCCGGCGCGGACGAACTCCCTCTGAATTGCGCAACACTCCTCGATGAGCACATTGGTGCGCTCCGTGTTGTCGCGAAGATTCTGCTCCAGCCGCTGCCGAATTGGCTCAGGCAAAACCTCGAGGTGGTCTCGCTCACGCAGCCGATCAAGCAGATAGAGCGCGAGCCCGCTGGTGTCGAGCCAGTGCAGTAGCGCCTTCCACTCGTGTGCGGTCAGAGCGCCAAGGAACGCAGGACAGCCAGTAGCTCTCTCACGAAAGAGCGCCACAACGGCCGCACGTACCCGCTCATGACGCCGAAGCGGCAGCGGGGGAACAGCAGGTAGCTCGTAGAAGGCTTCGTGGATCATCATTCCCCGGGGCGTCCGCATGGCAGCCTCAGCCACGATCAGCGTAGCCGCGATCATGACCCGCAATGTCATGTCGACATCCCGATATTGTCAGCAGATTGTCTTGTGCAAGAGCTGACAATCTGCTGACAAACAATAGACAGCGCGCGAACAAGACGGAATCACCAGATCGCTTATGGTCAGCCCATGCGACTTTCTCTTCGAAAGCTCTCGACATCCCTGCGGCTACGGTGGACAAGATGTCTCGGTCTCGCCGCCGTCGGCCTGGGCTTCGCCTGCCTCTGCCATGCACAAGAAACCCCGCTGATCTCAGGCGGGTACGGCCTTTTCACCAACTCGAGCAAGAACGGCACAAGCTATTTGCCGATTGCCGAGCCATTGATCGCAGCGCCGCTGGGCGAGCACATACTGGTCGAGTCTCGTGCCGCGCTTGTCGAGTCCATTTCACCCAGGGGTGGATCGCAGGGGGGCTATGACCACAGCTTTTTCGCGGGGCTCACCTATTTGCAGGGAGACTTCCTGGCGACGCCGCACCTGACCGTCGTTGCCGGCAGCTTCCTCACACCGTTCGGCACCTATAACGAGCGCCTATCGCCAGCGTGGATCAATAATCTGCAGGACGGCCCGCTGATCGCGAGTCTGGGCATCATGGGAACCGGAACCGGACTCGGCGCACAAGTGCGCGGCTCTGGCTTGAACACGCCCAGGTACAACCTGACCTACGCCGCGTACTACTCCACACGTAGCGGCAAGCAACAGTTCAACGCCGACCGCTCGTTCGGTGGCCAGGCAAGCCTGTACTTCAAGCCACCGCGAGTCGAAGTGGGCTTGTCCTACGGCCGCCTACTTCAGGGGACGCACGAGAATTTCTACGGGCTGCACGTCTGGTACGAGCCCGCAGGTACCGCGTTCCGACTGCGCTCGGAGTTCGCGCGAGGCCACCACGCACAGGGATACTGGGTCGAAGCCGACTACCGCACCGCGCACTTTGGGGGCCTGGACAGTTGGGAAGGGCGCTTTGAACCAGTCCTGCGCATGCAGCAGACCTGGCGCCGCGACACACTCTTCAGGGATGGCCTGCCGCTGGTCAACGCGCAACGGGTGGACATAGGTCTCGACTACAACCTGCCACACAACACACGCATTTTGACCAGCTACGCACGGCAATTTTCCGCCACGGGTGGATCCCGCACCTGGGAGACGGGTATTGTCTACCGCTTTCTCACGCCGGCATGGAAAGGACGGAAGGACCAATGAGTACAAGGACCCCAACACCAATGCGTTTCGAACGGCTATGTGTCGCGCTGATCGCCGGCACGGCGGTCACGATGCTTGCAAGCCCGACCGCGGCGCAGCAAGCTCCGATCGCCCCCACCGTGGCACACACTCCGCCCTCCAGGGCTCCCGCGGCGCAACCGGCGCATGAGAAGAGCGACGGAGAGCGCGTGTTCGAGGCGAACTGCTCGCGCTGCCACACCGCTCCGGATGGCTTCTCGCAGGGCATCTCAGGCACGGTTGTGCTCCACATGCGTGTGCGTGCGTCCTTGAGCGCGCGGGACGAACAAGCCCTGCTGCGATTCTTCAATCCGTAGTTGCCTAACGGTTGCTCCAGTGACCGAGGCACAACTCATCTTCCAGTGCGTTCATGGGCTTCCTCTATTGAGTGGAGATCGCACTTACGAGTGATTGACTCTTCGGATCCTGATTGGCTCGGCGAAAGACAAGAGCAATTGTCATTGCAGCAATCGCGAGCCACGGCAGAACCGCACGGTAACCGAAGCGGGACAAAAGAACACCTGTAAGCGCAGTTGCCGCGGCCCCACCCAGACCATTACTGAACATTGTCATTGCCGCCACAGTGCTGCGGCGATGGTCCGGTGTCGCGTGCATCAGCATGTCGTACAACACGGGCGAGCTCATCCACTGCGCCACCGAAAGCAGCAGATAAAAGCTAACCGCAAGACCTGCAGCGTGTGTCAGTCCCAGGGCGCACAGGGCCAGAGCCGCGAGAGCCTGAACCAGGGCAATCGCGTTCCTGCGCGTCAAGGAACGGACCAGCAGCGGCATCAACAGGCTGGCCCCGAACTGCAGCACCTGCGCAACGGAGAAGATCATCGCGAGGCGGCTCAGAGGAATGCCTAGCTCGCGCGTCAGGTACACATTCGCAAAGACACTGGTGACGGCGAGTACGCCGGACCACAGCGCCATGCAAGGAAGAAAGCTCGCCAGAAAGGCGTCCAGCCGCCATGCCTCGCGCCAGCCGGACCAATCCGAGAGCGCCGCCCCCTCCTCGCAAGCGGCGGCAGGAACTTTCAGGGACAGCACCGCAAAGAGGCCCATCGCCGCGATAGTGCAGGAGGCTAGTAGCAGCAGCCGCTTGCTGCCCACGCTGGACAGCGGCAGGCCGGCCGCGGCGATCCACGAGGGCAGGCGGCTGCAAAGAAAGCCGCCCAGCGCGCTGGTTCCAATGCTCACCGCAAAGATGAGGCTGAATGCGGCGCTGCGCGTTTTCGGCGTGGTCAACCGGGATACCGCCGGCAGGAAGCAGACCCCCCATCCGCTCATGGCGAGGCCCATCAAGAACGCCAGTGAGGTCTGGGCCGGTATACCCGTGCAGAGCGTTCGCGCTGCGCCCAGTAGCGGTGCCGTGGCGAAGCAGGCCAGCAGCAGCGGACGGACCCCGAAGCGGCGCGTCAGCTCGCCGCCGGGCAGCGTGCCGAGCAGCGATCCGAGTGTCATCGCCGCGTTCACGCTGCCAATGGCGCGCTCGCTGAAGTGCAGGTCGACCAGGTAGAGATTAAACAAAAAGAAGAACACTGCGAAGCCAGCATCAAAGAAGAACGCAGCAGTGAAGAAGGTCCAGAAGCCGCGATTGAAGCGCCAGTGCCGCGCCGGACCAGGCAATGCGGCTTGCTCCAAGGGGAGATCGAGCGAGTCGAGTATCAAGGTCTAGCCTCGTCTCCGTCGACAAGTTGCTCCAGCAGCGCAATCGCATCACCCAGTCGCCTATAGCGGAGGCGGTGAATCGGCGCCGCGAGTATCCGTTCCAACACCTCGTATTGGACAGCAAGCGTCTCCGGCAGGCCGAACAGCGTCTCCCGCAGATAGCGCCTCGCGACGTTCACCGGCAACGCGTCCAGTGAAGGCTGCTCTCCGCTGCGGCGGTCGAGGAAGACGATGTGCTGCACCTCCGCGCTGAAAGCGGTATGGATCTCGGGTAGTTCGGCTGTGGCTACTTCGACCGAAGGCTTGCCTGCGACCCGCGGTGTAATCTCGCGGCCGGCTATCTCCGGGAATAACTCCATCGCTGCGGGCCGGAAGCGCACCTGATGACAGTTGCCGATCACACGCCGTCCGCTCTCGTGATGCGGCACCATCGTCGCGTCGTCCGAGGTGAAGATCCAGCCGGCCCGCGCACAGGCGTAGGCTAGCGTGGACTTTCCCGCACCCGATTCGCCGCACAACAACACCCCGCGACCTCGGCGCCCAACGCACGCAGCGTGAATCGGCGTCGCCAGTCGCGTAGAGATGCACACCAGCGGTGCGCTGAACAGGAACCATTCGGCATACTGTGGAAACGCCAGCGTAGCACGCGCGATCGATACCTGTGCGTGCAGCGCTTCGAGATCGACGACGCTGTAGTTGTCGCCATCGGCCACCCCCATCAGCAGTGGCCGGATCAGCCGGTAGACCGCCGCGGGCGGGCACGCTGTGCCGCCTCCGCCTTCCACCACATGTATATCAAAGCGCAGCAGCGTCCTTCGTTCTACCCGCAGAGGTTCGAAATGACCCCACATGCCGTCGAGGATGTTGAACACCTCAGCCTCATTGGTGCGCACCTTCACCGCATAGCCCATAGGGAAAAAGGTACGGGTCAGCGTCAGCTCGGCGGGCTCGATGGCGTGCCGGGGGTAGCTTCCTGGCCGCCCGTTCTCGTCCTTGGCTGTCGGGGAATACAACGGAGCAGTGCTCGGCATCGAGGTTGGACTCAAACTCATTGTCGTCTCCGAAAGAGAGAAGCTCAAAAGCTGTAACGGGCAGCGAACTGAATGATGCGTGGATTGGTAATCGTCCCTGTGATGAGCCCGAAGGTCTGGCTGGCAACGGGATTCAGCAGCGTCGGATCGGTATATCCAAGACTGGTGTTGGGGTTGGCGAACTGTGGTGTATTGGTCAGGTTGAAAAACTCGGCGCGAAAAATGAAGCCGCTTGCCTCCGGCAGATGGGCAAAATGCAGCGGAAACGCGCGTTCGATCGCGAGATCCATGTTGTGCTGCCCGGGCCCGCGCACGATGCCGACGCCGCTGTTACCGAAGTCCTGATCCGCGAGGCTGGTGCCGTTTGGGGCCTCCGGAGCGCGGGTAAAGGCGGCCGGGTTCAGATAGCCGTCCTGCACTCGATTGAATAGCGAGCCTGTGGTGGATAGCTTTCCAGTGCCACTCAACTGAGCGCGGACTTCGCCACCCAGAAGCCCGTAGACCGAACCGGCGTTGCCGTCGAAGACGCTCAACGGAATGCCGGATTGAATGACGGCGATACCGGAGACCTGCCAGTGCGCCACGGCCTGGCGCAGCAACGTCGGCATGCTGTGCAGGGTAGGCGTGTTCCAGACGAAGTTCGTCACGAAGCGCTGGTCGCGATCGTCGCCAGCGAGGCCATAGGAGGAATGCCGCAGGTCGAGCTGGTTGTTGGTGGGCAGTTGCAGCTCGAAGGTATCCGTGCCCACTTCGCCGTTTACCTCGTCCAGGTTTTTAGACCACGTATAGCTCACCTGCAACTGGAAGCCGTGACTGAGCCGCCGCGTCAACGAGACCTGTAGCGCGTTATAGTTTGCGGAGAAATTGTCATCGGTGAGCAGCGATCCTTCGCTGATTCCCTGGTAAGGCATGCGAGTGGTGACGTTATTGATGGAGTTGGTTGTCTCCCCATTCACCGGGCTGGTGGGGCTCGCCAGCTGCGCCTGATCGAACTCCCACTGACCTGAGCGATGCGCGGAGCTAGTGCCGACATACCCCACTTCCAACAGGTAGCGACGGCCAAGGTCATACTGGACGTTCAGGTTGTACTCCTGCGTGCGACTGTCGAGAAGGTTCGGGTTGGTAGCCTCGATAAACGGCGCGGTAGACGGCGTGCGCGACTGAAAGACCGGATAACCGGTCTGTGGCAGCAAGAAGGGCTGAAAGGGATGCGCCAGCGACGCCTCCGCGTTCTGGGAACCGAAGCCGATCTGCAGCGTCGCGAATGGCAGTTGGCTTAGCGTCTGTTCGGAGATGGTACCGGAGTGCCGGTCGTAGTAGATGCCATAGCCGCCACGTACCACAAGGGTGGGCCGATCGGTCACCTGCCAGGCGAAGCCGAAGCGCGGCGATACATCGGCCTGCGGGGTCTGGTAGAAGCCGGAGAAGGGCGTCCGCACCACACCCTCTGGCAACGTGCCGACAAAGTTGGCCGGCAGCGTCAACCCGCTGAAGGTGCCAGTAGCGGGAAGCAGCCCCTGCTGTGCGATGAAAGGATTGAAGTTGGCCAGGCGACCGTTCATCTCGACCGGTGCGGCAAAGATCTCATATCGCAGGCCTGCATTCAGCGTAAGGCGTGGTGCCAGCTTAATGTCGTCCTGCAGGAAACCGGCGAAGTCGGTATAGCGCGTGTCGCGGCGATAGATGCCTCCGCCGGCAAGTGATGTGGATATGTTGCTGAGACCTTGCGGGCTGCCATTCTGCGCGGAGGTCTGCCCGACGAGGAAGTCCGCAAAGGTTCCGATCTCGAGCAAACCATCGGTCTCCTCCGGCTGGTCCTCATCCACCTCGAATCGCTTGAACTCGGCGCCGAAGCGAACGTTGTGACGGCCGTGATTCCAAGCGAGGACGTCCTGCCAGATGAAGCTGTTCGTCACCTGCCAGGAGTTTGGATTGCCTGCATCGCCGATCGCGAAACCCGCCACCTGGAGACCCGCAGCTGCCGCCCCCGCCGCAGGTCCCCCCACCGGCGTATCCTGGCCCACGTCGGTTGAGGAGAGCGCGTTCTGCACCGCGGAGAGGCCGTCAAAACGGATGAATCCGAAACGCGCAACGTTTGCCAGGTTTGGGCTGAAAACCTGCGTGTCGGCCAGCACGAAGTTTGTGTTGCGGTTCAGCGAAGTGCTGGGCCAGCCGGGCAGGTTCGTCAGATTCTGCGGAAAGGGCTTATCGATCGTCGACCGCGAGAGAAAAAAGCTGCCCGTGAGCGTGTTCTCCGCGCTGAGCACCTGGTCGATGTTGGCGGTGAACTGATCCTCGTTGTAGTAGGACGGCGGGGCGAATGTGGACTGGCCGATGGGTAGTTGGTCCGAGGCATCGGGCCCAGCCATTGGCAACACGATCTGCGGGCTGGGGATAAGGAACTGTCCCGCCGCGTTCTTTGCACTTAGGATCTTCAGCGCCACGGAGTTGATGTTCGAGCCGTCGCATGCCACTTGCGCACCTCCCGCCTGCGTAAGGTAGCCGCTGGCCGCACTGCCCTGCGCGTTGGTGTGATTGGCCGGGCAGAACTGCGCCCCCAAGCCCGCAGCGGAACGATCGCTGGTCAGCAGCGGCAGGATCGGGTGCTGCGCATCGCCAAGGCCATTCGCCTCGCGTGTGCCTTGGTAGGCCGCGAAGAAGAAGGTGCGATCATGCACAACGGGGCCGCCAACGGCAGCGCCGAACTGGTTGTGCTTCAGTTCCGCTCGCGGCTGGCCGTCCTGCTTCGCGAAGAACTCATTGGCGTTGAAGATGTTGTTGCGGACGTACTCCCAAACGCTGCCGTGAAAGCTCTCGCTGCCCGACCGGCTGATCAGGTCGACGTTGGCTCCTGTGCCGCGCCCGTAGGCGGCATCGAAGTTGGCAGTCTGCACTTGGAACTCCTCAATGGTATCCGGCGCCGGGATTGCGGTGCCCACCTGCGAGGTGCCGCTGAGTGCAGCGGAGTTCTGCATCAGGTTATTTGCGTCCACGCCGTTGAACTGGATGTTGTTGGCCAACGGAGAGGCGCCATTGGAAGCCACGTTCTGGGTGCCGGTGCCGAGTTGTGTCGCGCTGGGAAGGTCGACGATCACCCCTGGTGAGAGCGCCAGGATTTGCGTGTAGTTGCGATTGCTCAGCGGAAGCGTCTCCACGGCTTCATGGTTTACCAGTCCGCCCAGCGTTGAGCTTTCCACTTGCGTGACAGAGGTGGCGCCGGAAACCTGCACTGTAGTCGTCGCGCTTGCGACGGAAAGGTCGAGCGTCACGGATGCCGTCTCGCCGGTCGTGACGGTAACGGACGGCGCCTTGCCGTTTGCGAAGCCTTCGGCTTGCACGGTTACGCTCCACTCGCCTGGGGGCAGCAGCGGTAGCCGGAATAGGCCGTCTTCCCCGGTTTGCGTGAGGCGATGCATGCCCGTTTGGTTGACGGCCTCGACCTTCGCGTTCGGTATGCGCCGGTGCGCAGGGTCGATCACGACACCGGAGATGGCACCGGTCCCAGGGGTCTGGGCCGAACCGAACGGAACCGCGAGCGATGCAACGGTAAGCAGCCAAAGGCCATAGCCTTTTATTCGCAAGGAAAAGATCGAGATAGGATGATCGATAGACAAGATGGGCTCGCTCCCCGGTAGGGTTCGTGATGAGCCGAGTATGCCCAGATGAGCGTGAGGAATTGTTAGGGCTTTGTCATTCGATTGTCCTCATCTTCAAGGGCAGGAGACGAGCCGTGCGGTTGCGCGAAATAGTCATTCCTTTGTCATTCCGGAGGCTGGTGACACTCCAACCGCAATGCGGTACGTCATAATGGAAGGCATTATGGCCGAAGAACTGCGCCAGGATGTTACTCCCTCCGCTGCCGCCACGCTGCTGGCGAGCGTACAGGTGCTGGTCGTGGAAGACGACCCGCGCATGCAGAAAGTGTTGCAACGAGCCTTTACCGCGGAGGGCATCGAGGTGATCCCCTGCGCGGACGGGATGGAGGCGCTGGAGCGCTTCCGCGAGACACGGCCCGGTGGCGTGGTCCTGGACCTGAACCTGCCTCGTCTGTCCGGACGCGAAGTCTGCCGCGAGATCAAGGCGCTGTCGCCGGCCACGCCGGTGCTGATCCTCAGCGCGCAGTCAGAGGTTGTCGACAAGGTGCTGCTCTTTGAGCTCGGCGCCGACGACTACATCACCAAGCCTTTCAGCCCGCGCGAGCTGCTGGCGCGCCTGCAGGCTGCACTGCGGCGTAGCCGGCGCACGCGCGCGGTTCCGGAGGCCCCCGAACGGCAAACCTTCGGCCGCTGCACCGTGCACTTCGGACAGATGACGGCGGAGCGCGGCGGCGAGCAGATAACGCTAACCACGCTGGAATTCAAGTTGCTGCGTCACCTGATCGAGCACAACGGCACAGTGCTTAGCCGCGAATCCCTGCTGACCGACGTGTGGGGCTACAACGCCTATCCCACCACACGCACGGTGGACAACCAGGTGCTCAAGCTGCGCCAGAAGCTGGAAGAAGACCCGGCGAACCCGCGCCATCTTCTGACGGTCTATGGTTCGGGGTATAAGTTTGTCGCCTGATCTCAAGCAGGCGGCGGTACAGCGGGGTATACCACTCCGCTGGATGCTGGTGCTCACCCTAAGCGCCGTCATCGTCTGCCTCACGACAGTCAGCTTGCGCATTGTGGATGCGCATCTGCACCGCAGGATTGCAGAGGCCTCGCGCGTGCAGCTTAGCCACTCATTGTGGGCCTTTGCCGACGCGGAATCCGAGCGCCTGCTCGAATTGCAGCGCGAGAACGCGCTCCTTGCGGACCTGCCCAGCCTCAAGGCCTTGATGACTACCGCAGACGACCGTACTATCCAGGACGGTGGACAGCAATTCTGGAAGACCAGCGGTGAGGACCTGTTCGCGCTGGCGCTGCGGGACGGCCATGTCAGCGCGGTGTACACGCGCGGTGAGCCCGCAACGGATGCCCTGCAACGGGATCTCGAGACAACGCTCACCATCGAGGATCGACGCTACCTGGTAAGCGGTCATCGACTCTTCGGCTACTCCGTCAAGCCGCTCTTCTTCGGCGATCAGCGGAGCGGTACCCTGCTTGGGTACGTGATCACTGGCTATGCCATTGACGCACAACAGCTCAGACGGCTGGCGAACGCAAGCGGCCTGCAAGTGGTCTTTCTGAGTGGACAAGAGACGCTCGCCAGCACGTTGTCCGACGGACAGACGCTGCCTGCTGGACTGCAGCGAGGTATCCAGCCTGCGCCGGAGCGCGTGACACTTGCGGCCGAACCCTTTGCGGCCGTGGCTCGGGATCTCTCTCCCGTCTCTACTTCACCGTTGCGACTGCTGTTGCTGCGCTCGTTGCTTCAAGACGAGGCGCAGACTCGCGAAATCGATCGCCTGCTCGCGCTCATTGCAGTCTGCACCGGAATCGCTGGCGCGGGTCTAATGCTGCTTGTCGCACATGGCCTGACCCTCTCGCTGCGGGCGCTGGCGCGCGGTGTCGAGGCCTTTGGGCTTGGCGATTCGGGTATTCGTCTGCCGCAGGGCGGCCCGCGCGAGGTGCGCCAGTTGAGCGGCGCCTTCGCTGCGATGCGGCAGCAGATCGAGGATACCAACCGCGCCCTGCTGGAAGCCGAACGGCTGGCGACCATCGGTAGCATGGCGCGTTCTGTCTCCCACGACCTCCGCCACTATCTTTCAGCGGTCTACGCCAACGCGGAATTCCTGGCGACAACAGAGCTCACAGCAGCGGAACGAAACGACTTTCTCGAAGAGATTCGACTGGCGGTGCTTGGGACGACGGATATGATCGACTCACTGATCCTCTTCAGCCGCACCGGTCAGACCGGACAGCGCCGTCTGCAGGATCTCGACCCCATCCTGCGGCGCGCGGCTGAGGTGGTGGGACGCCATTCGGAGTCGATCGGCGTGCCGCTGGAGGTGTCCACCATGCCCTGCCTCGCATATGCGGTCTGCGATAGCATGCAGATTGAGCGCGCGCTCTGCAATCTCATGCTGAACGCCTCGCAGGCCGCGCGACAGTCCGCCGCCGAGCCGCGGGTGAAGGTGTGTCTCGCTGTCGAAGAAGACGCTGCTGTGGTGCGGATCGAGGACAATGGAAGCGGCGTTCCCGAGGGCGTGCGAAGCAGCCTCTTTCAGCCCTTTGTCAGCGCAGGCAAGCAAAGGGGCACGGGCCTGGGGCTCACCCTCGCGTTTCAGGTGGCTCGCGATCACGGCGGCTCTATCCTGATCGAACGCAGCTCACCCGGCGACACCTGCTTCCGCTTCTCGATCCGTCGCGCCGAGCCTTCCGTCCCGGAGACCAGCGACGAAGAGGTCGCCCAAGCCAGGAGGGAGCTGGTATGAACAGAATGCGGACATCACGGCTGCTCTCCGTCCTGCTGGGAGTGTTACCTTACGTTGCGCGAGCGCAGGTCCAACCGGCTACACCCGCACCGGCTGTCTCAGTCGAACAGGTCCGCCAACTCTCGCAGGACGTACAGGCAGCCGAGCAGCGCGTGCTGGACTCCGAGCGTGAGTTGGCCGCGTTGAAAGCTCGTCTAACGGCGCTGGAGTCGGCGCTCCAGCCTACCGTTTTGCCCGCAGCAGCCCCTGCTCAGCCCCCGCCGACAACCGCCTCCGTCGAGGAAACGATCGAAATGCAAGGCAGTCAGATTGCGACCCTCGACCAGATCAAAATCGAGACCGCTTCGAAATTCCCGCTCAAGGTCGACGGCATGGTGCTGTTGACGGCAGGTATCAACAGCAGCGGCGTAGACTCGCCTGTCGATGCAACCGCGTCGCTCGGCGGCACGGGGAGCACGGCGCTGTCGCTGCGGCAGACGATCCTCGGTCTCGATGCCATCGGGCCAAGGCTGGCGGGTGCGCGCAGCTCGGCTGACATCCACATCGACTTCTGGGGTACGACCGCCTCAGGCGGTTACCCCTCGGCGGGAGGCCTGCTGCGGCTTCGCACGGCGCACGCGGCGCTGGACTGGTCTCATGCGAAGCTGTTCTTTTCCTTCGACCGCACGCTGCTCAATCCCAACGCACCATCCTCGCTGGTCCAAGTCGCAGAGCCGGGCCTGTCGTGGTCCGGCAACCTGTGGAACTGGATGCCCCAGCTTGGCGTCTCGTCACGCTTCGGCCAGCGGCATGTGCTGGCCGTCGAGGGAGCTTGGCTCTCGCCCCCCGACGCGCCATACCCCACACCGCCATACTCCAGCACTCGGAGTGATCCGGCGACCCTCGCCGAGGCCAGCCGCATCCCTGGCGGCGAGGCACGTCTCGGATACGAGACAGGAGATCCCCTGCGCGGCTTGCGCGTCGGCATTGGCGGTTACGTGTCTCCTCACAAGCTGCCGGGCGTCGGCTCCTTCAACTCCTGGGCTGCGACGATCGATCTGCGCGCACCCATGGGCCGCGCAGACGTTACAGGCAGCCTATATCGTGGCGCTGGACTCGGTGGCCTGGGAGCAGGCGGGTACAAGGATTGGGTGTCCTACGCCGAGGGAGCGCAAACCTACCTGAGCGCACTGGATGATGTCGGCGGCTGGGCCCAGGTCGCCGTTCACCTTAGCCCCGCGCTGCTTTGGAACAGTGCCTTTGGCATGGACAACGTCTTCGCGGGACAGCTCCGATCCTATTCGGTCAACTCTTCCGGTTACGGCAGCATCGCCCGCAATCGCACCGTGACCAGCAATCTCATCTGGTTGCCACGCCCCTATCTTCCGTTCTCCTTCGAGTACCGACGCCTCTACACGGCGCCCGTGGTCGGTCGTCGATGGAACACGAACGTCTTCGCCTTCGGCGCGGGGTACCGCTTTTGATCAGGCATTATGCCATTGCCGTTCTGTTGTCCGCCTTGGCGGTCAGCGCCGCCGCTGCGCAGGCGACCGCCACCGCGACTGTCTCCCGCCAACCTGCGGGAGAGTTGCGACATTCACAGCGGCCGCTCCCGCCCTCCGTATTGTGGCTTGTGCCCCTGCAACCCGTGCCGGCGCCTGTGCCCGAGCCTGCACATCCTCCCTACACTCTTCTGCAGAAGAACCGTATGTTCATGCCCCACGTGCTGGTGGTTCCCGTAGGAACGTCCGTCAGCTTTCCCAATGCCGATCCGTTCTTCCACAACGTCTTTTCGCTCTACAACGGCAAGCGCTTCGATCTGGGGCTCTATGAGAAGGGTAGCAACCGGCAGGTCGTCTTCAGCCGCGAGGGCGTGTCTTACATCTTCTGCAATATCCACTCGGAGATGAGCGCCGTCGTGATCGCGCTAAGGACTCCGTGGTGGGCACAGGCGGACGATAATGGCCTGCTGAAAATCGACAATCTGCAGCCTGGAGACTACGAAGTCCATCTCTGGGTCGAAGGTGTCGATTCCCGCCACCTTGATCGCTGGACACACCGCGTGCACCTCACAGATGGATCTCAGAGTGTCGGCAGTCTGACCGTGGACCCCACTGTGCTGCCCTCCGGCCATACAAACAAGTTCGGCGGGCCTTACCTTCCCGAGGTCGGGCCATACTGAGTGCACCAGCTTATTGCCTGACGGAACTCATCGCCTCTAGCCTCAACCTGTCCGAGAGGTTAGCTGTTGTCAGGGCAATTGCTTTCATCGAAAGTGATGGTCAACGTCGCAAATTATTGAATTGAAAACATCGGGACTTTCACTTTGGATGTCAGCGCACATCTTCTTCTTCTTGTGTTCGACTGCGTTAGGCTGCATTCAGCGATAGGCCTTGCAGCAGGAGACGGTACGCCAAGTTGATCTCTGCCATTCGTTCGGTGGCAAAGTTCAGCTCCTCTTCGGAACTGCCCTCGAGCCGGTCAGGATGCCATTGGGTCACCATGCGGCGGTAGGCAGATCGTAGCTGCTCACGCCCCATGGTCGGGCTTACTCCAAGCAGACGGCAGGCCTGACGCGGAGTCATGCCGCTCTCGCACGGTTCCGTGTACGAGTCCGGTTGCCGTGGGGTTTCGTCTCTGGGCGACCAGCCCTGAGGCATCCGGTTGTACGGAATCTCAGAATGAGGCACCCGGTCCTGCGGGGTCCACTCCGGCGGAGTCCAACTCTGGGCTGGCCGGTCCAGGACATGCGAGGGGAACGACTGCGCAGAGCCCCGCGGCCAGTCGGCGCTCTGCAGTCCTACTGCATAAGCGGCATAAGGAGACGGCGCCAGGTCACCCTCCGAATCGTCCGGCTGCAGGAAAACGATATTGGCCATCCTGTCGAATTCGCGAAATGCGCGGCTCCGCCGATCGCGGTCCTCCTCCGCTCCGTGTCGGCGCCGCCACCCCTCCATGGCCGCGGATGCACCGAGGGACCAGGATTCTTCAAAGAAGAGGGCATCGGGCTCGAACTCCGGAAGCTGTTGGAAATCGCCGGAAAGGCATGGAAGTTGGTCGGACACGAACGCTGCCATTGGGTTTGAACTCGCTGAAGCGTGGCTTGTATATACGTCGAATCGTTCTTCCATCTCTTCCCTCTGCATGCTCGGAGCGATGGCGGCTCAGGACTTCGGGTCGCGGTCCGGGTGTATACCGGATATCGGCAGTTGGCAGAGTTCCTTCTATTGGTTCTGGCACAGGTGTCTGCGTGATATCTCCGGCTCACACTCCCGCCGGCGGGATTGCCTTTCTATGAGAGGAATCGGATTTTGCGCGGAGAGTGGACGGTAGTTCTCATCGATCCCTCATCGAAGAGGAGCCGTTTGGGTGCTATTTCTGCCGATTTAGGGCAAAATTTGCCCAGTTAGGGGATGGCACTCCGCATGCTATGTCTTGTGTGCCAGCCTCCTGTTCCAAAGTACCGATTCAGGACATCAACGCAACGGACTAAGTCGGGCGGCCGGAATTTTCGATATGAAGGAGCAACATTATGATCAGTGTCCTGAATAGTGTCGCCTCGATGGCCGGAGAAAACGCCCTCTCCGCCACGAACGCATCTCTCCAGAACAATCTGCTGCAACTGTCTACCGGCCTGAAGATCAACTCCGGTTCCGACGATGCCGCGGGTCTTTCCATTGCCAACGGCCTGGGCGCGAACATCTCGGCCTTGACCCAGTCCAGCCAGAACGCCTCCAACGGCATTGGCCTGCTGCAGACCGCAGACGGCGCGCTGTCGCAGGTGACCACACTGCTGAACCGCGCGGTTACGCTGGCGACGGAAGCCGCCAACGGCGGTCTGACGGCTGCGCAGAGCACCGCCGCGGACACCGAGTTCCAGTCGATCGCGTCGGAGATCACGCAGATCGGCTCGACCACCAACTTCAACGGCCAGGCCGTCTTCAGCGCTACGCCGCAGACCGTTTTCACCAGCGACGGTACCGCCGCCGGCACCACCACCACGTCTACGACCACCGGCGTCCTCTCGGCCACCTCGCTGGGTATCGGCACCGATGCCCTGACCACAATCGGCAAGGCAACCACTGCTCTGAACGACATCACGAACGCGATCAACACGGTTGCGGGAACGCGCGGCACCATCGGCGCTTCCGTCAATCAGCTCACCGCCGACAGCAACGTCGAGAACACGGAAGTGACGAATCTTACCAGCGCTCAGAATAACGTTCAGAACGCGGATATCGGTAAGACAGTCGCGAAGATGACCCAGTACAACGTTCTGGAGCAGACCGGTATGTCAGCTCTGTCGCAGTCCAACCAGGCGCAACAGGCTGTTCTCAAGCTGCTCCAGTAGTTTTTACTCCATCCAAGCAGCGGCAACGCATTCAGGCCATCAGGGGAAGTCCACATCGACTGATCACCCCGAGGACCACTGGAAATGCGTAGCCGCTGTTGGAATTGGTTTCGGAACCGGGTCGGTTCCATGCGGCGGGCGCACAGATGCTTTGCTGCAGTTGAAGCAGCGTAGGGTTTGCGCTCTGGGTGCGGCTGGGTATGGAGTGCGTCGGCGACCGGCTATTGCAGTCTCGCAAAAGCTGTAGACCGAAACCTCTGCCCTGCAGTGGCTTTTTTCTCAGGCCAGGACGGCAAACTTTCCACCCTGATAGCCCTCCACCGAGACGGTGAAGTTATTCGTGTTGGCGGGCTTGGCCAGGACTGCCGCGGCGGCGGCAGGCAAGGTTTCCATTCCGGTGACCATCTGGGTCAAGACCGCACGGCCCTTGACCGCGACCACGGCCGCAGCGACGTTGAGTACCTCGTACATTGCGTCGCGCAGCAGCTCCTCTATGGGAGTGGATTGAAGATGTCTGCGAACGTCGGCGTCCGGCAATCCCACCAGCGCTCCAGCGCAGGCTCCCAGCAGCAACAGATCGGCCTTTACGACGATAGTCGTCTCTGCCGGGAACAGCGTGTAGACCCCGTAGACTTGCCTTTCCTTGGTTGGCAGCCCGGTCTTGACCTGGACAAATGTTACCTTTCGACCAATCAGGTCTGTAAACTGCCGGGAGAGTGTAAAGTGCGTCATTTCAGACATATGTGGACCTCAATCCAGGATGGGAGACAGCGCCTCGTGGATATCGTCAGGCGTGAAGGGCTTGGAGAGCATGAAGGTCGCCCCCGAACTCATGGCGAGGGCCCGCATCTCCACCGACGCTTCCGAGGTAACGAAACCGAACGGGACCTTGTTCTCTGACGCTCTTACCTCTCTGAGGAAGTCGATGCCATTCATCTGTGGCATGTTCCAGTCAGACAGAACCAGCTTTGGCCGTTCTTGGCGAAGCTTCTCCAGAGCCTCGATGCCGTTCTCGGCTTCGCCGACCGTAAGTCCGCGAAACCCAGCCTGTCGTATCGCGCGCTGAAGGATGAGCCGCATCGTCTTACTGTCGTCCACTACAAGAATATCCATCATGCTACTCCCTACTGTTCGTTGTCACTTGTGGTCGGGATTCGGGAATGCAGGTCACGTCTTCCCGGTCAAAGCGCCAGAGTTCCGACCTCACATCACTTGCTCCTGCAACTCCGCATGCGGCAACTCCCGAATGCGCAGCTTCTCTTTGCCAATGATAACTACCCAAAAGGTGCCGCCCGCGAACTGGAAGGCGATCTTGTTCTCGATGCATCCTCCACAGACCCGAACCGTGTAGTCGTTGCCGTCGATGACGGAAGGCATCGAGAGCCGGATGTCCGTTCCGATGACCGACTTGATGTTTCCGCCGATCATGTTGGCCAGTTCTCCCAGGGCATCTTGCACATCGTCGTCGACAGACTCCGGCGCGTCCATCCCCAGAAAGCTGCCCGCAAAACTGCAGGCCTGAGGGTGGCTGCACTCAATGGACACGGCCCCGTTCCAGTCGCCATCCAGATACACGGCGGCGGTGATTCGGTCTCCGGTTGGGACCAAAGCCAACTCACTGACGGAGACTTCAACTTCCATCATCGTCTGGAAGATTGACTCAACGATCTTAATGACTACATCCAAACTCACCGCATCTGGCATAGATTCCCTCGTATCGTGCGACCTATACTGCCGCGCTTCCAATCTTTATCGTCCGCTTGGCCTCGCGACCGCAACTGCCATCGCTACGCGCATGCCATGGGGAGAACCCCGATCCGTGCGAGCTTTTCCAGCAGGATATCCTTCGTGAACGGCTTCATCACATACTCGTTGGCTCCAGCCTCCATAGCGGAATTCATATGGCCCGTCTCGGCCTCCGTGGTCACCATCACCACCTTCAGCGAAGACA
>Ga0302275_10000554_pt1 | contig 42016 bp, 35 predicted proteins | sample III_Bog_N2_2_FD_200229 | JGI IMG/M metagenome (GOLD analysis project Ga0302275, IMG submission 200229) | Peat permafrost microbial communities from Stordalen Mire near Abisko, Sweden - III_Bog_N2_2 | ecosystem: Environmental > Terrestrial > Soil > Wetlands > Peat | place: Sweden: Abisko... | reverse complement strand
ATGCGCTGCTCACGGCCATCGATCGCGCGCTGCACTCCGACCCGGTGATCGACGCCACGTTGCGCGTTCCGCAGCAAGAGGGTGCGGCGCTGGCGACTATCGAAGCCGGGATGGTGGTGCATAGCAGAGAATATGAAGGCAACATTGTTCGGCTCACCGTGAGTGGTCCGGCCTCGCTGGTGGGGCGGCTGCGGCAGTACCGGTTGAGGGAAGAATGAGCGGCTTTTTCCTGCTTTGAAAGGGCGCGGCTATAGCCGCGCCCTTTCAAAACAAAAGCGATCAGACAATATTTTCATTGAGAGATAAGGAAACGCCGTGAATCCAAACGAAGCCAACCCTGGCCGTTCCATCATCACGCTTGCCAGCCGCGAGGTTTATCGCAATCACTGGATGCGGGTGCGCGAGGACGAGATTCTGCGCTCGGATGGAAACAAGGGCACTTACGGCATAGTGGAGAAACACGATGCGGCCATCATCCTGCCTATCGACCAGGGGCGGGTGTGGCTGGTGGAGCAGTTTCGGTACACCATCGGGGAGCGGGCGCTGGAGTTGCCTCAGGGCGGCTGGGAGATGGAAGTTGAAAATCCAGAGGAGCTGGCTCGCGGCGAACTGAAGGAAGAGACCGGGCTGGAAGCGGCTGAGATGACCTGCCTGGGTGAGCTGTGGATCGCATACGGCTATGCCCGCCAGAAGCAGCACGTGTATCTCGCCACCGGACTGACGCACGCGGAAAACAAGCTCGACGCCGAGGAGCATGACCTTGTGGTTCGCTCTGTGACCGTGGAGGATTTCGAGGAGATGATGCGCAACGGGGTGATCCGCGACGGTTGCACGTTGGCCGCATGGGGGCTTTATCTGTTGTTGAAGGGGCGGCGGGGGTGAGGCGCTATCCGCGCTCTTCCATGGGGATATAGGGCGAGGGATAGGGCGGGCCGATGTATTCAGCGCGGGGGCGGATGAGGCGGTTGTCGTCCAACTGCTCGATGATGTGGGCGGCCCATCCGGCAATGCGGCTGATGGCGAAGATGGGTGTGTAGAGGTCGATGTCGATGCCCAGCGTGGCGTAGGTCGATGCGGAGTAGAAGTCCACGTTGGCGTTGAGCTTTTTGTCGGCGTTGATGTAGAGCTCGATGGCGCGGGAAAAATCAAACCATTTGGGCACGCCGGCATCCTTGCCAAGCTGCTCGCTCATCTTGCGCAGGTGGGTGGCGCGGGGGTCCTCGGTTTTGTAGACGCGGTGGCCGAAGCCGGAGATCTTTTGCTTGGCCATCAACATCCTCTTCACGAATTCAACGGGGTCGGCGCCTTCCCTGTCGATCTCATAGAGCATACGCATGACGCCTTCGTTGGCGCCGCCATGCAGCGGTCCCTTGAGGGCTCCGAGAGCGCCGGTAACGGCGGAATGGACGTCGGAGAGGGTGGCGGCGATGACGCGAGCAGCAAAGGTGGAGGCGTTCAGCTCGTGCTCGGCGTGCAGCACCAGCGCCAAGTCCAGCGTGCGGGTGGCCGTCTCGGAGGGCTTGACGCCGTTGAGCATCCACAGGAAGTTGGCGGCGTGGTTCAGCGAGCGGTCAGGAGGAACAATCTCCAGCCCCTTGCGCAACCGGTCGTAGATGGCCACGATCATGGCGATTTGCGCGGTGAGGTTATAGCATTTGCGCACGTTGGCGTCGTGGGAGTTGTCCTTTTCGTCGGCATCATAGAAGCTGAGCGCCGAGACTGCCGTGCGCAAGACCTCCATGGGGGTGGCCGAAGCGGGAATGGCGCGCAGCATGTCGACGATGCGGAAGTCCAGGCCCCGAGCGAGCGTCAGTTGCGACTGGAACTCGCGCAATTCAAGCTCATTGGGCAGGATGCCGTTCCACAGCAGGCTGGTGGTCTCCTCGAAAGTGGAGTGCAGGGCCAGCTCGTGAATGTCGATGCCGCGATAAGAGAGTACACCGGCATCTCCGTCGATCCAGCAGATCCCGGAGTTTGCCGCGACAACTCCCTCCAAACCCTTTCCAGCGACAGCAGTCGACATAGCCTTCGGATTTCTCCCTTATGGTGGTTACTTAGGTGGATGCGGCAGTTTTACCCGAGATGCAAAAGAGCCCGCGAAAAAAGTGCTGTAAAGATGTTTATATCGTAGCGCTTCCATGGTTGTCACGAAAGCTGGGACGGGAGTGAGGGAAAAAGGGCAGTAAAGCCCCTTTAGTACACGTACTGTGCAAAGTCGGTCAGCTTTCCCTGCACGAACGGGAATAGTTCTATATTCTGTAGATTCACACCTTAGTTGGCGAGGCCAGCGCTTCGTAATCTGGCCTTGAGGGTGGAAACCCGGCAATCGTTCGGGAAATTTGGGAGAGAATCCCTATTTTTGCGGCGTCTCCCCAGACAGGATGACGCCCCTATTCACGACAAACGGCCCGCGAGACGGGCTGCGAAGGAAAGGTAAACACATGAGTGTACTTGAAGATACCCCGCGGAGCTACTCGGGCGCGTTGATAGCGGCCATCACCGTGGCCCTGGTGGCTGTGTTGGGCGGCCTGATCTGGAGCTGGTCGCTCAACAGCCGCCTGAACGGTCAGGAAGCCGCGCTGGCCGATGCCAGGGATCAGAACAAGAAGCTGGCTTCTGACCTGCGCGAAACCGATGCCCGGCTCAAAGTGGCAACCGAGGAGCTGGGCCAATCACTGGGGCTGACGCAGAAGCAGATGGATGCGCGCGCCCAGGAGATCATTCGGCGGGAGCAGGCCGACAGCCAGCGGCTGGAGAGCGCCCAGAAGCAGACCGCACAGGCTGTAACCGGACTTTCCACGGATGTCTCCGGAGTAAAGACGGACGTGGGCGGGGTCAAGACGGATCTGACCAAGACGAAGGGCGACCTGGCCACAGCAATCAACCAGTTGCAGTCGATGAGGGGAGATCTGGACGGCCACAGCACCCTGATCGCCCGCAATCACGATGAGCTGGATGTGCTTAGGCACAAAGGCGACCGGAACTACTACGAGTTCACGCTGACCAAGGGCCAGAGGAAGCCGGTAGGCACGGTGAGCCTGACGCTGACCAAGGCCGACCCCAAGAAGAACATATTCAACCTGACAGTTCTGTCGGATGATAAGCCCGTGCCGAAAAACAACAAGGGCGTGAATGAGCCGCTGCAATTTTACAGCGGAAAGACCCCGCAGCTCTTTGAGGTCGTGGTGAACTCAGTCAACTCAAAGAACCAGATTACGGGGTACCTGTCAACGCCCAAGAGCGCACCGGTTCCGCCTACCGTTCCATAACCGCGGTGTGGGGGGCGAGCACCAGGTTGGCTTGGTACTGGAACCTGAAGGTGAAGTTCAAATCCTTGCGCGCCTCCCACTCCTGCCTGGACATACGGAAGATCCAGAAGGCTGTCCCCTCCATGCTCTGCCCTGGCTCGATGGTGGCACGGGGCGATAACGGGTTGGAGTGCAGCGCGGCCAGTTCGGGATAGGCGAGAAAAACCTCATCGTATTGGCCCGCGCTTCCGGCGGAGACGGACAGGATGCCGTCTGCCTGCCTGATATTAGCCAGCACATCTTGAAGGACGAGCGGGTTTTTGCTCTGGTTGATCAGCTTGACGCGGGCAAAGACCAGCACTTGGTCGAAGCTCTGTTTGGCCATGGACTCGCCGTTGGCGTCGATTCCCGAGGTGACGACGTGGTTGGGGTGAGTCCAGACCTGAACAATCTCTCCGCTGACCACGGGCGGCTTTTGAGTCGCCAGCACAACAAAGGCGATGATCATCGTCACCAAAACGGCCGCGATTACGCCCGCCCTGACCACGTGGGTGGTTCCCCTGGTGAACTCTTCACCGCGGGCGGCATCGTCGATATCTTGCGGGGATTCCTGATGGAGTAAGCTCATGGCGCCCTTATCTTATCTCTCCGGGCGCAAAATGGGCCATCAAATCCCGCATATCCAACTGAAAATGTGTGGATTTTAGACGGAAGACGATGTTTTTGGGGCCGCGCAGGGATGAGGGCAGAGCGTATTGTGATGAAGGAAAGAAAACGGACACACTTCAAGCGTCCGCACCTTGACGGTCTTTCTCTTTCGCCCGGCCTTCCGCGCCTCTAGGTCTCGCTCGGAGTCTCGCTCAGAGCGGCGCTCGGAGTGGCGCTCGGGGCGGCGCTCGGAGTTGTACCCCGCAGCCGGATCACTGCATCCGCCTGCGCGCCCTTCTGGCCCTGGACGATATCGAACTCAACGTCATCGCCCTCTTTCAGCGTCTTGTACCCGTCCAACTGAATCGATGAATAGTGGACGAATACGTCCGGCCCATCTTCACGACCGATGAAACCGTAACCTTTGGCGTTGTTGAACCACTTGACCTTCCCTTTGTATTGAGCCACAGGGTCCTACCTTCCTTACATCCTGTGATGTAGGGCGGGCGAAAAAAGGGGAATGCCCACCACTATGCAGTATGACGTGAAAAGTCTTGAATAAGATGCAGAAAACTGGAGAAAAACACACATTATTGGACAGGGCCGGATTTTAGCCTCCGGCCCTGGGTGGGAAGGTTTGCATGGATAGGTTCTATCCGCAGCCTCTATTTTTTGCCTTTGCCGGTGAGCCGGCGCGCGTACAAGAGCACGGCGGAGAGCGTCTTGCCGTCCAGAATGGCGCCTAACTCGATCAGTTTGAGCAACTCGGAGAGTTTGACCAGGCGAAAGGCGATGTGCTCATCGTCGTCTGGATGGGCGTCGCCGGCCACAAGGCCCTCCGCTACAAAAACCTTCATCGATTCGCCCAGAAAGCCAGGACTGGCATAGTACTCGACCAGCGGCTTCCATTTATTGGCGCGGTAACCAGTCTCCTCCGCAAGCTCCCGCTGGGCGCCCAGCAGGGGGTCTTCGCCGGGTTCCAGCTTGCCGGCCGGCAGCTCCCACAGGAACCGGTTGGCGGCATGGCGGTACTGCCGCTCGACCACAATCCAGGGGTCGCGCTTGTTTTTGGCGTTGTCGATGGCCAGGATAACCACGCTGCCATTGTGGTGGACGATGTCGCGGGTAGCCAGCTTGCCGCCGGGCTCTATGAGCCGGTCGCGCAGTACACGGAAGAGCGGCCCTTCGAAGACCGCCTCGGAGCTGAGCAACTCAGCCTTCTCCTCGATCGCGGGCAGGAGCGCTTTGAGGGCCTTCTTTGCCCTGGGCTTCTTCAGCGCTTTCGCTTTCTTGAGGGCTTTTTTCGCCTTGGGCTTCTTCAGCGCTTTCGCTTTCTTGAGGGCTTTTTTCGCCTTGGGCTTCTTCAGCGCTTTCGCTTTCTTGAGGGCTTTTTTCGCCTTGGGCTTCTTTAGTGCTTTTTTAACTTGCTTGATGGCCTTCTTGACTTTGGGCTTGGCGGCCTTCTTCCCCTTGGATTTGGCGACCTTTGCTTTCCTGGGCTTGACGGCTTTGGCGGCTTTCTTTTTCTTTTTGGGCATCTCTTGTCTCTCCTCCAGCAGGGGCGATTGAAGCGCAATTGGACAACATGCGCAATCAGATACAGAGTATACGCATAACGCGGCCCATTGCAGCAACCAAACGTACTTGTGCAACGATTGGGTCTGGCGTGGCATCCTAAACAAGTGCCGAATCCCATTCAGCGCATGCAGATCGAGTTCGCCGTGGGATTCCCTGGACTAAAGAGAATGAGTTGCTGAGCGCAGAGTGCCATCCCATTACCGTTGTGCCCGGGCTGCACCGGCTGTTTCTGGAGTACTGCTCCGGGGCGGCGGGAGCGCGGGCGTTTTATGCCCCTGGTTCATGGAACGAGAGCTGGCGGGAACGGCCGGAGATTCCCGCGCACTGGCCGGAACTGGCCGGGCTGCTGGCCGGGCAGAATCCGTCAATAGCCGCGGCGGCGGCCCTGGAGGCTCTCAGCGGCGGCGCGGGAGTGGTGGTCACCGGACAGCAGGTGGGGCTGTTTGGCGGGCCGCTGTTTACGCCTTTCAAGGCGGCTACGGCGCTGGCGCGGGCGCGAGAGGCAACGGCAGCAGGCCGTACCCATGCCGCCATTTTTTGGCTCGCCACGGAAGACCACGACTTTGCGGAGATCAACCACGTTGTCTTTCCTGCGCGGCGCGAACTGCGCACACTGATTTATTCCGCGACTCCCGAAACAGCGCGGCCGGTGGGCGGCCTGGTGCTGGACGAGTCGATTACCCCGCTGGTGGAGCAGGCAGAGGAGTTGCTCGGCGACTCCGAGGCCATGGAGGCGCTGGAGGCGGCCTACAAACCGGGGCGCACCCTGGCGCAGGCCTTTGCGGAGTTTTATTCCCGGGTTTTTGCGGCGCAGGGACTGCTGGTACTGGACGCGAGCGGCCGCGCATTCCATCGCATGGGCGCGCCGGTGCTGCGTGCCGCGTTGGAGCGCGCCGATGAACTGCACCGGGCGCTGGTAGAGCGGAATAAGGAACTGGAGGCGGCCGGCTACCATGCGCAGGTGGCCGTGGGACCGCAGTCCAGCCTGCTGTTTCTCCTCGATGAACGGACGGGCGCGCGCGTGGCGCTCAAGCGGCTGACCCCAAGCGCACAGGAGCCGGATGGCCTGTGGCAGGCGGGGCGGCAAAGCTTTTCTATGGATGATTTGGTTGGGATTCTGGATGCCGAGCCGGAGCGTATTTCGCCCTCAGCACTCCTGCGACCGGTTTTTCAGGATTTTCTGCTTTCGACTTCGGCCATCGTCGGCGGGCCAGCGGAGATTGCATACTTTGCACAATCCGCCGTGCTGTACGAGCACATTCTGGGTCGGCAAACGCCGGCGTTGCCGCGTTTTTCGGCCTCGCTGATTGAACCAAAGATCGGCGAAGCACTCAAAAAGCATGGGCTGACGCTGGAGCAGGTTTTTGCCGAGAACTCCGCGTCGCTTGCGCAACTGCTGGCTGCCCGGACGATGCCGGAGGAGGGAAAGCGGAGGCTGGCGGCGTCTGGCACGGCGCTGGAGGCCGAGCTTGCGGCGCTGCTGGAGTGGATGCGGTCGCTGGATGCGGGACTGGTCCGGCCGGCAGAAACGGCAGCCAGCAAGATGCGCTACCAGATGAACCGCCTGCGGCGCCTGGCAGCCAACTTCCAGTTGCAACGCGAGGAGGCATTGAGCCGCCAAGCCGAGGCTGTCGACCAGGCGCTATATCCCGGCGGCGCGTTGCAGGAACGGGTGCATGGCGCGGCTTATTACTTTGCCCGCTACGGTTTTGGGCTGGCAGAGGAGATTACCGCGCAAGCCGCGAAATGCGGCACAGGGCATACGGAAATCTGGATGTAACAAACAGGGAATAGAGAATAGAAAAACGAAATGCGCCTGCTCTGACCGCGCCTGTGCACTCGAAGGCAAAGCCAACGCAGTGCTAGACTGATTGAACCGTTTTGGAGGTTTATTGCAAATGAAAATAGCTCATCGTTTCGGCGTAGTTCTGCTGGTTGCCCTGGCCTCGCTCTTTCTCTTCCCTGCCCTGCGGGCACAAGAGGTGCGGAGTTCCGCGCCAACGCCCGCAGCGGGCGCGGAAACGCACAAAGACGCCGACAAGGACAAGGAAGCAACGCCCGTTCCGCCGGAAAAGACGGTGGCCACGCACCATGAAATGACGCTAGGCGGCAAGACGTTGAAGTACACAGCGACGGCCGGAACGCTGCTTATCCGCGACGAAGAGGACAAGCCCTACGGGAGCATCTTCTACGTGGCCTACACGCTGGACGGCGCAGATGCGCAGACACGGCCGGTGAGCTTTCTTTACAACGGCGGACCAGGCTCGGCTTCGCTGTGGCTGCACATGGGCTCGTTCGGGCCGATGCGTATTTCGACCGACAGCCCCAATCCGACTGCGGGACCGCCCTTCAAGCTGGTTGCAAACGAGTATTCGCTGCTGGACAAGAGCGACTTGGTCTTCATTGACGCGCCGCTGACCGGCTACTCGCGCGCCGTGGGCAAGGGCACGGCCAAGGATTTCACGGGCGTGGACCAGGACCTGCGCGCTTTCGACCGCTTTATCCAGCGCTATCTGAACGTGAACCAGCGCTGGAACTCGCCCAAGTTTCTCATCGGCGAGTCGTACGGTACGACGCGCTCGGCTGCTTTGGCCGACATGCTGGGCAACGATGGGGTGCAGTTGAACGGCGTGGTGCTGATCAGCTCGATTCTGAATTACGGCATCCGCGCCGGGGGCTACGACACCGTGTACATCTCCAACCTGCCCAGCTACGCGGCGGCGGCCTGGTTCTTCAACAAGATTCCCAACAAGCCGGCGGACCTGGCGGCGTGGGTGGAGCAGGCGCGCGTTTTTGCCGCCGGGCCGTACGCGCAGGCGCTATTTGCGGGGCACAACCTGCCCGCGGCGCAGTTGGACACTGTGGCCAAGGAAGTGAGCCGGTTGACGGGCCTGAGCGTGGAGTACGTAAAAGAGGCAAACCTGCGCATCTCTCCGACGCGGTTCAGGAAGGAAGTGCTGCGCGACGACCGCAAGACACTGGGGCGCTACGACATGCGCTTTGAGGGCGTGGACGTGGACGCAGCCGGCGAAGCACCCGGCTACGACGCCTCCGACACGGGCATCATGGGCGCCTTTGTCGCCGCGTTGCACGATTATCTGGAGCGGGATCTGAAGTACGAATCGACCGATGCCTACCGGCCCAGCGCCGAATCGATTGGCCAGTGGGACTGGAAGCACAAACCGACCAGCGGCGGACCGGGAATGGGGGGCTTCGGGCAGTCGCAGTCCGAGCCGTGGGTGGCAGCGGACCTGGCCAGCGCGATACGCAAGAATCCACACCTGAAGGTCTTTTCGGCCAACGGCTACTTCGACCTGGCCACGCCGTTCTTTGCCACCGAGTTCGACCTGGCGCACATGAACCTGGAGCCGGCGCTGCGCGGAAATGTGCAGTTTGGCTATTACCCGTCAGGGCACATGATTTATCTCAACGTCGATGCGCTGCGCCAGTTGAAAGGCGACCTGGCGAAGTTTATCGGCAAAGCGGGGAACTAGGGTTTAGACCGCGTGTAATAGTAATCAATCATGGACAAGCGCGGGCGGGGACGCCCGCGCTACAGCCGGCCGGGAGGCCGGCGCTACATTAGACCGGCGATATATTCCAGCAATTACGAAATTACGCGGTCACGGTACCAGGGTTTTTGAACGCGGTTTGAGGTGGGGGGGCGTCCTGGTTGTGAGCCAGAGACGCCCCTTACTGTCTGCGTAATCAGGGCAAGGTGACCAGATCGCGCCAGCCATAACCGGGGCTGGCGCCGGTATAATTGCCGCGAACGATTGTGAGGTTTTCAATGAGACGATTTTTCGCAGTGCTGGTTGTGGCTTTTCTGGGGTTGGGGCTGTCGCAGGCTCAAACGGAGCCCTGTGCGGTGGCGGGCACGAACAATGACTTTCTGGGCATCCGGACCATCCGCCTGTGGCCGGGGGACGCTCCCCTTGCTACTGGCAAAGCCTGCGAGGATACGCCCACGCTGACCATCTTTGAGCCCGCGCATGGCCAGGGTAACGGCTCCGCGGTGGTGGTTCTGCCGGGCGGCTCTTATCTCCATCTGGCAGGCAACCATGAGGGCCGGCAGGTGGCGGACTGGTTCACCACGCGCGGCTTTCGCGCCTTCGTTTTGAGCTACCGGCTGGCCTCGCACGGCTACATTCTGCCGGCTCCGCTGTTGGACGCGCGGCGTGCCGTGCAGACGGTACGGGCGCGAGCGAGGGAGTACCAGATCGACCCCAATCGCATTGTCATCATTGGCTTCTCTGCCGGCGGGCATCTGGCGGCGCTGGCCGCGACGCAATTTGTGGCAGGAAAACCGGAGGCCGAGGACCCCATTGAGCGCGTTTCCAGCCGCCCGGATTACCTGGTGCTGGGCTATCCCTGGATTGCCGCTGTTTCCGAGTCCGATCCCCGCTATCTGGACGGCTGCAAGAAGAAGTACGCAGCCGACAAGGACAAGTGCGAGGCACTGCGCAACGCTTACTCCCCGGAGCTGTCGGTGACCAAGGAGACGCCGCCCACCTTTCTTTATCACACCTTCAACGACCAGTCGGTTCCGGTAGAGCAGGGTCTGATGTTTTATGAGGCGCTGATCAAGGCCGGCGTTCCCTCCGAAGCGCACATCTTCCCGAATGGACCGCATGGCGTGGGCCTGGGCAAGGGCGACGTGGTTCTGGACCAGTGGCCCAACCTGCTGGAGAACTGGCTGCGCGCGCAGGGGCTGCTGACGGTGGAGAAACCGGCCGCCAAGCCGTAGCAGATCGGCAGAGGAAGCAAGCGGTTTGCAAGGAAGAAAAAGGCTTGAAAAATGTAGAAGCGGGCGGCCGACTCCGGGAGTGGAAGGACTTCCCGAAGCCGGTCGCCCGCTGGACCCTGGACCGGGTCTAGGTGATAACCTCAGTCTAGGCTTGTTTAGGACAAAAGCAAGTTCTTTTTTGAACATATTGTTCCCAAGAGTGACCGCCATCACGGGAGTCCCGAAATGGGGGCCAGATTCGTTGACTTGACGGTTCTCTCTTGATACAAAAAAGTGTTAGCCCGCGCGCGAGAGACCCCTTAGACCGCTTGGATAAGCTGAATCAACATGCAAGAGATCATTCAACAACTCGGGACGCTTCTGCTTGGCTCCATACCCACAATTCTGCTTTTCACCGTGCTGGTTCTGGCGTACCAGTTTCTGGTACAGGGACCGCTGACAGCCACGCTGAAAGAGCGCCACGCCCGCACTGAAGGTGCACAGGAGCGGGCACACCAGGCTATTGCGCAAGCCGAGGATCTGGCCGCCGAGTACGCCGAGCGGCTGCGCCAGGCCCGCGGCGAGGTTTTCAAGGCGCGCGAAGCTCGCGTGAAGCAGTGGAATGCGGAGCGCGACGCAGCCCTGGATGCCGCCCGCAAGGCAGCCGGACAGAAGGTAAGCAAAGCCAAAGCGGCACTGGAAGCCGAAGCCGCGCAGGCCAAGCAGGCGATTCAGGCCTCCGCCGGAGATTTGGCCGGTCTGGTGGTGCGCGCCGTGCTGCCCATGGCTGCCGGGGGGTCCCGTTGAGATATTTCATGCCGCAAGGGCGTTTTTCTAATTCCATTTTTCGCATATTATTCGTGGCGATGTTTGCCGTCGCCGGGCTGGCCACACCCATTCACGTCGCTTCACAGACCTCTTCTACCGCGGCCCAGCCGGCGACGGCTTCCGTTAGCAGTGACGCGGCCAGGACCGAGACCGCAAAACCTGAAGAGACCGCCAAGCCTGAGGCAGACGCAAACGACGTCTACCTCCACGCTCCCATGGTGAAAAAGCTTGCCGGGATGCTGCATCTGAACGTGGAAACCACGGCACGCATCTTCGAAGGGATCAACTTCGGCATTATCGTGCTGGCGATTGGCTTTCTTCTTTTCCGTTGGCTGCCCAAGACGCTGCGCAGCCGCGCCGAGAAGGTGCGCACCGGCATTGAGTCGGCTCGTAAGATGACGGATGACGCCTATGCGCGGCTGAGCGCGATCGAGGCCAAGCTCTCCGGGCTGGACGTGGAGATAGAGCAGATTCGCGCGCAGGTGGAAGTGGAAAGCCGCGAGGACGAGGCGCGCATCAAGTCCACAATCGAGGAAGAGAGCGCCCGCATAGTGGCCTCCGCCGCGCAGGAGATGGAAGCCACGGTGGCACAGGCGCGGCGCTCACTGCGCCACTTTGCCGCTGACCTGGCCATCGAACAGGCCGCGAAGCAACTGGAGATTACGGCGAAGACGGACCGGGCGCTGATTGCCGAGTTTCTGGGCGACACCGCCGTGACGGCAGCACCGAAGAAAGGGCGGAAATAGATGGCAGCCTTTGTTGCACGATACGCCCGCGCCTTTGCCGACGTGGTGACCGCCCTGAAGCTGGACGCGGCGGCGCTGGACAAACTGGACAAGCAGATGGATGATTTTCTGGCCACCTGGGATGCGAGCACCGAGTTGAGAGAGCTGTTTGCCAATCCGGCTGTTGCCGTCCCACAGAAGATTGCGGTTCTGGACAAGATGAACGCGAAACTGAAGCTGCGGAAAGAGCTGCGCAACCTGCTGGCGGTGCTCATCAAGAATGACCGCATCGTTGAGGTGAAAGACGTGGCCGCGGCCTATCGCGTGGAGATGCAGGAGCGGCGTGGGATTCGTCCGGTGGAGATTGTGACCGCCCGCAAACTCGGCGAAAAGGAATGCGTCAGCCTGGTAAACGGAGTAAGCAAACTGGCGGGCGCGCAGATTCAGGCCAGCTTCAAGCTGGATAAGTCGATTCTCGGCGGAACGGTGGTGCGCATTGGCTCCACGGTTTATGACGGGTCGGTCCGCGGGCGGCTGGAACGTTTGAAAGCAGTGATCAGTGGTCAGTGATCAGTGGTCAGAAGCGGCGATCGGCGGCAGCAGGATTTTGGAATTTGAATCGGAATTTAAGGCTTTTGAAAGGGAGGCAGGCGTTCAGTGGTTCGAAAAGGTCAGAACTCTCAAGATGCAGAGAACTGACCACTGACCACTGACCACTGATCACTGTAAATGGCTCAGATCAAGGCAGACGAAATAACGCAAATACTTCGCGAACAGATCGCGAACTACGACTCCAAGGTCCAGGTGGACGAAGTTGGGACTATCACGTCGCTGGGCGACGGCATTGCCCGGCTTCATGGGCTGGACAAGGTGATGGCCGGCGAGTTGCTCAGCTTTCCGCACGGCATCGCCGGGTTGGCGCTGAGCCTCGAAGAGGATTCGGTGGGCGCGGTAATTCTGGGCGACTACACCGAATTGAGCGAAGGCGACGAGGTGAAGCGCACGGGGACGATTTTGAGCGTGCCGGTGGGCGAGGGCATGATTGGCCGCGTGGTGAACGCGCTGGGACAGCCCATCGACGACAAGGGACCCATCAAGTCGAAGAGCTCTCTGCCCATTGAGCGGCTGGCGCCTGGCATCATCGACCGGCAGCCGGTGCGCGAGCCAATGGCCACGGGACTCAAGGCTATCGACGCCATGATTCCCATCGGGCGCGGGCAGCGCGAGCTGATTATCGGCGACCGGCAGACGGGCAAGACGGCCGTGCTGCTGGATACGATTATCAACAACGCCAAGAACGATCTGATTTGCATCTACTGCGCCATCGGGCAGAAGCGGTCCTCGATTGCTCAAGTGGTGCAGACGCTGACTGAAGCCGGCGCGATGGGACACACCGTCATCGTCGCCGCCTCGGCCTCGGAGCCGGCGCCGATGCTGTACATCGCGCCTTATGCGGCTACCGCCATCGGCGAGTACTTCCGCGATTCGAAGCGCCACGCGCTGGTGATGTACGACGATCTTTCCAAGCACGCCATGGCTTACCGCGAGATTTCGCTTCTGTTGCGCCGTCCGCCGGGCCGCGAAGCCTATCCGGGCGATGTTTTCTATCTGCATTCGCGCTTGCTGGAGCGTTCCTCGAAGATGAGCAAGGAAAAGGGCGGCGGTTCGCTCACGGCGCTTCCGGTGATTGAGACGCAGGCGGGCGACGTTTCGGCTTACATTCCGACCAACGTGATTTCGATTACCGACGGGCAGATTTTTCTGGAGACGGATTTGTTCAACTCCGGCGTGCGTCCGGCGGTGAACGTGGGATTGTCGGTTTCGCGCGTGGGATTTTCGGCGGCCATCAAGGCGGTCAAGCAGGTGGGTGCGACGCTCAAGCTGGATCTGGCGCAGTATCGCGAGCTGGCGGCCTTTGCGCAGTTCGGCTCCGACCTGGATCCGCTTACCCAGAAGCAGCTCAATCGCGGCAGCCGCTTGACGGAATTGCTGAAGCAGCCGCAGTTCCAGCCGTTGACCTGGCAGCAGCAGGTGGTGATTCTGTTTGCCGGAACACAGGGCTACCTGGACGATTTTCAGGTCAAGGACATTCGCGCCTTCGAGGTCGGGCTTTATAAGTACTTCGAGAGTGCGCAGACGGCGCTGATGGAAGACCTGACGAAAAAGAAGGCGCTGGACGACGACCTGCGCAACAAACTGCACGCAGCGCTGAAGGAGTACGCTGCGAATTTTAAGGCGGAGCTGGCAGCTCAGGAACCGGCTGCGGCGTCAACCGCTACAGCAGCAGACGCTAAGGAAGCTCCTCCAGCGGCAGACGCTAAGAAAGCTGCTCCAGCGGCAAGCGCTAAGAAAGCTACTCCAGCGGCAAGCGTTAAGAAAGCTGCTCCAGCGGCACACGCCAAGAAATAAGGAAGACCATGGCAAACGTCCTCGATCTACGGCGGCGGATTCGCAGCGTGAAGAACACGCGGCAGATCACCAAGGCCATGAAGATGGTCTCGGCGGCGAAACTGCGGCGCGCGCAGGAGCGGGCTCTCAGCGCGCGGCCTTACGCCAGAATGATTACCAGCGTGCTGGAATCACTGACGCGGCGAGCCGATATTTTTGACGAGGAAACCGGCGAGTTGCGCCATCCGCTCTTTGCCACACGCGAGGAGAAGCGGGTGCTGCTGATCGTGATCAGCGGCGACAAGGGTTTTGCTGGAGCCTTCAACGCCAACATTCTCAAGACAGCCTTTCAGTTCATCCACGGCAACCCGGACAAAGAGATCGACATTGAGGCCGTGGGGCGCAAGGGCCGCGACCAGATGCGGCGGCGCTATCCGGCAGCGGTTTACGCCGAGCAGACCGATGCGAATGGAAATATGGTTAGCATCCGCGAGCGCAAGGCTCCAGTCGAAGTCACCGGCGACCATCCGGGAATGCTGTTGAAGCTGGAAGTCAACCGCGTCTTCGAGCTGGCTGAGAGTGTCATCAATCGCTATGTGCATGAGGAGATCGACGCCGCCTACATTGTCTACAACGAATTCAAATCGGTGATTTCGCAGCGCCTCGTGGTGGAGCGACTGTTGCCCATTATGAAGATCGGCATTCCGCAGATTACCGGCGCCACCGAGCCGACTGAAGCCGAGCGGGAACGCATGGCCGAGGCCGCTCTGAGCGCGGGAATTCTGCTGGAGCCGGTGGACACCGCCGAGGCCGACGAGGAAGCGCGCAAGTTCGGTACTTCTCAGGTGGATTACATCTACGAGCAGCCGGCCGAGGAACTCTTCAACGGCCTGCTGCCGCAATACATTTCGTCCATGCTGTATCACGCCATGACGGAGTCGGTGGCCGCCGAACACGCGGCCCGCATGACGGCGATGGATTCAGCAACCAACAACGCCTCGGATATGATCGACGCGCTCACGCTGCACATGAATCGCGTGCGCCAGGCGGCCATCACCAAGGAAATCATTGAGATTGTTTCCGGCGCTGCGGCGCAGTAAAAACGAAAAGGCAGAAAAATGGCAGAGAATATCGGCAAGGTAATCAAGGTTTCCGGTCCGGCGGTGGACGTGCAGTTTGATGAAGCGACGATGCCGCCCATCTATCAGGCGTTGCGCGTCACCAGCGAGGGCTTCAAGGTGCCCACGCCCATCGACGTGATTCTCGAGGTGGAGCAGCACCTGGGCGAAGGGCGTGTGCGCACCGTGGCCATGGAAGCCACCGACGGCATGGTGCGCGGCATGAAGGCCATCGACACCGGCGGCCCTATCAGCATGCCCGTCGGCAAGCAGACTCTGGGCCGCATCGTCAACGTGATCGGCGAGCCGGTGGACGAGTTGGGACCGATCGGCGAGAAGTCACGCATGCCGATTCACCGGCCCGCGCCGCTGTTTGACGAGCAGTCTACCCACGAAGAGATGTTCGAGACGGGCATCAAGGTCATCGACCTGATTCAGCCGTTTTTGAAGGGCGGCAAGATCGGCCTGTTCGGCGGCGCCGGCGTGGGCAAGACGGTCGTCATCATGGAGCTCATCAACAACGTGGCGAAGAACCACGGCGGCTACTCGGTCTTTGGCGGCGTGGGCGAGCGCACCCGCGAGGGCAACGACCTGTGGCTGGAGATGACCGAGTCGGGCGTCATCAAGCCGGGCGACTGGGCCAACTCCAAGTGCGCGCTGGTCTATGGGCAGATGACCGAGCCGCCCGGAGCGCGTCTGCGCGTGGCGCTGAGCGCGCTGACCGTCGCCGAGTACTTCCGCGACGTGGAAGGCTCGGATACGCTGCTATTCATCGACAACATCTTCCGCTTTACGCAGGCAGGCTCCGAGGTTTCGACGCTGCTGGGCCGCATGCCTTCAGCCGTGGGCTACCAGCCAAACCTGGCCACGGAGATGGGCGAGTTGCAGGAACGCATCACATCGACCAGCAAGGGCTCTGTCACCAGCGTACAGGCCGTCTACGTGCCCGCTGATGATTTGACCGATCCGGCGCCGGCGACAACCTTTGCTCACCTGGATGCGACCACCGTGCTGAGCCGACCGCTCTCGGAGCTGGGAATTTATCCTGCCGTCGATCCGCTGGCCTCGACCTCGCGCATCTTGAGCGCGCGCATTGTGGGCCAGGAGCATTACGACGTGGCGCAGGGCGTGAAGCGTATTTTGCAACGCTACAAGGATTTGCAGGACATCATCGCCATTCTGGGCATTGACGAGCTTTCAGACGACGACAAGATCACCGTGGCGCGTGCCCGCAAGGTGCAGAAGTTCCTGTCGCAGCCGTTCCACGTGGCCGAGCAGTTCACCGGCATTCCCGGCGCCTACGTGAAGGTGGCCGACACGGTGCGCAGCTTCAAGGAGATTATTGCCGGCAAGTACGACGCCATTCCCGAGCAGGCCTTCTACATGAAGGGCGCGATTGAGGAAGTGCTGGAAACCGCCGAGAAACTGAAGGCGAGCGTGTAAAGGCAGGGGTTAGGGATTAGGGGTTAGGGGTTAGGGGTTAGGGGTTAGTCAAAACCAAGCGGCGACATCGTTTCGATGTGAAGATCGGGGCAGGAATCAGTTTTTTGAGTGTTGCGACAGATTTTCCTAATCCCTGATCCCTAACCCCTGACCCCTAAAATCCTGAAAGGATTTTCATGGCTGAGGAAACCAATCAACTGCGCGTGCGGCTGGTGACGCCCGAGCGAACGCTCTTCGAGCACCCGGTAACGGCCGTCGAGCTGCCGGCAAAGAACGGGTACATGGAGGTGCTCTACGGAGCCGCGCCGCTGATGGCCGAGCTGGGCGCGGGCGACGTGACGCTCCATGGAGGTCCGGATGGCGAGCAGCGCTACAACGTGAGCTGGGGTTTTGCCGAAGTGCTGCCTGACCGGGTTACGATTCTGGCCAGTGACGCGCTGAAGCCCGAGGAGATCGACGTGCCCCGTGCCCAGGAGCAACTGGCACGCGGCCACAAGGAGTGGGATCAAGCCGGCGACAGCGCGGACGCCTACACAGAGGCACTGCACGTCATCGCCGAAGCCGAAGCCAAGATTGCCTCGGCGGCGGAGAAAAAGTAAGGCGACTTCAACGGATTACAGCTTCAATCGAAACGGCCCTGTTCTGAAGAGCAGGGCCGTTCTGATTTATACGGATCAACAGGGCTCTGATCTACGTCGATGCCTTGCATTCGGAAATCCTTCAGTTGCAGCCGGCTCATGATCGATGTATCTTCGTTTGTGCGTGGGGAATATACGTTCGCGCGTTTTCAACTGCGCGGGAGGTAGCTTGTTATGATGCCTGATCGATCGGTTCGCCGGGTTAATACCGTACGATGGTTTGTCTTATTGGTGCTTGTGACTATTGCCTGTTCTGCACAAGCGGCCCTGGCGGCCACCAAGGTCATTACGGATGCGGACAAAGGCGGGGTGGTTCACATGAAGCTTGTGGACCGTCTGGAGCTGCGCCTGAAATCGAATCCCAGCACCGGGTATATGTGGTACATCGAGAAGGAATCGACGCCGCTGCTGAAGTTGCATCACCAGTCGCAAACCGAGGTTCCGGTGCCAGCCGAGGAACAGCCCGGCTTGGTGGGCCAGCCGGTTTTCCAGGTCTTTACATTTGAGCCGCGGCACGCGGGCGATGGGGTTCTGCGGCTGCACTACGTCCGCAGTTGGGAGAAGCCCACAGCGAATGATGAGAAGTTCGATATTCGGGTGGTGATCGAGTAGGACCGCAGCCAGAAGACTACCAAACTGTTCGTGGATAGTGCTTGCGGATCTCTTCGTCGGCGGAGATGAGCCAAGCGAAGCCATTGGCCTTAGCATTGGCAACGATGAGGCGGTCGAAGGGATCGCGGGTCCACTTCTCGTCGAGAGCGGCTGCAGCAATCAAGGAAAAAGGAAGATCGCAAAGGCGAACGCCAAGCTCGTACTCGACCTTGCGCTGAATGTCGCGGGCGGACTGCTTGATGCGTTTAACCTCGTATAGGAGTTCAAGCTCAAACAACACCATCGGTGAGTAGAACAGATCAGCGTTCTGGATCAGCCGCGTGACATTGGGGCTTATATCGTCCAGACTGCCTTGAGAGAGCCAGACAAGAGCTTGTGTGTCGAGATAAGCAATCATCACTTAACGCTCGTTCGGTTGGGAGTGGTTTCTAGCTTTGGTGCAGGGCCAAAGTCACGATCCCAGTCAGCTTCCCATGCGCGTGTCATCTCCTCTAAAAGACCTGTATTCTCAAGACCTCCCTCAGCGTAGTTGATAACTTCCATGGGCGTAATTCTGCTGAGACGGCTGATGGGCTTGCCTTCAGGGACGACTTTGAGGCGGCGGCCTTTGTGCGTGAACCATACCTCGCCACCCTCAAGCGCTTGATTGGCCATCGAGAAGATATTCCGGCGAAATTGGGTGATGGGGACTTCCATACGAATAGTGTACATCATGTACGCTTATTTGCGTACATGATGTACATGTGGCCGCCGGAGTGAGCCTCTGTGCAAGCTGCCCCGGCAGCGCTTACAATTCCGCTAGGGTAGAGATGGCCAAGGCAAAGGAAAAGATTTTCGAGATTGCGTGCCCGGATTGCGGGGCGATGCTGAAGGTGGATGCGGCCACAGGCCTTGTGGTGAGCCATACGCCAGCGCCGCGCAAGCGGATGTTCGAGGACCTGGAGACAGCAGCCCAGGCCATGCGCGAGCACGATGAGCGCAAGGAGTCAATCTTCCGCCAGTCGGTGGAGGCGGAGAAGAACAAGGAAGACCTGTTCGAGAAAAAGTTTGCCGAGGCGCTGCGCAAGGCCAAGGACGCCCCCGACGGCAAGCCGCTGCGCGAATTCGACCTGGATTGAAGGGCAAGTCGAGACAGACAAACTCAGGTTCAGGCTGATTTCCGCCGCGCTGTGCAGGGGCGGCAATTTAGAGCGATACTGGATGCACCGCTCCCGAGAATGCTATGACCGCAACCGGGACGGAAGGAGAAAAAATGGTGGTTGTGCCGCTTTCCAAGCCAGCGAACGATTCTGCAATGACACCGGAGGCCGCGAAGTCCGAGCCTATGAACTGGATCGGATTTGCGGCGGGTGGAACCCTTGTGGCAGCCGGTTTGCTGCTTCTGGTGGGCGAACGCCGTGCCGGGATGGTGGCCGCCGCTTCAGGCGCTGGCCTGGCCATGCTTGAAGAGAAGGAGACGCTGCACGCCTGGTGGAATGCTCTGCCCGGCTATATCGACCAGGTGCAGCGGGTGCTCAACCAGGTGCAGGCCACCGTGGAAGATTTAGACTCCAAGCGCGAAGCCCTGCATCGGGTTCTGGCCCGGTAAACAGAAGGCTGGCCTTACTGGACAGGTCAGCGTTCTATCCCTGGAATTGGCCTTAACGGAGACTCGCCGGCGGCGGATTCACCTCTGACAATTCTTTGAACCATGCATCGGGCAGCCGGAGCCCCGCCGCTCGAATATTCTCTTCCGCATGCGCGGGTGAGCACGTTCCGGGAATCGGCAGCATGACGCTGGAGCGCCGTAGCAGCCAAGCCAGGGCTACCTGGAGCGGGGTCCAGCCGAGCTCTTTAGCGGCCTTTTGCAAAGCTTCATTTTCCTGACGATTCTGCCCCAGCGGCGCCCAGGGAATGAACGCAATCCCGTTCTTCTCGCAATGGTTCAACAAAAAGTCCCATTCCCGGTCGGCAAAGCTGTAGCGGTTCTGCACCGAGACGATGGGCACAATTTTACGTGCCCTTTCTACATGCTCCAAGGTCACATTTGATAGGCCAATGTGGCGAATCTTTCCCTGCTCTTGCAGCCGGGCCAGCGTCTCCATGGAGGCGTCGAAGGATACAGCAGGATCGGGAATGTGCAGTTGGAAGACGTCGATCCGGTGAAGGCGTAGCCTTTTCAAACAGCCCTCTACTGAGGCCTGCAAATGCTTCGGGCTGGCGTTATGAATCCACTGGCCGGGACCGACACGCTCCCAACCGCCTTTGGTGCCAATCACCAGACCTGCGGGATAGGGCGCCAGCGCTTCGGCGATAAGTTCCTCTGAAATGTAGGGACCATAGGAGTCCGCCGTGTCGATGAAGTTCACGCCCAGTTCGACAACGCGGCGCAGGGTTTGCAGAGCCACATTGCGATCCTCTGGAGGCCCCCAAACGCCCTTGCCGGTGATGCGCATGGCGCCATATCCCAGGCGATTGACGGCGAGGTCTCCTAGCTTGACGGTCCCGGCGTTGGCGGCAGAGATGGTTGGATTGTTCTGGCTCATGTTGTGAATCCCCTCTTCTTTGGACGACATTTTGATGGCAGATGGTTGAAAAATTACTTCTTGCGTTCGACCAGGTAGCGGGCGACGGCCTTCAATCCATCGGCGCGGCTGCCGTAGGGCGCCAAGGCATCAAAAGCCTCCTCGATCAAGCGAGCGGCGTCGCGCTGGCTCTGCTCGATGCCGTAGACGGCCGGCCAGGTAGCCTTTTCCGTGGCCTGGTCCTTGCCGGCGGTCTTGCCCAGATGCGCGGAGTCCACGGTCAAATCCAGCACGTCATCGACGATTTGGAAGGCCAGTCCCGCCTTGCAGCCGAAGAGGGTGAGGCGGGCCACATCTTCCAGAGCAGCCCCGGCATAAACGCCTCCGGAGACGACGCTGACGCGGATGAGCGCGCCGGTCTTGGCGCGATGAATGGCCATCACCAGATCAGGCGTGGGCTTGAGGTGTTCGCTTTCGAGATCCAGCACCTGGCCGCCGATCATGCCCTCGACGGTTCCGACGGCGTTGGCGATGAGGCTGATGATCTGGACGGTAGCCGGGGGCGGCGAGTCGAGGCCAGCCAGCACCTCGAAGGCGCGCGTTTGCAGCGCGTCACCGGCCAGGATGGCGATGGCCTCGCCGAAGGCCTTGTGGCAGGTGGGCTTGCCGCGGCGCAGGTCATCGTTGTCGAGGGCGGGCAGGTCGTCGTGAATGAGCGAGTAGGTGTGCAGCATCTCCAGGGCCGCGCCCAGCCGGGCGATTCCCGCAGGCAGCGAGCCGGCAATGGTGATGGCGGCCTGGTAGGCCAGCAGCGGACGCAGGCGCTTGCCCCCGGCAAACACAGAGTGGCGCATGGCGCCGTGAATCGTGACGGGCACGGTGGTAACGCTGGGCAGCAACTCTTCCAGCGCCTGCTCGGTCAGCGCAGCGCCTTGCTGCAAGAGTGATTTCACATCGACGGACATGGCTTTCATGATAAATGAGTGCGGCTCAGTTTTCGCTCCAGGAACCAAAGGCCGAGGAGCAGCAGCACGGCTAGAGCGCTCAAGCCACGTCCGGCGAGTACGTCGGCGGAGACGGTCCAATCCACGGCAAGATTGACTGGACCTTGCGCCACCGGGATGGCAATCAGTCCATCCGCGCGCCGGGGCAGATTGACGGCGGGGCGCCCATTCAGCGCTACCCGCCATGCCGGGTAGCTGCGCAGCCGCAGAATCAGAAAGCCAGAGTTAGGGGTCGTGGCTGCGATGCGAAGATGCTCGGGATTGCCGGGATTTGGAGTCGCGGAAAAAACGGCTTCGCAACTGCGCTGCCCGGGCTGCCAGAGAGGAAATTTCTCGAAGGATTTTGGGCCTTCGCAGGCCGGGCCGTCCGGCGTTTGGCCCAACACAGTAGAGGGATCGCTCACCAGGCAGGCATCCGGCAAGCCGATCGCGACCAGGTTGTTCCGTGCGCCTAGGGGGGCATACTCGGGAACTCCCGCGATGCCTTTACCGCCGCGATCCAGAGCAGATTCCATAGCCGCCAGCGAGGAGGTGGTTTCATGGTGGTATTTGCCGAAGGGGACGAAGAGAAACCGTCCCGCGATGGCGCTGATGGCAATGAAGAGGATGGCGCAGATGGCCACCGTGCCCATACGCCGCCTCGGCTGGCGCGGCCAAAAGGCCAAGGCAAAAAAAATGGCCATGGGCGCCTCCAGAACCACTAGCCAGCGGAAGGAAAACTGCAAAAAATCGAACTCGGGCAGCAGATTCCAGAGCGGCAGCGAGAGGGGAATCTCAAGAAACAGAACCAGGAGCGGAATCAACGCCAGGGGAATCCAGCAGCGGCGGGATTCGGATTCAGGCAACTTGCCAAGCAGCCAGGCGAGCAGCAGGCTGCCCAGGGCGACCGCGATCATGGCGACGCCGATGAGTGAGGGCACGTTCACGATCATCCTGTGCGGCCTCATCCAGGGGTCGAAGTGCCCGGCAAAGAGCCACCTGTTCTCGATCATGTAGCTGTTGTTGGCGAGGGCCTGGCGGATATCGACCCAGCGCCGCTCCCATGCGGCGGGAAGCAGATAGAAGGAGGTCAAACCGATTCCCAAAGCAACCGCGACGGCGGCGCGCAGCACAGGCGCCCAGGAACGCAGCATCAGCGCGGCGACCAGAGCCATGAAGGCCAGCAGGTAGCTGGCCATCACGCCCAAGGGGGCATTGGTGAGCCAGCAGCCGGCAAGCACCAAGGCCAGAGGCAGCGCAGAACCGTTCAAGGCATGCCTCCACAAGGAGGCGGATGCGTTGCCGCCGCGCAGCAAGAACAACAGCAGCAGAGGAATCCAAAAACCTCCCGAAGCTTCGGCAAAATCGCCTCGATTGTAAATATCGAAGAGTGCATAGCCGGAGAAGATGACGGCACAACCGGCAAGAGTGGCGGCTTCGTTGGGGAGCATCTGGCGGGCAAGCGCCCTGGTGGCCAAGCCCTTAGCCGCGAGCAGCAAGAAGGACAGAGCCGCCGGCACGAGCACCCAGGGCAGAACAAGTCCCAGCGCCGCGCCCAGCATCCAGGTCAGTGGCGGATAAAAGACGAAGCGCGGCTCGCCCGCACCGAAGTTTGCGCTGGCTGCCCAGTGCGGATATGCGATTCCCTGGCGCCAGCCATGAAGAGCGTCATGCCAGGATGTCAAGTGGAAGGGAAAATCCCCGCCATAAGACGGGCCGCGCACCAGCATGGGCAGAACGGCAACGGCGGCGGCAAGCAGAATGAGAGCGGGAGCAAGCAACGGTTTCCACCGACCTGCGGAGATAGTGTCATTGCCTGCGCGCATTCTTTTCATGGCTGGTGAATCTTGTCTCATGCCGGTATGGGCAAGTGGATGCAGCGTCATAACGTGCTGCAAATTGGCGTCCTTTCAAGGCCTGCTCTCGTTAGGGATTGCTCACATAAACAGACAACCAACTACGTTCTACAAACCCAATCCTCGCGAGTAACAGTAAAGCCAGCCTGCTCCTCCAGCATCTTTACGGCAGCAGGCGTAGCGTGTGGCTGGTTTGCGAGGCTACGGCTGCGGGGCTGAAGGGCAGCGCGAAGGTTGTGCCGCCGTACCAGTCGTTCCATTGGTCGCGGAACCAGGGCGAATAGGGATTGCCGCTTTCGCCCAGGACGATGTTCTCCGTGGAACCGTCAATGTTGCTCCAGTCCATGGTGAAGCGCTGTGATGGGCCAAAGGCGCGGCCCACCTGCTTGACGGTGGTGGTGTCGCCGCTAAGGGGTTGCTCGCCGGTTCCGGCCACGCGGCCAATGAGCGGAAGAAATACAGCGAGCGGGTGCTCGATATCGACCACGTGCCAGCTTCCATAGCTCCAGCGAGTCACGTCGGAAGGAGCCTTGCCGTCTTTCATTCCCTTGCGGACGGCGTCGGTCAGTAGCTCGTCCCAGTTCTTGTAGGCCGGCGGAAGCCAGTCGGGGCTGGCGTGCATGATGATCTCTTCCTCGGCAAAGTTGGATTCGGCCCAGCGATACTGCGCGGCCATCTCCTTGCCCAGCTTAGGCTCCAGAATCAGCGGCCAGAGGGCGCGGCGGGTCTGGGTGACGATGGAAGCTGCGGCGGAGTCGGTGGTCAGGCGGCCATCCCAATCGCGCATCAGGGCGGCGGCCTGACGGAGGCGGTCGTCGGCTGAAGGAGTGTGGTCGATGGCGTAGGCAAAGCGATGGGCCAGCTCCTGATCGACTTCGCTGTAGATGTCGGTTTGGACGGCGAGAAGGTCGGCGGGTGTGAGGTGGTCGCGGCCTTCGAGAACTTTGTAGATGCGCTCGGCGCGGTAGGGGTCGGGCCACTCGTGGGTGAGCGGATAAAACTGCGTTTCGGTAGTAACACGGGAGTTGGCCGTGGCCAGGAATCCAGAGGGTGGATCGAAGGCGTTGGGCATCAGGTCGAACGGAATATAAATCGGACATTGCCCGGCACAGAACGAGTATCCCCATACAGAGCGTGGGTCTTTTGTATCGTTCGGTAGAGGTTTATCGAGTAAACCAACTCCACCCCCACGAACGGGCACCTGGCCAATGGCGTGGTAGGCTATGTGGCCCTGATCGTCGGAGTAGACGACACTCTGCGTGGGCCAGGACCAGGTGGTGAGCGCGGCGGAGAACTCCTTCCAATTGGAGGCTACGTTGAGCTGATAGAGCGGCAGCGAGTTGAGCGTTGGATCGTAGAGAGTCCATTTGAGCGCGATCGGCCGCGTCTCCTTGGTGAAAATCGGATTCAGCAGCGGACCGTGCTCGGTGGACTGCACGTCGAGGAGGACATCCTTGCCGCCTCGAACCTTGATGATCTCGTGGTCGATGGTTAGCGGATGCCATTGTTCATCGTTGCCTTCGTAATGTCCTTTGCCGTCGAGCTTTTCGATGTACAGGTCCTGCACGTCGGCATAAAGCGCGGTAAAGCCCCAGGCCACGTGGTCGTTGTGGCCGGCGATGACGTAGGGCATGCCGGGCAGTGTGACTCCGGCGGCGTGGAAGCTGGGCGCGCCGTTGCTTACCTTCACTTTCAGGTCGGCCATGTACCAGATGTTCGGCTCGGTCAAGCCGAGGTGCATATCGTTGGAGAGCAGCGGCTTGCCGCTGGCCGTGTGGCTTCCGGCGATGACCCAGTTGTTGGAGCCGGAGATGCAGTCGTCGCAGTTGGGCAGGTCGAGCAGGGTACGAAGAGCGAGTGTATCCTCGTGAGCGACCGCAGCGGCGCTGGCCTGGCTGTGGTCTTCATCGTCATTTCTGGTGCTCTTGGTTGGCTTGGGGCTAGGCTGGTTCGGTTTCGCCAGCAGGCCGGTGGGCGGATGGTCTCGCCACGAGCCGACCGGATAGAGATCGGCTTCCAGTTTGGGCTTGTTCAGATTGTTCAGCTTGGCCGCGATTGCTTCTCGCGAGAGCTTGGCATCCCAGTGCGTGTCCAGCATTTGCACGATGGTCAGGCCGATGCTCACTGAGTCCACGCCGCTCCAGGGCTGGGGGCGATAACCGAGCAGCCGGAACTCCGGCGGCAGCGTGGCCTGATGCTGGGCGATGAAGAGGTTCACGCCACGCGCGTAGGCGTCGAGGCGGACGCGGTCAGCAGGGGGCTGGTTGGCGTAGATGCGCCGGGCCGTATTGCGAAATTGCAGTACCCGCTGCGCCCGGTCGTGCTTGACCATGGATGAACCAAGAATCTCCGCCAGTTCCCCGTTGGCGTTGCGGCGAAAGAGGTCCATTTGCCAAAGCCGGTCCTGCGCGGTCACATAGCCCTGGGTGACGAAGAGATCGTCCTCGGTAGCCGCCTCGATGTGGGGCACTCCGTGAGCGTCGCGGTGGACGATGACCGGGGCAGAAAGCCCAGCCAGGTGCAGGTCGCCATCCGGCGTCGGCAAAGCGGCCGTGGCCGCCGAACGCAGCCACAATACGCCAGCGACGGCGGTCAATAGAACGAGCGCCAGCAAGCCGCCGACAGACCAGAGCAGAACCCTCGGCCAGCGGCGTTTACGGCTGTGAGCGAGAGGTGTAACGATAGTAGCGGGCGATTGATTACTAGATTCAATGTCGGGCATAGGTCACTCACAGAATAACGCTGCCGTAACCCGATCTAACCCAAGTCAATCATTTATTATCCACTTCTAACCACCAATGTAACCGTGAGGTCATGATGCAGTTTCTCATTTTAGGCAAGGGAAAAACCGGCAGCCTGGTTGCCGAGGTTGCTCGCGAGCGCGGCCACGCAGTACGCGCGCTGGACATCAACGATAACCGGGACGCCTCCGCCCTCACCGCCGCCAGTCTAAAGGGTGTGGACGTGGTGATTGACTTTACTTCTGCCGAGGCTGCCGTGGAAAATATGCGCGCCGTGCTGGCTCTCGGCTCCCGCATCGTGGTCGGCACCACCGGCTGGTACGCCTCTTTGGACAAGATGAAGTCCCTGGCAGCGGAGCATGGCGGCGCGCTGCTGTACGGAACCAACTTCTCCATGGGCGTGCAAAAGCTGTTCCGGCTGACCGCCGACCTGGCCAAAATGGAAGGCTACAGCTTCTCCATCGCCGAAACCCATCACACCTCCAAGCTCGATGCCCCCTCCGGAACCGCGATTACGCTGCGCGAAATCATCCAGGCGGCGAATCCGGGCATCGAAGTCCCCATCACTTCCCACCGCGTGGGAGACGCCAAGGGCGAACACGTTGTCACTGCATCGAGCGAGGTAGATGTTTTGGAGATCCGCCACGACGCGCATAGCCGCCGCGGCTTTGCCCTGGGCGCCATTCGCGGAGCCGAGTGGCTCGATAAAAAAACCGGCGCGTGGGACTTTCGCGAAATCTGCGACCAGTTGTAGCAGCAGTGCATGCGCAGTCAGTTCAAGGTGAGCGTAAGCAGCGTGGAGCGTTGCAGCGATCCCGACGTAGCGGTCACGGTGATCGTCGATGAGGGGGACTGAGACTGAGAAATTGTATTCATACTATTGCACCCATCGAGCAAACTCAGCCCGATGGCGCTCACAGCCAGCAGAAGCAGCATCTGCAAACGGCGCTTCTTCAAACCTAAGCAGCACAAAACGCCCGCCAGCACCGCCCAAGGCGACAATGGGCGTCCATCGCGACCCAGTGACGCGGCCGATGGGGATGCGGTCAGCTTCAGCGTTGTGGAAGCCGCTGCGCCCGAGGGCGTTACAGTTGGCGGGGTGAAGCTGCACGATACACTGGAAGGCAAACCAGCCGCACAATTGAATGACACCGTTGAGTTAAATCCATTCAACGGCGTTACCGAGATGGTGGTCGTCACACTGTTTCCAGAAGTTACAGCTAACGTTGACGGAGAGGCCGCGACGGAAAAGTCAGGCTGCGGCAGATTGATGGTGTAGGCTGCCGAGCTGACTGCGCTGGTGGCATAGCCAGAAGCTACGGCGATTGCCTGGATGGTTTCAGAGGATGATACCGTGAGGGCGCCAGTGTATTTTGTCGAGCTGGTGGTGGGCGTAGTGTTGTTGGTGGTGAAGTAGATTGTTGCCCCCGGCGTTGTGGAGGAGAGAGTCACGGTTTGCACGGAGGTATACGATCCGGCTGTGGGGCCGAAGGTTGGAGAGGCCGTTGACGAGTTGTACATCGTAACCGTCAGCGGCGTGCTGGTGGTTCTGCCATAAGCGTTTGTGGAGTTCAATGTATACGTTTGGGTCGCCGTGGGATAGACCGTCACGCTTCCGCTGCCTGCCGTGATCGGGCCGATCATGTCGATAAAATCGTAGGAGTCGCCGCTTACGCTATACGTGAAGGTGACGGGAGTGCCGGAGACGATGCCGGCTGACGATGCCGTGAAGCTATTGATTGCCGGCAAAGGGCCGGTGGGAGCTGTCTCAGAATCGTAACCGGGAAACTCTGGAATCGCCTGCACGACCTCGAAGTTCAAGGATGAGATGGCATCCAGGTTATTCAGGTCACTGTCGTTCCAGCGCGGATCGATCACTCCCTGAAAAAAGAAGTAGCCGCCATTGTCCGCCAGAATCATCCCGTACTGTTTCATCGCTGTCAGGATGATCTGGTTGACCGGGGAGAATCCGGAGATGTCAAAGCTGGCTTTCAGCCGAATCCGCATCCCCATCACGTTGGAGACGCCCCAGTAAATCCCCGAGGCATGGCTCGCCGGATACACAAAATACCCGTTATTGGCATCGTTCTTTGTTTGCGCCATGGTAAAGCGAATGGCGTGATGGATCGCTCCGGAGGCTATTTCGTCGTAACGTATCAAGCCGGGGAAGATGGGCAATCCGGCGGCATCGGCCGAAGTCCAGCCCCAGGGGCGCGTCTCATAATTGTTCATGTCCCAGATGGTCTCGCTCGACGCACTGTAAGCGCCGTTGCAGCGATGTGTGTTGTAGGTCTCATAGAGAAAGCATGTGGCGCGATCCAGCACCAGCATATGAGAATCGCCCACGTAGGTGTCCGGCCAGCCCGAGCAGTCGGCGGGAGCGCCTTCGATAGGGACGTTGGCGGGATAGGGCGCAACCACTATATCGCTCTCACTGGCGTAGTCGATTACATTGATAGGCACGGAGGGAATGACTGTAGAGTCCACCACCATGTAAGGCATGCCATCCGTGGACCAGAAATCATGATGAAGGTGCAGCCCGGCAAAGCCGGATGCGCTGGTGATGGCCGCCGAATTCGGGTCTAAAGGAGCCGATGCAATGTTGGTGTTCCAGACATTGGTGGCGGGGAACGGAACATAGCCGTTCAGGTTCGCATTGGTGCCCAGCGACATGCCGGCGCAGGTCTGGGCGGATGCATAACTCGTTGCGCCCAGAAGCAATAACACGAATGCTGCACTGAACGAAAGTCTCATGTGTCCCATTCTCCTAGCCGTGTAAAGCAGCGTAGAATAGAAACCCTTCAAGGCACACTCGCCTCAAGGAGAGTGTAAGACTTCATACAATGCAATCAGAAACTATAATATGTTTCCTGTTCTCTCTTTCCCGATTTGGCCTCTCAAGCTTGAATTTCCGCGCGAGTCACTGCGGCGTAGGCAGATTCGCAGTTAGCTCCGAGGGCGGCACGGCAGCAAGCACTTCGACTGCGGCGGGCAAGGCTGCGGGCAGAGGGCCTTCCAGGGCCAGCTTGAGCACCTCATCCATATTATCCACAAAGTGGAGCTTCATGGAGCTCTTGATGTTGCCGGGCAACTCGGCGATCTCCTTCTCGTTGGCGCGGGGCAGAATCACCTCAAAGATGCCGGCGCGCAACGCGGCCAGCAGCTTTTCTTTCAACCCGCCAATCGCCAGCACCTTGCCTCGGAGGGTGATTTCGCCGGTCATAGCGATGTCGCGCCGCACGGGGATCTTCGCCAGCGCGCTGGCCAGCGCCGTGGCCATGGTGATGCCGGCCGAGGGGCCGTCCTTGGGAATGGCGCCTTCGGGGACATGCAGGTGCAGGTCCACATTTCTGTAGAACTCGCGGCTGAGGCCGAGGGCCTGCGCGCGCCCGCGAATGTAACTGAGCGCGGCCTGCGCCGACTCCTGCATCACGTCGCCCAACTGGCCGGTGATGGTGAGCTTGCCCTTGCCGTCGAGCACCTGCACCTCGGTGGTCAGGATGCTGCCGCCCACTTCCGTCCAGGCTAGGCCGGTGACCAGGCCGACTTCGCTTTTTTCATGCACCTCGGAGTCGCGGAATTTGGCCACACCCAGGAACTCGCCAATGTTGGCGGCGGTGATCTCTTCCTTGTGCTTCTTGCCGCTTTTGACGACCTTGCGGGCCACCTTGCGGCAGATGTTGCCGATCTCCCGCTCCAGATTTCTGACGCCCGCCTCGCGTGTGTAGCTGCGGATAATCTCGGTAATCGCGTCGTCCTTGAAAACCAGATTCTTCTCGCTCAGGCCGGTCTGCGAGCGCTGCTTCTTCACCAGGTACTGGCGGGCAATCTCCAGCTTCTCCTGCTCCGTGTAGCCTTGCAAACGCAGCACTTCCATGCGGTCCTGCAGTGCCGGAGGAACAGTGTGCATCACGTTGGCAGTGGCCACAAAGAGCACCTGCGAGAGATCGTAGTCCACGTCCAAATAGTGGTCCTGGAAGGCGGAGTTCTGCTCCGGATCCAGCACTTCAAGCAGCGCCGATGCCGGATCGCCACGAAAGTCCGAGGCCATCTTGTCCACTTCGTCGAGCAGGAAGACGGGGTTCTTGGTGCCTGCCCGCTTCATGTGCTGGATGATCTGACCGGGCAGCGCGCCGATGTAAGTGCGGCGATGGCCGCGAATTTCAGCCTCGTCGCGAATCCCGCCCAGAGAGAGCCGCACGAACTTGCGGCCAGTCGCTTTGGCGATTGACATACCCAGCGAGGTTTTGCCCACGCCCGGCGGCCCGGCGAAACAGAGAATCGAGCCCTTGGGGTTTTTCACCAACTGGCGCACGGCGAGAAATTCCAGGATGCGCTCCTTGATTTTTTCCAGGCCGTAGTGATCCGTGTTCAGCACTTTTTCGGCGTACTCGATGGAGCGAGTTTCCTTGGAGCGCTTCTTCCAGGGAACGGCCAGCAGCCAATCAATGTAGTTGCGGCTGACGGTGGACTCGGCCGACATGGGCGGCATGGCTTCGAGCTTCTTGAGCTCCTGAATAGCCTTGTCGAGCACCTCCTTGGGCATTCCTGCGACTTCAATCTTTTTGCGCAGCTCGTCGAACTCGCTCTTTTCGCCGCGGCCCAACTCCTTTTGGATGGCCTTGATCTTCTCGTTGAGGTAATACTCTTTTTGCGCGCGCTCCATCTGCCGCTTGACGCGCGACTGGATATTGCGGTCGAGATCGAGTTTCTCGATTTCTACGTCCAGCACATCGGCGATGCGAGCCAGGCGGGTGGCGGGGTCGAAGATGGCCAGCAGGTCCTGCTTCTCCTCGACGCCGAGTTGCAGGTTGGCTGCAATGGTGTCGCTCAGCTTGGCCGGTTCATCCATGCGCACCGTGGCGATGATGGTCTCGTAGTTGAGCGACTGCTGCAGTTTGACGTACTGCTCGAAGAGGCCGGTGACGCGCGTCATGAGCTGCTCGACTGCCTGTGTCATCTCAAACTGGCTCTTGCCCACGCGCACCGTGGCCACAAAGAAGCCATCGCTGTCGTTGACCTCGATGGACTTGGCGCGCTCCACGCCCTCGACCAGGACCTTGATGTTGCCGTCGGGCATTTTGACGCTTTGCACAATATTGCAGATGCAGCCGACCTGGTAAATCTCCTTGGCCTTGGGCTCGTCGACCGAGGCATCATGCTGGGTGGCAAGGAAAATCTTGTGGTCGCCGGTGAGTGCCTCTTCGAGGGCGCGCACGCTGGATTCGCGGCCCACCACAAAGGGCATCATCATATGGGGAAAGATCACCATGTCCCTGAGGGGCATCATGGGCAGCTTGCGCGCTTCGGTTTTTTCGCGGGATGCGGTCATTGGGACACCTGATAGTTGGACGCGCGAAAACAGCTTACGATTCACAGCCGGATGAGCCTGGCCTGATGGGATTGTACAGCGGAATATGCTGGCGGGGGAATTCGAGTGGCGCCCCAGGCCTGAAGATTGCGGCTGCAATTTGCTCTGACTATGCCATTTAGATTCATCGGATTGCAAAGCGCGACCGGGCCAATTATCATTTCTAATACTAGTTTGTGAGAAGGTGCGCTTTTGGGTTGAGACGGCCTTTCGATTTGTACTCTGAGGTTGTGGCAACCGCACAAGGTGAAGATTGACGCCCGAACACAGCGTCATCACAGTTTGCATTTTGTCGCGCTCACGATATGCTAACGCAATACTCCAAAACCGTCCGGGCACGCTAACGAGGCTTTCCAATGATGCGCGACACGACACAGACCCACATTGTCGGCACGCCGGCCCTTCGCAAGGAAGGAATCGGCAAGGTGACGGGGGGCGCGCGTTATATCGACGACATGGCACTGCCCGGTATGTGGCATGGAGCCACAGTGCGCAGCAACATTGCACGCGGCATTATCAAGGACATTCGCTTCGGCGCCGGCATCGCGTGGGACGAGTTCGTGATCGTCACCGCGAAGGACATTCCGGGGGAAAATTGCATTCCGCTGATCGTGGATCACGACCAGCCGGTGCTCGTCGAATCGCAGGTGAATCATCCCGAAGAACCGGTAGTGTTGCTGGCGCACCCTGACAAGGCGCGGCTGCACGAAGCCGTGGCCGCGGTGGAGATTAACTACGAACCACTGCCCGCCGTTTTTACCATCGAGGAGAGCGAGCGGCAGAAGACGATTGTGTGGGGCGAGGACAACGTCATCAAGCGCTTCCTGGTGGAAAAGGGCGACGTGGATTCCGCGTGGCAGCGAGCAGCGCACATTGTCACAGGCGAATACCATACCGGCGCGCAGGAGCAGCTCTACATTGAGAACAACGGTGTTATCGCGGATTGGTCGGAGGCCGATGGCCTCACCATCCGGGGTTCGATGCAGTGTCCGTACTACATACACAAGGCGCTGCTGCGCGTCTTTGATTTGCCCGCGGAGAAGGTTCGCGTGATCCAGGCGGAGACTGGCGGCGCGTTCGGAGGCAAGGAAGATTATCCCTCGATGATTGCCGCGCATGCCGGCCTCCTGTCGAAGAAGGCAGGACGACCAGTCAAGATTATCTACGACCGCGAGGAAGATCTGGCGGCAACCACCAAGCGTCATCCGTCGCGCACCCGTTACCGCACGGCGGTGGATGGGAACGGGCGCTTGCTGGCCATGGATATTCAGGTGGACCTGGATGGCGGCGCATACGCCACCGTAACGCCGACGGTGCTTTCGCGCGCAACGATTCATGCCGCCGGCCCGTACTGCTGCGAGAACATTCGCATTCGCTCACATGCCTGGGCGACGAATCTTCCGCCGCATGGCGCCTTTCGCGGATTCGGCTCGCCGCAGACCATCTTCGGCATTGAGCGGCATATGGACCAGATCGCGAAGGCAGCCGGAATTTCTCCCGAGGAAGTACGTCGCCGGAATTTTCTTGCACCGGGCAAAACGACGGCCACAGGCCAGGAGATCCGCGATGTAATTGATTTGCCGGGAATGCTGGATCGAGCACTGAAGGTGTCGGACTACGAAGCCAAGCACTTGCGCTTTGCGCGTGAGAACGCGACATCGAGCCCGATCAAGCGCGGCATCGGCGTGGCCAGCTTTATGCATGGCGCGGGATTTACCGGCTCCGGCGAGCGCTATTTGAATTCGCTGGTTGGGCTGGAGGCGGACGCCACAGGCCATGTTACAGTGCTGGTTTCCAGCACAGAGTTTGGCCAGGGAACGAACACCATGCTTAGCCAGGTTGCCGCCGAGGCGCTTGGCCTGTCGTGTGAGGACATATCCGTTGCGCAGCCGGATACGCAGCGCGTGCCCAACAGCGGACCTACCGTAGCCTCGCGCACGACGATGATTGTTGGGCGGCTGGTGCAAGATGCTGCTCATGCGCTGGCCGATATTTTGCGGGGAAAGAATCTGCTCGGCGAAATATTTTCTGTGACGGAGTTTCGCGCTGCTTGCGCGGCTTACACGGAGTGCTTTGGCGCACTGCGCGCCGAGGCTCGCTATCAGGCGCCGAAAGACATTTTCTGGGATGACGTGGCGTACAAGGGCGAGGCATACCCGGCCTTTGCCTGGGCTATCTATGTAGCGGAGGTAGCTGTTGATACGCGCACCTATTCCACCCAAGTGGTCAACTTTTACGCGTTGCAAGAGGTGGGCAGAGTCATCAATCCGCTGCTGGCCACTGGGCAGATTGAAGGCGGCGTGGCCCAGGGCATTGGCTACGCTCTCTACGAAAAGGTTGTGTGGAAGAATGGCCGCATGAGCAACAACCAGATGACCAATTACATTATGCCCACGGCCGTGGACGTGCCTAACATCGAAGTTTACTTCGAGGAGATGCCCTGCGAACACGGGCCTTGCGGCGCCAAGGGGCTAGGCGAGTTGCCGCATGATGGTCCCGCGCCCGCGATTCTGAACGCGATTCAGAATGCGACCGGCATCAACTTTACCTCCATTCCCCTGCTGCCCGAAGATATGTATCTGCGCATGGCGGAGACGCCGGAACCTGACGCTAAGGAAACTGCGGGGTGCGTGTAATGAGCGCGGCAAAGATGCATTGGCCGGAAATTCGGTTCAAGGTGAACGGCTCGGAGCGTAGTGTAAGCGTACCGCCGATGAAGCGGTTGCTGGATGTGTTGCGCGAGGATCTGGAGCTGACCGGCGTCAAAGAGGGCTGTGGTGAAGGCGAGTGCGGATCATGCTCCGTGCTGCTGGATGGCGTGCTGGTGAACAGTTGCCTGGTGCCCGCGTTGCAGGCCAGCGGCTGCGAAGTGCTCACAGTGGAGGGGCTGGCAACCAACGGCGCGCTGGCGCATATTCAGCAGAAGTTTCTGGAACTGGGTGGAACGCAGTGCGGCATCTGCACGCCGGGCATGATGCTGGCCGCGGAATCGCTGCTGAAAAATAATCCTAAGCCGGACCTGGATGAGATTCGCGAAGGCCTGGCCGGAAATCTTTGCCGCTGCACCGGCTACATGCGCATCATCGATGCGGTTAGGCACGCAAGCCAGAAGCCACTGCTCGCCGAGGAACAAGCAGAGATAGACGCGGTGCGCAGATGAGATCGAATGCTTCTCAATACGAATTGATTGCGCCGGGTTCTCTGGATTCGGTGCTGGCGCTGCTGGCAGCGGAGCCAGACGCGTGGACGCCCATGGCCGGAGGCACTGAGCTGATGGTCGCGCTGGGCGCGGGGCGGCTGGAACAGCACAAGCTGGTCAGCCTGTGGGGCATCGATGAGCTGCGACAGATTACGGCAAACGACGATTGGCTGAGCATCGGCGCAGGCGCAACCTTTACCGACATTCGCCAGAACGCCATCGTCGCGAAGGATTTTCCGCTGCTGGCTCGCGCGGCAAGCTGGACGGGCGCGATTGCCAATCAGAACCGTGGCACGCTGGGCGGCAACATTGTGAACGCGTCACCCGCCGCGGATTCTCCGCCCGTGCTGCTGGTCTATGAGGCGGAGATTGAGCTGGTCTCCGCGCAGGGCAGGCGCCGCATGCCGTACAGCGAATTTCACTTGGGATACAAACGCACCGTGCTACGGCCACAGGAGCTGGTGAAGGCCGTGCATCTGCCGCGCGGCCGCCACCTGCCGGTCGAGTATCTGCGCAAGGTGGGGACGCGCAATGCGCTGGCCATCTCCAAGGTAGCGCTGGCGTGCGTGGGTGCGATGCAGTCGGGAAAGGTGAGCACCGTGCGCATTGCCGCGGCCAGCCTGCGCGAGACGCCGGCGCGCCTGAGCGCGACCGAGGCCGCGCTGCTGGGCCATGCGCTGACTCCCGAGCGAATTCAGGCCGCGCGCAAAGCCCTGCTCCAAGAAGTGAAACCGATTGACGACATTCGTTCCACCGCAAACTATCGCGCTCATGTAGCCGCGAATCTGCTGGAAGAGTTTCTTGAGCAGATGACCGCTTCGAATTCGAAGACACGCTCGTAGGGATTCCAGATTACTTCAGAATCTCTGCCACAGCTTTTCTGCGGAAACTCTTGCTTTTGCCATGACTTCATGTTCGTCGATCTCAAGTAACTTTCTATCCTGCATGACAATCCGCCCGCCGATGATGGTGGTTTCTACAGAGCGGCCGGATACGCCGAAGAGAATGTGGCCGGTGATATTCGTGGCGAGCAAGGGAGTGGGTGGATCGTAGTCCACGATGATCAGATCAGCGTGCGCGCCGGGAATCAGCTTTCCCACCGTGCTTCCGAACGATTCGCTTGCAATAGCGGCATTCGCGCTGAAGAGCATGGCAGGCACCTCCGTCCATCCAGCTCCTGGCTGACCCGTCCGATGCTTTTGCAGAGCGTTGGCCACCTTCAGCGATTCGAACATATCCGTGGTGTAGCCGTCGGAGCCCAGGCCAACCCGCACGACGCTGTGAATCATTTCCAGCACCGGAGCTGCACCAACCGCATTGGCCATATTCGATTCAGGATTGTGCACAACATTTGTCTTGCTCTCTTTTAGCAACTCAATCTCGGATTCGTTGACGTGGACGCAATGGGCGGCGATGGTCTTGCTGCCCAGGATGCCGAGATCGTGCAAGCGTTCGACCACTCGCATTCCATGCTGGCGCTGGCATTGGTCCACATCGGCCTCAGCCTCCGCAACGTGAATATGAAAGCCGGCACCGAGTTCCGCGGCAAGACGCGTGCAACGCTCCATGGTCTTGTCGCTCACCGTGAACGAGGCATGCAGCCCGAAGAGCCCTCTGAGCAAGCTGTCCTTGGATTGCTTGCAGTTTTGGAGGAACGCACGATTTTCTTCGATGCTTTGATCCGCAACCTTCGAGCCGTCGCGATCCGTAACCTCGTAGCAGAGACAACTGCGCACGCCCGTCTGTCGCGCGGCCTCCGCAATGCGGAAGAGGCTGCCTGCGACCGCGCCGGGGCTGGAATGATGATCGAGGATGGTGGTGGTGCCGTTCTTAATGCAGTCGATCAGCGCCACCATGGCGCTCAAATACACGTCCTCCAGGGTGAGAACCCTGTCCAGCCGCCACCAGAGACGTTCCAATATTTGCAGAAAGTTGCCGGGGGCTTCGTCCTTCAGCGCCATTCCGCGGGCAAAGGTGCTGTACAGGTGCATGTGAGTGTTGATCACTCCCGGCATGATGATCCGGCCACGCGCGTTAACAAACTTAGCGGCGGGATGTTTTCGCTGCAAATCTGCCGTTCCGCCAACCTCGGCAATCAGGCCATCCTGAATGACGACACACCCGTCCTCAATCAAAGGCAAACGATCGTCCTGCGTGATCAGCGTTCCATTCCCGACCAACAACATGAAAGATGCCTCCATTACGTTGTAAAAGCGGATTATAATCTTTGTCAGGCAAGTCTTGATACTCTGAATTAATTCCCTAATAGAACTACACGCGGTTTGGCCAGCGTCAGCAAAACTGCCTGATGCCTGATGTGATATTCTTGTTACCCCTATTAAGTGGAAGGTGGAATGGCAAAAATCAGCGTACAAATCTGCGGGCTCAATTTTTTTAACCCGATTCTGCCTGCCGCCGGGCCGCCATCCAAGGATGGCGCGATGCTGCAGGCCGCGGCAAATGGCGGAGCAGGCGGATTAGTCACCAAGACCATCTCCGTGAATCCGGCCGATGTGCCGCGCCCTTGCATGGCGGAAATTCGGGGCGGATTTCTGAATACGGAGTTATGGTCCGAGTTACCCAAAGAGCAATGGATCGAGACGGAATACGCGCTGGCCAGGGAGACCGGCCTGCCGGTGATCGTAGGCCTGGGTTATACGGCCGATCAAATTCGGGAACTTGCTCCTTTAGTGAAACCATTCGCTGATGCGCTTGAGCTTTCCACGCATTATGTCGGCAACGATATTTCCCCCATCATCGATGCGCTGCGGGCGGCCAAGGCGGCGGTGGATGTGCCGGTGTTTATGAAGCTGAGCCCGCATCCGAATATTCAGCAGATCGCCACTGCGCTGGAAGAGGCGGGCGCGGATGGGCTGGTCATGATCAATTCCTTCGGGCCATGCTTGAGCATCGATCTGGAGACGGGCCTGCCGCTCATGGGCAGCAAAGACGGCTTCGGCTGGCTCTCCGGCGCGGCCATCAAGCCGCTGGCCCTGCGTTGCGTTTATGACGCCGCGCGCGTGGTGAAGATTCCTATCTTCGGCGTGGGCGGCGTGGTGAACGGACGCGATGTGGCGGAGATGTTCATGGCGGGTGCTTCTGCCGTGCAGGTTTGCACAGAGGCCATCCTGCGCGGTCCCACGGTCTACGGAAAAATTGCTCAGGAACTTAATGCGTTCCTCGACAAGCACGGCTACAAATCAGTGGAAGAGATCAAGGGACTCACCATTCGCAGAATGGCGGAGCGCGGCGCGCCCAAAGCCACGAAGCCTCCCTATGTGGATATGAAGCGGTGCAATCTCTGCGGATTGTGCGAAATCAGCTGCCCTTATGACGCCATCTCCAAAGGTGAAGTCCTGATTATCGACGGGGAGAAGTGCTTTACCTGCGGGCTGTGCGTGACACGTTGCAAACAAGGAGCGCTTACCCTGGAGCAGTAACTCCGCGCGGCGCGAAGTTATGGAAATTTGACGGGTTGGAAATCAGATGACGTATTTTACCGGACTTCGATGCGTTCATTGCGGACGCACATACAACACGGATGAAGCGGAGTATTACTGCCCGTCATGCGGCTATCACGACGGCATTCTGGATGTGCTCTACGACTATGACGCGATGCGGAAGGAACTGAATCCCACCGCACTTGCCGCGAACTCAGATCGATCGATGTGGCGCTATCTTCCCTTGCTGCCGGTGTCAGACGCAACGCTGATTCCCCATTTACAAGCAGGTTGGACACCGCTCTACGACGCTCCAAGGGTGGCCGGTGAATTGGGCGTGGCGCGCTGCTGGGTTAAAGACGAGGGGCGCAACCCCACCGCATCGTTCAAAGACCGCGCCAGCGCGATGGGCGTGGTGAAGGCATTGGAGAAGAAGGCAGCGCGAATCACTTGCGCATCCACCGGCAACGCAGCGTCTTCCCTGGCGGGCTTTGCCGCCGCTGCGGGAATTCCGGCGACTATCTTTGTTCCCGCGCGCGCTCCGGAAGCCAAGGTTGCCCAGTTACTCGTCTATGGAGCGCAGGTATTTTCCGTTCAGGGAACTTACGATGAGGCATGGGAGTTATGCATGGCAGCAGCCTCGGAGTTCGGCTGGTACAACCGCAACTGCGCTATCAATCCGTATCTGATCGAAGGCAAGAAGACAGTTTCGCTGGAGTTAGCCGAACAATTCCGGTCACTAACCCCGGGCAGCTTTCCTGACTGGGTTGTCGTGAGTGTCGGCGACGGTTGCACGATTGGCGGAGTGTGGAAGGGGCTGAAGGAAATGCACACTCTCGGCTTCATTCCCCGCTTACCTCGAATTCTTGGCGTGCAGGCAGATGGATGCAAGCCTTTTCTGACGGCATGGAAGACAGATGGCAGCCTGACTCCGTGCGAGGCCAATACTCTGGCCGACTCCATCGCGGTCGGACATCCGCGCAATTTCGCCAAGGGAATGAGCGCGGTCACCGAATCGGGCGGCGCATTCATCTCCGTTTCAGACGAAGAGATTCTTCAGGCTATTCCCATGCTGGCACGCAAGGCAGGCGTCTTTGGCGAGCCGGCTGGAGTGGCCGGCGCGGCGGGAGTCAGGCGTGCGGTGGAGTTGTGCATCATCAATCACTCAGAAACTGTCGCAATCGTAATGACCGGCAATGGGCTGAAAGATATTCAAAGCGCAATTCGCGCGGCGGGACGCACGATTTCTGTCCGGCCCGAGATGGAAGAAGTTCGCAACGCAGTAAGAGCCGCGGCAAAAGCCTGATAGCGCTGTCACCGCAAAGAAATGAAAGTGAGAAAGGTTCAAGATGGCAAAGATTCCGTTCGGTCCTACTTATGATGAGATGCTCGACCCCAGCCTGCTCGGCAAGGACGTGCGCGCTAAAGCCGTGGCAGCGCTGAAGCAGAATGAGCTTGACCCCATCAATCTGTTCAACATTACCTGGAAGGACGCGACCAACCAGGTTCGCAAAGTTGTGTTGCCGCAGGCATTGACGGGGATTGATGCCAACATCGTGGTGATGCTGGGTTGCGGATTTCCGTCTGGTTCGCACAAAGTTGGCCCAGCCTACAGCACACTGATCGAGGGGTTGGTTGACGGGGAGATTATTCCCGGCGAACACACCATCCTTGGACCATCGACGGGCAACTTCGGAATTGGAACGGCCTATGTTTCCAAGCTGCTCGGCTTCCGCGCCATTGTGATCATGCCGGACAGCATGAGCAAAGAGCGGTATGAGCGCATCAAGAGGTATGGCGGCGAACTGGAACTTACGCCGGGTTCCGAGTCGGACGTGATCCTGACCCTGGAAAAGACACGGGAGTTGATGAAGAATCCCAAGAATAAAGCCCTGGCCCAGTTCGAACTCTTTCCTAACTATCGCTTTCATCGCCATGTAACCGGTAACAGCGCCATCGAAGCGGTGAAGGGCGTGGGCAACGGCCGCATCGCGGGCTTCACTTCAGCGCCGGGTTCGGCGGGCACACTGGCAGCAGGCGATCAGATCAAGGTTGCGTTTCCCGAAGCTAAAGTGGCCGCGCTGGAGCCTTATGAGTGTTCGACGCTGGCTAATGGAGGACGCGGCCAACATCGCATTGAGGGAATCGGCGACAAGATGTGTACCTTGATTCATAACATCCTGAACACTGATTTCGTTATCCTCATCAAGGATGAAGAAACCGTGCAGGGAGTCAAGATCTTCCACGATGGCGTGGATGAGTTGGTACAGATGGGCGTGGACCGGAATTTTGCCCTTAGCCTGCGGGAGTTATTCGGCCCCTCCGGCATCTGCAATGTGCTGGGCGCAATCAAGCTGGCCAAGCACCTGCGGCTGGGACCGGGCGACAATGTTGTAACCATCGCAACCGACGGCTTTGATCGCTATAACTCCGTTCTGGAGGAGTTGAACAGCCGCTATCTGGAACTGGCTCCGCAGGTATTGAATCGCTGGACGCACGACATCTTCCTGGGAGCGACCGATGAACATGTATTTGACTTCCGCAAGCTCTCGGCAAAGGAACAGCTCTTCAAGCAAAAGGAGAACGACTGGTTGAAGTTCGGTTACTCCAAAGCGTTTCTCGACTCCATGCGCAACCAGGCGTTCTGGGACGCACAGTATGCAAAGGTAGGCGAATACAACCACAAGATACTCGCCACGCGGTAATTTGAATCCCCGGAGATCCAGCTATGTTCAAGTTCACGCTGAACCAGAATGATGTAACCGTGGCAGCGGACAAGAACCTGCTGGAATATCTGCGAGAAGACGCTCGTTTGATTTCCGTGAAGGACGGCTGCGCGGAGGGCGTCTGCGGCTCCTGCTCCGTGCTGGTGGACGGGAAAGCGTGGAGAGCCTGCAAACTGACCGTAGCCAAAGTGCAAGGCAAGGCAGTTACCACTCTCGAAGGCCTGCCGGCGCGTGAAAAAGAGATCTACTCGTGGGCCTTCGGCGAAGTGGGAGCGGTGCAGTGCGGCTTTTGCATGCCAGGTGTGGTGATCAGCGCGAAGTCGTTGCTGGACCAGAATCCCAACCCCACCTCCGCGGAGATCAAAAGCGGCCTCCGGTATAACCTGTGCCGCTGCACTGGCTATCTGAAGATTGAGCGCGCGATTCAATTGGCCGCAAAGGCATTGCGCGATGGGAAGACTTTCAGCGCGGAAGGCAGCACTGCCAAAGTAGGCGCGCGCATGGTACGCGTGGACTCTGAAGAGAAGCTGCTGGGGACAGGTGAATTCGTCGACGACATGAAGGTTCCGGGGATGCTCTATGGCGCCGCGCTCCGGGCAAAATTCCCGCGAGCTCTGGTGAAGAAGATCGACATCTCCGCTGCACAGGCCTGCACCGGCGTCGAAGTCGTGCTGACGGCAAAGGATGTTCCCGGAGAACGCCTGCTGGGACATATCGTGCACGACTGGCCGGTGATGATTGCCGAAGGCGAAGAGACTCATTACGTAGGAGACGCGCTGGTGGTGCTGGCCGCTACGACGCAGGAGACGGCACGGAAGGCCTTGGAGTTGATTCGTGTGGAGTATGAGGAGCTTACGCCGTTGTTGTCGCCGGAGGCGGCCATGGCGAAGGGAGCGCCGCTAATCCATCCCAAGGGAAATCTTCTCTCGGAAACCATCATGAAGCGCGGCGATGTTGATAAGGCCATTGCCGAGGCAAAGCACGTCGTCACCCAGCACTACTCAACGCCGCGCCAGGAGCACGCATTTCTGGAGCCGGAGAGCGCGCTGGCCATTCCAATGCAATGCGGCTCGCTTACGGTCTATACCGGCGGGCAGGGCGTTTATGACGATCGCCAGGGCATTATGGAGATGCTCGGATTGCCGGAAGATAAAGTTCGCGTGATCAGCAAATATGTGGGCGGCGGATTCGGCGGCAAGGAAGATCTCTCCGTGCAGCATCATGCCGCGTTACTTGCCTGGCAC